>Ga0335085_10014782_pt1 | contig 11366 bp, 11 predicted proteins | sample Lox_Sample_45_FD_206712 | JGI IMG/M metagenome (GOLD analysis project Ga0335085, IMG submission 206712) | Soil microbial communities from Loxahatchee National Wildlife Refuge, Florida, United States - Lox_Sample_4.5 | ecosystem: Environmental > Terrestrial > Soil > Wetlands | place: USA... | reverse complement strand
AGACCAGGATCCCCCTGTTCGAGCAGTCCACCGACACCCGGCCGGTCGAGCTGAAGGAACAGGGCGTGCGGCCACGCGTGTGGTTCGGCGAGCGCTGGATCACCTCGGTGTTCGACCTGTTCGAGGAGAACCTGCGGTACTTCCCCGCGTTGCTGCCGATCTGCGAGGACGAGGACCCGCTGGCGGTCCTCGACGGCGGCGCCTGCCCCAATCTGGCCGAGATGAGCCTGCACAACGGGACGGTCTACCGGTGGAACCGCCCGATCTACGCGATCGTCGACGGCAGGCCGCACCTGCGGGTGGAGAACAGGGTGCTGCCGGCTGGCCCGTCGGTCGCCGACGTGCTGGCGAACGCCGCCTTCTACTACGGTCTTGTGCGCACCCTCGCCGAGGCGCAGCGGCCCATCTGGACTCAGATGTCGTTCTCGGCCGCCGGCGAGAACCTGCAGGAGGCGGCCCGCCGCGGCCTGGACGCGCGTCTGTACTGGCCCGGGCTCGGCGAGGTGCCGGCGGCCGAGCTGGTGCTGCGCCGCCTGCTGCCGATGGCCCGCGAGGGCCTCAGCCACTGGGGCGTCAACCCGGCCGATGCGGACCGGCTGCTCGGTTTCATCGAGCAGCGCTGCATCACCGGCCAGAACGGCGCCGCCTGGCAGATCGCAACGGTCGCGGAGATCTGCGCACACGGCGGGGCCGACCGGGAGGAGGCACTGCGGCAGATGACCCAGCGCTACATCGAGCACATGCACACCAACGAGCCGGTCCACACCTGGCCAGTGACCGGTTAGTTGAACTATGGGCGAAGCAGGCGGTCTACCCGGGCTTCGCATGCCTCGACGACCGATCGAGGAACTTCAGGAGTTAGCTGTGCTGCCTTGTTCAAAGCACCCGCAGTGCGTTCGAGAGTCGAGCCTACGACTTCGGCTGCCTCGTCGGTCTCCATTCCCCAGCTGGCCAGTTCGCGGACGATATGGCCGCTGGTGACCACCGCGAGCATGGCTTGGCCTCCTACCCACAGGGCCAGGTCTCTCGTGCCCGCGAACTGCACTGTGGGGGCGGCGTCGTACACCGGAGCCAGGCTGAGTGTCCCTGTGCCATGCATGAATGAGTGGTTTCGCAGGTGCGCGTCGGTGTTGCCGATCGCGACCGTAAACGTGACCATCGCGCCGAGACGGCTCAACTGATCGGTCTGATCGCTCGCGTGAGCGGCAAGTACAGCGGCGAGCCGCTGGTAGGAGATGCGTCCGTCCGATGCCTGGTAATTAGCGGGTCCTGACGGGTTTGTCCCCAGCGCCTGGCAGCCATCTTCCTGGTGGCGTCGCACCAGGCGCCCGCCTCTGAGTTCACGGTCGAACCTCGTGACCACGAGGACCAGTCGGTCCCCAAACGTCTCCAGACGGACTTCGGCAGCGTCGAGGCCGGCTAGCGCGGCGAGCCGCTGCGCGAACGCCTCGCTGGCGACAAGTCCGGGAAACTCCGGCGGGTCAGGCTTGAGTATGTGCGTGCTCGGAGTTCCCCCGACGGGCCGCGCCCACCCGCCGTCTACTTGGACGAGGAGCAGCTTCGACTGAAGCCCCCCGAGCGAGACCCGGACGTCCTGATCGACGCCGAGTGGATGCTGCCGTAGCGTCCCGACTGCTTGCGCTATTTCGGCCAGGCTCAGCGGTTGCAGTGCGCTGACATCTCCCAAGAGGTCCTCGCCCGGCGGCAGGATCGCGACAGCTCCCGCGCAGTCGCGCCCCAGAGCGGCCAGCAATGCGAACCCATCGCCACGTCGGACCCCGAAATACTGCTCCAGAATCGTCCGCGTTTCACCCTCGGGAAGGAGGCTCTCCATCCAGTACTCGACGAGGTCACCCCTGAACCGGCGACTGGTGACCGGCAGGGGAACGGAGAGCCCCAGGGCCCCCTCGCCGCGCTCGGCGACATAGTCACCGCGATAGCGAAGTTGCGCGACTCTCTGGCGGTTCACCGTCAGGTCAGCGACAACACGGCCGCCCAGCCACACATGAAGATCCCGGGGCTCCTTGCTCATGGAAGGGAGGCGCTTTCGCCGTCTGCCTCTACCATGACGCGAGCCCCGCGCGGCACGGCAATCAGGTCGTAGCCCATGCGGTTGAATAGCCCGACAAACCGGTTCACCGCCGAGTTCCGTCCCGCTTCCATATCGATCACCGTCGTACGGTCCATGCCAAGCCTTCTGGCGATCTCCGCCTGCGTCACGCCTGCCGTATGCCGCACACCGGCCAGTGCCCGGCCCGCACCCCCGTCGCCGCGCAGCCAGAACCAGGGCCTGGCAGCATCTTGTTGGCTCACAGCAACATTCTAGCGTCATAATCATAATGTCGCCAGGTAGCAACATCGTTGCCTCGACCACGAATGTTGGCATGGGCCAACATTCACACTATGCAAGGCCCACATGGGAAGCTGGGGCGGTGCAGATCGTGTTCGACGCCGAGTTGTGGCTGTGGGATGCAAGGCGGGCCGATACCTGGGTCTTTGTCAGCCGGCCGGTCCGCCGGGCCCAGGGGCTCGACGTGGGAGACCTGGCGAGTGTGACCGTGGAGCTTATCGATCTGGCCCAGCAGGCTCCGGTAACCGGAAATTAAAACCTGCATCCGTTCGGGATAGTGATCTTCGCCTATTGTGCTGCGGAGACTTCATCGTGGCCCTTTCTCCTGGGGAGCGCTACGATTCGGGCGAGGAGAGGGATGAGCAGCAGGCGACGTCGGCTTGACCCGGTGGGGCCCTTTGGCAACCCGGACGGGTCGCGGGCCGACATCGAGGACTTGATCAGTGAGTTCGTCGATTTCGGCGGCAATCCTGCGTACGGCCATCTCGCGACCCGCGCGAACGACTCCAAGGTGCGGGTGATCGTAGGCAAACTCGGCGCCGGCAAGACGGTCTACCTGCGGCGCCTTCAGGATTTCCAGGCACATCAGGATTCCGTCTACGCCGATGCGCCGCAGCAGAGCCTGCCCAAGACGGAAGTCATCGTGAAGGCGTGCCAGTGGTTCTCCGATCGCGTCCTTGTGGAGAAGTGGATGCAGATCTGGGAACGCGCGATCATGCGGTCGCTGGTCTCCCATTTGCTGCGCAATCCCGAACTGCGTCACCAGGTGCGCGACGAGCAGGCGGTGGAGATCGAGCAGTCATACGGGCGGCTGCTCGGCGATTTCCGCCGGCCTCGGTCGATCTACAGCGAAGTCCGCGACATCATCAATCAGCAGCGGGGCGCCCATCAGCTGTCCACCTACCTCGACGATCCGCTGTGGGACGACCTGGAGGACCTGCTCGGCGAGGTGCTCAGCCAGTGCAAGCCGATTTACTTCTACCTCGACGCGATCGACGAGGAATTCAGCCACGCCCCGATGTACTGGCTGAAATGCCAGGAGGGGCTGTTCTACCAGGTGATGCGGCTGCTTCGCGACCACAAGCTGGGCGGTCGCCTGCATGTCGTCGTCTGCATCCGCGACATCGTCATGTCGTCGGTGTACCGGTCGGAGCATGCGCCGCGGTACTACAACGAGCCGCACATCCGCGTCCTGACCTGGGACCGCAGTTCCCTGCTCTACCTGCTCGAGCAGAAGCTGCGGCGGCTTCCGGTGTCACTGCTGATGCGGCGCTCCACCAGCGGGCACCCCACGATCCACGACTGGCTCGGTGTCAACGGCAACTGGCCGGGACCCAATGGGGACGCGTCGATCGAGGACTACCTGCTCAGCCACACCAGGCTGATCCCGCGCGACATCATCTCGCTTGGCAATGAGCTGAGCGAGGAGGTCCTGCGGCAGAAGCAGGCTGGGTTTGAAGGTATGCCTGCAGAGGCCCTCCAGCAGGTAGTGCAGCGCAGCGCCAAGCGGTTCGGCGATTCCCAGCTCGCGCAGTGCGCCAACCAGATCTCGTCGGACCTGATGCCGGAGAACGCCGCCCTGCAGGACTACTCCGAGTTGTTCACGAGCACCCAGGCCTACATCAGCGGGGTGCAAGAGGATGTGCGCTCGTTCGTCCGGATGATGGGCGTCGACCGGTTCTCCCGCGGTGACCTCGCGGCACTCCAGGAAGTGGCCGATCTGCACTTCGAGAAGACGACGCATCTCGCCTCCGTGCTGTGGCAGAACGGGCTGCTCGGGTACGTGGACGAGTCCGGGCAGCGCCGGTTCTACTCCATGGGCGACGTCGAGCAGTTCCACTTTCCACCCGACGTGGACACCTACGTGCTGCACCCGTGCCTCATGTACGCCGTCGGTGGCATCCAGCACGTGCGAGGGGATTCCGCCGGCGCGGTAAGCCCGCGCAGCACCCGGCCGTTCCGCGCGCCAGGGCGCACGGCAGTGCGGGTCGCCACCACACAGCTTGCCGGCGGCCAGGCGCTCTCCGAGACGGCGGCGGCTCGATCCTCGGCCACGGCCAGGACCGGGGCCGCCGACTACGTCGCCGGTGACATCATCGACGACCGTTTCGAGATCCTCCGCGTGCTCGGGCAGGGCGGATTCTCGAAGGTCTACCGGGTGCATGATGAGGTCGAGGACAAGGAGCGAGCGCTCAAGCTCTTCAACACCGCCGCCGGGCATGAGGCGGTGCGCCGCGAGATCGGCGCACTGCGGGAAATCCATCATCGCAACGTGGTGGAGGTCTTCTGGGCCGGCCAGACGGGCGCGGGCGAGTGGTATCTGATCACCGAGTTCATTGACGGGGAGTCACTGGAGGAGTTCGTCACGGGAAAGCGGAATCTTCGTGACCGGGAGGCGGTGGACGTCGCACTCGACCTGCTCGACGCGCTCGTCGCCTTCCATCCCGGACTCATCCACCGTGACATCAAACCGCGCAACGTAATGCTCACCCGTGCGGGAGCGAAACTCCTCGACTTCAACATCGCTTCCCGATTCGGCGACCCGGTGCACACGCAGTCCGGCACACCTCCCTATCAGCCGCCCGACGCCGACCTCACGCACTGGGACGTTTCCACTGACCTATTCGCGGTCGGCGTGCTGCTCTACCAGGTGCTCTGCAACGGCAGCCATCCGTATCCGAATGCGATGCCCGTGCTCGACGGAGTGGTCACCGATCCGCGAACCTTCCGCTCCGATCTCGGCCCTGATCTCGCGCAATTCCTCATCAAGGCATGCGCCCCGGTCAGCGGTGACCGCTTCTCCACGGCCACGGAAATGCTGCTCGCATTGCGTAATATCCGCGCTCACCTTTAACCAGATATCTCTGGCATTATCGATGTGTGGCCACCCTCATCGATCGCCTCGCGCAAGTTGCCTACGAAGCCTACCGGGCCGCCCTTCCCACTCCTGTCCTGCTATGGGAAGACCTCACCAAACAGGAACGGCAAGCGTGGAAGGCCGCCGTGACCGCCGTGGCCGGGCAGACCGGCGGGACGCTCACCGAGGCGCCTTCGGGCAGGTCCCTGGTCATCCAGCTCGGAGACCAGCGGCATACCTTCCGTGCCGACTTCACGGTCGGCCGTGAAGGCAGGCTCACCATCGACGACGACTTCGCCTCTGGCCAGCACGCCCGTTTCCTGACTGTTCGCGGCCTGTGGTACGTCGAGGACCTCGACTCCACCAACGGCACGACGCTGAACGGTCGCCCGATCCTGTCCGTCCAGCTGCTGAAGAAACGGGACAAGATCAGGATCGGCCAGACGGTCATGACCGTCGTGGCGGTGTAAGGCTCAGAACGACGGGGCCGCTCCCCAGTGGAGGGACAGTTCGGTGGCGGCGCGATCCGCGGTGATCTGCATCATGCTGCCCAGGATGGTCGCCCGGTCTGTCACCAGGGCCGTCCCGTCGGGACCGTACGTGATGCGGTCGCTGACAAGCACCGGTGCGCCGTCGTCCTCATCCAGGTGCCTGGCCACGTCCGCGCCGAGCACCTCCGGCCGGATCGTCTCTGACGCACGGGCCACCGCGACCCCCGCGTCCGTGAGGGCCGCGTACAGCGACGTGGTGGTGAAATCCACCGCACGCAACTGGTCCGCGTGCGGCTCGCGAATCCAGGAGACCTGGTGAATCGCGCGGCGGCCAGCGAAGGCGCGGACCCGTTCGAGCCGCAGCCCGCTCTCGGTCTCGCGGACCCGCAGCCGTGCCGCGATGTGCGCGGGCAGGCGGCGCTGCGCGCGGGCGATCACGATCGTGCGGACCTCGTGGCCCTGCTCGCGCAGGTCGTCGGCGAAGCTCCGCAGCGAGCCAAGCTGGTACGCCAGCTGAGGCTGATCGTCTAGCGGTGCGACGAACGTGCCCTTGCCTGGCCGCTGGACGATCAGCCCCTCGTCGCTCAGTTCCCGCAGCGCCTGGCGGAGCGTCATCAGGGTGACCCCGTACGCCGTGCTCAGCTCGCGCTGCCCGGGCAGCGCCTCGCCTGGTGCGTAGTGACCATCGCGGATCTTCGCCGCAAGGTCGGCGGCAATGGCCCGGTAGCGTGCCATGCCACTCCCCTCGTCTTGACCCGGCGCGCCGTCTGTCCCGCCGGGCTGCGGCACTCGCTTGCCGACACCGACGATCATCGCCCCGGACCATCATGGCATGTGGCCGGCCAGGAAAGGGCGGCCCGCAGCGACGCCACGAACGCACCGGCCTCGGCCGGGCTCGCGCCGTCCAGGATGCGGCGCATGACGGCCGCGCCGACGACCACCCCGTCGGCGGCCGCCGCCGCCTCCGCGGCCTGCTCTGGTGTTGATATGCCGAAGCCGAGAAGCACAGGCAGTTCCGTGACCTGCTTGACCCGGGCGGCGAGGATCATGGCGGAGGGGGCCAGCCTTGCGCGTTCGCCGGTGGTACCCATGACCGAGACGGCGTACACGAACCCCTGGCTGCGCCGCCCGATCTCGGCGAGCCGGTCATCCGGCGTGGCTGGCGACGCGAGCAGGCTGACCTCGATGCCCGGCACGCTCAGTCCGGCCAGTTCGTCAAGCGGCAGGTCTGGCACGATCAGCCCGGTGACACCCGCGGCGCGCAGCGCCGCGGCGAAGCCCGGCCGCAGGGCGATGTTGGCGTACGTGCTCGCGATTCGCGGTATGCCGACGCGGACCGCGGCGAGGTCCGCCAGGACAGACGCGGGGGTGGCGCCGCGGGCCAGCGCGGTGTCTGACGCCTCCTGGATCGTCGGGCCGTCCACGGTGGGATCGGAAAACGGCAGCCCGATCTCGACCATGTCGGCCCCCGCGTTCTCGAACGCGGCGAGATAGGCGGTCCAGTCCGGCCTGACGCCGCCGGTGATGTACGGCATCAGCCGCTTCGCGGGGGGTACGGCCAGGGGGGATGGGGGGCAGGTGCCCCCCATGCTGGGGAGCAGTCGTCCCCCCGGGAGACAGAGCCTCACAGCTCCGCCCCCGTGTTGGGAGCTTCAGCCATGAGAGTGGCGACGTCCTTGTCGCCGCGCCCGGAGAGCGTGACGAGGACGGTCGAGCCGCTCGGCAGGTCTGCGGTACCCGCGGCCCGGATCACCCAGGCCAGGGCGTGCGCCGACTCGATCGCGGGCAGGATGCCTTCCGTCCTGGCGAGGCGCACGGCTGCCGCGATCGCCTCCGCGTCGGACACCGTGACATAGCGGGCGCGCCCCAGGTCCCGCAGGTACGCGTGCTCAGGGCCGACGCCCGGGTAATCAAGGCCGGCCGCGATCGAGTGCGCCTCCTCGATCTGCCCGTCTTCGTTCTGCAGGAACAGCGACTGGAAGCCGTGCAGCACGCCGATCTCGCCGTGCGAGGCGCCGGCACCGCCTGCGGCCTCGACGCCGACAAGCGTCGCCGCCGTGCCGGCGAAGCCCGCGAAGGTGCCCGCCGCGTTGCTGCCGCCGCCGACGCAGGCGACGACGTAATCGGGAACCGCGGCGGGGAGTTCTGCCGCGCACTGCCGCCGCGCCTCGTCGCCGATGACGCGCTGGAACTCGCGCACCATCGTCGGGTACGGGTGCGGGCCGATGACCGAACCCACGCAGTAGTACGCCTCGTCGGCGTCGGCGACCCAGTGGCGCATCGCCTCGCTTGTCGCGTCCTTGAGCGTGCGGCTGCCGGTGGTCACCGGGACGACCTCGGCGCCGAGCAGCCGCATGCGGAACACGTTGTGCGCCTGGCGCTCCACGTCACGCTCGCCCATGAAGACCTTGACCGGCAGGCCGAGGAGGGCGCCCGCCGTCGCTGTCGCGACGCCGTGCATGCCCGCGCCCGTCTCGGCGATCAGCCGCGCACGCCCCATGCGCCTGGCAAGCAGTGCCTGTCCCAGCACGTTGTTGATCTTGTGGGAGCCGGTATGGGTCAGGTCCTCCCGTTTGAGCAGGACGGTGACGTCGAGTTCCGCCGACAGCCGGAGGGCCGGCGTCACCGGCGTCGGGCGGCCCGCGTATGCCGAGAGCAGGCCGGCGAGGCTGCCGCGGAACCCGGGATCGGACCACGCCCTGGCGAACTCATCCGCCACCGCCTGGCAGGCGGGAATCAGGGACTCAGGGACGTACCGCCCGCCGTAGCGGCCGAACCGGCCCGGAGTCTGATCGGCGCGCTGGTCAACTGTTATAGAACTCATAATAGAGTTATAGAACAGTTGCCTGCGGCTGCGCAAGCTGGCGGTCTCGACGATACGGCCTGTCACGGCTCACGTACGCTTAGCTCAGCGAGGGCAATGCCGAAGGGGGAAGGCAATGTCTAAGACGCAGTTCTTCCGTCTGGGGGCTGAGGTCCGCTGCGCCGACAAGGAGTGCGGCAAGCTCAGCAGCCTCGTCATCCGTCCCGACGATGATGTGGTCACGCACCTTGTCGTCGAGGCGGGGCACCAGGAGATACCCGCCAGGCTCGTTCCGTTCGATCTCGTGGACACCGAGCCTGCCGGGCGCGCCGGGAGCCAGGTCCGGCTCCGGTGCTCCACGGCGGAGTTCGAATGGCTCGATCCCGCGGAGGCGGCATACGCCTACCCGGAAGACGAGGACACTCAGGTCCGCCCCGGGACGTCGGAGGCCTCGTGGCCGGAATACGCTCCACCGGGGCCCATGGGCGGGCCTGGCTTGCCTGCCGATCGTGGGGAAGGGCAGGAATCAACGGTTGACATCGTCGCGGATCGACTGCCCGGCGAGGACGAGGTGTCGCACGGCCAGCACGCGCACGCGAAGGACGGCGATATCGGCCACGTCGAGGGAATCGTCGTTGACGCCGCCACCGGGCGCGTGGCCTTCGTGCTCGTCCGGGCCGGGCACCTGTGGAACCGCAAGGCGGTGCTCGTCCCGCGGTCCGACGTAATCGCGGTGGGCGCGGACGGATTCCACCTCGACATCACCACCCAGCAGGTGCACGACCTGCCGCACGCGGACCTCAAGCACCTGGAGGTCTAGGCCGGGGCATCGCGCTGGTCATCGCCGTCGAGACGCGGGCTACCAGGCGATGGGGATGCCGGAGCCCTCGATAAGGGTGAACCCCGCGGGGAAGTGCAGCGGCGCGAACCTGCCATGGCTGATCACGCCGATCGACAGGCCGGGGGCGCCGCGCGCGGAACTGCCGCCCTGGGAAGACACTGGAGTTAGCACCCCCCTGATCCAGGTACCGATGAGGGTGCCGCCCGAAGGGCTGGCCCATAGCACCTGAGCCAGGTACTGGCCGCCCAGGTTATCGCGGAGCCGCAACTGAGCGTCGAGCCTGCCCTTCGCCGTTACCGTGGTGCTCGCCGCGAGCGGGAAGGTGTAGAACTTGACTTCGCCGCCGTCGGCCGTAGCGGCGGAGGTCGCGCAGCTGAAGGTCTTGCCGTCGGCGCTGATGTGAACGCCTCCCGGTTCTTCATAGAGGCAATTCTGCAACGTGGTATCGGAACCCGACGTGTTCTGCAGGCTCCAGACGACCTTGCCGACGGCCGCCAGGTCACCGCGGGCCGACCCGGCAACTGGCCATTCGCGGACGGCAGTCTCCGAGAGTACGGCAGACATGCTGCGGCTGCTGAGGAGGGCCAGACTCCTGTCCCCGTCAATCCACATCAGGGAGGGCTGCTGTTCCTGGTGGAGTGACGGGTCGCTCGTCGTCCAGTCGTGCAGCAGCCGGCCGGTGGCGACGGAGAAGACCTTCACCGCGAGCCCGTGCGGAGCTACCCATTCTGGTACGGCGAGTTCCCTGCCTGACCCGGACAGGGCGGTGGCAAAGGAGGCGCCAAGCGCAGCCCAGCCGGCCTCCGCGGAGGTGTCGCGCAGGAGGATGACCGGCTTGACGGGAAGGGGGGTCAGCCGGGCCGGGCTTGCGGCGCCAGGAGAAAGGCGCACCTGGTACCAGCGACCGGTCAGCGTGGTTTTGGCCTTGGGGGAGAATGACCCGGTGGAGGACGTCACGGCGAAGACGACGAACGTCAGGTCGTCGGCGGCCGCGGTCACACTTGCGAAGGTCGTGCCGGCGGGCGGCGCAAAGGTGGTCAGCGTCCCGCCGGTGAGCGAGTCCCCCGCCACGATGCCGCTGCGCGGCAGGGAGGCACCCTGCTGTCCGGCAAGTTGCTCGAGCGCCACGTAGTACCGGGGTACGCCACCCGGGCCGGTGGTGGTGGACGGATTCGGTGGAACCATGCTCCCGTTCTGGATGTCCTTGATGAGTGCCAGGGAGATGGCGAGCGCGATGACCGCCGCGGCGGCGGCGAGCGGCACCAGCCACCGGATCCAGCCGCGCGGCGCGTGACCGCGGCGGGTGGCTGGCGCCGACTCGGGCGGCAGCCGCAGCGGCGGCGCGGCGGGGATCTCCCTGGCGGCCAGGTCCGCCGCCGCCGACATGGCCGCAAGGACGCGATTCTCGGCTGAGTTCACGATTCCTCCTTCAACGCGCGGCCGACCACGGCGATGGCACGGGAAACGGCGGACTTCACGGTGCCGGTGCTGACTCCCATCACGCGGGCGGTCTCGTCGGGGCTGAGGCCGAGGTAGTAGCGGAGCATCAGGGCTTCACGCTGCCGGGGGGCGAGCTTGCGCACTGCGGCGAGGACCTCCCGGTGCTCCTCGGACAGCAGGACGGCCGCCTCGGCGGAGTCGAACTGGAGCCAGCCGTCGCCTGCCGCCGCCGCGCGGTCCCTGCGGTCCCGGCGTGCCCGGGCGCGGAGCGCTGCCCGGCAGCCGTTGAGCACGCTGGTCCTGAGGTAGGTGAGCGCGTTGGCCGGATCGTTGAGCCGGCCCCAGTTCCGGTACAGGCCGAGGAACGCGTCCTGGACGACGTCCTCTGCCGCGCCGCGGTCTCCGAGCATGACGAAACCCAGCCTGATCAGGCCGACGGCGTGCTCCGCGTACAGCGCGGTCACGCCTTCGTCGGCCGGCGGCCGCAGGCCGGGCCGCGGCGGCGTGTCAGCGTGGGTGTCGGAGTAGTCCACGAGTCAGAGATGCCGCCCAACGCTCATGGTTGCCGCCCGGGGGATTTTAGG
>Ga0335085_10014781_pt1 | contig 11367 bp, 7 predicted proteins | sample Lox_Sample_45_FD_206712 | JGI IMG/M metagenome (GOLD analysis project Ga0335085, IMG submission 206712) | Soil microbial communities from Loxahatchee National Wildlife Refuge, Florida, United States - Lox_Sample_4.5 | ecosystem: Environmental > Terrestrial > Soil > Wetlands | place: USA: Florida... | reverse complement strand
CGGCAGCGGGAGCGCGCGTTGCTCAATCATCTCATACAAATGTCCCAGCACCCACGTCGCCTTGTCGTCGGTCGGATCATTCGCGTTGTATTTGTAAAAAATATTCAGCGGCGCCGTCTCGGGCGCGGGCGCGCGCTCGATTTCTTCGATGCCCAAAATGTTTTTCAGGCAATCGGTTGGCGCATTCACATATTGCGGCTGCGCGAGCATTTCGGAAATCAGCGGGCGATTCAGCGGTTGATCGCAAAACGCGCAGGCTTCCAGCAGCGCCGCAATGAGCCGCTCATGCTCCCTCGCGCGCGTTTCCGCGAAATCATTCCGCACCATCAGCACTTTTTCCGGATGCAACGGCGCCAGCTCGCGGCTCGTGGCCACGCAGACGCCGGCTTCCGCTTCCACGGCCAGGGAAGTCCACGGTTCGCCCGCGCAGAAGCCATCGATGTAGCCCAGTTTTAACGTGGGAAACATCTGCGCCGGGTGCACGACGACAATCCGCACTTCGCTCGGCGAAACGCGGCCTTCCCTGAGCCAGCGTCTCAGCAGCAGATACGCGGGCGAGTGCGGAAATACCACGCCAAAAGTGAACGTGCGTTTTCCCCAATTGCGAAAGATCAAATCGCGCAGCGTTTTTCCGTCGCGCACGCCTTCGTCCCACAGATGCTTCGAAACCGTGATGGCGTTTCCCTGCAAACTTAAAATCATCCCGGTCACGCAGGAGCAACGGTCGGAATCGATTCCGAGATTGGTGATGAACGGCAGCGTGGCCGGCGCATGCGCGGCGTCCAGTTCGCCCTCGATGATGCGATCGCGGATGTTCGAGAGGCGCGTTTCCCGGCGCAGTTGCACGTTCAGCTCATATTTGTCGAACAGACCCGATTCGCGCGCGACCGCGATCGGTGCGCAATCGCCATCGGGGATGAACCCGATTTGCAACGGCTCGCCCTTTTCCACTATGTTCGGAAATCCCATTTCTCTGTTTTTCATATGCCGCAACAAATCACTTTCGCAAACTCAACCGGCGCCCCACCGGCGAGCCGACTTTCATCATCACGCTGAAGGCCCACCTGGCGCAAATCCGTGCCAGCGTCAACCATGCGAGCCAGTCAGCGTTCATGTCCGGCGTTTAAGCAGGCGCGATGCTAAGGCGCGCCATATCGCCGAGATTTTGCATGAAAGATTTTCAGTGTTGCCGCAAATCACAATGGTTATTCACAAAAATCCCGCGCATCTTCGGCGAAACGCTGCCTGAACGGATTTTAATCCCGCCGCGTTTGCCTGGTTGGAGTGCCGGCCATCCGTGCGGTTCCGAAATTTTTTTAAAATTTTTGCGCGGGCTCTCTGGCTTATTCCGTTCACCTTGGCGAAAAAATGCTTCAGTGGGGTGAACACCGAGGCGAAAAAAATGTTCCGAGGAAGAAATTTTAAAAATTTTTGCGCGGGGATTTTTTTTTGGGGTGAAGACCTTCTGTTTGGCAAGTTAAGATTTTCGTACAAGAAGGAAAACTATTTGGCGTACGAAAATTTTTCCTTGAGGAACAAAATATTCTGCCGATAATGCACATAGCAAGGCGTGGGAGACGCCGTGGTTCTTTGGAAAACAATTTTGTCCAGGGGCTTTAAGACCCCGGAGGAGAATTTACCCTGCCTACGCTCGTGATAAGAAACTATGTCCTTGAACCGTAGTTGATAAACAAGGAATCAGAGCCGAGGTTGCAGCCGACAGGCCTTAACTGGAAGTCGAAAACAATCCGGCGGGTTCCGAACTGTTTCTAAATAAGTTCAAAGGAACTGTTACACACGGCACTGGCGGGGTTTTTTATTTGGGCGGCGTATCAACGCCGCCCTTTTTCTTTTATTGGTTGCCTATCGGCGCCATCACGACGCGGTTCATATTCAGCGCGGCCGTGTTGTTGGCGATCGCCTTGCTCGTGAATGTCTGGAGTTTCGTAATCTCCTCCGGCGTTAAATAGGAACCCGCGCCGGAAACAACCCGCTGATAAATGCCCTGGAGCAGTTTCACATTCGCGTCCGCCTGTTGCTCCGAGGCGATGTTGACGAAGTTCAGCATCGGGATGGTCTGAAAATCAGCCGGCAGACCCGCGCTGGCGATGGCAGATTGGCTCTCCTGTTGAATGGCCTGGCGAAGCTTTTCGGCTTTCGCGCTCTTTTCGTCATCGCTGCCCGTGAAGCTGTCCTTGAATTGATCGACCGTCAGAGTACTCAATAAATTTTTCGAGTAATCCTGGAATTTTGCCAGGCCATCTGCCCCGAGCATGTCCTGAATATTCTGGTCGAGCGTGGCGTTTTCGCCGGCAAAGACCTGGTTCAACTGGTCCAGCGGCGGTTTGTCGCGGAGCGCCGTGGTGATCTGGTCGACGTTTCGCATGACGTAATCAGCCAGGAGGTCGTTGAGTTTATCCGTTTGATCCGGAGTCAGCTTCAACTCCTTGGCAAGCTGTTTGTAGGCGGCGCCCATGCCCGCTTTTTGCTGGTCGTGCAACAATTGCCGCGCTTCAGGTGTCGAAGTCATCTTGCTGATGGCTGTGGTGGCGCCGAGCCGGGCTTTTTGGTCCTGCAAGGTGCCGACTTCGCCGCGCAATTTCAGCACCTCGGTCGGGCGATTTTTCAACGTCGCATTTTCCTCTTTGAGCGAAGCCAGTTCATTCGAGGCGGCGTCGCGCTGCTGTTGCAGTTCCGTGATTTGCGCGCTCAATGCTTTGTCACCGGCCTGTTGGCTCGTGAGCGTTGCGTTCTGCTCCTGCAATTGCGAAACCTGGTGATGCTGAATACCGATGGTGACGGCGGCACCCACAAGGACGACGCCGACGGCAATTTTTTGAAGTGTTGTCATAGCGATAATTTTGGCAGTGGTTAACGTCGCAGAAACGGGAATGGAAGCAGCCGCGGCCAGCGAGCCGCCGGCAATCGTCGTGGAAAGCCCGGTGGGTGCAGCTTGGACGGCATGCGCGGAAATAACGGTGGCCAGGCTGGCGGCAGCCGCGGCGATTTTGTGCCGGACGAAATGTTCGCGCAGGCGCTCGAGCGCGCGGCTCACGCGTTTTTGCGCCGCGTCGTCGCTCGTGCCGAGCGCTTCGCCGACTTCGCGCAAAGATTTGTTCTCAAAAAACCGCAGGATGATTGCGGTGCGATCCGCTTCATCGAGCGATTGCACGGCCTCATCGAGCAGCGGCTCGATCTGTGTCCAGTCGACGGGATTATCATCCATAAGACGGCTCATTTCGCAGGCAATTTGTTCGCGCGCCTGGCGCCGGCCTTCGCGCCGGACGACATCGATGGCAGCGTGATGAGTGACGCGATGAAGCCAGGCCGCGAGAACGGTCCCCGGTTGGAGTGAGGCCGCGTGCTGGGCCAGTTGCGCAAAAACCGATTGCGAAACTTCCTCCGCCAACTGCGGTGAACGCACCTGCCGCAACGCGGCCGAATAAACCAGGTTCAGGTGCCGATCCACGAGCGCCGTAAAGGCATCCTGACCTGCCCGCGTAGCCGGCTCGCGGATGAACTGATCCAGCAAATCAGCGTCATTCGTCATTCTATTAATCATAACGTTGCCGCCTGCAAATGCCTCTCTACGAGCGTAGTATCGGCATCCTCGCCATCCCGGCAGGAGTTCGCGGATGAATTGCCCGGCAAATCATTCGTCATTCTATTAATCATAACGTTCCCCCTTGAAGAATCCGACAAACTTATTTGCAAATCGTCACGGCGGCGCGGTGGTCAATTTGCAATTTTCAATTTTTCGAATGAAATGTTAACTTTTGTTTATGGCGCGTGACGATCTGTTTTCAACCCCGGCTGAACAAACAAAGGCCGAGGAGCCGCTCGCGCCGGAATTCCGGAAACGCCAGCCGCTGGCGGCACGAATGCGCCCGCGCGACTTGAACGAGTTCGTGGGGCAATCGCACATTCTCGGCCCCGGCCAGCTCCTGCGCCGCGCCATTGAGGCGGACCGCATCCAATCGCTGATTTTTTACGGACCGCCGGGCACCGGCAAAACGTCCCTGGCGCAAATCATTGCGCGGCAGACCAAAAGCAAATTCGAGCGCCTTAGTGGCGTGGAATCGAACGTGGCCGACATGCGCCGCGTGTTGGCGTCCGCAGCGAATCGCCTGGAAAACAAAGGCCAGCCCACAATTTTGTTCGTCGATGAAATCCATCGCTTCAACAAGGCGCAACAGGACGTGCTGCTGCCGGATGTCGAGAGCGGCGTGGTGCAACTCATTGGCGCGACCACGCACAACCCATTTTTCTTCGTCAATTCGCCACTTGTTTCGCGCTCGCAAATCTTTGAATTGCGCTCGCTGACTGAGGACGATTTGTATTCCCTGCTGCAACGCGCGTTGAAAGACGAGGAACGCGGCCTGGCCTACATGAAGATTCGGCCCGATGAGGACGCCGTGCGGCATCTGGCAAAACTCTCCGATGGCGACGCGCGCAAAGCTTTGAACTCGCTTGAAATTGCCGCGCTCACCACTGCGCCAGCGCAAGATGGCACGATTCACATCACGCTGTCCGTGGCTGAGCAGAGCATCCAGAAAAAAGCAGTGGTTTATGACGGCGACGGCGACGCTCATTACGACACGATTTCGGCTTTCATCAAATCCATGCGCGGCAGCGATCCCGACGCCGCACTTTACTGGCTCGCCAAAATGGTCCACGCCGGTGAAGACCCACGCTTCATCGCGCGGCGCATCGTGATTCACGCGGCGGAAGATGTGGGACTGGCGGATCCAATGGCACTGGTGCTCGCGAACGCGGCGTTTCAGGCGGCGGAGTTCATCGGGTGGCCCGAAGCGCAGATTCCACTCGCCGAAGCGACGATTTACATCGCGACTGCACCGAAGAGCAATAGCACCGTGATGGCCATCGGCGCGGCGATGAAAGACGTGGAATCCGGCCGCACGCTGCCCGTGCCCGAACACCTGCGCGATTCCCATTACAAAGGCGCAAAGAAGCTCGGCCACGGCGCTGGTTATCAATATGCGCACGATCACCCGGAACATTTCGTGGTGCAGGATTATTTGGGCGCGGAAAAACGCTATTATGAGCCGACGGAGCAGGGGGTGGAGAAGAAAATCAAGGAGCGCGTCGAAAAATGGCGCGCGATGGTGGAACAGACCAAAAACCAAAATCCGAAGGCCGAAATCCGAAATCCGAAAGAAGGCGGAGGGCCGAAATCCGAAGCCGGTTCGCCCTGAACGCCTATGCAGATTCGAGAAAATAAAGCGGAACTGCGTCGTTCGATTCGTGCAAGCCTTAAGGCCATGACGCCCGATCAGCGCGCCACAGCCTCCGTGCAAGCCTGCGCACTTCTCGAACAGCAAACCGTCTGGAAAAAAGCGAAACTGATTTTCTTTTACGCGCCAATGCCCGAGGAATTGGACATCTGGCCGTTGTTGAGCGATTCGCTCGCCGCTGGAAAAACGGTCGCGCTGCCGCGATTTGATTCCGCCACACAACGTTACGTCGCCTGCCAGGTGATGGACATCGCCAGGGACCTCGGCTATGGGAAATTCGGCATTCGCGAGCCGGGCGGCGATTGCATCGCGGTGCCTCCGAACCGGCTGGACTTGGTTCTGGTGCCGGGTGTAGCTTTTGATGTACACGGGCGGCGGCTGGGCCGGGGCAAGGGGTTTTATGACCAGCTGCTGGCGACCGTGCGCGGCCGGACCTGCGGCGTCGCGTTCGATGAGCAAATCGTCGACGCAATCCCGGTCGAACCGCATGACGTTCATTTGAATTGCATCCTGACGCCGACGCGCTGGATAGAGCCATAGGCAGCGCGCGGTTCTGAAACGATGGTATTGGCGAATATTTTTGAAGGCGCCGCATTTTTCGGCGCGGGCGCGGTCGTTTGTTTTTCGCTGCTTTGGTGGCGGGAACGCGGTCTCCAAAAGGCAAGGTTGCTCCAAACCCAGGCGCTGCTTGAAAAAGCGCGCGCGGATGCGGAAAGCATCAAGCGCGATGCGGCTTCGGCGGCCAGCCAGGAGGCGCTGAAACTCCGCGAACAAATCGAGCAATCCTTCGCCGCCCGCCACGCTGAACGCGCCGAATCCGAGCGTCGTCTTGCCGAACGCGAGGCACTCATCAATTCTCAACTCCAGCAAATGATGGAGGCCGAGCGCGCCTTGAAAGAGCAGAAGCAGGCGCTGGGCGCGCAGATGGCCACCGTGGAAGCAGGCGCTCGCGAAGTGGCCGAGCTCAAGGCGCAGGCCCGCGAGCAATTGCAGAAGATTTCCGGCCTCACCGAAGCCGAAGCGCGCGAAAGGTTCCTGAATTCCATCGAGCAGGAGGCGGTGAACGATGCCGCCAACCTGAGCCGCCGCATTCTCGACGACGCCAAATCGCGCGCGGAGGAAAAAGCCCGGCAGATTATCAGCGTCGCCATCCAGCGATATGCGAGCGATCACACCTTTGAAACTTCCACCTCCAGCATCGCGTTGCCGAGCGACGAAATCAAAGGCCGCATCATCGGGCGGGAAGGGCGGAACATCCGTGCTTTCGAGGCCGCCGCGGGTGTTACGATTCTCGTGGATGATACGCCCGGGGCGGTGGTGATTTCCGGGTTTGACCCCGTGCGGCGCGAGATTGCGCGTGAGGCCATGTCGCGGCTGATCCAGGACGGCCGCATTCATCCGACGCGCATTGAGGAAATCGTCGCGGCGGTGACGCAGGAAATGGAGGAAACCGTCGTTCGGCTGGGGGATGAAGCAGTGGCGAAGGCCGGGTTGCCGCCGATGCATCCGGAAATCATCAAGCTTCTGGGCCGGTTGCACTTCCGGCACAGCTACGCGCAGAATATTTTGGACCACTCCGTCGAAGTCGCGCACCTGATGGGCCTGATGGCGGCGGAATTGGGCGTAGACGTGACTTTGGCCAAACGCGCCGGGCTGTTGCACGACATTGGCAAGGCTGTGAACCACGAAATCGAGGGGCCGCACGCGGTCGTCGGCGCGGACTTCATCAAACGGTTTGGCGAATCAGAAGCGGTCGTGAATGGCGTGGCATCCCATCACAATGACGTTCCACCGGTCGGCCCGCTCGGGATTCTGGTCAGCGCGGCGGATGCCATCAGCGCCTCTCGCCCCGGCGCACGCTCGGAGACGATGTCGACCTATTTGAAACGCATCGAAGACCTGGAAAAAATCGCCTCGGCAATGCCGGGCGTGGACAAGGCGTTTGCGGTGCAGGCCGGGCGGGAATTGCGGGTATTTGTCCAGCCGGACGAAGTGAGCGATCAGGAAGCGTTTGTGCTCGCGCGGAACATCGCCTCAAAGATTCAGGACGAACTGCAATATCCCGGACAGATTAAAGTGACGGTGATTCGGGAGACGCGATGTGTGGAAGTGGCGAAGTAGGCTGAATAGGGGAAACACCGAACATCCAACATCGAACGCTGAACGTCGAAGTGGGGAGGGGAAGGCGGTGTTCTGAGCGGATGTCCGGCAGGAGGCCGGACGCACGTTAGTGATTGTCGTACATCCCGGTTGGGATGCCGTTTTCCCAGCCTTGCGGGGCGTTCCAGGGACGGACGGAGGCGTTATCCGGATCCTGGCCCGCGCAGCCGCTCGCCCCGGCAATCACCAGCGCGAGGAGCATCAGGAGCAGGAAACTGGAAACAAAGCGGTTCATGACTGGGCGGGATAAGCGGGAATGACCTGGTCGCCTTCGATGACTTCACCCAGTTTCCAGCCGGGCATCACGTTGGCGATGCAGCGGTCTTTCTGGACGCTGGTGATCATGACTTTGGCAACCAATTTGCCATCGCGGTTCACGAGCATTTCGCCGCGTTCCACGGCGCCCTGGTCTTCACCGACGTTGAGCACCACGAAATCCCATTTGGGATCGGACACGAGGATTTTTCCGACGAGCGTGGCGGGCAGCTTCACGTGCTGGTCGGGATGTTCATAGATATCCAAACGCGTCTGGAGCCGGTTGTTCTGGCGCTGCAAAATCTTCTTCTCGTCCTCGATGGCTGCCACGCGTTCTTCTGCCGCTTTCACGTCCTTGGCAGCGCTCAACGCTTCCTGCGGGGTCTTGAAAGCTGAATGATACTTGTCCAACTCGATCTTGGCGTCGGTCAGGTCCTTTTCGTCCTTGTCCAGGTTGCTCTGGACGCTGGCGAGTTGTTTCTTGAGGTCGTTCACGGACGCCACCGCGGTATCGCGTTCCTTCTTCGTGTTGGTGAGCTCGACTTTGACAGCGGCCAATTCGTTCGTGGCCTTCGTTAGATCGGCGGTGGTCTTGTGGAGCTTCGCGGTGGTATCGTCGAACTTGTGATGATAGTCATCGCGTTCCGCCCGTGTGTCCGCGATGATCTTTTTGATTTTGACGAAATTGAGTGTCCCAACGGCCAGTCCAGCGATAATGGCGACAATAAGACTGATTCGAATCAACATGGCTCGGTTCTAAGTGTGTTGCTCTAACGTTCCGCCAGACTAGACGTTGCGCAATGGCGTGTCAACGCCCTTCGTTCACGTCTGAGGCAGCTGGCTTCCCGGCAGAAAAGCTCCGCTTTTCGTCGCCCCCCGATCCGTCCATTTTGCCGGAAATATAGTACCTTCAGGATGCCGGAATAGAGGGGTTCATTAGCACACTATTGGCTTCGAGTTTCGGGTCGGGGGTTTCGAGCCGGGGCCGGCGAGGGCGCCGGGCTGTTGGAGGGCGGAATATCAATCTGCCGGCAGCACGCCGGCGGCACGTTGGGAGTGCTCGACTTCACCTTTGTGCATGTTAATTTGTGGTTGTGAGCAACGTTTTAATTGGCGTCCTCGGCGCAATGATGGCAACGAATCAACCCGCCGCCCTCAGCAATCTGGTTACGGAAACGACCGGCATTTCCGTCGCCGCCATCGCTACCAATAGCACACCCGAGCAGGAGTTGGAAAAAATCGAGGAAGAAGACGATGCCGCGGCGGCTGACGTGGACAAATGGATCCGCGAAAACGAGGAATTCAAGGCCAAGGGCGCGGGCATCCCGGCAAAGGAATTGAACCAGCGCATCCGGGATCGATTTGAACCCACCCGGAAGGCGTACCTGGATTTCATTCAGAAGTATCCGAAATACGCCGAAGGCCGTGTCGCCTACGCCAGCTTTTTGCACGACATGGGCGACGAGGACGGGCAGTTCGAGCAACTTACGAACGCCACCGGGATTGATCCATCCCTTCCGTCAGCCTGGAACAATCTGGGAAATTATTACGGGGAGAACGGCCCCATCACCAACGCCTTTGTTTGTTACGAAAAAGCCATCCAAATTGACCCGACCGAATCCGTGTATTACCAGAACTTCGGCACCACGGTTTACCTCTACCGGCACGACGTCACGAATTATTACCACATCAACGAGCAGCAGTGCTTCGACAAGGCGCTCACGCTCTACAGCAACGCCACGCATCTCGACCCCACGAACTTTGTGCTCGCGAGCGATGTAGCCATGACTTATTACGGCATCAAGCCCTTGCGCACGCACGACGCTTTGACGGCGTGGACGAATGCCCTGAGTCTGGCGCACGATGAAGTCGAACGCGAAGGAGTCTACATCCACCTGGCGAGAATCCAGCTCAGCGCCGGGCGTTTCGCCGAAGCCCAGGCGCATCTGGATGCCGTCACCAACCCGATGTATAACGATTTGAAAGACCGGCTTACGCGCAATCTGCAACTCAAGGAACATCCCACCAACAGCACGCCTGACGTGGTTGATTCTCCTACCAATTCCCCGGCGAAAGTCCCCTAAACTACGGAGCCGTCGAGGAGGCTTTTGGGTTGTTCGTTTATTGGAAGGCTGCTAAAAAAGCTTTCTCCAATGAACTCCGTGCCGCAAACCATTTGGCGCCTGGCATCGTGCGGTCTCATGGTGTTTTTGGGTCTCGCTCCTCGTGCCGGCTTTGCCACGGATCGTTTCGTCGACGTCAACAGTCCTGGTCCTTCCGCGCCATATACAAATTGGGCTGCGGCCGCATCCGCGATTCAGGACGCGGTGGATGCCTCCGCAGCGGGCGATGTGATTTGGGTCACCAACGGCACTTACAACGCCGGCGGACGGGCGGCGCCGAATTCCCTGCTGATGAGCCGCGTGGTCGTGGACAAGCCAGTCATGGTTCAAAGTGTCAACGGACCGCAGTTCACGACTATTCAAGGGCAGAACACTTCGGGAGTTTTCATTCGTTGTATTTACCTGACGAATGGCGCAGTGCTGAATGGCTTCACGCTGAAAAGCGGCGGCGCCGCGACTAACGGGGATGCCATTCGAGACGAGAGCGGCGGCGGGGCGTTTTGCGAATCGTCCAGCGCGGTGATCAGTAATTGTGTTGTCACGGCCAATAAAGCGGTGGCATGGATTGGTGGCGGTGTGTTCTCGGGAACTTTGTACGGCTGCACCATCAGCGGGAATTCGGCCCTGGAAGGTGGCGGCACAGCGGATAGCACAGTAAACAACTCCATCTTAAGTGGAAATTCAGCCACGTGGGGCGGGGGAGCGTATTGCGGATCGGCTGGGTCGTTCAACGATTGCACGCTTGTCGGTAACGTAGCGCAGGATCCCGGTGGCACGCGGGTGGGCGAGGGCGGCGGGACTTACGGCGGCAATCTGACGAACTGTACAGTAATCAACAACAACGCCCGGGTTGGAGGCGGCGGGGCGTCCTCGGCGAATCTGGTGAATTGTCTGATCGCCAACAATTCCGGGCTGCAAGGCGGCGGCACGCTGGGGGGTACCCTCCTCAACTGCACGGTCGTGGGGAATTCTGCGACCAGTGATGGACAGGCGGGAGGCGGTTTGGGAGGCGGCATCCTGAGCAGTTCGGCGATCAATTCAATCATTGTTTCCAACGGCGCGGCGTTTGGTTCCTTCAATTACTATTATTCTTCTTCTACGGACGCATTCTCTTTCTGCTGCACGTCACCGATGCCGAGCTACGGCGTGAGTAACATCGACACGGATCCGATGTTTGTGGATTTCGCGCATGGCAACTATCGTCTCCAGCCCGGTTCTTTCTGCGTCAATACCGGGACCAATGTGTTGGGGCCGAGCGACGTGGATCTGGACGGAGCACCGCGCGTGGTGGACGGCGTCGTGGACATGGGCGCTTACGAATTGCAGCACTCGCCGTTTATTTTTTCCAATCCCACCAACCAAAGCGTGGTGCTGACGAGCAATTTGACTTTCAGCGTTTCATCGGATGGGGACGGACCGCTGGCCTACCAATGGTTTTTCAATAGCGCGCCGCTGACGAATGGCTTGCGAATCGCCGGCGCAAATTCCAATTCGTTGAGTGTTGCGTCCGCGCAAACGAACGATGCCGGAAACTATTGGGTCGTGGTTTCCAACAGCACGAGCGTGGCGACGAG
>Ga0335085_10014780_pt1 | contig 11368 bp, 9 predicted proteins | sample Lox_Sample_45_FD_206712 | JGI IMG/M metagenome (GOLD analysis project Ga0335085, IMG submission 206712) | Soil microbial communities from Loxahatchee National Wildlife Refuge, Florida, United States - Lox_Sample_4.5 | ecosystem: Environmental > Terrestrial > Soil > Wetlands | place: USA: Florida... | reverse complement strand
CACCCGCACGCTGATGCGATGGGTCAGATCGGCGCCGCCGAACAGGTCCTTGGCGAAAAGTTCCCGGCCTTGCGCATGGGCCATCGTGTCGGCGTACAGGGCTTCGAACTGGGCGGGGCTCATCGCCTTGTTGGCGTCCCACCACACGTTATTTTCCGTCGAGGCGTCGCGCACCACGAACTTGTCGCCGGCCGAGCGGCCGGTATGCACACCGGTCTTGACCACCAGAGGGCCGTTCACCGCGACATGGCCTTCATCACGGCGCACCGCTTCTTGATAGAGCGCAGGGGCACTGAGGTTGAAATGCACCGCCTTGAGATTGCGCAAACCGTGGCGGCCGAAATCATTGGCTGGGGCCAAATCGCTGTCGATCATGATCGCTCCAAAATGTATTTTGACCCTCGTATAGCCGGCCGGACGCACCGTCTCAAATGTATTCAGTCCCGTGGTGCGGCGAAAAATTAAGCATAATCAAATGATTGGCCGGAACCAGGGAACCAGCGGCGGCGGCGCGTTGTCAGGCTGAGTGTTTTCGCCGTATGGAACGCGGATATGGCTTTAAGCGATGCAGAGCTTGAGCGCTATGCGCGCCATCTGGTGCTGCGCCAGGTGGGTGGACCTGGCCAGGCGAAGATTTGCGCCGCCAGTGTGCTGGTGGTTGGGGCCGGTGGATTGGGAAGCCCCGTGGCGCTTTATCTTGCGGCGGCAGGCATCGGCCGGCTCGGCCTGGTCGATGACGATGCGGTGAGCCTTTCCAACCTGCAGCGGCAGATTCTGTTCCGCACAGCCGATGTGGGACGCACCAAGGTGGAAGCCGGGGCCGACGCGCTGAAGGGACTGAACCCTGGGGTTGCAGTGGAGATCCATCACACGCGTCTGGTCGCTGCCAATGCGATGGAACTGATTGCCGGCTATGACATCGTAGCCGACGGCTCCGACAATTTTCCCACCCGCTTTCTAGTGAACGACGCCTGCTTTTTTGCCAGGAAGCCGCTGGTCTCCGCGGCAGTGACGGAATTCGAAGGCCAGCTTGCGACCTACAAGGGTTATGCGCCAGATCTGCCCTGCTATCGCTGCCTGTTTCCTGAACCTCCGCCGCCCGGCACGGTCCCCAGCTGTTCGGAGACCGGCGTCTTAGGCGCGGCCGCTGGCGTGATGGGCTCCCTGCAGGCCCTGGAGGTGCTCAAGGAGGCCGCCGGCTTGGGCACCGGTCTTTCCGGAAAAGTCCTTATCTACAAGGCCCTTACCGCGGAATTCCACACCGCCAGGCTGGCCAAGGACCCCGCCTGCCCCTTGTGCGGCAGAGGCCTTCCCCGTCACGGTTAACCGCGGCTTAAAGCGGTCCATGCAGCATGACGGCATGGGACGCGAAATCCATTATGAGATTTTCCGCCGGGTGGGCGCGCGCGGCGGCTGGACGCTGCACGAAGTCGCATCGTCGCGCGAACTCGCCATCGCCATGGCGAAGGAACTGATGACGACGGAAAAGGCCACCGGCGTCAAGGTGGTCAAGGAAACCTACAACGACGAGACCGGCGATTACCTAACCCTCAAGATTTTCGAGGACGGCCACAACCAGATGAACATCGCGCCGGCGCAGGAAGATGCGCCGCATGCGCTTCCTTGCTTCAGGCCGGACGATCTTTATTCCTATCACGCCCGCGCCACCATGAGCCGGCTGCTCACCGACTATCTAGCCCGCAACAAGATCACCATTACCGAGCTGATCCACCGCGCCGACATGCTGGAGAAGCTGGAAGCCACCGGCACGCTCTACCAGCATGCCATCCAGAAGATCGCAGTGGCGCAGGCTTCCTCCACCACCACGCCGGTGCAGCAAATCGTCAAGAGCCTGAACGAGCTGACCACCCAGGCTTTCCATCGCGTCTATCGCGACCAGCGCAAGGGGCTGTTTCCCGATCCCCTGCCGGAGCAATTCGCCGAGTTGGCAGTCAAGCTCGCCCCGCAGGGCGACGCGGCCTATGTCTTCAATGGTGCGATCGCGCGGCACCTCAAGGATTGCAAAGGTTGGGATGAAAAAGCGCTGCGGCTGATTTCGATCATGGAGACCGCGCCCCAGGAAGAAGGCGCGCGCAACCTGGTTCTGTCATCCATCGATGCGATCCTGGCGGAATGCCTGAACGGCTCGGCGGCGCTCCATGAGCTGATGGGCCATGCGGAAAATCTGGGCCAGGCGCTCAACAATCTGGTGACCCTGTTCCTGGGCAAGACGCCGGAAGGCGCGCAAGCAGGCCAGGGCCTGACGGCATTGGCGAGCCATTTTGCGACCGACACCTTGCCTGAGGCGCGTACCGCCATCGCCAGCCGCATCATCGCCGAATTCAAGAGCAACAAGCGGCTGTGTCCCGATTCCCTGGTCGACGAACTCAAGACCTTGCGGGCCATAGCCAACCGCATCGTGATGGGCGTGGGCAAGTATCTCTCCCATGAAGACCTGATCGCGGCCTTCACCTTGCGTTCCAAGCGGCTGGTGGTGCAGGAGGCGCTGGGCCAGTACATTGCCGAAGCCGCGCCGGACGAGAAGATCGAGCGCATCCTATTCGTGGAAGACAATATCATCGGCTCGGAGAACAAGCGGCAACTTTCCACCTATGTGATGCCGATCCTGAATTCGGCCACCTTCGACAATCATTTCCAGAACCCGAAAGTGCCGCTGTTGCAGCGGTTGCAGCGGCTGTCCCAGCTTCAGGCGCGGGTCCGCCGTTCGGGATTCATCGAAGTCACCCGCGACGAGATTTCCGCCAGGATGGATCACCTGGCGGTCCAGATGGAGGCACGCGGCAAGCTGTTTGAATCCATCGAGGCGCGCAACGCCTCGGCGGTTGAAAAGGCCCAGACCCTGCTCAAGCTGGCGACCGGCGGCATCCTCACCGAGGGAGCGCTGGCGGCAAGGGCGCGGGAGCTGATCCTGACCCATCTGTCCCGTCCGGGATTCCTCACCGGCTATATGGCGGCCCAGGCCAAGGAGGCGCTGGCCCGCGACGGCCTCACGCCCGACAGCGAAAAGATGATGGCCGAGCTGATGGAGACGTTGAGCAAGGCTGGCATCACTGCCGAGACGGGGCTGAAATCTATAGCCGCTTGAGTTTAATTGTCATCGCCCGCAAATGCGCGCCATCCAGGTGATGCCAGCGCCTGACTTGCAAGCATCGAACAAATTCAGCTGGATGACCCACATTCCGGTGGGCCATGACAAGTAGGACTTCTGTAACGGGCCTCGATGAGTCAATCCCTTTTTGCATCGTCCACTCGCCGGGGTCTTGCTTGTGTACGGGCTCGGCGCGAGGCCGCCACCTGATGAGGTCTGATGAGGATAGGCCGACCAATCTAATGCCGCGTGGTCGCAATGCCACGTCCCAACTTTCGGTCTAATGCGCCGCATCCCAATTATCCGCCGCGCGGGCTTCAACGACCAAAGGCACCGAAATCTCCACCGCCGGCAGCGGCGCGTTTTGCATCACCTGGCCGATCAGCTTGCACGCCTTGTCCACTTCCCTCTCCGGAGCCTCGAAGATCAGTTCGTCATGGACCTGCAGCAGCATGGTGGCCTTTATCTTCTTGTCGGCCAGCGCGCCGGGCAGCTTGACCATGGCGCGGCGGATGATGTCGGCGGCCGACCCCTGGATAGGCGCATTGATGGCGGCGCGCTCGGCCCCGCCCCGAAAGCCCGGCACCTTCGAATTGATCTCGCGGATATGGATCCGCCGTCCGAACAGGGTCTCGACAAAGCCGTGGGTGCGGGCGAACTGCTTGGTGTCTTCCATATAGTCGCGGATGCCGGGAAAACGGGTGAAGTATTTCTTGATGTAATCCGACGCCTCGCTCTGCGGGATGCCCAGCTGGTTGGCCAGGCCGAAGCCGGAAATGCCATAGACGATGCCGAAATTGATCGCCTTGGCCCGGCGGCGCACCTCCGCCGGCATGCCCTTGACCGGCACGCCGAAGATTTCCGAGGCGGTCATGGCATGGATGTCGAGATTGTCGGCGAAGGCCTTTTTCAGCTGCGGAATATCGGCGATATGGGCCAGCAGCCTGAGCTCGATCTGGCTGTAATCGGCGCTGATCAGCTTGCTGCCACCTGCCGCAATGAAAGCCTGGCGGATGCGCCGGCCTTCCTCGGTGCGCACCGGAATGTTCTGCAGGTTGGGATCGGTGGAGGCCAGCCGCCCGGTTGAGGTGGAGGCCATCGCATAAGACGTGTGCACCCGGCCGGTCTTGGCATTGATATAGCCGGGCAGCGCATCGGTATAGGTGCCGCGCAGCTTGGCCAACCCGCGCCAGTCCAGCACCTTCTTGGCCACGGGCACGCCTTGCGCCGCCACATCTTCCAGCACATCGCTGTCGGTGGACCAGGCGCCGGTCTTGGTGCGCCGGCCGCCTTCCAGCTTCATGCGGTCGAACAGGATTTCGCCCAGCTGCTTGGGCGAGCCGATATTGAATTCACTGCCCGCCAGCTTGTGGATTTCCTTCTCCAGCGCGGCCTGCTGCTTGGCGAAATCATTCGACAGCTTGCGCAACAGGCCGGGATCGATATTGACGCCTGCCCGCTCCATATCCGCCAGCACCATCACCAGCGGCCGCTCCAAAGTCTCATAGACGCTGCGCTTGCCTGCCTGCGTCAGTTTGGGCTTGAGCAGTAGCGCAAGCCGCAAGGTCACGTCGGCATCTTCGGCGGAATATTTGGTGGCTTCGGCGACCGGCACGCAGTCGAACGAGATCTTGTCCTTGCCCTTGCCAGCGACTTCATTGAAGGCAATGGGGGTGTGCGACAAATGCAGCTCGCTGAGCTCGTCCATGCCGTGGCCGTGCAAGCCGCCCTCCAGCACATAGGACATCAGCATGGTGTCGTCGATGGGATCGAGCCGGATTCCCCGCTCAAGGAACACCAGCGCGTCGTATTTCACATTCTGGCCTATCTTGAGGACACAATCGTCTTCCAAGAGCGGCTTCAACCGCGTCAGTACATCGGCTTCCTTCATCTGGACAATGTCACCACCGCCATCGAGAGAGAGCCCTTCGCCGCGGCGATGGCCGCAAGGGATGTAACAGGCCTCGCCCGGCGCCACGGCCAGCGACACGCCGCAAAGCCCAGCCGTCATGGGATCAAGCGAGGTGGTTTCGGTATCGACACAGACCAGACCGGCCTCGCGGGCGCGTGCGATCCAGGCATCCAAATCCCTGGCCACCGTCACCGTGACATAGGCCTCGTGATTGATGGGTGCGCGAAGCTTTTCGGTTTCCGCCGGCGTTTCGGCCTTGATCTCGGGCAGCTCCGGGTCCAGCGGCAGCACGTTAGCAACCGTCGGCGCAGCCTCGATGGCATCCAAGTCCTCGACCTCGAAATGCGCCGCCACCCGCTTGGTGATGGAAGTGAATTCCATCGCCTTGAGAAAGGCGATCAACTCTGTGGCACGCGGCTCGTGCACGGCGAATTCGTGCGGCTGTTCCTTCACCGGCACTTTGGCATCGAGCGTCACCAGATTCTTCGAGATGCGGGCATTTTCCGAATTTTCGATCAGGGTCTCGCGCCGCTTGTTCTGCTTGATCTCGCCCGCGCGGCTGAGCAGCGTCTCCAGATCGCCATAGATATTGATCAGTTCGGCCGCCGTCTTGATGCCGATACCGCGCACGCCCGGCACATTGTCGGTGGCATCCCCCGCCAGGGCCTGGACTTCGACCACCTTGGCCGGCGCCACGCCGAATTTTTCCATCACTTCGGCAGAGGCCAGCCGCCGGTTCTTCATCGTGTCCAGCATCTCCACCTTGCCGTCCACGATAAGCTGCATCAGGTCCTTGTCCGACGAGATGATGGTGCAGCGGGCGCCGGCCTCGCGCGCCATCCGCGCATAAGTGGCGATCAGGTCGTCGGCCTCGAAACCCGCCATCTCGACGCAAGCCACGCCGAACGCCCTTGTGGCGTCGCGCACCAGGGGAAATTGCGGGATCAGGTCTTCGGGCGGCGGCGGACGGTTGGCCTTGTATTCCTTGTAAATCTCGTTGCGGAAGGTCTTTTCGCCGGCGTCAAAGATCACTGCCAGATGGGTAGGGATCTCTCCATCCCTCATGTCCTCCAACAGCTTCCACAGCATGTTGCAATAGCCCGACACCGCGCCGACAGGCAGGCCGTCGGATTTGCGGGTAAGCGGCGGAAGCGCGTGATAGGCGCGGAACAGATAGCCCGAGCCATCCACCAGATAAAGATGGTCCCCCTTCTTCAGGGCGCTCAATGACTGGATGCCCCCCCTTTGCGGACAAAGCGCTTGTCGCAATAGGGGCATTCCACGAAATTCTGGTCCCCCATTTCCAGATAGACGCGGGGATGGCCCAAGGCGCCGCCACCGCCGTCACAAGCGACGCGGGTGGATGTGGTTTCGACGATTTCGGGGGCTTCGACAGCCATGGGATGGTTCCAAACAGACGGGACGGCGGGGATCATACAAGCTAAGTTTTGCGGAGCAAGACCGAGGTTCTGGCCATGGTGACGCTTTCGAAAATCTATACCAAAACCGGCGATTCCGGCGAAACCGGGCTGGGTAATGGCAGCCGGATTTCCAAGGCCTCCGTTCGCATCACCGCGATCGGGGCGGTGGATGAGGCGAACTCGGCCATCGGCATCGCAAGGCTGGACGCCGAAGACGAAAGGGACGCCATGCTGGCGCGCATTCAGAACGACCTGTTCGATCTGGGCGCCGATCTCAGCGCGCCGGAAGACGGGCGCAAGGCTGAAGGCCGCCTAAGAATATCCGGCGCCCAGGTCGAACGGCTGGAGCGGGAGATCGACGCCATGAACGAAACGCTCTCGCCGCTGACGTCCTTTGTCCTGCCCGGCGGCACGGCCTTGGCGGCGCATCTGCATCTGGCCCGCGCCATCGCCCGCCGCGCGGAATGCGCAATTGTCGAATTGTCCGCGAAGGAACAGATCAATCTCGAAGCGCTTCGTTACGCCAACCGGCTGTCGGATCATCTCTTCGTAATGGCGCGCACCGCCAACAATCAGGGCATGGGTGATGTGTTGTGGGTTCCGGGAAAAAACCGAGAATCATAGACACGTCGATTTTGTAACGCGCTGACGCTCCCCTACGCCCGGGGCGTTCGCCGTTCAAAACGATCCACCGGACCGTTTTGACCGCATTCGGCGGTCGCGGCTCACTCCGGACCCAGTCGCCTTCCGAAAACAAATGCCAAAATGACTCCGACGACTCCGGTGACCGCCCAGCCGGGCAATGCTAGCGAGGAATAAACCCCCTGTGCCATGAAGGCGGCATGGTTCTGCACCCAGCTCTTGAAACCGGTGAGGCTTGCCGGATGGATCACCCCCCAGATCGTGCCCAGGCTGCGCACCGTCAATTCGCCGCCCCGCTCCAACGACGTCACCGCGTCCGCGCCCAACAGCAGCAGGGCGATCACGATTAGGATCAAGCTGACAAGGCGCATCACAACGGCCATGGGCTGGACAGATAGCGCGCCCCATCCGCCACGACAAGAAAAAGCCGCCGCACGTATCGCGCGGCGGCTTTCCCCAATTCCTCAAGGCCGTCTTAGGCCTCGGCCGGCGGCGCATCGGCCTTCTTCTTGCCTATGTCCTCGCCCGTCACCTGGTCCACCTGCTTCATCGACAGGCGCACCTTGCCGCGGTCGTCGAAGCCCAGAAGCTTCACCTTCACCGCCTGGCCTTCCTTGACCACATCGCTGGGCCTGGCGACACGTTGCGGCGCCAGTTCGCTGACATGGACCAGCCCGTCCTTGGGCCCGAAGAAGTTCACGAAGGCGCCGAAGTCCATCACCTTGACGATCTTGCCGTCATAGATCTGGCCCACTTCCGGTTCGGCTGTAAGGCCACGGATCCATTTGAGCGCCGCCCGGATCGACTCGCCGTCCGCCGAGGCGACCTTCACCGTGCCGTCGTCCTCGACATTGATCTTGGCGCCGGTCTTTTCCACGATCTCGCGGATTACCTTGCCGCCGGTGCCGATCACGTCGCGGATCTTGTCGACGGGAATCTTGATCTGCTCGATGCGCGGGGCATGCTCGCCCAGCTCGGCGCGGGCGCCGGTGATGGCCTTGTTCATCTCGCCCAGGATATGCATGCGCCCGCCCTTGGCCTGGGCCAGCGCGACCTTCATGATCTCCTCGGTGATGCCGGCGATCTTGATGTCCATCTGAAGCGAGGTGACACCGTCCTCGGTGCCCGCCACCTTGAAGTCCATGTCGCCCAGGTGATCCTCATCACCCAGAATGTCCGACAGGACCGCATAGCGCGCGCCTTCGAGAATCAGTCCCATGGCGATGCCGGCAGTTGGTTTGCGGATGGGAACGCCCGCATCCATCAAGGCCAGCGAGGTGCCGCAGACCGTGGCCATCGAAGACGAACCGTTGGATTCGGTGATCTCCGACACGACGCGGATGGTGTAGGGGAATTCCTCCTTCTTTGGCAGCATCGGATGGATGGCGCGCCAGGCGAGCTTGCCATGGCCGATTTCGCGGCGTCCCGGCGAACCCATGCGGCCAACTTCGCCCACCGAATAGGGCGGGAAATTGTAGTGCAGCATGAAGGTTTCCTTGCCCGTGCCCGTCAGTCCGTCAACGAACTGCTCGTCCTCGGCGGTGCCCAGGGTGGCGACCACGATGGCCTGGGTTTCGCCGCGGGTGAACAGGGCCGAACCATGGGTGCGGGGCAGGATGCCCACTTCCGCCACAATCGGGCGCACCGTCACCAGGTCGCGGCCATCCACCCGCCGGCCGGTGTCCAGCACCGCGCTGCGCATCACATGGGCCTCCACGTCATGCATCAGGTTGCCATAGGTGGAGGCAGCGACCTTGCCCTCGCCTTCGCCAACAAAAGTCTCGGCAAAAGTCTTGCGTGCGGCGGCAATGGCGTCGCGGCGGGCATGCTTGTCGGCGATCTGGAAGGCCTTGGACAGCTCGGCGGAGGCCGCAGCCTTCAGCTGCTCGCGCACCGAGCCATGGGTGTCTTCAGGCACCGGACGGGGATCTTTCGCCGCCTTTTCCGCCAGCCGGATGATGGCGTCGATGGCGTGCTGCATTTCCTTGTGGCCGAACATCACCGCCCCCAGCATCACCTCTTCAGAGAGCTCCTGGGCCTCGGATTCCACCATCATCACCGCATTGTGGGTGCCGGCGACCACCAGGTCGAGCTTGGACTCCGGATAGGTGTCCATGTTGGGGTTGAGCACATATTCGCCGTTGATATAGCCGACGCGGGCCGCACCAATGGGGCCGAGGAACGGCAGGCCCGAAATGGTCAAGGCGGCAGACGCCGCCACCATCGCTACGATGTCGGGATCATTTTCCAGGTCATGAGAGAGAACCTGCGCCACCACCAGGGTCTCGTTCTTATAGCCGTCGGCAAACAGCGGGCGGATGGGACGGTCGATCAGGCGCGAGATCAGGGTCTCGCGTTCCGTCGGTGCGCGCTCGCGCTTGAAATAGCCGCCCGGAATCTTGCCGGCGGCGTAATAGCGTTCCTGATAATTCACCGTGAGGGGGAAGAAATCCTGTCCCTCTTTCGGCTGGGCGGCGCCGACCACGGTGGCCAGGACAACAGTCTCGCCATAGGTGGCAATCACTGCGCCGTCAGCCTGGCGCGCGACCTTGCCGGTCTCAAGCGTGAAGGTGCGTCCGCCCCATTCGAAGCTTTCTTTCTGGATAGTGAACATCTGATTTTCTTTCGTCATCGCCCGCGCCGTATTGCGCAAGGCCTTCATTTCTGGTCACTCCCCCTCGTGGCGAGAGCGCCAACGGTCCCCCTATGGGACCTGCTTCAACGGAAGCTCATCCCCCGCCAAAGCAAGGCGACGGCTGATGCGCTTTGCACCCCAGCCGTCGCCAATTCTGTTGCTGTGCGAACTCAGCGGCGCAGGCCCAGTTTGCTGATGATGGCCTCATAGCGCTTGGCGTCCTTGGCCTTGACATAGTCAAGCAGGCCACGGCGCTGTGACACCAGCTTAATCATGCCGCGGCGGGAATGATTGTCCTTGGTGTGGGTCTTGAAGTGTTCAGTAAGGTTGGCGATGCGCTCCGACAGGATCGCGATCTGCACTTCCGGCGAACCGGAATCATTGCTGCCGGTCGCATGTTGGGCGATCAGCTCTTTCTTGCGTTCAGGCGTAATCATCGGTCATCCATATGGGTTCGAGAAGTTGAAGACGCGAAATGGCCTGAGTTCTCCTCCGGCGATTTCGGCCAGTGCCACGGGCGAGCCGTCCTCTTCCTGGAGGAATACGGTCTGCCCGAGAAGCTCGCCGTCACCGAATCCATCTCTCATGCGGGCGAACAGATCGCGCTTGATGAGAATGGGGTTGCCGGATCGGATGCGAACCGTATCGGGGCCCGAAACGGCCAACGCCGGGATGCCGTCCAGCGCGGTCGAAAGGGGCCTCAAATACCCAAAAGCGGCGGGACTATGCATAAAAGGGGTCAGGGTATCCAGCCCAACTGCGGAATTTTCATCCCAAAGGCCCAGGCGGGTCCTTCGTAGCGCCGAAACATGGCCCAAGGTCCCCAAAGCCAGGGCGATATCGCGCACCCAGGAACGGACGTAAGTGCCTTTCCCACAAAGGATTTCGAAGTCCGCCTGGTCGGCCCTTGCGTCCAGCAGGCTGGCCTGGAAAACCTCGACCTCACGGGGCGCCAGGACCACGTCCTCCCCATCCCGGGCCAGGTCATAAGCCCGCATCCCCCCCACCCGGACGGCGCTAAAGGCGGGCGGGGTCTGGCTCAAGTTGCCGGTGAAGCGAGGCAGCATGGCCTCGATTTCGGCGCGGCCGGGCCGCACGCTTGAGGTCCCGGTGACGCGGCCTTCGGCATCGTCACTGTCGCGCGCCTCGCCCCAAGTGGCGGTGAAGCGGTAGGTCTTGTCGGCATCCATGGCATAGGGGACGGTCTTGGTCGCCTCGCCGAGCGCAATCGCCAAAATGCCGGTCGCCATCGGGTCCAATGTGCCGGCATGACCGGCCTTTTGGGCATTGAAGATGCGCCTGACCGCGGCAACGCCTTGCGTCGAAGTCATACCTTGCGGTTTGTCGAGAATAACCCAGCCATGAACCGGATTACCCTTTTTGCGCCGGCTCATCAGTCTTCTTCGTCTTGCTCGTCAGGCGCGGCGAGGTCGCGCTGCACCTCCGGCGATTTCAGGATTGATTCGATCTTTTGCGCCTCAGCAAAAGACTGGTCTTCGACAAAGCGCAAATCCGGTGTGAACTTCATGGCGATGCGATGGCCCATCTCGCCGCGCAGAAAGCCCTTGTGCTTGTTCAGCGCCGCGATCACGGCGCGGGCATTCTCGCCCCCCAGCGGTTCGCAATAGACCGTGGCATAGCGCATGTCG
>Ga0335085_10014779_pt1 | contig 11368 bp, 10 predicted proteins | sample Lox_Sample_45_FD_206712 | JGI IMG/M metagenome (GOLD analysis project Ga0335085, IMG submission 206712) | Soil microbial communities from Loxahatchee National Wildlife Refuge, Florida, United States - Lox_Sample_4.5 | ecosystem: Environmental > Terrestrial > Soil > Wetlands | place: USA... | reverse complement strand
AACCGCCGTCCCAGCGAGACCAGCCCGGTGGCGCCGCCGGAAAGGACGCAGAGCACCTGGGCGCTCTCGGCGTCGCCGGGCACGGGTGCGTCGGACAGAGTCCGCGCGGCGACGGCGTGGAGCGTCCCGATCTCCTGGCCGGAGAGCCAGCGGATCTGATCGAACTCATGGACGGCCATGTCCATGAAGATGCCCCCGCTGCGCGTGCGGAAGCTCGGGGCCGGCGGCTGCTCGTCCCATTGATAGCAGGCGGCGAGATAGAGGTCGCCCAGCTCGCCGGCGACGATGCGCGCCTTCAGCTTTTTCAGGCTGGGCACGAAGCGCCGCCAGTAGGCGACCTGCAGCGGCACCCCGGCGGCAGCGGCGAGCGCAGCCGCTTCCTTTCCCTGGCGGGAGCTGAGGCCGCAGGGCTTCTCGCAGAGGATCGGCATGCCGACGGCGGCAAGTTCGCCGATGGCGGCGAGATGCGTGTCGCTCGAGGAGGCGATGAGGACGCCGTCGAGATTGCCTGCGCGCAGCATCGTGGCGAGGTCGGCGTGGACGGAAATGTCCGGCGCCGCGACGGCCGCGCGAGCCGACTCCAGCGGATCGGCGACGGCGACGACCCGGAGGATATCGCTGCCCGCGAGCGCGCGCAGATGCGTGCGCCCCATGCGCCCTGCACCGACCAGTCCCATGCGGAAGGGCGCCATCGTTTCAGGCTCTTCCCGCGATGCGCGAGCGTGAGGCCGCGGGATCGCTCGGCATCTCCCGTGCGCGGCGGCCGAGATGGACGTCGACGACGGCCTCGCAGAGGGCGATGTCGCGGAGCGCGTCTTCACCCGAGGTGAGAGGAGGGTGCCCGCTGGTGACGCAGTCGTGGAAATGGATCAGCTCCTCTTTGAAGCTCTCGGCATAGGAGACGACCTGTTCGTTGCGCCAGGCGGAGGGAGACGGAGGCTCGCCGCCTTCGGCCCGGAGCAGGGTCGGCATGCTGCGTAGGAACGGAGAGGGAAAGGAGAGGGTGAGGCGCCGATCGGGGGCGTAGAAGGCGAGCTCCATCTGATAACGGGCGATGCCCGGCAGATCGACCCAGGCGAGGATGCATTCGGCCGCCCCGAAGCGCAGCACGACTGTCAGTCCGTTCTCCCGGATATCGGCGAAATCCAGGCGGTCGGGCTCGCCCAGAACGCCGCGGACGGCGTTGAACTCATGCACGAGGCTGTCGAGGAGCACGAGGTGATAGGCATGGCGCGCCAGCGGATCGGCCTCGCCGATGGCCGCCGTGATGCGGGCTTGGTTGTCGGCCTGGAACGCGGCGGCCAGTTCCGGCGCGAGGCTTGCCGGCTTGTGCAGACGATAGTGCGCGACATAAGGCGCGAGGGGCGATTCCAGCGTCGTCACGCGCAGCAGCCGGAGGTCGGAGAGGCTGCGGATCTCCTCGCACAAGCCGCGATAGGCCGGGTCGTAGCGCTTGTTGTAGCCGACCATGAGGGTGACCGCGGCGCGCCGGGCCGCCTCGATCATCGCCCGGCCCTCGGCCACGGAGAAGCACATGGGCTTCTCGATCAACATATGCTTGCCGGCCTCGGCCGCGGCGATGGCGATCGGCGCATGGCTGCCGGAGGTCAGGATCAGGACGGCGTCCAGCGGCGCGGCCAGAAGATCCTGCCAGCGCGCGAACGTGCGGGGCACGCCGTAATCGCCGGCGCAAGCGCGCATCAGCTCCTCCGACACATCGCAGAGCGCGGCGATCTCGAACCGGTCTGCGAGCTCGCGCAGATAGTGGAGGTGCATCACCTGGGCGATCAAACCGCAACCGATGACACCGATCCGAAGCCTCTGCGGCATCGATCCAACCCGGTTCTTGTGGAACGTTCCAAATACTGTAGCGACCGCGTGTTCGCGCTGTCAAGCCGGGCTACTTCGGCGGCCGGGTGGTCGAGCCGCGAACGATGAGCCGGCAGCTTACCGTCTGGCGGATCGGAGCGCCGCGCAGCTGGCCTTCGATCCGGCTCGCGAGCGTCTCCACGGCGAGGCGGGCCAGCATCTCCTTCGGCTGAGCGATGGTCGTCAGATTGATGCGGGCGAGGCGGGCCATCATGACATCGTCGAATCCGACGACCGAGAGCTTCCGGGGCACCGGAATCGCCAGGTGGTCGGCGCAGTCGAGCAGGTCGATGGCGCCGAGGTCGTTCGAGGAGACGAAGGCGGTCGGGCGTCGAGGTCCCCTCAGGATCTCCTCGACCGGCCCTTCGCGCAGCAGCCGATCCTCTGCCCGCTCCCAGTGGAAGACCATGGGCGTCAGCCCGGCACGTTCCATCGTTTGGCGATAGCCGGCCTGGCGGGCGCGGTCGGTGGCGTCCTCGACGATCGGGTCGGCACAATAGGCGATCCTTTCATGGCCGAGCTCGATGAGGTGCTCGGTGGCGAGCCTCGCGCCGCGCTCGTCGTCGGCGCAGACGACATCGCCCCACTCGGCCGAGCAGGTGACGAAGACGGTGGGCACCCGGCCCTCGAGCAGGGCCCGGGGTCTGGTCGAGCCGCCGGTATAGGCGAGGAAGATGATCCCGGCGACGCGCTGCTCGAGCAGGCCCTGGAGACCATCGATCTCGGCCGCTTCCTCGCCCTGGGTGTTGCAGAACATGACACGATAGCGGCGGGCGGCGGCGGAGCGCTCGATCTGCTTGGCCATCTCGGCATAGAACGGGTTGGCGAGATCGCCGACGACGACGCCGAAGATCGTCGTCCGCTGATGCACCATCTGGCGCGCCAGGATGTTCGGACGATAGCCGAGTTCCTCGATCGCCCTGGTGACCTTCAACTTGGTCTTGGGCTTGATGCTGCGAATGCCACGAATCACGTTCGAGACCGTGGACTTCGAGACGCCCGCGCGCTTGGCGACATCGAGAATCGTCGGCGGCCTGTCGGCCGTAGGCTTGGTCTCCATCAAGCTCCGCCGCTCATGGACCCGATCTGCCAGGCGCGGCCCCTCAGGCCGTGGCGCCATGCGCCCGCATGACGACCCTCATGGCAGTGTCGTCCTGGGCCATCTCGATCGCCTGCCGGGCTGAGCAGCGCCCCTTCATGATCGCCGTGCCGGGTGCGGGATCGGGTATCCGAGACCCGTGCAGCGAAACGCCGGGACGCCCGGTGACGGCAGTCGGACCATGGTCATGCATCCACCTTCGTCCTTGCGGCGCTGCCGAGGGCCTCGGCCAGAAGGCGGGCCGCCTGCTGAATACCGAGCTCAGGCGCCACGAAGGGATCCTCATGCTCGATCGCGATGGTCTTCACCCGTCCGGCTGCCGCGAGATCCGACAGCAGCGCCCGCCACCAGGGCAGGCCATGACCTCGGCCGACCACGGCGAAGTTCCAGGGCATCTCCGCCGCCGGCGTCGGCCAGCGGTGATCGAGCAGCCCGTTCAGCGCAAGCTTCTCGGCGCGGAATACCACGTCCTTGCCATGGGCGTGGCCGATGCGCCCCGCCAGCCGCCGCACGACGAGGTTGGAATCCATCTGCATCCAGAAGAAATGACTGGGATCGATATTCGCGCCAATGGCGGGGGAGAGCGCCGCCAGCCGCTCGAAGGTTTCGACATTGTAGGCGACGGTGCCGGGATGGAGCTCCAGGCAGATCATCAGGGCCGGATCTGTGCGGACGGTGAAGTCGCCGATGTCAGCCCAGTAGTCGTGGACCTGATGCTCCCATTGGCGCTGATAGACGCTTTCCAGATACGGAAGCCACCCGCCGCCGGCGAAGTGCGGCGTCACATCGCCGGCAAATCCGGCCGGGCAGCCAGCGAGGGCGACGATCCGGTCGACCCCGAGCTCGCTGGCAAGCCGGATGGTGTCGCGCAGCGCGGCATCATGGGCGCGGGCGATGCTGCCGTCCGGATGGAGGGGATTGCCCCAGCAGTTGAAGGCTGCGATGTGGAGGCCGCGGGCCTCAATCTCCTTCTTCCATGCCCGGCGAGCGGCGGCCTCCGTGAGCAGCCGCGGCATGTCGCAGTGGCTCGTGGGCGCGTAGGCGCCGGTCCCGATCTCGAGCCCGCTGATTTCCGGCGCGTCCGCGATCACCCAGTCCATGACCTCGCGGAGCGGCTTGCTCGCCAGCGCCTCCGTCACCAGACCGATCTTGAGGTTCGGGACAACCATGATCATCACAGAATTTGGAGCGTTCCAAAACAACTATAATCGCAGCCGACAGCTGTCAAGCGAGGCCTCTCTCGCGACGCCGAACGGATCGCCGGATGCGGGACCGCCCCGCCGCCGTCAGCTGTGGCTATCGGCACCAAGCCGGTCGAGCCGAGGCCAGCGGCTATTCGGATTGCCCGACGACGTCGGCGATGCGGATCGGCTTCAGCGGCGGGCGGGGAGCCCAATGAGCAGATTCGTCCAGCGGCAGGGTCCGGCGCGCGGCGGCGACGGCCGCTAAAATAGGGCCGCAGTAACGACCCTGGCAGCGGCCCATGCCCGCCCGCGTCGCCCGCTTGAGCGCGCCGATCGATCCGGTGCCGTCGTCGAAACCGGCTTCGATCTCGGCCAGGGTCAGTTCCTCGCAACGGCAGATGACGGTCTCGGGATCCGCGAGCTCCGTCAGCAGGCGGGGCGCTCGGAACAGTTCCCACAATCCGGCCTGGAAACGGCGGTGGCGGCGGAGCTGCGCGCGCGCTCGCGCGATTGCCGGTTCCTGACCGGTCGCCGGTCTCAGCCCGAGGGAGCGGGCGGCCGCGAGGCCGGCGATGATGCCCTCCGCCTCTGCGGCGGGCGCGCCGCCGAGGCCGGTGCAATCGCCGACGGCATAGACCTGGGCGACGCTGGTAAGGCCATTCTCGTCGCGCTCGGTGACGAGATGACCGCGGGTGGGGTCGTAGGCGTGCCTGCAGCCGAGCGCGCGCAGGATCTCGTTTGCCGGGATGAACCCATAGCCCACGCAGACGGCGTCGACGTCGTAGCTGGCACCGGATAAACCCTGAGCGGCCGGCCACGGCGAGACCTGCACCCGCAAGCGATCACCGGCCGGCGCGACGCGCGCGATGACATGGCGATGGAGCAGCGGAACGCCTCGCCGCCGCAGCTCCGCCAGATAGCCGCGGCCACGCAAGGCGAGCGCCGGAGCGCTCGTCAGCATCCTGGCGAGCGCTGCGGCCGCCCAGAGGCCGGGGCGGCGGGCCAATTCGGCGACCGCGGCGATCTCCGCCCCGGCGCGCGCCAGCTCGACGGCGACCTGCAGGTTGAGCGGACCGTTGCCGGCGACGAGGACGCGGCGGCCCGCCAGCACGGCATAGCTGCGCAGCAGCGTCTGTGCCGCGCCGGTGGTCATCACGCCCGGCAGCGTCCAGCCGGGGAAGGGCAGTCCGCGCTCATAGGCGCCGGCCGCCACGATCAGCCGGCGCGGCCGGCACAGGCGGCTGGCCTCGCCGTCGAAGACCATGAGGTCGAGCGGCTCGAAGGCGCCCCACAGCTGCGCGCCCTTCAGGAACGCGACGCCGGCGGCTTCCGCCGCGGCGATCAGGGCGCGGCCGCCGGCGAATTGCGCATCGTCGGGGAGCGCGCCTCGGCCGGCGATATCGATCGGCTGCTTGAAGTACTGGCCGCCCGGCTGCGGGCGCTCGTCGACCAGCAGCACCTGGGCGCCAGCGCGCGCGGCTGTTACCGCCGCGTTGAGGCCGCCGGCACCGCCGCCGAGCACGAGGATGTCCGGCGCCAGCACCTCTGCTGCAGAGGAGAGCGGCGGGGCGTCGAGCGGAAGATCGGGAGCCGCGGAGAGGTGCGCCTGGCGTCGCACGGACAGAGGGCGCTCGAGCTTGGTCATGCAGGCGCGCTGATTGGCTTGGCCGTCGATCGTGACGAGGCACTCCTGGCAGACGCCCATGCCGCAGAAGAGGCCGCGCCGTTCGCCGCCGCGCGTCTTGCGCAGGGCCCGCTCGCCGGCGGCGGCGAGCGCCGCCGCCAGCGTCTCGCCCGCACGGCCGCGGATCGCGCGGCCCTCGAAATCGATCCCGAGGGAATCCTCGCCGAGCGCCGCGCCGGCCGCGCGCAACGAGTCCGTCGTGGCAGCGCGTCCGGCGCTCATGGTCGGCCCCCCGTCCCTCCGTTGACAGGTCGGCGATCGGGCCATTCAAATGCAGGCTGGGCGCGGCCGCCGCATTCGGGACGGTGATGGGCAAGACGGGGCTTCTCGATGGCAAGGTCGCTCTGGTGACCGGGGGCGCGCAAGGACTCGGCCGCGCCATCGCCGAGAGGTTCGCTGCCGCGGGCGCGCGCGGTCTCCTGGTCGATCTGTCGTCGCCGATCGGGCCCGCGCCCGCGGGCTGGAGCGTGCGGGAAGTCGACGTCTCCCATGAGGACGAAGTCGCGCGTGCCGCGGTGCAGGCGAGGGACGAGTTCGGACGGCTCGACGTGGTCGTGGCCAACGCCGGCGCGGTGCCGCCCTGGCATGACACCGAGGACGTTGATCTCACCGAATGGGACCGCGTCTTCGCCGTCAACGCGCGCGGCGTAATGGCGACCATCAAGCACGCGGCGCCGCAGATGACGGCGCGCGGCGGCTCGATCATCGCCATGGGTTCGACCAATTCCTGGATCGGCCACGCCAAGCAGGCGGCCTACACCGCCAGCAAGCATGCGGTGCTCGGCATCGTGCGGGCGACGGCGCGCGATCTCGGGCGCTTCGGCATCCGCGTCAACGCGCTCTGCCCCGGCCCGGTCGCGACGGAGGCGTTGCTCGCCCGCATCCAGCGGCGCGCCGACGAGGGCGGCGCAACTGTCGAGGACACGTTGGCGCGCTATGGCGATACGGCCCTCGGCCGCATGCCGACCGTGGAGGACGTCGTTGGCGCGGCGCTGTTCCTCGCCAGCGATCTGTCGTCCGGCATCACCGGCCAACTTATCGCCGTCGACGCGGGCGGCGGATCCTAGGCGGCCGCGCACAACAACGAAGAGGACGCGAGCGTGTTTGATCTCACGGACAAGACCATCCTGGTGACGGGCTCCTCGAAGGGCATCGGCGCGTCGATCGTCGGGCTGCTGGGACGGCAGGGAGCGAATGTCATCGCCCACTACGGGAGCGATCGATCGGGCGCCGAAGCCGCGACGGCGGCGATCCCCAAGGATCGACTGACCCTCGTCGCGGCCGATCTCGCCAAGCCCGCCGCCGCCGCGCGCCTCTGGCGCGACGCCCTCGCCTGGAAGGGGCGTATCGACGTACTCGTCAACAACGCCGCGATGATGGCCTTCGAGGGCGGCATCGACGATCCTGACGCGGTGTGGGAGAGGGTATGGGCGGAGACCCTGCAGGTGAACGTGCGCGCGCCGGCCGACCTGATGCGCGAAGCCGTGCGCCACTATCGCCAGGCCGGCGGCGGCATCATCGTCACCGTCTCCAGCTGGGTGGCGCAGCGCGGCTCGACCAATCCCGTCACCATCGCCTATGCGGCCTCGAAGGCCGCGACCATGGCGGCCACCAAGACGATCGCGCGCGCCTACGCCAAGGACAAGGTGCTGGCCTACATCATCGCGCCTGGCGTGGTGCGCACGCGCCTGTCCGAAAACTTCGCCGCGACTCAGGGCGGCGAGCAGGCGGTGACGGCTGGCCTGGCCATGGGCGAATGGGTGCCGCCCGGCGACATCGCGGCGCTCGCGGCGTTCCTCGCCACGGGCGCCTGCCGCCATCTCAGCGGCGCGACCCTCGACGTCAACGGCGCCACCTATGTGAGGTGACCCGGAGCGCACGCCGCTAGCGCTCCAGCACCGCGGCGCGCCGCTCGAGATAGAAGCCGTAGTACTTGGACAGCACGGCGTGGGGATTGTCGAGGCCGAGCTCCTGCGCCGCCCGGTACGGCCAATGTGGCTCCGCCATGAGCTGGCGGCCGAGGGCGATGAGATCGGCATCCTCGTCCTGCAGGATCGCCTCGGCCTGCCGCGGCTCCAGGATCGCGCCGACGGCCATGGTCGGAATGCCCGCGCCCTTCCGCACCGCCGCCGCGTAGGGCACCTGAAAGCCGGGACGAATCTTGGCCGTGGACAGCGATAACGATCCCGACATGCCGCTGGAGGAGCAATCGATGAGGTCGATGCCGCGGGTCTTCAGCGCGCGGGCGAGTTCGACCGTGTCCTCGATGACCACCCCGCCCGGCACATTGTCCACGCAGGAGGCGCGATAGAAGACCGGCTTGTCCTCCGGCCACGACGCGCGCACGGCCTCGGAGACCAGCAGCGGAAAGCGCATGCGCTTCTCGAGCGTGCCGCCAAACGCATCGCTGCGTCGGTTCGAGAACGGCGAGAAGAAGGAATGGATGAGATAGCCGTGGGCGCCGTGAATCTCCAGGATCTCGAAGCCGGCGGTGAGCGCGCGCCGGGCCGCGGCGCGAAAGGCGTCGACCAGGCCCTCTATCTCGGCGACCGCGAGCTCACGGGGCGCCGGATAGCCCTCGCGCTCGGGGATCGGGCTGGGCGCCACCCGCTCCCAGGCCGGCTCCGGACCGCTCGTCTCCTTGAGCGGCGCCCCGCCGTCCCACAGCCGGGCCGCGCTGCCGCGGCGGCCGGAATGGCCGATCTGGATGCCGGGCATGACGCCGTAGCCGCGGTAGAGCGCGGCGATGCTCGCGAGTCCGGGTATCTGGCCGTCGTCCCAGATGCCCGTGCAGCCATAGGTGATGCGGCCGTCGCGCGTGACACCGGTGGCCTCGACGAACGCCGCGCCCAGGCCGCCCGCCGCGAAGCGCGCGTGATGGGCGAAATGCCAGTCCTGCACGCGGCCCTCGACCGCCTGGTACTGGCACATGGGCGACATCACCGCGCGATTGCGCAGCGTCGTCCCGCGCAGCGTCAGCGGCGAGAAGAGTTTCGGTAATGTCACGCCAGCCTCCGGCCCACCGATCGCGGCGCCGGCAATCTATTCCGCCGCAGCGCGCTGGGGCTTGGCGGCCTCGATCCGGTCCACGAGCTCGTCGAGTTCCTGCATGATCGGCACGAGCTTCTTCAAACGGGCCTCGCCTTCCTTGCCCAGCTCCTTGAACGTGGTGAGCGGCGGGCGGACGTCGCCGACGGGATAGCCGGCCGCGGCGGCGAGCGCCTTCGAGTAGCACTGATGGCCGTAGGTCGGATGCCCCTCGTTGATGATGACCTGCATCTTGTGGATGAGGCGCTCGATCTTCTTCGCCTCCTCGATGCGCCCCTCGACGATGAAGTCGCAGATGCGGTAGGAGGCGCGCGGGATGTAGTTGCCGTAGGGATTCACGTAGCCGACGGCGCCCAGCAGATAGGACTGCACGATCCGCTCGCCCGCGAACACGTTCATGACGCCCTTGGTCTCCTCGATGACGTCGTAGACGCGGGCCACGTCCATGCTCGCCTCCTTGATGTAGCGGATCTGATCGAAGGCTCTGGTCAGCCGCGCCACCAGCTTGGCCGACATGTCGACGTTGGAGGTGAAGGGGTTGTTGTAGAGCATGATGGGGATCGAGACCTTCTCGCAGATCGCCCTGTAGTAGTTGAAGATCTCGTCGTCGGTCGGGGTGTAGTAGTAGGGCGGGATGATCATGAGGCCGTCGGCGCCGAGCTCCTCCGCCTCGCGGCTGTAGCGGACGGCGTTCGGCGTGTGGGCGTTCATGGTGCCGACCAGCACGTGCATGCGTCCGCGGACATGCTTAACGGTCGTCTCGACGAACAGCCGCCGTTCCTCGTCGGTGAGCGTAAGGAACTCGCCGGTGGTGCCGAGGATGATGATGCCGGGCACGCCGACCTTGAGCTGCCAGTCCACGAACCGCTTCCAGGCGGGGATGTCGATCTTCTTGCCGTCGGCGGTGAACGGCGTGATGGTCACGGTGTAGCTGCCGCGGAACTGCTTGGGCATGATCGTCACCCTCCTGACGTGGCCGCACGGATGGTAAAGGAATGGCCGTGGAATCGGCGCAATATCCAGCCTAGTCTATATGCATACTTAGTGTCTACGTAAGAATGCCCGGAAATGGCGGGGAATGACATCGATACCGATGTGCTGATCGTCGGCGGCGGGCTGGCCGGCTGCGCCACGGCCTACTACCTGGCCCGCGAAGGAGTCGAGGTCGCGCTGATCGAGCGCTACGACCTCAACACCCAGGCGTCCGGGTCGAACGCCGGCAGCATCCATGCGCAGATCCCGCACGAGCCCTTCCTGAGCCTCGGCGCGGAGTGGGCGCGCAACTTCGCGCCGACCATCCCGCTCATGCTGGAATCGATCCGCATGTGGGGCGATCTGGAGGCCGAGCTCGGCTGCGATCTCGAGGTCTCCCTCGATGGCGGACTGCTGGTGGCGGAGACCGAGGCGCAGTTGCGCGACATCGAGCGCAAGGCCGCCCTCGAGCGCGCCCACGGGCTCACCGTCGAGATGCTGTCGGCCGGCGATCTCCGGCAGGTGGCGCCGTATCTCTCGGAGCGGATGGTCGGCGGCGCCTTCTGCCCGACCGAGGGCAAGGCCAACCCGCTCAAGGTCACCCCCGCCTTCGCGCAGGCGGCCCGGCGCCAGGGCGCGCGGCTCTACGCCAACACGGTGCTGACTGGCCTCGCGCCGGAGGCGAACGGCTACCTCGCCCGCACGAGCCGAGGCACGCTCCGCGCCCGCCGCCTCGTGGACTGCGCCGGCGCCGAGACGGGGCGCGTCTCCGCCATGCTCGGCGTGCCGCTCCCCATCGAAGGCCATCCCATCCAGGTCAACGTCACCGAGCCGGTGGAGCCCATGGTCAAGCACCTCGTCTATTTCGCCGGCGAGAAGCTCACCCTGAAGCAGGCGCGCAACGGCTCGTTCCTGATCGGCGGCGGCTGGCCGGCGCGCTGGAGCGCCGCCGGCGACCGCCCGGTCGTGAACCTGGACTCCCTGCGCGCCAATCTGCAGATCGCGCAGACCGTGGTGCCGCGCCTCGGCTCGGTGCGCCTGCTGCGGGTCTGGCCGGCGATCGTGAATGGCACCGCAGACTGGAAGCCGATCCTGGGCGAGGTGCCCGGGCGTCCCGGCTTCTTCATCAACATGTTTCCCTGGATGGGCTTCACCGCCGGCCCGATCTCGGCGCGGGTAACCGCCGACCTGGTCATGGGCCGCGAGCCTTCCCTGGATCTCCGTCAGTTCTCCGCGCTCCGGCATGTCGCTTGACGGAAGGCCGCCTCTCTTTTGAGCGATCGACCCCATGTCCAGCGGAGAATTGATGTTAGGGGTTGTAGGGGGCGACCGGCAGGTCGCCCGTGGCGCCGTGCCACGGATAGATGGGCGACCTGCCGGTCGCCCCTACGGAGTCCCGAGACGGGGCGAAGGACCCCATGCCAAGCGGTGATTGAGCGGTTGTAGGGACACCAAACAGGGTCGCCGCCGTGCCCGCGGTCTCGACCGAAAGGGGCGACCACATGGGTCGCC
>Ga0335085_10014778_pt1 | contig 11368 bp, 7 predicted proteins | sample Lox_Sample_45_FD_206712 | JGI IMG/M metagenome (GOLD analysis project Ga0335085, IMG submission 206712) | Soil microbial communities from Loxahatchee National Wildlife Refuge, Florida, United States - Lox_Sample_4.5 | ecosystem: Environmental > Terrestrial > Soil > Wetlands | place: USA: Florida... | reverse complement strand
TCCAGCGCCGGTCCAGGCACATGTCGAGCCAGAATTCGCGCAATGCGGCGAGCTTGTCGGAAGGCTTCTCGTACCTTGCCACGTGCTTGCGCACGTTTTCGATACGCGAGGTAATTTCGCGCTCCAGTAGCGCGAAGAACAGGTCTTCCTTGCTCTCGAAGTTGGCGTAAAACGCGCCCCGCGTGTAGCCGGCGTCGGCGGCAATCTCCTCCAGCTTGGCAGCCTCGAAGCCGTCGCGCGCAAAGATTTTTTCCGCGGCCTGCAGCAGACGAGTGCGGGTCAGGTCACTCTTTTCCTGATGGCGCGAGGAGGTTTGGCCCTTCTTTTCTCTGGGAAGCATCATCTAATGAAACTTAAAACGTATCCCTGCCGGCGCTTATTTTCCGCAACGCCCGGCGAATTTCCGTCATCTAAGGTGCTTGAAAGATTCCATACATGCATGTATGTATTAGATACAACATGGAACGACTGCGATGCAAAGCATATTTCGAGCGACTGGCGTACGGGGCAGCGCTGATTGCGGCGCTTCTCGCGGTTTCGTCCAGGTCGGCACTGGCACAGGGAACCAATGCGACGGGGTTGACGTCGCTACCCTCTGCCGAGCAGGTCATTCAGCGCAACACGGACCCCTATTCGGGTTCGCTGCCGCAAGGCAAGGCCACCGGGGAGACGATCGATCTCAGCATTGATCAGTCGCTCGATATGGGGCTCAAGTACAACCTGGGGCTCTACCTCAGCGATCGGGTAACCGATCAGACCAGAGCGGCCCGCCTGAAAAGCCTCAGCGAGTTGATGCCCCACGTGAACGGCTCCATTACCGAGCAGGTCGAGAAGATCAACCTGAAGGCTTTCGGATTTACCTTTCCCGGCTTCCCCACTTCCATCGGCCCGTTCGGAATTTTCCAGACCCAAGCGATGGCCACCTGGAACTTCGGCGACCTTTCTAAGGTCGACGCATATCGCGCCGCCAAGCAGAACGTGCAGGCTGCAGAGTTCAGCTACAAGGATGCGCGCGACACGGTGGTGTTGGCCGTAGGTGCGAACTACCTGCTGACCATCGCCAACGAATCCCGCGTGGCGGCAGCGGAAGCCGAGCTGCGAACCGCACAAGCGCTTTATCAGCTGGCCGAAGACCAGGAGAACGCCGGCCTTGCGCCGCAGATCGACACGCTACGCGCCCGGGTGCAACTGCAAGCGCAGCAACAGGCCCTGATCACGGCACAGAATGATCTGGAGAAGCAGCGCATCGCGCTGGCGCGCGTGATCGGTTTGCCGGTACAGCAGAAATTCCGCCTGGTGAACCGCGTGCCTTATCATCCAATTCCCCAGGTTGATCTGGATACGGCCTACAGTCGCGCGTTGCAGACGCGCTCGGATTATCAATCAGCCTTGGCGTTGTTGCGATCCTCGCAGCTGAATGTGTCCTCGGCATGGAAAGAGCATCTGCCGAGCTTGAGCGCTTCCGGGAATTATGGGGTCCTGGGCTTCACCCCCAGCGCCATCGGTCCGGCGTACACGCTGGGAGCAACGCTCGATATCCCGGTATTCCAGGGCGGCAAAATCAAAGCTGATGTGCAGCAGGCACAGGCCGTGCTGAGGCAGCGGCAAGCGCAGGTTGACAACCTCAAGGCGGGCATCGAGCAGGACGTGCAGGATGCGATCCTCGATTTGAATGCGGCGGCAAAGCAGGTTGATGTGGCCAAGATCGGTCTCGACCTGGCGCAGCAAACCCTCGAACAATCCCAGGACCGTTTTGGCGCCGGCGTGACCAACAATGTGGAGGTCATCCAGGCGCAGCAGCAACTGGCGACGGCGAACGATACCTACATCGCTAGTCTTTACGAGCACAACATTGCGAAGGTGCTGTTGGCGCGCGCTATCGGAAATGCCGAGCAACTCGCGCGGCAATATCTGGCGGAAACGGGAAATACCACCACCACGCCGGATATGAATCAGAATCCGGCTGTGCCGAGTCCAACAACTACGTCGGCGCCCAGCCCGCAGACCAATAACGTCCCGAAGCAATGAGCTTTGGAAAAAAGATCAGCCAGCAGGTGATGAGCAGATGAGCCCAACCACAACCGACCCCAGCGAACTCGAACAGAAACCAACGCCCGAGACCCGACCGGGCGCAGCGAACCACGATCCCGAAGCGCAGCGGACGACGGAAGACCGTCGCGGCCTTTTCCAGCGCCATCCCGTCGCCAAGCCGGTCGCCTTCGCCCTGGCCATCCTTGTTCTATTGGCGGTGGGCTGGTTCTGGTGGGAGAGCCGTCTCTGGGAAAGCACCGATGATGCGCAGATCGATGGACACATCTATCCCATCAGCGCCCGGGTCAGCGGACACGTCGTCAAGGTCAACTATGACGATGGCCAGTTCGTGCACCAGGGCGACGTGCTGGTGCAACTCGATCCCACCGACTACCAGGTGGCCTTAGAGCGCGCCAAGGCCGATTACGCCGATTCGCAGGCGAACGCGCAGGCGGCCGACTACGGTGTCCCGGTGTCGAGCGTTGGTTCGACGGAGCAGATCCGGTCTGCGCAAGCCGACATGCAGAATGCACAAGCCGGCTTGTCGGCGGCGCAGAAGCAGGCAGCCGCAGCCAAAGCGCAGATCGTTGAGGCGCAAGCCAACGCCAAGAAGCTCAATGCCGATGTGGATCGCTATCAGCAGTTGCTCGGCAAACGCGAAATCTCCCAACAACAATTCGATGCCGCAATCGCTGCCGCCACCGGAGCCAACGCTACCGTGGAAGCCAGGCAAGCCTCATTGCTTGCCGCGGAGGCGCAGGTGCAACAAGCGCAATCCCGCATCACCCAGGCCAACGCCGAGATTCGCAATGCGCAGATTACGCCTAAGCAGGTAGCGGCCACCGAGGCCAAGGCAAAATCTGCAAACGCACAGGCAGAGCGCTACAAGTCCGCGCTCGATCAGGCGCAACTGAATCTTCAGTACACCACCATTAAAGCGCCGGTCGACGGCATCGTTGGACGCCGTTCAGTACAGGTTGGACAAAACGTTCAGACCGGGCAGGATTTGATGTCCGTCGTACCTCTGCGCGAGATCTGGGTCACGGCAAACTTCAAAGAAACCCAGCTCACCTATATGCGGCCCGGACAGACGGTGAAGATCAAGGTCGACACCTACGGCGGACGTACCTGGCACGGGCATGTGACCAGCATCGGCGGCGCTACCGGCGCCCGCTATAGCTTGCTGCCGCCGGAGAACGCTACCGGCAACTACGTTAAAGTCGTGCAACGAATTCCGGTTCGCGTCGACTTTGACAACCGCGAATCTCAGGACTTCAACAAAGACGGCCTGCTGCGTCCCGGCATGTCGGTCGAGCCCGATGTAAGAGTGCGTTAGATGGTGGAAGCCCCCGACTTCAGTCGGAGGAACTTGGACAACCGTCCAGACTCTCTCACCGGATGCCGGCTTTACCCCATCCGCTCTGAGCGATTCGGGCGCTCTCACTGACCCAATACGTTATGCCTGAAGTACAAGATCACAACTGGAAGCCGCGCTACAACCCGTGGATTATTGCGCTCACGGTGACCCTGGCGACATTCATGGAAGTGCTCGATACTTCCATCGCCAACGTTGCCCTGCCGCACATTGCCGGAGGACTGAGTGCCGGCCAGGACGAGTCGACCTGGGTGCTCACGAGCTATCTGGTTTCCAACGCAATCGTCCTGCCTATGTCCGGATGGCTCACGACGGTAATCGGACGCAAGCGCTTCTACATGACCTGCGTCGCCTTGTTCACCGTTTCGTCCGTTCTCTGCGGACTGGCGCCGTCGTTGGGCATGTTGATCTTCTTTCGCATCCTGCAAGGCGCAGGCGGTGGCGGCATGGGCCCCAGCGAGCAGGCAATCCTTGCCGACACCTTCCCGCCGGAAAAGCGCGGCCTGGCGTTCTCGGTTTATGGCATGGCAGTGGTGGTTGCGCCTGCCATTGGTCCGACGCTCGGCGGATATATCACCGACAACTACGACTGGCGCTGGATCTTCTTCATCAACGTACCCGTGGGACTGCTGTCATTGTTCCTGACCTCTACGGTGGTCGAAGACCCGCCATGGTTGAAGCGCTTCCAGCGTGCGGCCATGAAAGTCGACTACATCGGCCTGTCGCTGATCGTTCTCGGCATCGGCTGCCTGCAGGTGATTCTCGACAAGGGCCAGCAGGATGACTGGTTCGGCTCGTCCTTCATCACTGCCTTCGCCGCCATCGCTGCGGCGGCGCTGGTTACGCTGGTGATACACGAGTGGCGAACACCGCACCCCATCCTCGAACTGAAGCTGCTGAAGAACCGCAACTTCGCAGCTACTGTGCTCTTCAATTTTGTTCTGGGATCGGTGCTGTTCGGCACCACCGTGCTGATTCCGCAGTTCCTGCAAGTGATGATGGGATACACGGCGCAAAAAGCGGGAGAGGTCTTGTCCCCGGCCGGCTTCATGCTGATGCTGCTGTTCCCCATCGCCGGCTTCCTGTCGACCAAGATCGATCCCCGCTGGATGATCGCCTTCGGCTTTGGCATCACGGCCGTGGCCCTGCATCACATCACCAACCTGAATCTCGGCGTCGACTTCCGCACCATGATGTTCTGGCGCATGTACCAGGTGTCGGGACTGGCCTTCATCTTCATTCCCATCAGCATCCTTAGCTACGTGGGAGTGCCGCGGGAGAAAAACAACCAGGTCTCCGGCATCAGCAACTTCACCCGCAACCTGGGGGGCAGCGTGGGGATATCCATGCTCACCACCTTCCTGGCGCGGCAGAGCCAGGTGCATCAGTCGAACCTTGTAGCTCACGCGACCAGCGCCAATCCGCAGTTCCAGAGCATGTTGAATGGATCGGCGGCAAGCATGGCGCAGTCAGGGTCGGGGCCGATGCTGGCGGTGCAGCAAGCCTACGGCCAGTTGATGGGCATGATCCAGCAACAGGCCGCGCTTCTCTCCTATGTCAATGCCTTCTGGATGGTGGCGATCATTGTCGCCTGCCTGGTTCCGCTGCCGTTCTTCTTGAAGAAGCCCAAGACCGGCGGAGAGGTTATGTCAGCCCACTAGTTCGCTAGTTGGAACTGTCCGCTAACGAAGCCGGGAGAATGGTGGAACCTCTGCCCTGACTCGCTGCCCTGGTGCGCGCGTTCGGGCCAAAGCTCGTCACCTAAGTTGTAGTAGATCATCAACATCGCCTGGACATGTGACTGCTGTAACGACTTCTTTTCGTGGCAGAAAAAGGGCTTGCTTTCCTCCCCGACAGCAACGATAATTTCGGCGTACTAGCGTCATAGTACTTTCCGACACGTACGTAGGCGAGCGTATACTCCAGATCATTAGACGCCAATCTAGTAGCCGCTGTGGGTCGCGTGCGTGCGACCACAGCCGCTTTGTCAAAGGAATTAAATGTACCGGGTTCCCACGCAGTTAGCGTTATTTGTAGTTATTGCAGCCGCTGTCGCCTACGCGCAACAAACATCCACTCCAGCAGCGGCGAACGCTTCCGCCGCAGCTGGTACCTCGCCCAGCCAACGGGTTGTGATGAAAATTGGCGACACCAAAATCACGCAAGCGGAATTTGAAGATATGTATGGCGACTTCCTGAAGGACCAGGGAGGCGCTCCTATACCGAAGAAGAAGACCACAGCGGAAAACTTTGCCGGTGGCCTGATGCTTGCCCAGGAAGCTGAGGCGCAGGGCCTGAATAAGAAGCCGGATATTCAGCGGCAACTGGAATTGAATCGCATTCAGATCCTCTCCAACGCCGAGTATGACGTGCTTTCGGAAAAGGCAAAGCCCACCACGCAGGAGATTGCCGCTTACTACGACTCACACCTCGACGACTTTGACCAGGTGACCATCCGCCGAGTCTTCATCTTCAAGCAGAGCGAGCATACCAGCGGGCACGGAGTGCCTGCTGCCGAGGCGCAGGCCCGGGCGGCGGAGATTCGCAAGGTTCTCGCCTCGGGCGGTGATGCCAAAGCACTGATCAAGGATACGAAGGACGCCATTGATGTCGATCCTCTGACCTTCCAGCGCGATGAGTTGCCGGATGTCATGAAGCAGGCTTTCGACATGAAAGTCGGGGATTGGTCGCAGGTAGCGGAGACACCCGACGCTCTGATTTTGTTTGAGGTGGTGAAGAAGGGCCGGCTTACTGTCGCGCAGGCAACGCCGACCATCGAGAAAAAGCTTCAGGGGCAAAAGCTTCGCGAGGAGATGGATGCCCTAAAGAAGAAAACCGGGGTTTGGTTGGACGAGGAATATTTTGCCGCTCCGGTAGCTGCGGCGAAGAGCCCGGCTCCGAGTCCATCCGATGAAAAACGGGAGCAGAAGTAGATATCAAGCAACAGGAACAGGAGAGGAAACGACAACATGGGTAACCGTAAGCTGGCCATTGGTGTTCTTACACTGGCTGTCTGCGCCTTCGCCCTACCGGCCATGGCACAGATGACATCCACCGGCATTGATTGCTCACAGATCAGTGCTCTGCACCTTCTTAAGCAGGACAACATGCGCGCCGGAAAAACCTTGATCGAGTGCGGCTTTGTGCAGGGTGGCAAGCCGGAGGGGGGAAGCGACATCGATTTCCCGGCTCCTCCCAACGTCCTGGTTAGCAACCGTACCTGCACCGGCGCCACGACCTGCACCAAGAGCGAAAACATGGTCTGGGAAAATGGCCAGACCGTCGTCGTCAATTTCAACGACAACACCGGCAATACCTGCTATACCGGCACGTCCTATTCCACCGACGGTGGCGCTACTTTCACCCAGATTACTCCGGCCCCGTTCTGCAACGGTCATGGCACGAACTACGGCGATCCGATCGTGGTCTTCAACAAGAAGCTGAATCTATGGTTCGCCGGTGACCTGGCTACCGGTTGCGGCGGCTTCGGAATCGGAATGTGGACCTCGCCCGATGGCATTACCTGGACCGCTGGCGGTTGCGCTTACAACGGCGGCAACACCGACCGAGAGTCGATGTGGGTTGACAACGATCCTACCAGCGTAGGTTACGGCCGTATGTACGTCTCGTTGAACGACTTTAACATCAACGGCGGCGCCTTGCGGGTTTCGTACTCCGACAATGGCACCACTTGGACACCCGTAACTATCGCCAGCTCCTTCCTGCGTGACGTGCAGGTTACGGGCGCGCAGCTTACCCCGACTGTGGTCCGTGCTTCGCTGAACGCTTACGACACCGTGATCGTCGCTAGCATGGATGAGGGCGGCGGCGGCGGAGCGACCCGTCAGAACGTTATCTGGCGTTCCAACAATGGTGGTACAAGCTGGACGTCATCCACTACAGGTCCGCGCTTCAGTCCGGTCGGCGATGGCGTTTGCTCCAGCAACTCCTACTTCGAGCAGGTCAACCCCATTTGGCGGCACATGGGCTGGGGCGAGCCGGCGGTGGGTCCTAGCAACGTCGTCCATTACGTGTACGCAGGCGCCGGCACTAACAACGACCACGGCGACATCTTCTACGTTCGCTCCGCAGACGGTGGCTCGACCTGGAGCACGCCGATCAAACTGAACACCGATCCCGACCAGCAGTATCACACCCAGTGGATGCCGAACCTGTCGGTCAACTCCGCCGGTAAGGTGACTGCCTCGTGGTATGACCGTCGTCAGGCCAACACGGCCTGCAACTCGGTCACCGATCCCGGTTGCAACTATAACCGCTATGCCATTCAGTCGCCCGACAACGGCGTGACTTGGACGAGCGACTTTGTGATTAGCAGTTCCCTGATTAATGAACCGGCTCAGGACAACGGCAATATCGTGAGCTGCTATGCCGGCGACTACGATTACAGCACTGCCTCGGGCAACAATGCTTATGTGACGTGGACCGATGGCCGCCGCAACGTGGGTGGCGTGCAGGTGCAGGACGTCAACCTGGCAGTTGTTCCTGAGCAGTAAGCGGTTGCTTCAAAAACTGAACGACTTTGAGGGCAACCGCGAGGTTGCCCTTTTCTGTGTGCCTAGCTCAACCGACTACGACTGCAAGACGGAACCCAGCCGTCCACAGGAGAAAGGTGTGAATCATGAATGAGCACAGGCTCCTTTGCTATCTCGCTACCGCAGTCTTCGTCCTGGCTGTGTGCAGCTTAACCGTGCCAGCGATGGCACAAATGACTTCTGTGGGCATCGACTGCTCACAGGTTAACCAGCTTCACCTGCTCATGCAGGAGAACTTGCGCGCCGGCAAGGCCCTGATCGAGTGCGGAATCGTAAAGGGCGGAGGTACACCTTCCGAACAAGAGGCCGAGGATAACTATCCGCAGCCTCCGAATATCCTGGTCAGCAACCGTAGCTGCTCCAGCCAGTCAACCTGCACCAAGAGCGAGAACATGGTGTGGTCGAGTCCCGACGGCCAGACGATCGTGGTCACCTACAACGACGACTACGGAGTGTCGAACAATGGCGTTTCCGGCCTTTCGTACTCCACCAATGGGGGTGCGACGTTCACCGAGGTCATCCCTCCACCGTTTAACACCGGTCACGGCTTCAATTACGGCGATCCGATCGTTGTCTATAACCAGAAGCTTGGCAAGTGGTTTGGCGGCGATCTGGCGACTAGTTGCGGCGGCTTTGGCATTGGGCTGTGGACCTCGCCTGATGGCATCAACTGGACTGCCGGCGCCTGCGCCCACAACAATAACAACGACGATCGCGAGTCGATGTGGGTGGACAACGATCCCACCAGCGCCGGTTATGGCCGCATGTATATCTCGTTCAACAACTTCAATATCGGCGGCGGCGCGTTGCAGCTGGTTTACTCGGATGACGGAACGACTTGGAACGGCCCCGTAACCTTGAACAGCGGCTTCGTGCGCGACGTGCAGGTCACGGGCGCTCAGATCAGCCCTACCACCGCCAAGTCTTCGCTGAATGCCTACAACGTTGTAATCGTGGCCAGCATGGATGAGGGCGGCGGCGGAGCCAGCACTCGCCAGAACATCATCTACCGCTCAATGAATGGCGGCGCGAGTTGGACCTCAACCGTAACGGGACCGCGCTTCAACCCGGTGGGCGACAGTGCCTGCGGATACTTCTATCAGGTGAATCCCATCATCCGGCACATGGGCTGGGGTGAGCCTGCGGTGGGTCCGAACAACGTGGTCCACTACGCTTACGCCGGCGCCGGGGCGAGCAACAACGATCACGGCGACATTTACTACGTTCGTTCCGCTGACAACGGCGCTACCTGGAGCACGCCCATCAAGCTGAACACCGACCCCGATCAGCAGTACCACACCCAGTGGATGCCGTCGGTGTCGGTCAATCCCGCCGGAAAGGTGACCGTGTCGTGGTATGACCGGCGCCAGGCGAGCACCGCTTGCAACACCTATACGGACGTGGGATGCAGCTATAACCGTTATGCCATTCAGTCGTCCGACAACGGCAATACCTGGGGGACGGACTTCGCGGTAACCACTACACTCAGTCCGCAGCCCTCGCAGCTCGACCCCAACCTGGTGAGCTGCTATGCCGGCGACTATGACTACAATACCGCTCGCGGCAGCAATGCTTTTATCACCTGGACCGATGGCCGCCGCAGCGTCAACAGCACCGCAGTGCAGGACGTGAACTTCGCCGTCGTGCCTGAGCAGTAGAAAGCTTCTACCGATACTGAACCACTTATGGCAGCCGCGAGGCTGCCTTTTTTTCGGTCTTGGGAGGCGTGTTCAACTAGAATCCGGATACCCAAATAACCGGGCAGTGTTCGTTCGAAGGAAGGCGAGCTTGGATAACCGCAGATCTTACCTCGCGCTGCCGGCTGTTGTTGTCATGGCAGCCCTGGCTCTGATAGCCGTTCCGTTAAATGCACAGATGACCTCGGTGGGCATTGACTGCTCACAGATCAACGAACTTCATCTACTACAACAGGAAAACCTGCGCGCCGGCGTCGCGCTGATTGAGTGCGGGATCATCCCCGGCGGTCGCCCAACCGCTCGCCCGGCGGAAGAAGCGCCAGCGCCTCCCAATATCCTGGTCAGCAATCGGACTTGTACCGACTCTTCCAGCTGTACCAAGAGCGAGAACATGGTGTGGTCGAGTCCCGACGGCCAGACCATCGTCGTCAATTACAACGACCATCAGAATAGCCAGTACTCGGGTACGTCGTACTCCACCGACGGCGGCGCCACGTTCACCGAGATCGAGCCTCCGCCGTTCGCTACCGGTCACAGCACAAACTTTGGCGATCCTATTGTTGTCTACAACCAGAAACTCGGGCTGTGGTTCGCAGGAGATTTAGTGGTCGGCTGCGGCTCCGGCGTGGGCCTGTGGACGTCACCGGACGGCATCAACTGGACAGTGGGCGCCTGCGCCGTCAACGGCACAACCGATCGCGAATCGATGTGGGTCGACAACGATCCCACCAGCGCCGGTTACGGCCGCATGTACATCTCGCTCAACAACGAAACCAAGGGCGGCGCGTTGCAGGTCAACTACTCGGACGATGGCGTTACCTGGAGTGCGGTGCAGCTCTCGACCACCTTCATTCGCGACGTGCAGATTACCGGCGCACAAATCAGTCCGACCGCGCATCGTTCGTCGCTGCGAGGCTACAACTCTGTCTTCGTCGTAGGAATGGATGAGGGCGGCGGCGGCCCCGCTACCCGGCAGAACTTGATCTGGCGCTCCGATAACGGCGGCGCAAGCTGGACGCAGGTGGTGATGGGACCGCGCTTCAATCCTGCCGGAGACAGTCAGTGCGGCTACTTTGAGCAGATCAATCCCATCTGGCGTCACATGGGATGGGGCGAGCCGGCGGTTGGTCCTAACAATGTCGTTCATTATGTCTTCGCCGGCGCGGGAACGAACAGCGACAACGGAGACATCTACTACACTCGTTCCACCGACAACGGCGCCACCTGGAGCAACCCGCTGAAGCTCAACACCGATCCCGATCAGCAGTACCACACGCAGTGGATGCCGTCGCTTTCGATCAACAGCGCCGGCCGGCTGACGGCTTCGTGGTACGACCGGCGCAGCGTCAGCACGGCGTGCAACAACGTTACCGATCCGGGATGCAACTACGAGCGCTACGCCCGGCAGTCGCCTGACAACGGCGTGACGTGGAATGCTGACTTCGCGGTGAGCTCGGGGATCATTCCTCAACCCGGCCAGAATGACGGCGGCGTTTCGTTCTGCTATGCCGGAGACTATGACTACAACACCGCTCGCGGCAACAACGCCTACGTAACCTGGACCGACGGCCGCCGCAACGTGGGTGGCTCCCACGTACAGGACGTAAACTTCGCAGCCGTGCCGGAACAGTAGAGCAAGATGCGGTCGAAGGATGTGCGTGCAGTAGCCGGACGGTCGTGTTCTTGTTGCAATGATCTCGACGTGTCATCCC
>Ga0335085_10014777_pt1 | contig 11369 bp, 8 predicted proteins | sample Lox_Sample_45_FD_206712 | JGI IMG/M metagenome (GOLD analysis project Ga0335085, IMG submission 206712) | Soil microbial communities from Loxahatchee National Wildlife Refuge, Florida, United States - Lox_Sample_4.5 | ecosystem: Environmental > Terrestrial > Soil > Wetlands | place: USA: Florida... | reverse complement strand
CTTGGGCAGGCGTGGTTTTTGGCCCGGACGGCAACCTCTACGGCACCACCGAGTTCGGCGGCCCCAATAACGCCGGCACCGTCTACAAGCTGACGCCCTCGGGCTCAAACTGGACCGAAACCGTTCTCTACGGCTTCCATGATCAAGACGACGGTACCAGACCATTTGCCGGTTTGACCTTCGACCACGCGGGCAATATGTACGGCGCCACCAGCTCCGGCGGTTCCGCGGGCGGTGGCACGGCCTTCGAGCTTACGCCTTCAGGATCAGGCTGGAGCTTCCAGACCATCTACGGCTTTTCCGGAACCCGCTCCCATCTCGCCAGCGGTCCGGTTGCGAACCTCATTGTCGATGACGGTGGCAATGTCTGGGGCGCAACCGGCGGGGACGGCGCTGATCTTTTTGGGTCCGTCTTCCGCTTAACTCCGACCTCGAATGGCTGGGCCTACACCTCGCTGTATGACTTCATGGGACAGAGCGACGGGCGACTTCCGCGGAGCAATCTTGTGGTCGATGCAAACGGGAACCTCTATGGTACGGCCTCGGGCGGAACGGACCCGCAGTGCTCAGGCTGCGGCGTCGCTTTCCGGGTCACCAACCCGCAACAGCTCGTTCCCTTGCCGCCATGCCGGGTTGTCGATACCCGGAATCCCAACGGGCCGCTCGGTGGTCCCCCCATTCAGGGCGGGACATCGCGTGATTTCCCGATCGCCGGCAATTGCGGCATCCCAACCTCTGCCAGCGCGGTATCGCTAAACGTTACTGTTGTCCCGAGGGGGAGCCTGAACTATCTGACGGTGTGGCCCACCGGTCACCCGCAGCCGCTGGTTTCACTCATGAATTCGCCGGATGGGCGAGTCAAGGCCAATGCAACGGTTGTGCAGGCCGGGGCAGGCGGCAGCATCAGCATGTATGCCACCAACACTACCGACGTCATCGCCGATGTGGATGGCTATTTCATCCTGCCGGGCGCTGCGCCACAAGGCACCTCGACGCTGGCTTTCTATTCGCTGCCGCCGTGCCGCGTCGCGGACACGCGGAACGCCAACGGTCAGCTTGGCGGCCCGGTATTAGCCGGCGGACAGGAACGCGATTTTCCGGTTCTGCAGGCCACGTCCTGCGGCATTCCATCCAGGGCGCAAGCTTATTCACTGAACGTCACCACCGTCCCCAGACACACGCTCGGCTATTTAACGGTGTGGCCGGCGGGACAGCAACGCCCGGTGGTTTCGACTTTGAACTCTCCCACGGGAACTGCGACAGCCAACGCAGCGATTGTGGAGGCGGGAACCAGCGGAGCTGTCGCCGTATATCCCACCGACGACACCGACCTGATTCTCGACATCAACGGTTACTTTGCACCATCGGGTGCGAGCGGATTGTCGTTCTATCCCGCGCCGCCTTGCCGTGTGGTGGACACTCGCCAGGGGACGGGGGCTTTCAACGGCGAGCTGACGGTTGATGTAATGAATAGTCCGTGCCAGCCGCCCAGTGTGGCTCAGGGCTACATCTTCAATGCGACCGTGGTACCGACGGGGAGTTTGGATTACCTCACGCTGTGGCCCGACGGCCAGAGCCAGCCGCTCGTCTCGACGTTGAATGCTTATGACGGATTCATAACATCGAACATGGCGATTGTGCCGAACGCAAATGGCTCGATCGACGCCTATGCTGCCGGCCTGACGCAACTAATCCTGGATATCTCCGGCTACTTCGCGCCGTAAGTCGGACTCGTAGATGGAATGAAGGACCGGACAATTGACCGGGTGAACAGATGCATTTACGATAGATTTGCGGGGGTGGTGGTGAAGCTGGTTATCACGTCGCCCTGTCACGGCGAAGGCCGCGGGTTCGAGTCCCGTCCACCCCGCCAGATTCTCTCCCAGGCTATCTGCTAGACAACGCTTCCACTCCCGGAAGCTTTTTGCCTTCCAGAAACTCCAGCGAGGCGCCACCGCCGGTCGAGATATGGGTGATCTTGTCGGCCACGCCTGCGGCTTTAACCGCGGCAACGCTGTCACCTCCGCCGATGATCGAGACCGCAGCCCCATTGTCTGCAACAGCTTGCGCGACTTTCTTCGTGCCCTTCGCGAAGGCCTCAATCTCGAACACACCCATAGGGCCATTCCAGACGATGGTGCGCGCCGTGCCGATCTCATTGGTGAACAGCTCGATCGTTTGCGGCCCGATATCGAGCGCCATCATGTCGGGAGGAATCGCCTCGCCTTCTCCGATGTGCTTGATGCGAGCGCCCGCCTCCGGCTTGTCGGCGACGACGTGATCGACCGGCAAGAGGAAATTCACGTTGTGCGCCTTGGCATCGGCCATGATCTGCTTCGCCAACTCAACTTTGTCGGCCTCCAGCAGCGACTTGCCGATCTCCTGTCCCTGCGCCTTCAAGAAGGTGTAGGCCATGCCGCCGCCGACGATCAGCGCATCGACTTTAGCCATCAGGTGCTTGATCACGCCAATCTTGTCGCTCACTTTGGCGCCGCCGAGAATCGCCACGAACGGTTTCTGCGGATGTGAGAGCGCCTTGCCGAGGTATTCCAGCTCTTTCTCCATCAGCAGGCCGGCCGCGCTTTTCTCCACAAAATGGGTGATGCCTTCCGTCGAAGCGTGCGCCCGATGCGCCGACCCGAACGCGTCATTCACGTAGTAGTCGCACAGCCGGCTCAACTGCTTGGCAAAGTTCGAATCGTTCGCTTCCTCTTCCGCATGGAAGCGCAGATTCTCCAGCAGCAACGATTGCCCGCGCTCCAATTTCTCCGCCATCTCTTCCGCCTGCACTCCGATGCAGTCGGGCGAGAAGCCCACGTTTTCGCCGCGCCGCAGCACCTCGTCGAGCAGAATCCGCAGACGCTCCGCCACGGGCTTAAGGCTCATCTTCGCATTGGGCTTGCCCTTGGGGCGCCCCAGGTGCGAGGCCAGAATCAGGCGCGCCCCATGACGCAGAGCATATTCGATCGTCGGCAAGGTTTCGCGGATGCGCGTATCGTCCATCACCCGCCCATCGTCAAGCGGAACGTTGAAGTCGACGCGCATGAAGACGCGCTTATTGTTCAGCGGAAGGTCGCGGATGCTTAGCTTGGACATAGTCGTCGCACTTATGCCGAGTTGTCGGTTGTCAGTTATCGGTTAGCCGGTCAACAATTCACAAGCAGCGCCGTGCGCTCTGCAACACAGCATCGAGTTCGCCTGCCCACAACTGACAACCGACAACTGACAACGGTTTACAGTCCCTTGTTACCCAGGTAATGAATCAGATCGCGCACGCGGCAAGAGTAGCCCCATTCGTTGTCGTACCACGAAATCACCTTGACACAATTGCTGTTGACGACGCGGGTCATAGGTGCGTCGACAATCGAGGAGCGATCGTCGCCTCGGTAGTCGATCGAGACCAGCTCCGCCGTCTCGTAGCCCAGAAAGCCCTTGAGCGGCCCTGAATCCGCCGCCGCCTTCAGCGCCCCGTTGACTTCCTCCACACTCGTCTTCTTCTCCACGAAGACCACCAGGTCGACCACCGAAACATTCGGCGTCGGCACCCGCATGGCGAAGCCGTCCAGCTTGCCCTTGAGCTCAGGAATCACCAGATAGACGGCCTTTGCCGCACCGGTTGACGTCGGGATCATCGACAACGCAGCGGCGCGCGCCCGGCGCAGGTCCTTGTGCGGGAAATCCAGGATCACCTGATCGTTGGTGTACGAGTGGATGGTCGTCATGGTTCCGCTGACGATCTTGAAATTGTCGTTCACCACCTTGGCGACCGGCGCAAGGCAGTTCGTTGTGCACGACGCATTGGAGATCACGTTATGTTTTGCGGGATCGTACTTGTCCTCGTTCACGCCCATCACGATGGTGATGTCTTCATTCGTGGCCGGGGCCGAAATGATCACCTTCTTGACCGGCCCGCGCAGATGCTGCCGCGCCAGCTCGGCCTTGGTGAATTTGCCGGTCGATTCGATCACGACCTGCGCGCCGACTGATTCCCAGTCCAGCTTCGCGGGATCTTTCTCCGCGAAAACTTTAATGTTCTTGCCGTCGACCTCGATGCCGTCCGCGCCGGCGGAAATCTTGTTCGGCAGATTGCCTAAAATCGAGTCGTACTTCAACAGATGTGCCAGTGTCTTCGGATCGGTGAGATCGTTAACGGCCACGAACTCCAGGCCGGGATCCTTCAATGCGGTGCGCAGAATATTACGGCCGATGCGCCCGAAGCCGTTAATGCCAACTTTGATAGCCATATTCCCTCTGAGAAAAATTCGATTTGAGAACGCAGTGTCACTTGCTGCCGCGCAGCCACCACAAATTACGGCGTCAAAACAAAAAATCCTAGCACCCGCGCCCCGGTCAGGCAATGATAGGCGTCACAAAGCCGAGTTGCGACATGGCACCAAAGCGCAGTTAGCCTGACACATGCTCCCAATTGCGAGCAACGACCCGCGCGTGTTACAAGTGCAACATGCGCAGATGGAACCGCGACCGCAATCGGTGGCGCAAACCGCAGGGCGAGAAGCAGGGGCAAGAGGCTCCTGCGCCGCTGCAACCAAAATTCCCTGAACCGGGCTCGAGCGAAACCGCCGACCGGCAACCCGACTTCGAAGCTCAGCCGGACGAGGCAGAGCTGCAGGATTCGCAACCCGAGGCGGAGTCGTCCGCTAAAGAAGAGACGCCGCAGCAGTTCCGGCGCGATCGCGGCCGGCGCCGCGGACGCCGTGGACGTGGCAGCCGTCCGCAGGGCGGAACTCAGACCCCTGCGCTGCCCGCTCCCGGCGGTCCTACCGGGGAGGCAGCGGAAGCCGAGAGCCCAAAGAAAGTTCCCGCACCGCTGCCGCAAGCCGCTGCCGAGTCCACCAAGCAACCGAAGGGCGCTGTGGTTCTTTCCATCGGATTGCCTGGCTCCGGCAAAAGCACCTGGTTCAAGCGTCACAATATTTTGCCTCTCTCCAGCGACATGGTTCGCATTCTGCTGTTCGACGACGTCACCGAACAGCGCTACCAGGACCTGGTCTTTTCAACCTTACGCTCTATGCTGCGTGCACGGCTGCTGGCGCGCCGTCCGATGAATTATTTGGACGCCACCAACCTCTCGCCGCACGAGCGGCGCAGTTGGATCAAGCTGGCCCACGACTTCGGTTACGAGGCACATGCGGTATTTTTCGATGTGCCGCCCGAGGTCTGCATCGAACGCAATCGCCGGCGCGAACGCAACGTCCCGGAAGACGTCATGCAGCGAATGGCCAGTAAACTTCGGCCGCCAAAGTTCGAAGAAGGCTTTGCTAAGATCACCGTTGTACGCCTGAAGAAAAAAGAAGGCGAAGCTCCGCACGAGGAGCCTCGCCAGGAATTCGCCATCGAGCCAGACGAAGGAGAGCCGCCGGAGATCGTCGACTCCGAGTATTGATTCCTCTCTGCTCGGCTCGCTGAGAACCTCGCTCGGGGCGGCCGCTCTCGGCATCCCTGGTTCTTCTCTGCTCGTTGTGCGTTCAGCAATATTCAGCCTCCGACATCCGTGATACCATCACGCCCGCGGTCCCTTGTTTTCGCAGTCACAATTCCCACTTCGCCAAACGGGAGAAAATCATGCAGACCAGAATGAACGAACTCGTGCAGTCGGGTTGGACATTGGCAGTAGCACTGGGCATACGCGTCCTGGAAGCGCTTGCGCTGTGGATCGTCGGGCGCTGGCTCATCGATCTCGCACTGCGCATCATCGGCAGTGCCATGACCAAGCAGAAGATTGATCCAACGGTCATCCGCTACATCAAGAACGCCGTCGCCGCCCTGTTGAACATCATCCTGGTGATCGCGATCCTGGGCTTCTTCGGGGTGCAAACCACCAGCCTGGCAGCGCTCATCGCAGCCGGCGGCGTCGCCATCGGCCTGGCCTGGAGCGGACTGCTCTCCAACTTTGCCGCCGGGGTGTTTCTCGTAATTCTCCAGCCGCTGAAGGTCGGCGATTTTGTCAGTGCAGGCGGAGTGACGGGCACAGTGCACGAAGTTGGGCTGTTTGCCAGTTCGATCGACACCCTGGACAACGTGCGCAACATTGTAGGTAACGCCAAGATCTTTGGCGACGTGATCCAGAACTTCTCGACCAACCCCTACCGGCGTGTCGATTTGACGGCCCAGCTGGCTCACGGAGTCGATGTGCACGCCGCGATGGCGCTGCTCAAGAAGGCACTGGCGACCATTCCCAATGTGATGACCCAGCCCGCGCCCGATGTCGAGATTCTGACCTTCAACCTGGCCGGACCGGTGCTGGCGGTGCGTCCGTATTGCAATAACAAGGATTACTGGCAGGTTTATTTCGACACCAACCGGCTGATCAAGGAGAGCTTCACCGCCGCCGGATTTGCGGTTCCCGAACAGCATTACATGGTGCGGGGCGCCGCTGCGGGAGCGGGCTTGGCTCAGTCGGCGGTCACAAACTAACGTGCGGCACCGCCGTTCCACGCGGACATGGAGAGCTGCCGCTAAAGTTCTCTCTCGCCTTGCCGATGAGCCTAGACGAGAGAGAACATGGCCTCCTGAATAAGCCGCTTGTGCTGCCTTCCCAGCCAGCTTCGCTCGGTTGCTGGCTGGGGTTTTTTCTTGTCCTCCGTCCCCCGCCTTCCGAATCCCTGCCGCTAACATAAGCACATGACGTTTCGGCCGGTCTCGGCAGTCGATCTCGAGGCGCTTCTCGCGGACCTGAAGCAATCCACGCCCGATCCGTCTGTCGGCATCTTCGGTCCCGCGTCTGCGAACTGGAAGGTGAACCGCGAGTCGGCGTTGTTTCTCGCCGCCGGCCGCACCGCGCTACTGCAACTGGCGCATCCCTGGGTCGCCGCCGCCATCGCCCAGCATTCGCGCACCCTCAACGATCCCGTCGGGCGCTTCCACAACACGTTTCGTGTCATGTTCACGATCTCGTTCGGCTCTTTGGACCTGGCATGCGAAGCTGCCCGCCGCCTGCACCGGCTGCACGAAACCATTCAAGGCAGTGTTCCCGAACGCGCGGGCCGATTCGATCAAGGCACGCCATACCACGCCAACGAGATTGACGCGCTCACCTGGGTCTTCGCAACTCTGGTCGAGGGCGCCCTGCTTGCGTACGAACTCGTCCTCCCGCCCCTTTCGCCCCCGGAGCGGGAACAGTATTACGCTGAGGTCCGAAAATCAGCAGCGCTGTTCGGAATCCCGCCCACGGAGTTACCGCCGACCTTCAGCACCTTCGAGCAGTACATGCAGTCCGTGCTGCAATCGGACACGCTCGGCGTCAGCGCACCCACCCGGCAACTGGCTCATCAACTGCGAGCAGGAACCGGCTCGCCGTTGCCGGTTCCCTTCTGGTATGCGGCACTCACAACCCAACTGCTGCCGCCGCGTTTTCGTGACGAGTTTCAGCTCGCCTACACCCAGCGCGAGCGCGATGCCGCCGGCCGCGCGCTGCGCTGGATTCGCCGCGTCTATCCTCATCTGCCGGCGATGCTGCGCTTCGTTGGCCCTTACAACGAGGTTCAATCGCGACTGTGCGGCCGCTCGTCTCCCAGCCCGCTTGTGCGCCTGAGCAATAGATTCTGGGTAGGGCAGCCGACGCTACTCACGATTTCAGAGCGATACACATACAGACAAGAGGATCCGGTGTAGCATTAAGCAATCGCGCGGGGAAACCGCACCGCCTCCTGGAGCTTTGGTAATGCAGATTCTTCTCCTCTCCATGCCCGACTCGTTCGAGCACATGCCCACCGTCGCGGTGCGCATGCCCAACGGCGCACTGTGTTCGCTGGCGGGCAATATCGATCCTCACCATCGCGTCGCCGTCGCCGATCTGATCCTGGTGCAGCAGCGAGTGCGTGAAACCGTCGAGCAACTGGTGCAGGAATATCAGCCTGACATTCTCGGCCTTTCGGTCATGACCTTCCAGCGCAAGACGGCGCTGCGCATCGTTGAGCTGGTGCGTTCGTTGCGGGCGGAGGTCCGGGTTGTGGTTGGAGGCTACGATCCCAGCCTTGCTCCTCAGGCCTACATGCACGAAAGCAGCGGTATCGATTACATCGTGCGTGGCGAGGGCGAGATCACCTTCCGTGAATTGCTGCGCGCAATGGAGACAAATACAGGACTATCTCACATTGTGGGACTCTCGTATCGCGACGCCGATGGCTGGCACGAGAATCCCTCGCGCCCGGTGCACAGCCTCGAGGGCGACGAGATCCGGCTCCCCAAACGCGATGCCCGCGTGCTGAACGGCTACACCATGATGGGCCGCCAGATCGACGTGGTCGAAACCTCGCGTGGCTGCACCTTCGATTGCGGCTTCTGCTCCATCATCGAAATGCGCGGCCGCAACTTCCACACCTACACCTTCGACCGGGTCCTCGCCGACATTCGCGACGCGCGCGATCACGGTGCGCGCGCCATCTTCATCGTCGACGACAACATCAGCCTGAACATCAAACGCTTTGAAGCGCTGTGCCGGGCCATTATCGATGCCGGGCTGAATGACATCGTCTATACCGTGCAGGCAATGACCTCACCGATCGCCATGCACGGGGAAACGCTCGCGCCTCTGATGCGTAAGGCGGGGTTCCGCTATGTGTTCCTCGGAATCGAAAATATTCTTGAAGACGATCTCGACTTCCTGAAGGCTGCGGCCAAGAACGAATATCGCGAAGGCGGGCGCAAAACCGGCAATGCCACCCTGCGCGCCATCGAATGCCTGCACAAGAACAATATGTACGTTGTGGGGGGACTCATCATCGGCAATCCCGACGACACGCGCGACTCCATCCAGGCCAACCTGGAATTCGCGCGCAAGTACGTTGACTGGCCCTACATTCAACATCCCACACCGTATCCCGGGACGCCGATGACGCGGGATTTTCAGGCGCGCAATCTGATCAAAATCGAGCGCATGGAAGAATACGACGGCACGACGGCGGTAGTTGCGACGCAGCATCTCGCCCCCGAGGAGATTGAATTTGAACGCTGGCGCGCCGAGCGCTGGATGAAGACCCGCCACATCCCCGCCGTCATCGCCCACGACCCCATGTTCGTTCTGCGCAACTGGTGGAAGATGCTCTCCCACACCTTCCGCGGAAGCAGTCTTAAATCGATGCTGGGCATCGAAAGCGACTGGACCGTCTTCCAGCGCTATCGGACGATCCGCAGCGAAGAGCGCGTGTACCTCTAGCTGCCTCCGCTGCTTCCACGCAGTGTTCCCTCACCTCGGCTTGCGGTATAACTTCATTAGGTCTTTCCGTTCACATGATGCCAGCCCCAGTAGAGGAAAAAAAATCCGGGCTCACGTATTGGGCCGCGCGCGTTCTCGAAGAATGCGACCAAGCCAGCGCCGGTTTCGCCGCCGACCCGGTTCACGATTTGCGTGTTGCCATCCGCCGCTGCCGCTCCATGGCCGACGGCTTTCTCTCGGTCGATCCCGATCCCGCATGGAAGCAGATGAAGCGCCTGGCGAAGCCGCTATTCAGCAGTCTGGGCGAGTTGCGCGATACGCAGGTCATGCTGGAGTGGGTGGCCAAGTTCTCCTCGCCTGATGATGCCGTGGGCAAAGACCTGACCGCCGCACTCCTGCACAAGGAGAGCGCTCTGAAAACCGCGGCGCAGGAGGCGCTGGCTGCCTTTGACCGCAAACAATGGGCGTCTCTGAACGAGCACCTGGCCGAACGCACCGGCAAAGTCCCGCCGGAAGGGGCCGTCTTCCAGCACCTTGCGCTGGAGCGCTGGATGGACGCTCGCGAACTGCACCGCCGCGCGCTGCGAAACCGCAGCGGCTTCGCCTGGCATCAATTGCGCATCGGCATCAAGCGCTTCCGTTATACGGTAGAGAATTTCCTGCCGGAACGGCATGCGAAATGGTCAAAGGACCTGCGCGATCTCCAGGACGCATTGGGCGAAGTGCACGATTTCGACGTTCTGCGCGCCCTCATCCTGTCACATGACGGCATCCACGCGGATGAGCGCTCGCGCTGGGCAACCCGCATCGCCGAGGAGCGCCGTAAGCGCCTCGACCTCTATCGCCGAAAGATGGTGGGACAACATTCCCTCTGGCAGGTGTGGCGTGACGCGTTGCCTGCCGGCGCCGAACTGGAGCAGGCGGCGATGGAGAAGCTGCGCACCTGGGCCTCATTCCTCGACCCGGACGTTATGCATACTCGGCTCGTCGAGCACCTGGCCCTGGAGCTTTACGACGGACTCTCACATTGTGGGATACTTCACAGCAACCCCCAATCGCGCCGCATTTTGCAGGCTGCCGCGCTCCTGCATGAGGTGGGAAGAGGCCGCATCGCGCGCGGTCAGCCCCGGCGGCACCAGAAACGGGGCCAACGCCTGATCGCCAAACTGAAACCGCCGCTAGGCTGGAGTGAAGAAGACATGCGTTTGCTGGCGGTGCTGGTTCGGTATCATCGCGGCGCTTTGCCGCCGCCCCGCAGCCCAGCACTGGCAGGCATCGACCGCAAACGCCGTTCCGAACTGCTGTGCATGATGGGAGTGCTGAGGCTGGCCAATGCTCTGGATGAGGCCCACCGCGGAAACGTTCACGATATCGCGGTAACTCGGAAGGATGGAGCGGCGTGGATCAGCGGAGTCGGTGTCGCCACCCTCAGCCGCGAGGCCGAACGGCTGGCTCGCGCTCGTTATCTGCTGGAGACGGTTTGCCGCCGGCCCATTGTCATCCGCATGGGCCGCGCCAAGTCGCCGGCCAAGACAAGTGCGGCCCGTCCGCCAAGACAGGCCGCAGAGGCTTGAGTAGCTAGGCGGCGGGGGTCTTTTTCTTCTTGTACGGATCGCCGACGAAAACGAAGGGGTACTTGCTCAACGCCTGGACGTCGCCGGCTGCAGCGTAGTTTTCTACTTCAGCCATCAGGCTTGCGGCCTCGGCCTCCGGCATATTCTTGGTGGCCTGCCAGAACTTATCGGGAAAAAACCAGATTCGATTGCGACGGTCGGACTCTGTCGAACTCTCGGAGGTTAGCGGCATATAGCTCCTCCTACATTGTCAGATGTGGCAATGTAGCCTGGGTAAGTTGCGAGTGATATTAGTTCCATGAGTGATTGAATCGCACCATTATTATGAACCTCGGCGAAATCGGTTGCAAATATGCCGGGCGTTTTCCGGTCGTGGGAGAGGAAATTTTATTCCCTGCAAGTGCAAGAAAAAGCGGTGCGTAATTCCGGCACCCACGATTGTCGTAGTTGTGAAAAAAATTTTCTTTTGCCGGGTGGAGGAAAGGGTCAAATCTCATACCGCAGCGGCAGGGCGCAGACATCAAACTTGCGCGCCAAAAGCGATATACCACATTGTGAGATACACCGGTTTTTCTCAGTCCGCTTTGCAGAGAACTCCCCTTTGAACCAACTCCCGCGCC
>Ga0335085_10014775_pt1 | contig 11369 bp, 12 predicted proteins | sample Lox_Sample_45_FD_206712 | JGI IMG/M metagenome (GOLD analysis project Ga0335085, IMG submission 206712) | Soil microbial communities from Loxahatchee National Wildlife Refuge, Florida, United States - Lox_Sample_4.5 | ecosystem: Environmental > Terrestrial > Soil > Wetlands | place: USA... | reverse complement strand
GCCAGCGTGATGATTCCCATCGTCTTCTGCGCGTCATTGGAACCGTGGCTGTAGCCCATGAAGCCCGCGCTTAGGAGCTGGGCTTTACCGAAGATCAGCGAAACCACGCGCGGGGCGACTTTGCGCAGGGCGATGGTGAGCAGAAACATGAGCGCCGCGCCGATAATGAAGCCCAACGTCGGCGAGGTGACCATGGGAAGCACGATTTTGGGCCACAGACCGTTGTGGACACCTTTCGCATCCACCAATGACCACTTCAGCACATCCCAACGACCGCCCGCCGACGCGAGGGCCGCACCGCACAATCCGCCTACGAGGGCGTGGCTGGAACTGGAGGGCAGGCCCAGCCACCAGGTGAACAAGTTCCAGATGATCGCAGCGAGCAAGGCGGCGAGCACCGTCGGCATGGTCACCACATTCGTATCCACGAGGCCCTTGCCGATGGTCGTGGCGACCGCGGTGCCGGCGAGGGCGCCCAGCAGATTCCAGAACGCCGCCCAAACGATCGCCTGCCGCGGGGAGAGCACCTTGGTCGAGACGACCGTGGCGATCGCATTGGCGGAATCGTGAAACCCGTTGATGTACTCGAAAATGAACGCCGCCAGCAGGACGAGCAGAAACAGGGTCATGGCCGACGGTCAGGAGTACTTCAGCACGATTTGAAATACCACGTTGCCGGCGTCGCGGCAGCGGTCGACGGACTTCTCCACCATCTCAAACAATTGCAGCAGGAAAATCACTTCCTTGGCGTCATAGGGCCCCTGATAGAGCTCCTTTTCGAGGTTCAGCATTACCTTGTCAGCCTCGCCCTCGGCAAACTGCAGTTTCTCGTTGGCCTCGCGAATCCGGTCCATCTTCGAGCCTTTGCGCAATTCGCCGACCATGAAGGCGACGTTATCGGCGGCGAGCTGGAGGAGCTCAGCCTGGCGCATCAGTCCGTCATGCGGCAACCGGCCGGGATAGATCGCAAGGCGCTCGACGATCTTTTCAACCATCTTGGGGATGCGGTAGAGCGCAAAGGCGAGGCCCTCGATGTCCTCTCGTTCCAGCGGCGTCACGAACGTCTTGCAGAGCTCCTTCGTGATCTGCTGCGTGATGCGTTTGTCCTTCCGGCGGCTGTGGATGAAATTGTCTATGCTGGCGGGCCGACCACTGGCGGCGCTCGTTTGCACAAAACTGGAGAGCAACGCCGTGCTGGCTCGCGCCTCTTCCGCGCTCGCTTCAAGGAGATCGAAGAACTTCTCCTCCTTGCCCAAGAGTTTCTTGATCGAAAACATAGGTGCTGCTCTGGCTATGCTCAAACTTGGCGGAGGGGAAACAAAATCGCGGCGCGTCCCGGAATTATCGGACCGCTAATGCGGGCCGGTGGCGCGGCTGCTGCCCGCGGCAGGCTCAGGATTGCCGCCGCAGACGCGCCCACCACAGGCCGAGGCGTTCGTGCGCCGACACCGTCGTGCGCTCCAGCGACGGCACGTCCCACGCCAGCTGATACCAGCGCCACCGCCGCGGCGTGGTGCCCAGAAAGTCGGTCGGGCAGGGCACAACGTGCAGGCCCTGCGCGGCGCACAAGGCCATCGCCCGCGGCAGGTGCCAGGCGCTCGTCACCAGCGCCGCCGGCGCTTCGTGCAGCAATTCGTGCAGGCGGACGGCCTCGTCCGCGGTGTCCTGGGCGTCATCGATGAGCAGGATGCGGGCGCGTTCCACACCGAGCGACACAGCGGCGTCGGCCAGGACTTGGGCGTGGGTGAGGCCGCCACGCTCGGCCGGGCCCGACACCACCAGCTTCGCGGCCGGCAGCAGCCGCAGCAATCGCACCGCTTCGGCCAGACGCGCCAACGCCGAGGGGCTCAGACGGCTCAGCGCCGCGCGCGCTTCGATGTCGTGGTGCCCACCGCCGAGCACGACCACGAATCGGCAGGCCGCGAGATCGGGACGCAGCGACGACCCGGCCGGGCACTCAGCCACCGCCGGGTAGCGCGACTCCAGCGGCGCGATCAGCTGCTCGCTCACCCAGCAGTTGCTGGCGACGAGCAACACGAGCGCGGCGAATGTCAGGAGCGTCCGGCCGGCGCGCTGCCACCGGCGGCTCGTGTTCAGCAGGGCGCCGAGGGCGCCGCACACCAGCGCAAGCGACAGCGGCAGCAGGAAGGGGGAGAGGAGCTTCTTGAGCCAGAACATGCCGCCATTCTGGCGCGCGGCGGCCGAAAGCAGAGCGCGAAAATGGGTCCGCCGCGACCCCGGCGCCGGGAAACGGGGTTGACAGCCCATGCCCCGGGTCTGAGCTTCTCCGACTCTCCACGGCGACCGTAGCTCAGTCGGTTAGAGCACCAGATTGTGGATCTGGGTGTCGCGGGTTCGATTCCCGTCGGTCGCCCCACTTTCGGCTGCGGATGGGAGATCGGGTTCTTGGCGTGTGAGTCGAAGACGGAGGAGAACTGGAAGGAACCTGGCAGGATTGGCAGATGGGTTGGCAGACAGACAATCGACCACCGACGGTGCGTTTGTTGGGAGAGAACCGCAAGGGCTGCGGGTTCTCGGAATGCCACGCTCCAGTGCACCGGGAATGGCCGGACGCCGTCTGGCCATCGCTTCGCTATTGCCGCGCCTCCTCCCTGACGCTACTCTGAGCAACCGGAGAAAAGACAACGATCCAACCCCACTGAGGATAGTTCACATGAAGAAATCTTTGAAGTACCCACTGCTTTGCTCCGCTCTAGCCATCGGTTCCCTGGCATTGCTGATCCAAGGGGCGGCCTTCGCCGACGCATTGAATTATAGCCGTCCCAAGAGCACCCCCCCTGCGGGCACCAATGCTACTCCGCCCCAAATTGGTCAGGCCCAGTTATTGGCCAATCAGGCTTTGGCCCAAGTCACCTCTGCCTTGACGTCCGATTGGAGCGGGAAGCCCCACGCAGTGACGGCCAAGGCCCTGCTGCAGCAGGCCAGCACCGAGTTGGGGCTCGCCCACACCAGCACCAACACCGGGAATTAGGCCCCGACGTGTCGGGGGCTGATTGTCGCGGCCCCCGAGAACCCGGGTTAGTCGGCCCACGGTCCGTGGTCACCCGGCCGTTATGGTTATTGCCGCGCCTCCTCCCCGGCGCTATTCTAAACAACCGGAGGAACGACACCGATCAACCCCAAATCGGAAAGTTCACATGACAATACCCCGGAAGAACACACTGCTCGGCGCCACACTGACCATTGTTATGGCGACACTACTGATCTAGGGGAGCGCCTACGCCCAATTGACGTTTGGCCGTGAAAAACTCAAGAGCACATCCAAGGCTCAGGGCGATTTCAATCTCCAGAACCGGTTCAGTCTCGAGATCGACGGCGTCGCGGTCGGCGGAACCCACACGATCGAGGGCATCGAGAGCAGCGACGAAACCCGCACTGTGATCGCCGGTGCCTCGGTCACCTTCACCACTACCGCCAGCAGTTCGCCTCCGCCCACCTATCAGTGGAAAAGGAACGGCGGCAACATCGCCGGGGCCACCAGCGCCTCGTATACGATCAGCCATGTTAGAGCGGATGACGCTGGAACCTACGCCGCTGTGGCCACCAACGCCGCCGGCTCCGCCACCAGCATTGGCGCCGTGCTCAAGGTCAACTAAACCTTGAGGCAAACAGGGGACTCGCAGCCTCACGCGGTGACGGCCAAGGCCCTGCTGCAGCAGGCCAGCACCGAGTTGAGGCTCGCTCGCACCAGCACCAATACCGGACAGTAGACTTCGGCGCGTCGGGGCCTGATTGTCGCAAGGTGTTCGCGAAGTGGTCGGAGTTGGTTGCCGCTGCGATTTCGGTCGGTAACCAGAACAAGCTTCGGAGGAAGCACGAATGGTCTTTCACCGTTTGTGGATCTGGGTGTCGCGGGTTCGATTCCCGTCGGTCGCCCCACTCTTAGCCGGCGGCCCGCCGCCGCCCGACCCGGCTTGCCCCCGCCCGGCCGCCGGCGTAGCTTCCGGGACGCCATGCAGCGCTTTCGGATCGTGACGTTCAACATCGCGCACGGCCGCGGCCTGTCGCCGTTTCAGGGGCTGCACGGCCGCCAGCGTTTCGCGCGCAACCTGCGCCGCATCGCCCATCTGCTGGACGAGCTCAAGCCCGACATCGTGGCGCTGCAGGAGATCGATGAGAACTCGCGCTGGAGCGGCAGCTTCGACCACCTCGATTACCTGCGGGCGTTCGCCGACTTTCCCCACGCCGTGTTCGGCGCGAACAATCGCCGCGCCGGCGGCTATCAGCTCAACTACGGCAACGCCATCCTGTCCCGCCATCCGATCGTGGACTGGGAGAACATCAATTTCGGCACGCGCCGGGTCGGCGAGAAGGGCTTTCTCTTCGCCGAGATCAATGTCGGAGCGCGGCTGCTGCCCGTCGTGAATCTCCATCTGCATTACGGTTCGCGGAGCCACCGCTTCCGGCAGATCGAACAGCTCATGGCGTACCTGAACGCCAAGCGGGAGCATCGCCGCGGGCACTGGGCCACGGCGCCCATTGTCTGCGGCGATCTGAACAACCCGGCCCACCGGAGCGATGCCACGGCGTCGCTCTTCCGCTATTTTTCCCTGCAAGGGCGCTACACCCTCCATCCCCCGCACGGGGTGCGCACGTTTCCCGCGCCTTGGCCGCGGCGGGCCCTCGATTTCATCTTCCTGCCGCCGACCTGCCTCTCGCTCTACTGCCAGGTCGTGCGCTGCAACCTGTCGGACCATCGCCCCGTCATGGTGGAGTTCAGTTTGAAGTAGGCGGCTCATTGGGGGGACGGCCCGGCCGGCGCACTTTGCGCTCGACGTCCGACCGGCGGCTATCGACCTTCCCCCTCGTGGATCGGATCGCCCAGGCCTTTGCCCGCGCCCGCGCCCGGAATCGGGCTGCCTTCGTGGCCTATCTGTGCGCGGGCGATCCCGATTTTGACACCTCACTCGCGGCGTGCCGGGCGGTGCTGGCGGGCGGCGTCGACCTGCTGGAACTCGGCGTGCCGTTTTCCGATCCGTTGGCCGACGGATTGACCAACCAACTCGCCGCGCAGCGCGCCCTCGCGGCGGGCATGACGTCCGCGCGAGTCTTCGAGCTGGCCCGCACGCTCCGCGCCGAGCATCCGGAGACACCGCTGGTCTTCTACACGTATTTCAACCTCGTCCTCGCTCGCGGCGTCGAGGCCTACGTCCGCGCCGCGAAGGCCGCCGGCGTCGACGGCATGCTCACGCTCGATCTTCCGCCGGAGGAAGCCGGCGAGGTGCTGGCCGCAAGCCGCGCGCACGATTTCAAGAACATCTTCCTCGTGGCCCCCACCACCTCCGACCGCCGGATCCCCAGGATTGCCGCCGCGGCCAGCGGTTTCATCTACTATGTTTCCCGGGAGGGCGTGACCGGCATGCGCGAGACGGTGGCGGGCGGCATTCCCGAAGCGGTGGCGCGCATTCGCGCCCACACGTCGCTGCCCGTCGCGGTCGGTTTCGGCCTCTCGCGGCGCGACCAGGTCAGCGCGGTCGCGCGGTGCGCGGACGGTGTCGTGGTCGGCAGCGCGCTGGTCAATTGCATCCAGGAGCATTTGGGCGACCGGCGCCGCATCGTGGCGCGCCTGAGCGCGGTCGTGCAGGAACTCGCCGCCGGCACCGGGCGGGAGTGAGCCCAAACCCGGCACGGATGACACGGATGAGCGCCGGTGGCGGCGCCGGAGCGTCATTTGTCCGCGCCACAATCTGCGCGTTTCGCCTCAGGCCGCGGGGATTTCTCTGGCCGCAATAGGGCGCCCAGGGGCAAAGGACTTCGTTCTCTTTCGCGCCTTGTTGGGTGCGGCGATTTCTTTGGTCGCTTCGGTTGTGGCGGAGCCGAGCGAGCGCAATCGGTGAAATCCGTGGTCAGTCGCCCTCAGATCACGGTGGGCCGCGGCAGCTCGAGGGCGGCGATCGCCGCCATGATGCGCTCCGAAGCGTGCTGGTAGCGGTCCTTGCCTTCGGCGTGATTGTCGAACACCGCAGGCACAAGCGGCGGCCCGAACGCGATCGAGATGGGCGTGCCCACCCGCAGCGGCCCCGTGCGGCCCAGCGCCTCGAACGTGCCGAAAATCCGTGCCGGCACGACCGGCACGCCGGCGCGGCAGGCCAGCAGGCCCACTCCGGGCTTGGGCCGCTGCAGCGCGCCGGTCCGGGTGCGGGTGCCTTCGGGGAAGACGATGATGGCCCGGCCATCCCGCAGCACCTTCAGCACGCGCCTGATGGCGGAGGCATCGGCGCCGGAATCGCGATCGACCGGGATGGTGCCAACGATGTCCAGCCACCAGCTGACGAGGCCGCCCTTCCAGAGCGTCTTGCGGGCGAAGAACGCCAGCTGGCGCGGCACGTGGCAGCCGATCAGAGGGGGGTCAAGCACGCTGGCATGGTTCGCCGCGACGATCAGGCCACCCGTGCGCGGGATGGATTCAACGCCGGAGACCTCGCCGGGAAAGAGGATGGCGTGCAGCGTCTCCACGGTGAAGTGGCAGACCGCGTAGACGCTGCTCATTTCAGCCAGCGCGGAGTGGGGGGTCATGATGCGGCGAGGCGGGCGGCGATGGGCGCGGCCATGGCGGCGACGACTTCCTCGAGGGAGAGGCGGGTGCTGTCGATGGCGGTGGCGCCCGGCGGGCACGTCAGCGGCGACACCGTGCGCGAGGAATCCAGCCGGTCGCGCTCGTGGATGGTGTCCTGCTCGCCCTGGGCCACGCGGCGGCGGGCGCGCTCGGCCGGGTCGGCGCGCAGAAAGAACCGGAAGTCCGCATCGGGAAAGATCACCGAGCCGATATCGCGCCCCTCCATCACCAGGCCGCGGAAGCCGTGGCCTCGGGCCACGCCGACCTGGGCGCGCTGGTAGGCCAGCAGCCATTGTCGCAGCTCGGGCAGGGCGGCATACAGCGACACATGGTCGTTCACGGCTTTGCTGCGGATCTCGTCGCCCGCGACGCGACCGTCGATCTCGATCTCGGCGCGCCGGCCGGTCACGCGTGTGCCCAGCTTGAGCGCGGCGAGCGCCGCGCGCACTGCCGGCAGATCAACGGGGCTGACGCGGCGCCGGAGCAGCTCGGCCGTCACCGCCCGGTAAAAGGAGCCGGTGTCGACGTGCAGCAACTGGAACCGTTCGCTCAGCGCGTCTGCGGTGGACGATTTGCCGGAAGCGGCGCCGCCATCGATGGCGACGATGATGAAATCCCGGGCACTCACGGCGAGGAATGCGATTGCGCGCGGATTTGGTCCAGCACCGCAAAGAAATCGGGGAACGTCTTGGCGCAGCAGCCGGGATCGCGGATGCGGAGCCAGGGCCGTCCGTCCTTCCGGAGATCATGACAGCCGAGGATGGCGAAGCTCATGGCGAAGCGGTGGTCACCGTAGGTCTCGATTTCCACCTCGGGGGTCAGCGGCCGCGGGGTGATGGTGAGCGCGTCCTCCTCCTCGGCGACCTCCTGGCCCAATTTGCGCAGTTGGCGCGCCGCGCCCGTCACCCGGTCGGTTTCCTGCCGGCGGGTGTGGCCGATGCCGGTGATGCGCGTCGGACCCGCCAGCAGCGGCGCGATCGCGGCGAGGGTGAGGAAGGTGTCGGAGAACTCCCGGAAATTCCGATCGATCCCCCGGCGCGCGCCGGTGCCGCCGGCGGCGACCTCCAGACCCGAAACTTCCGGCAAAGCGTTCGCAGTCAGGCCAATCTCCTCCAGCACCGAGAGAAACCGGATGTCGCCCTGCAGACCGCGCCCCGGCGGGCGCAGGCCGGGCAACCCGATGCGACCACCGGCGACCAGCGGCAGCGTCGCGAAGTAGCTCGCGGCTGTGGCGTCCGGTTCGATGGCGTAGGCGGGGGCTGCCAGGCGGTAAGGCGCGGCATTCGCGACGAGAAAAGTATTTTCCTCGCGCCGGCTGAGCGGAGGCTGGCCGAAATGCTCCATGAGCCGGGCGGTCATTTCCACAAACGGCCAGCGCACGCCGCCCCGCAGCGTCACTTCAAGGGGGGCCGGGCAGAGCGGTGCGATCATGAGCAGCGCGGAAAGCATCTGGCTGCTTTCGCTCGCGTCGAGAGCGAGCGGCCCTCCGCGCAGGCCGCGCGCCCGGATCTCAACGGGGAGAAATCCCTCCTTGCCGCGGCAGCGAATGTCGGCCCCGATCGCACGCAAAGCCTCGATCAGGCTGCGCATCGGCCGCCGCCGCATCGGGGGTGCGCCATCGATTCGGAAAACGCCCCGTGCCGCCGCCGCGCACAGGGCGGTGAGGAAGCGCGCCGCCGTGCCCGCGTTGCCGACAAACAGCTCCGCCGAGGTCGCCGGGAAGCTCCCGCCCCGGCCGGCAATGTGGACGGTCTCGCCCGGAGGATCGGTGGTCACGACGATGCCCAGCGCGTTGAGCGCGGCGGCCATCAACGCCGTGTCTTCGCTGGCCAGGGCGTGGGTGAGGGTGATCGCCCCGTCGCACAGCGCGCCCAGCACGAGGGCACGGTTGGTCAGGCTCTTCGATCCCGGCAGCGTCACGGCGCCACGGACCGGGCGCGCAAAGGGCGTGATCGGCAGGGGATTGGCCAGGGGGGTCATGAGCTACGGGACCTGGTGGGCTCGGGTCAGGCGGCAGAATAGCCGAGGCGACGATGGCGAGGGAGGCAACCCGAATGTCCCTCCGTCAGGGGCGGAAGCCGTCCCGGTACGCCTTGCTCCGCTCGAGGCGGGCGCGGATCTCGATGAAATCACCATTGGCCAGCACGGTCTGGAATCCATGCATCTCATCTTGAAACTGCCGCAGCGCCCGGAGCACCTCCTCGCGGTTCTGCTTGAGGATCTCGACCCACATGGTCGGGTCGCCCGCACCGATGCGGGTGGTGTCGCGCAGGCCGCCGCCGGCAAAATTGCGCCAGGTCGGGTTCTTCTGGGCGAGAAAATGGCAGAGGTTCGCGGCGATGACCTGCGGCAGATGGCTGATATGGGCGACAATCTCATCATGCAGATCAGGATCGAGCGTGGTCACCTCGGCGCCGAGGTCGTGCCAGAAACGGACGATGGCGTCCACCGCCTCCGGTCGGGTCTCGGGCCGTGGGGTGACAAAGCAGGGGCGCCCCTCAAAGAGCGCCTCGCTGGCGTGCTCCCAGCCGCTCTTCTCCGAGCCGGCCATCGGATGGGCGCCCACGAAGTGCGCCCCGGAGGGCATCGCGGCATGGCACAGGCGCGTGATTTCCCCCTTCACGCTGCCCACATCGGTGACGAGCGTGCCCGCGCCGAGGTGCGGACCGATGGCCTGGGCCAGGGTGATGATCCGGTCAACGGGGGCCGCGAGCACGACCAGGCTGGCGCCACGCACCGCCGCTTCCGGCGTGTCTCGCACCTCCTGGCACCAGGGCTGGGCCCGCAGGCGCACGCGATTCTCCGGCCGGCGCGACCAGAGGACCACAGTTTGCGCCAGGCCGCGCTGATGGGCGCCCCGGGCCACGGAGCTGCCGAGCAAACCCGGAGCCAGAACGGTGAGTTGGGCGAGCACCCTTTCGAGCAAAACCCCGGCCCGGGCATTGTCGAGCCCGCGCCGTGCGCGCGCGGGACGCCGACCCGCCGACGGCGCCGCGGCGGACCGGCGCCGGACCGCGAGAGTCACTATTGCATTGTCATGGCGCAGGCGGTGTAATCGGATGCATTCATGAGTGAAGATCTGGAGGAGAAATCCAAGGCCAGGCGGACGATCCTGCTCCTCTACGCATTGATGGCGGTGGGAATCCTGCTGCCGTTTGTGCTCCTGTGGATCAAACGATGAGATCCTGGCAGTGTAGGCGTCTGCTATGAACAAAACCCTGCTGCCCATCCGCCTCGTCTTTATTGTGCTGTGCGCCGCCGGGGGCTGGCTGCTGTGCTACACGATCCGGGAGTGGGATCCCTATCGGCTGCGCGCGGTGTTCATCGGCCTGATGATCGGCGTGCTCGTGGTGCTGGTGGACATCATGCTGAAGGGCTTCTCGCTGCGGGGGCTTTCCGCGATGACTTTCGGCCTGGCCGTGGGGGCGCTCGTCGCGCTGATCATCTCGAGCTCGCCGCTGTTTGAGAACGGCGACCCGCAGACGGTGTACCTGTTCCGGCTGGCCCTGTTCTTGGTCTGCTCGTACCTCGGGACTGTCATCGCCCTGCGGGGCAAGGACGAATTCAACCTCGTCATCCCCTACGTGCGTTTTGTGCCCCACGAGGTGGACGTTCCCCTGGTGGTGGTGGACACGAGCGCGCTGATTGACGGGCGCGTGGCCAAGATCTGCGCGGCCGGTTTCATCAACGCCGCGCTGGTGATCCCGCGCTTCGTGCTGGAGGAATTGCAGCACGTGGCGGACTCCACGGATCCCCTGCGGCAGGCGCGCGGCCGGCGCGGCTTGGAGGTCCTCAACGACCTGCGGCGGATCAAGAACCTCGACCTACGCATCCATGAAAGCGAGGTCAGCAAGCGCCAGGACGTGGACGCGAAGCTGGTCTTCCTCGCCCAATCCATGCGGGCCAAGCTGCTGACGACCGACTACAACCTGGCGAAGATGGCCGAATTCCACGGCGTGCCGTGGCTCAACCTCAACCACCTCGCCACGGCGCTCCGGCAGGAGCTGAACGTGGGTGACACCATCGAGGTCAACTTGGTCAAAGCTGGCAAGGAGGAGGGGCAGGCGGTGGGCTTCTTTGACGATGGCTCGATGGTGGTCGTGAATTCGGCCCGCGCTTACGTGGGCCGCCGGGTGACGGCCGAGATCACCAGCGTGCTGCCGTCGGCCGGCGGCAAGATGGTCTTTGCGCGCTTCGTGGGCGAGATCTCGTAGGGCGGCGTCACGCGGGGCGCGGCGCGCGCGCCGGGCTGCGACCAAGTGAGCGTCCGGCGCGGCTACTTCGCGCGCGTCGCGGTCCACTCGTTGGTAGTGGCTTGGCCGTCGCGCCCGGTCCGCTCGATGGTGCCCTTGATGGTGTCGCCTTCCAGCTTACCCGTGTATTTGGTCTCGAACTTGTTGCCTTGGAATTCGCGCACCACCGAGAAGACGATTTGATCGTCCTTGCACGAGGCGTTGCTGATCGGCGTTTCGCCGCGGAAGCCGCTCACGCTGCCGGTGAGCTGCCCATCCTTTAATTCGAGTTTCAGGGTGATTTCCCGCGACTGGCCGTCCCGCCCCGGGAACGACCATTTCCAGGAGCCCGTGGGATCGCCCGCCAAGGCGAGGGCGCTGGTCAACAGAACGGCGGCGAGCGCCGCGGTGATCAATCGAAGTGATTTCATGAGTCCGGGTGGTTGACGTGACGGTTTGAGCAAGGGATGACGCATGGCAACCCAGATCGGTTTCGGATCGCCGGTCCGCGTCCCCGGTTTCTGCCCGGCGCCGGCGGCCGCGGGTCCGTTGTTGCCACG
>Ga0335085_10014774_pt1 | contig 11369 bp, 11 predicted proteins | sample Lox_Sample_45_FD_206712 | JGI IMG/M metagenome (GOLD analysis project Ga0335085, IMG submission 206712) | Soil microbial communities from Loxahatchee National Wildlife Refuge, Florida, United States - Lox_Sample_4.5 | ecosystem: Environmental > Terrestrial > Soil > Wetlands | place: USA... | reverse complement strand
CGGCGCTGTCAATGGGCGTGACTGCCGGTGTGATCGCGCTCGTCGCGGCCCTCGCCGCGGCTTCCGGCCTCGGGCTGGTCATGCGCCGCCGGGCTGGGCGCTTCCGGGCCAGCGGGATCATGAAGCCAGTAGCCAGCCCCGGTCCAGAGGTGCTGACCGAGGAGGATCTCGGCGGTCCGCTCGGGCGGCAGGCCACGCTGGTCCAGTTCTCCACCGCCTTCTGCGCCCCGTGCCGGCCGACCAGGCAGCTCCTGACCCAGGTGGCGGACATGGTGGACGGCGTCCGTCACGTCGATATCGACGCGGCCGAGCGGCTGGACCTGGTCCGGCGGCTGCGGATCAGCAGCACCCCCACCGTGCTGGTGCTCGACCAGCAGGGCGCCGTCGTCAAGCGCGCCAGTGGCTTGCCCCGCAAGGCGGACGTGATCGCCGCACTGGGCACTGCGATCACTGCTGCCCCGGAGGGGAGTGACAGCCCGGTTGAGCACGCATAGCATCAATTTCGTGATCGCCGCGATCCCCAAGGCCGCCGGCACGCTGACCAAGCGGCGCGCCGTCGACTTCTGCCACGTCGCCACCGCGATCTGTCCGTCTGACCTGCTGTCCTGACCCAGGGTGGGTCCGCGCCTGGTACCGCTGATCCCCGGCGCGTGCGAACCCCCTGGCGAGGCTCGGGACGGTAACCCAGGCAGGAAGCAACCCCGTTCGGCGGCCTAGGAGCCCAGCATGGAAATAGACCCGCGCGGTCCCCGTTTCGGTGCGGTGCTCACGACCTTGGTCCTGGCCGTCGTGCTGGTGACCGGCAGCGTCTGGCTGCTGGCGGCGCAACTCGTCGTGTTCGCGATCGGGGCGCTGGCCGGGCTGCGGTACGCGCCGTACGGGCTGCTCTACCGTCACTTCGTCCGGCCGCGGCTCGGGCCGCCCGCAAACCCCGAGCCCGAGGCCCCGCCGCGGTTCTCGCAGGGCGTGGGCATGGTCGTGGCCGCCGCGGGCGTGGCCTGCTACGCCGCCGGGGTGACCGCGGGCGGCATCGTGTTCACCGCGCTCGCGCTGGTCGCGGCCTTCCTCAACGCGGCCTTCGACTTCTGCCTGGGCTGCCACATGTACCTGTTCATCCAGCGGAATCTAAGGGTCCGGCCGTCCGCCTAGCGACGGCGCCTGACCGCCTAACAAGGAGGTATATCCACCATGAGCCGATCCGACGTCCTCGTGGACGCCGACTGGGCGGAGGCCCATATCGGCCAGCCTGGTGTCGTCATCGTCGAGGTCGACGAGGACACCAGCGCCTACGACAAGGGGCACATCCCGAGCGCGATCAAGATCGACTGGAAGAAGGACCTGCAGGACCCGGTCCGCCGGGACTTCGTGGACAAGACGGGCTTCGAGAACCTGCTCTCCGAGCGCGGCATCGCGAACGACGACACCGTGCTGCTCTACGGCGGGAACAACAACTGGTTCGCCGCCTACGCCTACTGGTACTTCCGGCTCTACGGGCACGACAAGGTGCTGCTGCTCGACGGCGGCCGGAAGAAGTGGGAGCTCGACTCGCGCGAGCTGACTCCGGACGTGCCCGAGCGGCCGAAGACCAGCTACACGGCCACCGAGCAGGATGCCTCGCTGCGGGCGCTGCGCGACGAGGTGATCGCCGCCATCGGCAAGCGCAACCTGGTCGACGTCCGTTCGCCCGACGAGTTCACCGGCCGGCTGCTGGCCCCCGCGCACCTGCCGCAGGAGCAGGCGCAGCGGGGCGGGCACATCCCGACCGCGCGCAACGTGCCGTGGTCCAAGGCGGCCAACGAGGACGGCACGTTCCGTTCCGACGACGAGCTCAGGACGCTGTACGCCGACGAGGCGGGCCTGGACCTGGCCGGCCGCGACACCATCGCCTACTGCCGGATCGGCGAGCGGTCCGCGCACACCTGGTTCGTCCTGCACGAACTGCTCGGCCTGCCCAACGTCAAGAACTACGACGGCTCCTGGACCGAGTACGGCTCCCTGGTGGGCGTCCCGATCGAGCTGGGGGAGGCCCGATGAGCGCGGACGGCTGCGGCGCCCCCGCGGGCGGCGTCAGCGTCAGCACGGTGGCCGGCTCCCTCGCCACCCAGGCCGTGGTCGAGGGCCGGGTCACCCTGCAGGGCGCGCCGGTCGGCACCGGCTACGCCCGCCTGCTGGGCTCTGGCGACGAGTTCGTGGCCGAGGTGCCGCTGGGCGACGACGGCGGGTTCCGGTTCTTCGCCGCGCCCGGGTCGTGGACCCTGCGTGTCCTCGCGCCCGGCGGCCGGCGGGCCGAGCAGGCGGTGCAGGCCGACTACGGTCAGGTGACCAAGATCGAGGTCGCCCTGTAGAGGGCGTCACCGTCCAGTGCTGCCTATGCCCTAGCGTGGCTTCCATGGAGCAGACGCAGCACTGGACGGTGACGCTGGGCGGCACGCCGCTGCCGCTGGTCGGCCGGGCGCGCGTCTACGCGTGCGGCATCACCCCCTACGACGTGACCCACGTCGGCCACGCCGCCACCTTCGTCTGGGTCGACACCCTGGCCCGGGTCCTCCGGGACGCCGGGGCCGACGTCGTCATCTGCCGCAACGTGACGGACGTGGACGACGTGCTGCTCGCCGCGGCCGACCGGGCCGGCGCGCCGTATGACCGATTCGCCGCCATCCAGCAGTTCTACTTCGACCGCGACATGGCCGCCCTCGGCGTCGGCCAGCCTGCCCAGCAGCCGCGGGCGCACGCCTACATCGGGCAGGCGATCGCGCTGGCGGCGGGGCTGCTGGAGCGGGGAGCGGCGTACGAGCGGGGCGGACAGGTCTGGTTCCGCGGCGCGGCGGCCGCCAGCGCGGCCGTGCCCGACCGGGCGCTGGCGCTGCGGCTGGCCGCGGAGTACGGCGACGACCCGGACGACCCCGGTAAGGACGACCCGTTCGACGTCGCGGTCTGGCGGGCGTCGCACGGCGGGGAGCCGGGATGGGCCAGCCCGTGGGGCACCGGCCGTCCTGGCTGGCACGCCGAGTGCGCCGCGATGGCGCTGCACGCATTCGGCCCGGCGGTCGACGTGCAGGCCGGAGGCGGGGACCTGGCCTTCCCGCACCACGCCTGCCAGGCCGCCCTGGCCGAGGCGTTCACCGGGGTCAGGCCCTTTGCCCGGGTCCGGTTCAATGCCGGCGTGGTCCGGGTGGCCGGAGCCAAGATGGCCAAGTCGACGGGCAACCTGGTCCTGGTCGGCGACCTGCTCAAGGAGTATTCGGCGGCGGCGGTGCGGCTGCTGATCCTGGACCGCCGCTGGGATCAGGACTGGGACTTCAGCCCCGCTGCCCTGGACGCGGCGGCCGCCCGGCTCGAACGCCTGCAGAGCGCGGCGGGGCGCCCGGGCGGCAGTCACGGGGTCGGGGCCGCGGCGGTGGCCGCGACCCGCCAGGCGCTGGCCAGCGACCTGGACGTCCCCGCCGCGCTGCGCATCGCCGAGTCCGAAGGCGGCCAGGCCGCCCGGTCCCTCGGTGCCCTGCTCGGCCTGTGGTAGTGCCGCTGGTAGTGCCGCGTTACACCAGACCCGGAAGGCTGCGGCCGAGGGAGTAGACAGCCACGGCGGCCAGCAGGACGGTGAAGGCGACGGTGAGGCGGGACGCGTCCACCCGGGAGGCGACACGGTTCCCGGCGACGGTCCCGGCCAGCGCCGCCGCGGTGAACACGGCCAGCAGGGGCCAGTCCAGGTGCACCTGCCCGCCGAAGCGGGCCGCCAGCGCGGCGGCGCTGTTGATGGTGATGACCAGCAGCGAGGTGCCGACGGCAGCCGGCATGTCGAAGCCGAGCGCGAGCACGAGCGCGGGCACGATCACGAACCCGCCGCCCACCCCGAAGAAACCGGTCAGCAGCCCGACCGCGGTGGCCGCGACCACGATCCTGACGCCGCCGGGCACCGCCCGGATCGCGGTCAGCCGCGACCGCGGTGCCGGGACGGCGCGTTCTCCCGTGTCCCGGCACCGGCGCAGCATGGCTCCGGCCGCCGCCAGCATGAGCACGGCGAACAGGGTGAGCAGCAGGTCGGGGGCGACACCGGCGGACAGCCGGGTCCCGGCGTAGGAGCCGGCCACGCCGAGGACGCCGAAGGTGACGCCCTGGGCGACGCGGACCCGCCCGGCCCGCCGGTGCGCGATCATGCCCGCCAGGGCGGTGATTCCCACGATGAGCAGCGACCCGGTGGTAGCCGTGTGGGGTTGCTGATGCAGCAGGTAGACCAGGGCCGGCACGGTGAGGATGGAACCGCCGCCGCCGAGAGCGCCCAGCGACAGGCCGATAAGCAGCCCGGCGGGAATCGCGACGGCGAGCATCCCTGGACTCCTTCCTTATACCCCTAGGGGTATATAAGATCAGGCTATCGAAGCCGGGTACTCGGTGGCAAATACGGGTGGGGGTATTATTCGTCACACTGTGCCGGGCCGACGAGAGCCCGGCCGCCCTGAGGGGGCCTCGTGACCCCGCCGGGCGCGTTCCTAGCCGGGCGAGCACGGGGCGGCATGCGCCCCGAGCTGGTCGGTCAGGCCGGGAATGTCACGGCAGGGATGGAAGTCGCCGGTGCGCCGGTCCTGGCGGTAGGGCACCGGCGGCGGACCGCCGCCCGCTATCCGGGCCACCGCGCCGAGCAGCCGTTCGATGTCGCCTTGGCCGGTGCCGAGGCCGGCGCTGGCCCGGACCGCTCCCGGCATCGTGCTCCGGTCCCCGCGGCGCACCTCCTCCCGGTAGCGGCGTACCTCCTCGCGGGTGAGGCCGAGCAGCCGCATCAGGTAGGGATGTGCGCAGAAGCAGCCGTGCCGCACGCCGATCGCATCCTCGGCCGCCAGCCGCGCGGCCACCAGGGCGTGCGGCACGCCCTCGACCGTGAACGCCGCGACCGGCAGCGTCTCGGTCGCCAGTCCCGGCCCGAGCAGGCTGACCCCCGGTATCGAGGCCAGGCCGGACCGCAGCGACCGCGCGATCCGCTGCTCGTGCTCGATGAGGGCCGGCCAGCCGATGGCGGTCAGCGCTCCGATCGCGGCGTGCAGGGCGACGGCGCCGACCACGTTGGGCGAGCCGGCTTCCTCTCGCTCCGGCGGCCCGGTCCAGAGCACCTCGTCGAGGTCGACCAGGTCCACGGCGCCGCCCCCGGCCAGGAAGGGGTCCCCGTCGGCGAAGGCGCTGGCCGGGCCGGCCAGCACGCCGGCCCCGAACGGCGCGTACATCTTGTGGCCGCTCCAGGCGAGGAAGTCCGCGCCGGCCGGAAGCGGCCGGTGCGGGGCCAGCTGCGCCGCATCCACGACCACCGGGACGCCGCGGTCGTGCGCCGCCTCGATGATCAGGTCAAGCGGCGGCATCCAGCCGGTGATGTTCGAGGCGCCGGTGATGGCGAGCAGCCGGGGCGCCGGCCGGCGGCCGAGCGCCGCCGCCACGTCATCGGCGCCGAACGTGCCGTCCCGGCCGCACTCCACGTAGCGGCAGGTCGCCACGCGCGACCAGGGCAGCAGGTTGGCGTGATGCTCGGCCACCGTGGTGACCACGACGTCGGCGGGGGTCAGCCGGAGCCGGTAGGCCAGGTGGTTGAGCGCCTCGGTGGTGTTACGGCAGATGATGGCTACGTCGCGGTCCTGGTCCGCGGGGTGCGGTACCCGCCCGGCGAACGCGAGGGCGGCCGCCCTCGCGTCCTCGTAGGCGCCGGTGGCCACCTGGGACTTGTGCCCGGCGCCGCGGTGGACGCTGGAATACCAGGGCAGGAACTCCTCCACCCGGGCCAGCACCGCCGGGAGCGCGGCGGTCGAGGCGGCCGTGTCGAGGGACAGGTAAGGACGCTCGGTGCCGTCCGCGCACGGCACCATGAGCCCATCGCCGACCAGCGCGGCGGGCGGTACCTGGAGGCCGGCCGCGGCCCGCGCGGCACCGGCCGGGGTGGTGCGCTGCGAATAAGTCGTCACGGCTCGTCCTCTCCGATGGCCGTCGGCGTACCGGTACGCCGGGGCCTTCAGGGTGGCCGCCATGAGGCCCGCGGATAAGGGCACTTGGTCCCCGGCGGCCGGGCCCGTGGTCGCTTCGCGCGCGACAGTTCCACGCTCTAAGATACCCCCACGGGTATATAGAGGAGGTAGCCATGGCCGCACCGTCGCCGTCAGCGGGCCGCGGCCGGCGTCCGGGCCGCACGCTTCCGTCCTGGCCGGTCGCGCTGGCCGTGATCGCACATCCCGACGACGAGAGCTTCGGCCTCGGCGCGGTGATCGGCGAGCTGGCCGCGGCGGGTACGGCGGTGCACATCCTGTGCTACACGCACGGCGAGGCGTCCACGCTGAACGAGACGCACGCGGACCTGCACCGGGTGCGGCGGGAGGAGCTGCGGCAGGCAGCGGCCGAACTCGGCGCGGCCGGCGTCACGCTGCTCGGCTATCCCGACGGCGGCCTGGCCGGCTCCCCGGCGGCCGAACTGGCCCGCCACGCGACCGCGGCTGCGACCCGGCACCGGGTCGGCGGCCTGCTCGTCTTCGACGACACCGGGATCACCGGGCACCCCGATCACCAGGCCGCCACGGCGGCGGCGGTACTAGCCGGACGGCAGGCCGGACTCCCGGTGCTGGCCTGGGCGCTGACCGATGCGGTGGCCGGACAGCTCAGGGCCGAGACCGGGCAGGCCTTCGCGGGCGAGGTACCCGGGTTGATGGACCTGTGCGTGCGGGTCAGCCGGGACCGGCAGCGGCGGGCGGCCCAGCGGCACGCCAGCCAGGTCTCGCCGGGCGCCGTGCTGTGGCGGCGGCTCCAGCTCCAGGGCGACTGCGAGTACCTGCGCTGGCTGGTACCCCCGGAAGCTCGTGCTCCGGAACAGGGCCGCTAGGCCAGGGACAGGAAGAGCTTCTCCAGCTGGGCCCGGTCCTGGCCGCCCGTGCCGTCGCCGTTGCGCTCCTCCAGCGCGCACTGCTGCAGGCCGGTCGCGATGATCTTGAATCCGGCCCGGTCGAGGGCCCGGGACGCCGCGGCCAGCTGGGTCACCACGTCGGCGCAGTCCCGCCCCTCTTCGATCATCTTGATGACGCCGCCGACCTGACCCTGGGCCCGCCGCAGCCGCCTGATCACGTCGGCCATCGTCTGACTGTCCACGTCCACGGCAACTCCCTGATCACGGGCCTGGCGTTAATACCCTCAGGGGTATTATATCAGGGCGCCGCGGCACTTCCGCGGTCCGGCCGGCCGCGGCTGGCCGTCTGCCTGGAGATGACGTGCGCGAGCAGGTCGCGCGCGGCTCCCGCCGTCGGGAGGCGTCCCCCGGCCCACACCGCGCGCAGTGAGCGATGCAGGTCCACCCCGGTGACGGGAACCCGGGCCAGCCGCCCGGCGGAGATGTCCTCGGCCACGGTCAGCTCGCTGAGCACGGCCGGGCCGGCGCCGGCCAGGACGGCCGACCGCACCGCGGCGGTGGTCGACAGCGCCAGCGCCACCGTCACCGGTACCTGGCGGCCCAGCGCACCGGACAAGGCGGCGGTCAGCACGTCGCGGGTACCCGAGCCTTCCTCCCGGCTGACGATGCGGGCCGCGGCCAGCTCGCCGGGACCGAGCGGCGACCGGCGCCGGGCCCACGGGTGGTCGGGGCGGACGACCACGGCCAGCTCGTCGTGGCCGATGACCCGGCTGTGCAGCCCGGCCGGGCTGGCCGGCCCCTCGACGAAGCCGAGGTCGGCGTTGCCCGCGATGACCTGGGCCGTGACGGTGTCGCTGTTGGCCGCGGTCAGCACGATCTCGGGCGGCGGCTGCCCCCGGCGCCCGGCCTCGGCCTGCAGCGATACCAGCCAGCCGGGGAGCAGCTGCTCGGCGACGGTCAGGCTGGCGCTGACCCGCAGCCGGGTCTGGTGACCGCTGCGGAACGCGGCGAGCCCGGCGTCGAGTTCGCCCGCCACCGCCAGCAGCCGGGCCGCCCACTCGGCCACGACCACGCCTTCCGGGGTGAGCGCGGATCCGCGCGGGGTCCGGGCGATCAGGGCGACGCCGGCCCGCGACTCGGCCGCCTTGACCCGGGCGGAGGCGGCCTGCTGGGTGATGCCGAGCTGCCGGGAGGCCGCGTTCAGGCTGCCGGTGCGGGCCACTGCGAGCAGCATCTCCAGAGCGGCCAGGTCGGGAACGTGGTCACTGAGCGGCACCCCTCAACTCTAGCTCCGGGACACAAGCGTCGTTTGTAGCCCCGGCGGCCGCGGCCAGCCATCGCGCGGTGCCATCGGCTCGCCGGGCCCACCAGGCCAGGATCGGGTCAGTGAACCCGCCTTGGCCGGCGTACCGCCGGCTCCAGCGCGCCGCCTCCGCGGCCAGCCAGCTGAAGGTAGCGGCCGGGGCCTGTTCCATCATGGCCCGCAAGGTGAAGCGCCGCTCGCCGATCCGGTGGCCGGCGCTAGCCGCGTCGGCGCCGGACGCCAGGCTCCGCCGGGTGAGGACGAAGCCGCTCCGGACCGGAGCGGCCAGGGTGTCCAGCATGGCGGCCAGGCTGTCGCCGTCCGGTCCCGAGCCGGGGGCGTCCCGCAGCGCCAGCGGCAGCCGGCCGCCGGGATGGGCGCCGCGTTCGGCCTGCAGCGCCCGCCGGGTCAGGCGGGCCCAGGGGGCCAGGCCGGGCAGCCCGAGGTCGGCGACCGCGTCCAGGTAGCCGGGCAGCCAGGACCACAGGTGCTCCCAGAACAGCGCGTGGCGGGCCCGGGTGAGCGCGTCGGCGGTGGCGGTCCGGCGGGCCTCGCCGGCCGCCTCGCCGAGCGAGGCGTACAGCCCGAGCAGAGCGGACAGGTGGTCAGGCTCGGCGGGCGAGTCCAGGCCGAGGACCCGCCAGAATCCCGCGGCCCGGTCCGCTGCCTCGCCGCCCAGGCCGCCCTCGCCGCCCAGGTACACCGAGGCGTAGGGCGGGCAGTTGAGGACGAACGCCTCGGTGTGCTCGGCCGCTCCCAGGCCGGCCCCGCCCGGGCTGGCCCCGCCCTGGTCGGCGCAGCCCAGGACGGCGCAGGCGGTCCTGGCCCCGGCCGGGCTGTCCGCGACCGCACCCAGGGCGCGGAACAGCTCCCAGCGCCCGGCATCGGTCACGATCGCGTCCCGTCCCGCGCGGCGGTCGGCTGCGCCGGGAGGGCGAACGCGGCCGCGGCCGGCTTGAGCGGGCGCATCAGCCAGCGGGGACGGCGGGTTCCGTCGGGGGAGACCTGCCCGGCCGGGCGGGTGTCCGCGAGCCACCGCCGGTAGACCTCGTGCGCCCGGCCGGTGTCGACCGCGATGTCGCCGTGCCGGTCGCCCGGGGCGGCCGGGCGCACCCGCACGGCCTGGTGCCAGCAGTGCATCCCCGATATCGGGTCGGGATGGACGCTGAACGTCAGGTTCTGGTGCACGCCGGTGTCGATCCACCAGATCCGGCGGCTGTCGGGGTCCGCCGAGTCGTAGGGCCCGGCCGCCGCGCGGCGCCGCATCCGCCAGCCGTCGTCGCCGCGGTCCAGGCCGACGGTGGCCATCATCCCGCCGGCGCCGCGCGGACCCGGAGATCCTCCGTCGAGCCGCCACCGGCCCATGTGGTGGCTGCACGCGACCACCCCGGGCCTGATCCCCTCGGTGAGCCAGGCCTTCGCCACGAAGTGGCCGATCTCGGTTTCCACCCGCACCAGGTCACCGGTGCGGCCGATGCCGAACCTGGCCGCGTCGGCCGGGTGGATCCACACCGGGTTGGTGTGCGCGAGCTCGTCCAGCCACTTGGCGTTGGCCGACCGGGTGTGGATCTGCGTCGGCAGCCGGAACGTGGACAGCAGCACCACCTGGTCCGGTGCCAGCAGGGAGGGATGCACGTGGCTGCGGATGTAGCCGGGCAGCGCGTGCTCGGGCCAGCCCCAGCCGGCCAGCGTCGAGGACCAGAACTCCAGCCGTCCGGAGGGGGTCGGGAAGCCGCGCCGGACCACCCCGTCCACCATCACCCCGGCGGGCCGCCGCCCGTCGGCATCGGGCTCCGGCGCCCCGGCCGGGACGATGTTCGGGTCTGCCGCGGCCGGCGCCGCGGAGTACACCCGCCCCAGCGGGGTCACGCTGACCCCGGAAAGCTCGGCCTCCGGCACCTCCTGCTCGTGCCGGGCACCCTGCCCGCGGCTGATCTCGAAGGCGCCGTACCGCCGCATCCACTCCAGCGGGGAGAGCCCCTCGGCGGCCGCTCGTTCGGGCAGGCCCGGCACTGAGTGGGAAAACATCCAGCCGTAGTACTCGTCCACGGTGAGCTTGGTCCCCGGCTGCTCGCGCGACTCGTGGTAGCGCCGGACGCCGAGCGAGCCGTCCGGGTCGATCCGCCAGGACAGCTCGATCCAGAACTCGTTCTCCTCCCATACCTCGCCCGGGTTCACCTGCCGGGTGTCGGTCACCGGCTCGCCCCGCCGGGACCTGGCGGCCCGCAGCACCGGCTGCCTGAACCCGACCCACTGGCCGTCGTACTGCTCGTAGGAGTGGGTGTCGTGCCGCTCCGGCGCGTGCCCCATGGGCAGCACCCAGTCGGCGAACCAGGCCGACTCGTTCCAGGTCGGGGTCAGCGCCACGAAGCAGCCGACCTTGTCCTCGTCGCACAGGGCCTCCATCCAGCTCAGCCCGTCCGGGTTGGTCCACACCGGGTTGTAGACGCGGATGAAGTAGGTGTCGAGCCGGCCGCGGCCGTCGGCGAGGAAGTGCGGCAGCAGGAACGACATCTCGTTCTGCGCCAGCGGGTACTCAAGCGGCCAGGACAGCTCCTGCCAGGTACCGGGATGCGGCGGCACGTGAATCGGCCGGGGCACGAACTTGTTCCACGCGTTGGGGAAGGTACCGCCCTCGGTGGCCACCGCGCCGAGCAGCGCGGCGATGAGGAACAGCGTCCGGGACACCTGCCAGCCGCCCAGGTTGCCCGCGGCGGCCGAGCGCCAGCTGTGGCAGGAGAACCGGTGACCCGCCCCGGCCACGATGTCGGCCACCTCGGCCAGCACGGCGGCGTCCACGCCCGACTCGGCCGCGGCGAACTCGAACGTGTACCCGGCGTACAGCCCGGCCAGGATCTCCTCGAACGCCTCGAAGGTGACCGGGACGTCCGGGTGGCACGCGGTGAGGTACTCGGCCCAGTTCCACCAGCGGCGTACGAACTCGCGGTCGTAAACCCCGGTCTGGATCAGGTGGTTGGCGATGGCCAGGTTGATCGCGGCCTCGCTGCCCGGCTGCGGGGACAGCCAGTAGTCGGCGTGGGTGGCGGTGTTGGACAGCCGGGTGTCGAGCACGATGACCTTGGCCCCGTTCTTCCGGGCCTCGGTGATCCGCTGGGCGTGCGGGTTGAAGTAGTGCCCGGCCTCCAGGTGCGCGCTGATCAGGTAGATGACCGCGGCGCGGGCGTGGTCCGGGCTGGGCCG
>Ga0335085_10014773_pt1 | contig 11370 bp, 21 predicted proteins | sample Lox_Sample_45_FD_206712 | JGI IMG/M metagenome (GOLD analysis project Ga0335085, IMG submission 206712) | Soil microbial communities from Loxahatchee National Wildlife Refuge, Florida, United States - Lox_Sample_4.5 | ecosystem: Environmental > Terrestrial > Soil > Wetlands | place: USA... | reverse complement strand
TTGATCTCGCCCACCTCGTGGCGCTTGCCGAGGTGCACCTTGCGCTCGCCCCGGGCCTTGAGGACCAGGCCGTTCTTGCACAGCCCGATCATGAACTCCGGGTAGAGCGTCAGCGCGCCGTCGCCCACATCCGAGTTCGACGCGACGAGGCCGGCCCACACCACCGGCTCCTTGCCCGGCTCGTAGCCCTGGCCCTCGCCACGCGCGGCGGCCAGCGCCCGGGGGATCGTCCAGCCGTGCGCGTCCTGGCCGCCGGGGCCGGCCACGTTGGCCTGCCACCGGTAACCGGGCCGGTCCTGGCCGGCCCGCGACGGGCCGTTGGGGGTGTCGAACGGCGTCCGGTAGCCCTCCAGCAGCTTCGGCGCGTACTGGGCCACCTCGGGGGCGCGCAGCCGCAGGTACATCCGGCGGTCGGTCAGGTCGCACCGCTCCGGGGTCACCGTGATGCCACCCTCGCGGGCACCCTGGAGGATCGCCATCGCGACATCCAGGTTGTCGATCACCTTGAAATTGGGCGACAGGACGGCGCGGAGCACGCCCGCCTCGCCCGGGTCGCCGCGCAGCAGCCGCAGCAGCAGGTTGCCCTCATAGCCCGGGTACATGAACTCGGGCTCCGGGGCGCACGCGCTCGCGCCGCCGTGCAGCATCGCGTTGACCGTGGAGTCGTAGATGTCCACGCGCCGCGCCCGCATGTCCTTGACGAACGCGCCGCCGAGGGTCAGCTTCTCGCCCAGGCCCTCATCGCCCACCACGGTCGGCCGGTAGGTGCCGTCCGCCTGGGTGACGCCGTCCGCGCTGAGCTGGGTCACGCCGTCCACGACGATCAGGCCGTCGCGGGCGCTGATCTTGCTGGGCGGCACGACGATGTCGTAGCGGCGGGCACGCTCATCCTGGAGGATGCTCAGGATGGTCGGCAGGTCGGCGTTGCGGGCGCTGGTGTTGATCTCACTCATACAGGGTCACTCCCCTTCGCTGGCCGGGCACCCTGCCCGGCTCACACACGAGTGTACGTTACGGTGCCGACAAGGCGAAACCCGGCCTGGGAACGGACGTGCCCGCTGGCAGTGACCTTCGCCACCGCCAGCGGGCACGCAGCCCCACAGAGGGGGTCCCCAGCCCTGCCAGGCTACAGTGACAGCCCCTTCCCGGCCGCCCACGTCTGCAGCGCCGCTTTCAGGTCCACCAGGTCCGGCCGCGTCCGGGTCTGCCGGCACCAGCCCACCACGTCGGCCGCGTCCGGGTCCCACATCGCGTGATCCACCGCGTCCGCCGTGACCGGGCCTGGCGTGGGCGGCGGCACCGGGGGCACCGGTGCCGGGAACGGCTTGCCGGTGATCTGCGTGTAGTCCGCGCTGAACGCATTCAGGTCCAGCCCGGCCAGGAACTCCTTGGACCCCAGGTGCTCGGGCCAGATCGTGGCCCAGCACTCATCCACGCCCCACGCCCAGAACTTGTCGGTGAACGAGCACTCCTCAGCCCACGTGATGAACTTCTCGTCGCCGCCGAGCTGGCCGGTGCCGGTCGCGCCGTACCCGGCGGTCAGCACCGAATGGCCGCCCACGACCGGGGAGCCCTTCACGTAGTCCCACACCAGGCCCTCATCGAACTGGTCCTCGTTGGCCTGCTGCACATTGAACCCGACCCACAGCGGCAGGCCGATGCCGATCGCGGCCTGGACCTCGGCGGGGTTCGTGAAGTCGACCTTCGCGTAGCCGAGCAGCTTCGTCCCGTCCGGCGGCGTGTTCTTGGTCAGCCAGATCAGCAGGGTCTGGATGTCCATCCCGTCGTCCTCACCCGGCGCGTTCTGGGTGGCGTAGATCTTGTCGACCATCGCCTGCGGCGGGTAGAACTCGGTGGACAGGTAGGCGGTGATCAGCCGCCGCAGGTTGGCCCAGGTGACCGCGACGCAGTTGTGCGAGGCCAGCCCCTCAGCGAAGTAGGTCCGTGAGGTGGTGTCCAGCATCACGACCTCACGGGCACCGACCGGCGTCTTGCGGACCAGCCGGGCAACGGTGGTGCGCTGCAGCCGGCCCAGGTCGTTGAGCCGGGTACGGCTAAGTATCCGCTGCGGTCGCGTGCTGCCCAGCAGCCGCAGCAGGTCAGCGCGGCGGCCGACCGTGAGGCGGTGGATGTCCTGCCGGGTGGCACCGTCGCGGCCAGAGTTACCGCCGCGCGGCTGGATGTCGTGGCGGTAGTCGAACCCGAGCGCTTTCAGGCACCGTTCGACTTCGGCCAGCATCGGGTTATCCACCTGAGCGAACGACACCCGGTGGTGACCCTGCGATCCGGTCTGCACGTTCTCCACGCAGCCCTCACCGTCAAGAGCGGCGGCCAGGTAGCCCGCCTCCCATGACCGGTCAGTCTCCCAGACCGGCAGCGGCTTGCATACCACAGAGGCGTTGCTGCTGCCCGCTTTCAGGTGCCGGGTCTCGGTCCACTGTGCCCCGTTGCACAGCGAACCGGTCAGCCAGCGGTGCCCGGCCGAGGACCGGACCACCGTGCCGTCATCGAACTCCAGCTCGTAGCACGGGCGCTTGACGCGGTCGGTACGTTCCACGGCCGCGTCCTGGTACCGCCGACCCGGGCGTTTCCCGCCTGGCTGGCGCGGATCGCGGGAGAACTCATCGAACGCCAGCAGGCGTTCCCCTGGCATCAGGTCCCCGGCGGGTGCCCAGTTCAGGTCGGCCGTGAGAACACGGGTCTCAGGTGTGATGCAGTCCCCCTCGATGTCGTTGCCGAGCATGAGCCAGTTCAGCAGCCGGGCCAGGTAGTCCACCATCGGCGGGTGAGCCGGCACCACACCGGTCAGGTAGCGGCCCAGATGCAGCGCCGGGCGGGACGGGTCGGTCCGTTTGCGGCCGTACTTCCCGCGCGTGTGAGTCGGTGTGCTCATTGGTCTCCTTCGTCCTTGTCGCGGGGCGGCACCGCCGACAGCCGCTGCCGTGCGGCTGCCTCGGCCGCCTGGCCCTCAGCATCCTGGGCGAACGCCTCGTCGTCCAGTGTCGGGGTGGGGTTGTTGTTCAGCCGGGCGCGGGCCGCCATCGCGGTGAGCTGGTCGCGCTCATGCGCGTCGGTGATGACCCACAGCGAGTCGACCGTGATGATCGGGTCATGCTTGTCCGGGCCGTCCAGCGGGTGGTCGACCGAGCTGCGCATGTTGCGGATCTCCACGATCGCCAGGTGGCGTTCGCGGGGGTCCTGCTGGAGCGCGCGGCGGATCACGTCCAGGTTGTGATCGCCGGGCACGCTGCCTGACAGGTTGTAGTCCGGGCGTCCTCTGGGCATCTTGCGTCCTCCTTGTGTCTGCCCGGCCGCCTGGTTGCGGCCGGGATGGTGCTAGAACAGCGTCATCTCAGCGGTGGCCTCCGCGAGCTGCGTGGCGCACGCTGCCCGGTCGGCGTCGGTGGGCGCGGCCAGGGGCAGCGGCGCGGCGAGCTGTCTCGATCCGATGCACACCCCCAGGTGCGGGCACCGGGGGCTCAGATGCGGCCATAGCTTCACGAACCCGTGCGGCAGGTAGCGGGTATGCGGCGGGTAATCCTCGCGGGGCGTGCCCGGCGCGGGCAGGCCGGCTATCCCGCCGTCGCCCACCAGGTCCCCGCCGACCGCGCCGCAGCCCAGCGGGCAGCGGCCCCACGCGTAGCCGGCTGGGTACTCACCCACTGAGCATCCCCTGAACCGGGCGCGGCCCCAGCGTGGGCCAGGCGATCTTCGGCTGGCCCCGCTTGCCTTTCGCAGTGTGCACCGAATGGATCACCTCCCGCTGCGCGGCGGGCAGCTCCACGACCGGCTCACCAAGCCACTCGCAGCCCATCGCCGCGAGCACCAGCGCGTCCGCCGCGTCGTTGGACATGATCCCCGTGTCCGGCGGGAACCGGTGGATCGCGGCGGCCAGCACCTCGTCCTTGTCCGCGCCGGCCCGGCCGGTGATGAACTTCGCCCGCTCGTACGGGGAGACCACCGCGTACGGGATCTGCATCTGCCACAGGTAGTGGCGGATCATCCACTGCAGCCCGGCCAGGTCCAGCAGGGCGCTGCCTTTCGCGCCGAACGCCAGGCCCTCGATCACCGCCAGGTCGCAGCCTTCGGCGTGGCGTTCCACCTCACTCAGGATCAGCGACAGGCGTTCGTGGCCGCGCAGCTTGGGCCGGACGCGGATCAGCAGCGGCAGCAGGTCCGGGCCGGACGTGACCGCCAGGCCGGTCGATGTCAGCGACTGGTCGATGCCGATCACCCGGTAGGTCACTGCGCCTCCAGCACGGTCACGTCCGCGTCGGCCGGGATCACCATCACCGGCAGGGCGGGCATGGCCAGCTTCGCACGGACCAGCGCGGTGATCCGGTCCACCAGCGCGTCGTTCACCTCGGCGGAGGTGGCGGCGATGCGGACCACGAGGCGGTCACCGGGGCGCAGGGCCACGCGGGCCAGCTCGGTTATCTCGGGCAGCTCGGGCGCGGAGCTGGGCGCGGGTGGCGGGCCGGCCAGCCGCCGCACGCTCGGCGGTGAGCCGGGCGTTGGCTTGCTCGGCGGCGATGGTGGCGGGGTGCTTGCCCTGGTGGGCTGGCTGTGCATGGTCACTCTCCTTTGGCCGGCGGGCCGGCCAGTCGTAGTCGGCCGCGAGTTTGATCGTCACGACCTTGGTGTTGCCCTGGCGGCGGGCCAGGAACGGGATCAGCCCGTTCGCGTCGGGGATGCTGGCCCGGCGGATGATCCGGTACCAGCCGAAACTAGGCGGGCGGACCTCGTCCCCGGGGCGCAGCTCCGCCCCGATCATGCCCGTGACCTAACGGGCGTAAGTGTAATCAGACGCGTTGAACTAACTGTCCCCCCAAAATTTTTTTGGGGGATGTTTTCGCAGGTCAGGGGCAGTGCAGTGCAACGCGCACCCCCCTGGTTTTGGGTATTGCACCTGATACGCTCCAGCTTGCTTCCGCCACCACCCCCCCAGCTTTTGCAATACCCGGTCAATGCGGACACCGCAGGCCGAGGCCGCGCTAGCGGCCCTCGGTACAGCCTGAAGATCACTGGGGTTAGACCACTACGGAGGTAACTGCCCGTAGGTGGTACAGGTGGAAGACACCTCCAGCACCTCTGCGCCGCCGGTACAGGCGGAAGATGCAACCTTGCGTCAAATCTGGCAGCGATGACCAGAGGGTGCGTTGAACTAACCTGGTACGGTCTGTGACCGCAGTACCTACTACCGGTCACGAACAGCAGGTCGGGACTTGTGTAACGGGTGCGTTGAACAAGCGCTGAACTAACTGAACTAACCAGGGTCACCACTGCATGCCGCCCGGCTTGGGTGAGTCCCCGAACGTGCCCTGTGTCGGGTCAGCTAGCCGCCAGGTGCCACGGCTGCCTTCCCGTGTGACTAGGCCGCGTTCCCGTAGCCGGCGCAGTACCCAGTTGAACGTCCCCGGTGCCATCCCGTCGCCGCAGGCTGCCTGCTTCCACTCCGCGTGGGTGGCTGTGCCCCGGGTGGCGACGATGTCGCGCAGCGCGGCCAGGGCCTTGCGTTCGGAGTCGGTCTCAGCCAGCTCCTCACCCTGCTTGACCCCGGCCAGGACCAGGCCCCCGGCGTGCTCGGTGGCGTTCATCACCACCGAGGGTGCCCGGCGGCCGTCCTTCTGCTTGCGGTTCTCCACCTTGACCACGCCACCGTCTTTGGCGACTCGGATCATGGCGTCGGCTGCGCCGTCGATGGAGGTGTGGCCGCGTGGCCGTTTCGAGCCAAGCGCCGTGTGGTGGATGCTCACCACACAGGCGTGACTGCGCTCGCGGATCAGGTCCATACCGGCGACGAGCCGGCCCATGTCCAGGCAGCTCGATTCGTCCAGGCCGACGCTGGCCCGGTTCTGTGTGTCCAGGAACAGCAGCCCGGCTTCGAGTTCGGCGGCCAGGTCGGCCAGCTCGGCGGCGTCGGCCACGATGTGCAGCGGGCCGCGCGGGACGAGGAACCGGGCGGCCATCGCGGTGGTGTGGTAGTCCTCCCAGACGCGGATGCGCTGGTTCAGGCCGGGTGCGCCTTCCATCACGACGTACAGCACGTTGGCCTGCTTGACGGCGTAGCCGTGCCAGTCCTTGCCGGTGGATACGCAGCCGGTCAGATCCTGGGCCACCAGGCTCTTGCAGTGGCCGGGTTCCCCGATCAGCCAGGCCAGCGAGTCACAGTTCAGCCAGCCTTCTACGAGGGGGACTGGTGGCGGGATGCGGGCGAGCCCGGCCGCGTCGGTGACACGGCTGCGCAGGTCGTCCAGCCGGGCGATGTGCCGGTCGTCGGCGCTGTCTTCGTCGCGGTACGTGTCGCTGTTCATGCCGCCCCCTCGGTGCTGTCTTGCTGCTGCCGCTGGAGGCGGCGTTCGGCGCGCTGCCATGACCGCTGGACGCGGGCGCGCATCTGGTCGGGGGTCTCGTCCCACGGGGCGGCGTTGCCGGCGTCTTCCCGGCCGCCCGGGATGCACCGCGCCCACTGGCACGACTGCTTGCCGCCGCGCTTGCGGCAGCGGGGTGAGTGGCGGGTCCAGCGGGCGATCTCGATGGGGCTGGGATGGGCCGGGTAGATCCGGCCGCCGGCGAGTTCCGCGAACCGGTCCAGGCATGCGGCCCAGCCGGCGTCGAACGCGGGGAGCTGGTCGCGGTGGGCGGCGCGCTGCCCGGCGGCGAACGCGTGCCTGATGGCGGAGTCGAACCGGGGCGGGAAGCAGTCGCGGTAGGCGACGCCGGCACCGTAGCCGTCCGTGTAGGCGCGGGCTTCGGCGGCGGCGGTGCGGGCGATCTCGTCGGCTAGGGCCATGACGGCCCAGCGTTCAAGGGCGGTGGGGATGTGCGGCTGGCGGGCCGCGCTCACCGTGCGTCCTGGCCCGGATGCGGGCGCTGGGTACGGGTATGCGATATGGTGGCCACTGATCGGCCTCCCTCCTGTCCAGGGAGCTGATCGCCGCCGCTGCTCCAGTTCTGTCGGAGCTTCACGGGGGCCGGACCTTTCGCCGGGGTCCGGCCCTTTCGGCGTCTGTGGGGACCTACATTACGCCCGCCTAATCAGCGGCGATGCCTGCGTGTTCAAGATTTTCGGGCTGGGTGGGCCATTAATGGGTTTCACACCCCCCTCCATGGCGTACACTAGTGAGTGGAGAGGGAGAGTGAGCAGATGATGAGGACCACCGCCCGCGCGGCCCTGAGCGCCACGCAGACGCCCTGTGCCCGTTCCGAGGGTAACGGGCTGGGGGTACAGCCGTCAGGCCGCCAGGAGCGTCTGACAGTCCCGGCCGAGTGGACTGACACCGGCTCTGACACCCCTGACAGCGCCGCACCCACCCCCAGTGCCAAGCCGCTGACCGCGAGCCAGCTCCGCAAGCGTGAGCCCGAGGAGCAGGGCGCATTCCTGTTCCGCATGGTCCGCGCCGCCGCCAAGCGCGCCAAGGCCGAGGACCCCGGCCGTGGCCTGCGCATGCTGCTGGCCGTGCACCGCCGGCTCGGTGACCTGATCAACGAGGTTGGCGAGGATCTGGTCAGCCAGGTCGGGTCGTCGGCCGTGGGTGACGACCTGGGCATGTCCAAGACTGCGGTGGACAACCGGTGGGGTCCCAAGGCCGCCGCCAAACGTGCCGCCGAGCGGGCCGCGAGCCCGTGCACCTGCGCCCAGCGCAGCCGGATGCAGGACCGTGAGGGTCTGTCCCCCCGCCAGATCGACGCGCTGGGTGTGGCCCGCTGCACGCAGCACTACGTGGCCGAGTAACAGGGGAGTGAGCGAGATGACGAGCAACACCCCGGACGGCAGCAGCGTCACCGGCTACCCGTTTGACGGGTACGACGACAGCGACGAGTCGTTTGAGCGGCTGCTGGCCGCCAGCGCCCCGCCCGCGCCGCTGTCGGTGACGATCGAGCGGTCCAAGCTGGTCAACTGCCAGCCCGGCCGCCGCGACCCCGGCTGGCTGTACGAGACGACCGGCCCGGACGGTGCCAAGTGGGATAACCGCTCGATCGGCACGCTGCGCGACAACCTGCGCCGCCGCTACGGCCGGTCGCTGGTCATCATCGAGCCGTGGAACAAGCGGTGCGCCAACTGCCACCGTCTGATCTTCCGGGCGCGCAGCGGGGACTGGTATCACAAGGCCAACGCCAGCGTGTCGTGCGACCCGGGCAGCGGCTCGGATCGCCGGGCCGTCCCAGAGGCAGGTGCGCGGTGACCGCGAAGCTGACCGGCGGGACCCGGCGCGACGGCACCGGCTGGACCGGTGTGGTCCGCCGGGACGGCCAGGTCGTGTGGGAGTGCGGCCACTCCCACCGCAACCGCGACACCTCCACGGCCACCAGCGGCCGGTCCGCGCGGGACTGCATGCTGCGCGCCGCCAAGGCCGCCCGGCTCCCCGAGTTCCGCACCATGGCCCGGTCGATGATCACGAACATCGGCCACGGCCCCTACGACACGCCCCGCCTGATCGCTCAGCTCCGCGCCGCCGCCGAGGTGGAACAGGGCGAGTTCGACAAGCGGGTGGACGCGATGGCTGAGCTGATCGGGGACGGCCCGCTGTACGGCTACGCGGGCAGCCTGATCTTCCAGGCCATCCCTAAGGAGAGTGCACGATGAACACCGCCAGCCCAGCCGAATGGCTGCAGCTCCTGGTGGCCGGCTACGACGCGGAAGCGGCCCGGTGCCGCGACCCGCACGCCAGCCAGTACCACAGCCCGCACGGCACCTGCCGGGGCGGCCTCAGCACCGAATGCACCGACCGGCCTTCCCAGGCCAAGGAGAGTGAGTGAGATGTCCCGACCGACCCCCACCCCGGCGATGCGCCGGACCAGCTCGGCGGAGTCCGCCGCGAAGCGGCTGCGCGCCGACCTGGCGCAGGCCCTGGCCGCGCTCAAGCGCTGCGACACGCACATCCGCACGATGGACGCGGATGAGAACTACCTGCCGTCTGAGGGGCTGTCCGCCGAGCTGCGGCGGCTGGCCGACGAGACGGCAGGCTACGCCGAGATGATGAAGCGGAAGGTGTGAGCGCGGTGACCACCACCGAGGAGTTCAAGGCCGACGTGACTGACATCGTCGCCAGCGCCGTGCGCGGCATCGTCTCGTCCAGCCCGGACGTGCAGGCCGACGCGTACGCCGAGATCGCCGGGAAGGTGGCCGAGCTGGACAGCCCGGCGCGGGTGGTCACGGTGGAGATCCGCGACCAGTACGGCCGCCAGGTGACCCACCCGGCCGACGACACGGCGCGGCTGTTCGCGAAGCTGGCGGGCACGACGACGCTGACCCCGGCCGCGCTCGCGGTGATCCGCGAGCTGGGCTACGACATCCGCGAGACCTGCGAGCACAAGACGGGCGGCCGGTGATGGGCACCTACCTGACGTACACGATCCGCACCGACCTGGGCCGCGAAGCGGCGCTGGAGCGGCGCGACGAGATCACCGCCGCGCTGAAAGCGCTGGGCCTGCGGGTCAACTTCACCGAGGACGGGCTTACCGTGCACCTGAACGACGCCGGCCCGACCCTCGGTGACCTGGTGGGCGGTGACAGCACCCTGCGCAGCGCCGATGACGAGGTGGCGGAGGAGTTCGCCGGGGCCATCGCGGATGAGCTGGGCGAGCGGGCCACCCGGGGCAGCGGCCTGGAGACGCTGGACTACCCGGCGCTGAACTACGGTCCCGGCCCCAAGTTCGGCCGCCGCGCGAACGAGGCGATCATCGTCACGCCCGACGGGCGGCACCTGGTGGCGCTGTGCTACGTGGACGCGGACCGGGGCGAGCCCGCCCCGCCGCAGCACGGGGCGGAGTGATGACCGGGACGCTGACGGGTGGCCGCACGGTCCTGCTGTGGTGCGGCCACCCGCACACCATCACCCCGGCCGAGAACGGCCGGAAGGTGGCCACGCTGCTGCCGTGCCACATCTGCCTGGGCCGCACGCGCAGCCCGCGCCGCGTCCCGGTGACCGGCGCGGTGATGGACGCGCCGTATCCGGTGCCCCGCCGCGTGTTCGCGTTGTGGGACGCCGACCAGCCGTGTGAGCATCAGGCCATCGCCTACACGGGCACGGTTCCGTGCACGGGTGCGATCCGGTGTTCGCTGTGCGGCACCGAGTGGGACCCGGCCAGCGGGCAGGTTGTGTTCGTGTACGAGCCGGCGGGCAGGCCGCTGTGAGGTGGCTCGGCCGCCGGCTCGGCAACCCGCTGCGGCAGCGGCCGTTCTGGGTGGCGCTGATCGCGGTGTTCGTCGCGACGGTCATCGAGATGCAGGGTCTGGGCATGGACCTGGTCCACGCCCAGACCGTGAACATGGCGCTGTCCCTGCTGCTGGTCTGGGTGGGGCAGCGCCGGGCAGGGGGCAGGCAGTGACACGTGCCGAGAAGATCACCACGGCCGGCGGGAAGCGGCCGGCCAGGCTGGTGCCGGACTGGGTGCGCCACGATGGACTGTGCCAGGCCCGGCGCAGCATGGGCCGGATCGCGTGTGACTGCTCGGCGCGCTGTAACTGCGCGGCCTGCCGGGAGGACCGGTGTGTGGACGCGATCGAGGTGCTGGCGGTCGCGTGGGGCCGCCGCAACCCGGGCGGCCTGGCAGAGGCGCAGCGCCGCATCGACGTGGCTCTGGCCGCCCGGTAGCCTGTACCCCCAGAGGGGAGTGAGTGTGATGGCGCACGCGCCGCAGCCGGCCCGCCAGCCGCGCCCGAAAGGAGCCCAGAAGGGCACCACCCGGCGCAGCCACCAGACCGGGATTCTGAACCTGAGCCGCAAGGCTAAAACGCCGTGGGTGGCTAGGAGCCCCCGCGACCGCTGAATGCTCCCGGGCCGCGTAGGGCGGTCACGGGTGATCTGGAGAGGAGACCAGATATGCCACTGACGGTGACGTACACCGGCACCAAGGCGGACATGCACGCGGGCCTGCTGCAGCGGGCCAAGGAGCACCGGGCCACGGCTACCGCCGCTGGCGGCGACAAGGCCCGCAAGGCCGAGTTCAACGGCAAGGCGGACGGCCTGGAGGAGGCGGCGCAGATGCTGGCCCGGTGGGAGATGCCCGCCGGGGAGACGGCCGAGCCGGACGGCGCGGTGGCGGGCAGTTGGCCTGAGCGCTGACGATCTGGCTGCGAGCCAGCCGGGGTCCCTGTACCCGGCGGGCTCGCCTGTACCTGGGGAGTGTGATCATGCGGCGGATACGGAAGTGGGCGGGCGCGCACACGGTAGAGATCTGCTGGGCGCTGGCCGCCGCGCTGGCGGTGGCGGCCAGCCTGGTGCCGCGCTGAGTCCCTGATGTGCGACGGCCCGGCACCCCACTCCGGGGGCCGGGCCGTCACTAAGGAGAGTGAGATCAGATGAACCTGGCGGTTCGCCCATCGCACTGTGAGATCAAGCGTACCTGCTGATCATGGGTGCGCAA
>Ga0335085_10014772_pt1 | contig 11370 bp, 10 predicted proteins | sample Lox_Sample_45_FD_206712 | JGI IMG/M metagenome (GOLD analysis project Ga0335085, IMG submission 206712) | Soil microbial communities from Loxahatchee National Wildlife Refuge, Florida, United States - Lox_Sample_4.5 | ecosystem: Environmental > Terrestrial > Soil > Wetlands | place: USA... | reverse complement strand
ATAGGTCTGCGGCGCCACGTCGGCGGGCCGCGCCAAGCCGACCTTCTGGCCGGCGACGCCCTGATAGAGCCAGGGCACGCCGTAGTCGGGGATGTCGTATTCCGTCTGATGCAGGAACGAGAAGGTGAAGCGCGTCGGCGTGCCGAGGCCGAGGGCAAGGCTCGGGGCGATGCCGAAGCGGCTGTTCTCTGCGACGTCGCGCCGCGCCACGTTCGCATCCGTGCCCATCAGGTTGACGCGCACTGCGGCGCCCTGGCCGAGCGACGGCAGCGGCTGGTTGATGTCCGCGGTGAGCCGCTTCGTCATGTCGGTGCCGAACGACGCGGTGCCGTTGTAGAAGGCACCGAGCGTCGGCGACTTGCTGTCCTGCTCGACCACGCCGCCCGTGGAGCCGCGGCCGAACAGGATCGAGGCCGGGCCCTTCAGAACCTGCACGTCCTCGAGAAAGAACGGGTCGCGGTAATAGCTGCCGAAGTCGCGCATGCCGTCGAGATAGATGTCGCTGCGCGCGGAAAAGCCGCGGATGGTCAAGCTGTCGCCTTGCGCGGCGAACTCGCCCGCCGAGATGCTGATGCCCGGCACGTTGCGCAGCGCATCGCGCAGATTGGCGACGCCCTGATCGTCCATCACCTGGCGGGTCACGGTCTCGATCGTTTGCGGCGTGTCGCGCAGCGGGCTCGTGAGCTTCGGGAGATTGCTCTCGGTCGACTGGTAGTCGCCAGCCTGTCCGGGCGCCGCGCCCTGCACCGAGACCGGGGGAAGCTGCGCCGGCGCCGCATATTGTGCGAGCGTGGCTTTGGTGGTCCCGGTCAGCGTCAGCCCGGCGGCCAGCGCGAGCCGGGAGCAGGAGGCGAGGAGGTCGGGTCTTCGGGGCGTTGCCATGGTCCAGGTCCTTTGAGTGCGATGCGGATGCGGCGTGCCTGGCTGGCTTTCGCCCGCGTCGCGGACCTGGCTGGCTGGGGTGGGTGTTGGGTGATTATTTGATGAGAATCAGCTTGTTGCTGGCCGTGAGGCGCAGCCGATATTCCTCCCGTTCATGCTCGATGATAACCTCGCGGTGGCCGCGCAGGAGTGCGCGACTCGTCACCCGGGGCGGGGTCGACGGCGCCTGCGCCTCTTGACCTGACTTCGGTTCGGGCTTGGCCACGGGTTCCATCTGCGAGTGCTTCTCATTTTCATATTGAAAATGCGAATCAGTTGCAATAGTAAAATTTAACGAGGTCAACCGCCTACCACCCGGATCGCGCGGCTGGCGCCGGTGTCGTCGGGTATCTATAAAGGCCGCGAACGGCATTGCGTCCCCGTAGCTCAGCCGGATAGAGCAACGGTTTCCTAAACCGTGGGTCGGAGGTTCGAGTCCTCTCGGGGACGCCAACTAAAAGCGGACAAAGAAGCGCGGGTATGACCGAGGCGGCAGCGCCCATTGTCGAACTCGAAGCGGGCGCCCTGCGCGGAGCCTGGGACGACGGGATTGCCGTGTTCCGCGGCATTCCGTACGCGGCGCCCCCGGTCGGACCGCTCCGCTTCCAGCCGCCGCGACCGGCGCCGCGCTGGGCCGAATTGCGCGATGCGACCCGCTTCGGCCCGATCGCGCCGCAGCTTCCGTCGCGCCTCAATCGCATCATGGGCGATTTCGACCTGCCGCAGGGCGAGGACTGCCTCACGCTCAACGTTTGGACGCCGTGGCCCGGCGGCCGGCGCTTGCCGGTCCTGTTCTGGCTGCACGGCGGCGCCTTTACCTCCGGTGCCGGCTCGATCGGCTGGTATTCGGGTCGGTCCTTTGCCGCGTCGCGGCGCGCGATCGTCGTCACGATCAACTATCGCCTGGGTCCGCTCGGGTTTCTGTTCTGGCCGGGCCTTTCCGACGGCAATCTCGGTCTGCTCGACCAGATCGCCGCGCTGCGCTGGGTCAAGGCGAACATCGCCCGGTTCGGCGGAGACCCCGATGCGATCACGGTCGCGGGCCAGTCCGCGGGCGCGCGCTCGGCCGGCCATCTCATGGCCAACCCCGACACCGCACCGCTGTTCCGCCGCGCCATCCTGCAGAGCGGCCCGCTCGGACAGGCGCCGGCACCGCCGGACCAGGCCGCGGCGGTGACCCGAGACTATCTCGGGCTGCTCGAGATCGACCGCGGCAATGCCGCCGAGCTGCAGCGCCTTCCCGCGGACCGGCTGATCCGGGCCGCGGGCGAGTTCGCGCGCCGAGCCAAGCGGTTCGCCGACAGCCGCGTTCCGTTCAATGCGGTCGACGATGGCAAGGTCGTGACGGGCGATCCGCTCGCGGCGATCGAGCGCGGGGCCGGACGCGGCATCGACGTGCTGGCGGGCACGACGCGCGACGAGAGCGCCGCCCACCTCGCCTACGACGAGGATGTGCTGGGCGCCGACGAGGCGCAGGTACGGCGGCATTTTGCCGGGCTGTTTGGCGCGGACGCCGAGGCCAAGCTCACGGCGATCCGACGCCGGCGCCCCGGCGGCAGCGTCTATGACGTGCTGGTCGAGCTCGGCACCGAACTCACCTTCGCGCGTGCGACCGCTGCGTTCGCCGCCGCCCGGGCGGAGCACGGCGAGCGCGCGTTTCTCTACCGCTTCGACTGGCAATCGCCGCAGCCGCGGCTCAGTGCGTGCCATTGCATCGAGCTTCCCTTCGTGTTCGACAATTTTCCGGATTGGCCCGGCGCGCCGATGCTCGCCGGCGCCGATCCTGCGGTGACGCGGGGCCTCGCGCGCAGCATGCATCAGGCTTGGCTTGCCTTCATCGAGACCGGCGATCCGAACCACGCGGAGATGCCCGCCTGGCCGCGATACGACGGGCGTAGCCGCCGGAGCATGCGGTTCGACAGCGTGGTCGAGGTTGCGGGGACATGATCCCGTGAGCGAAGGGACCGCCGATCCTGACGGGCGGGCGCGACCGGCTCATGCGCCCGAGTCAGGTCGCAGCCCGATCATCGATTTCGACCGGGTGTCGGTCGAGCTCAGCGGGGAGCGGATCTACGACGCGCTCGACTTCACCGTCCTCGGCGGCGAGTTTCTCTGCATTCTCGGACCTTCGGGCTGCGGCAAGTCCACCTCCCTCCGGCTCATTGGCGGCCTGCTGCCGGCCGCCGGGGGCGCGGTTCGGGTCGACGGCCGAGCGCCGGCGGACGCCTGGGAGCAGATCGCTTACGTATTTCAGGCGCCGCGGCTGGTGCCGTGGCGCAGCGCGCTCGGCAACGTCATGCTGGCGATGGAACTGCGCTTCGGCAGCGGCCAGAAGCGCGAGCGGGAAGAGCGCTGCCGCGCGCTGCTCGCGCTCGTCGGATTGGAGAAGGACGCCGACAAATTCCCGCGGATGCTTTCGGGCGGCGAGCGGCAGCGCGTGGCGATCGCGCGCGCGCTGGCCGTCGATCCCAAGATCATCCTGATGGACGAGCCGTTCGCGGCGCTCGATCTCAACACGCGCCGCCGGCTCAGGAGCGAAGTGATCGCGATCTGGGAGCAGACGGCGAAGACGATCGTCTTCGTAACGCACGACATTGACGAGGCCCTGGTGCTCGCCGACCGCGTGCTGCTCATGTCCAACAAGCCGACCCGCGTGATCGAGACGATCGCGATCGACAATCCGCGGCCGCGCGACATCGACACGACGCGGGAGCTTCGAGCGCACAGGGAGCGGCTGCATCGGCTGTTCCGGCAGCTCGAGCCCAATGCGCCTGAGGACGGCGTTGCACCACCAGACACGGGGAAGGGGTAAAGGAGCCATGCGAAGCATTTCGATCCTGGTCGCCGGCGCGCTCGCGCTCGGCGCGGCGGCGCCGCTGCCGGTCCATGCCAAGGACAAGATCAGCTATGCCTATCTGATCGATCCGGCGCTCGAAGGCGTGCTCTACGGCATCAAGAGCGGCAAGGTGACGTCGCAGACGCTGGAGATCGCGGCGACGCCGCTGCCGATCCCGGCGCTCATCCAGTCCACGACGACGAAGCAGTACGACGTCGTCATGAACGCGGTGCTGTCGATCCCGCGCGCGCTCGAGGAAGGGCTGAAGATGGAGATGCTCTCGACCGCTCTTCGTTCGGTGCCGACGCCCGAGAGCGGCGGCATGTGGGTGAAGAGCAGCGGGCCGTACAAGTCGCTCGCCGACCTCAAGGGCAAGACGGTGGGCGACACCGCGCTGCAATCGACCGGCACGACGTGGAACCGCATCGCGTTGTGGAAGGCGCACGGGGTCAACGTCTCCTACGACAACGGCGACTTCAAATGGGTGCAGATGCCCGCGACCGAGCTGTTGGGCGCCCTGAAGACCGACCATGTCGAGGCGGCCAACCTGATCCACCTCCAGGCGTTCCAGGCGCTGAAGTCGGGCGAGTACCGCTCGCTGCTGCCGACCGCCAAGGACATCCAGGACCTGTTCCACGTGGCCCAGGTCTCGGCGGTGAACGTCGCCTATCCCGAGCGGCTCGACGCCCATCCCGACGCCTACAAGGAATTCGATCGGATGATCAAGGCGTCCGTCGATTACGCCAACGCGCATACCGACGAAGTCGGCAAGGCGGTGGCCGACCAGTTCCACATCCCGCCGGAGTTCTTCGGATGGTGGCTCAAGAATTACTCGAATTTCCCGGGCGTGGTCGGCGCCGGCGATTTGAAGTCGATGGAGGTCGTCTGGGAGAACGCGAAGGCGCTTGGTCTCATGGGCAACTACCCGAAGGCGGACTCCGTGGTCTGGAAATATGCCGTCCGCGAGTAGCCTCGCGCCGGCGGCGCGCGCAGCGGTCCGGCCGGGCATGACCGAGGCCCGCCGTGCGCGCCTTGCCGCGCATCTCTTCACGCTCGCGTTTCTCGCCGCCTGGTGGGGCTACAGCCTCACCGTGCCGCAATTCGTGCTTCCGGGTCCGGTGCCCGTCGCGATCCGCCTTTGGCAGTTCTTCACGACCTACAATCTCTACAAGCACGCCTTTGCCTCGCTCGAGCACATTCTCGAGGCGATGGCGATCTCGCTGATCGTCGGCGGCGTCCTTGCTCTGGCCGCGCACTATCTCCCGGTGCTGCGGCTCGCGGTGCACGGACGGCTCTCTCCCTTCCTCAATTCCTTCTCGGGGATCGGCTGGACGCTGCTGTCGATCGTGTGGTTCGGGGTCAACGAATTCACCGTCGTGTTCGCGATCTCCGTGGTGCTGACCCCGTTCGCCATCATCAACATGCGCGAGGGGCTGGAAACGCTCGACCGCGAGCTTCTGGAGATGGCGGCGAGCTTCACGCGCAACCGCTGGCGCGAATTCGGCAAGATCGTCGTGCCGGCGCTGATGCCCTTCGTGTTCGCGACGCTGCGCATCAGTTTCGGCGTGTCCTGGAAGGTGGCGCTCGCGGCCGAGCTGTTCGGCGGCCGGACCGGGCTCGGCTATCTCTTCAACCTGGCGCAGCAGAATTTCGACATCCGCCTCATTCTGGTGGTGATCATCGTCATCATCGCGTTCGTCTATGGCACCGACCGAATCGTGTTTGCGCCGCTGCAGGCGCGCTTCGGCCGCTCCGACGCGAGCATGGTTCCATGATGCGGCAACGGATTGCCGAGCGCGCGCTCGCCGATGGTCTCGTCGTGGCGGCGGTGGTCGGCTGGTGGGTCCTCTCGCGCCGCCTGCCGGATTTCCTCATGCCCAGCCCGTGGCATGTCGCGACCACGCTTGCAGGATTGTTCCTGACGCCGTCTCTCCTCGCCGACACCGCTGCGAGCGCGGCGCGCGTGGTCGCGTCGGTGGCGCTTTCCGTGCTCCTGGGCGGCGCGCTAGCAGTGATCCCCTACCGGTGGCCGCTGGCCGATGCGATCGTCCGCGATCGAATCACGCCGTTCCTCAATTCCTTCCCCTCGGTCGGCTGGGCGATCCTCGCGATGATCTGGTTCGGTCCGACCGATGCCGCCGTGGTGTTCGTCGAGGTCGCGATCCTCACTCCCTTCTGCCTCATCAACATCCTCGAAGGCCTGAAGGAGCTCGACCAGGAGCTGATCGAGATGGGAGCGAGCTTCACCCGCCACGCCAGCCGGACGTTCTGGAAGCTCGTCATGCCGATGCTGCTGCCGTACGTCATGGCGGCGGTCCGCATCGCGTATGGCGTCGCGTGGAAGATCGCGCTGGTGGCGGAGCTGTTCGGCGTGTCGAGCGGCTTGGGCTATCTCATGCTCAAGGCGGAGATCGTGTCCGATGCCGCGACCGTCTATGCGACCTGCTTCGCGATCGTTCTGCTGTTCCTCGCGGGCGAGAAGCTGGTGCTCGACCCGCTGTCGCGCCTGATCGCCTACAAGTAGGCTGGACCGATGATAGAAACCGAGGGAACCCCAGGGAGCCTGCCATGATCGCCGCCGATCTCGTCCTCAGGGGCGGGGACATCATGACGTTCGACGACGCGCGGCGCCGAACCCGGGCGCTCGCGATCGGCGCCGGGCGCATCCTGGCGCTGGGCGAAGACGCGGAGGCGCTCGTCGGCCGCCGCACGGAGGTGATCGAGCTCGCCGGACGCACGGTCATTCCCGGCCTCTTCGACAGCCACATCCATACCGTGATGGGCGGGCAGAACGAGCTCGCCGTGTCGCTCGCGGACGCGCGCTCGATGGCCGACGTGCAGGCCGCGTTCGCGGCACGGGCGCGCGCCACGCCGAAGGGCGGATGGATCAAGGGCGGCAGCGGCTGGCACGAAAGCCAGCTCGCCGAAGGGCGCCTGCCGACCCGCTTCGAGCTCGACCGGGTCACGCCCGACAATCCGGTGATCCTGCGGCGCGGCGGCCATGTCGTCGTGGCGAACAGCGCCGCCCTCGCGATCGCCGGCATCACCAAGGCGACGCGCGATCCGGGGCATGGCGTGATCGTGCGCGATCCCGCCACCGGCGAGCCCACCGGCGTCCTCGTCGAGCGCGACGCGTTCGGCCTGGTGCTGAAGCACGTGCCGCCGCCCAGCCGCGACGAATACATCGACGGCCTCAAGATTTTCACGCAAAAATTGAACAGCCGCGGCGTCACCAGCACGCTCGAGCCCGGCCTCACGCTCGACGAGATCGCCGCCTACATGGAGCTGTGGCGGCAGAAGGCGATGACGACGCGGGTGCGCATCCTGCAGCGGGTGAATTGCGTCGACGACGTCACCGCCCTCTCATCCGTGCTAGCGCCGGATTTCGGCGACGATCATCTGCGCATCGGCGGGTTCAAGTTCGCCGCCGACGGCGGCATCGAGGCCGCGTTCATGCGCGAGCCCTACCGCATCGTCGAGGGCGAGCAGACCGATCCCGCCTTCGTCGGCAAGCTGATCCTGCCGCCCGGCGGCATCGACGAGCTGCGCGAGATGTTCATGATCGCCGCCGCGCGCGGCTGGCAGTTCCAGATCCACATGGTGGGCGACGCCGCGGTCGACGCGATGGTCGGCCTGGTCGCAGAGGTGGCGCAGAAATATCCGCTCGACGCGCTGCGCTGGGTGATGGTGCACGTGTTCCTGCCGGACGACCCCGTTCTCGAGACGATCAAGCGGCTCGGCCTGCGCATAACGGTGCAGGACCAGCCGGTGAAGCTCGGCCACAACATGCTGCGCTATTGGGGCGAGCCGCGCGCCGCGCGCTCGATCCCGACGCGCCGGTTCGTGACGGCCGGCATCCCGACCGGCGCCGGCACCGACGCGCCGGTGGTCGATTGGAACCCCTTCGAATCGATCTGGTGGATGGTGACGCGTCAGGTCTACATGCAAAGCGGCGTGCAGGTGCTCGGCGCGGAGGAGGCGGTCGACCCCGCGGTTGCGCTCGCGCTCTACACCCGCGGCAGCGCCGAGACCTGCTTCATGGAGGACAAGGTCGGCACGCTCGAGCCCGGCAAGCTCGGCGATCTGGCGGTGCTGACCGACGATCCGCTGACGGTCGCGCCCGATCGGCTGAAGGACATCCGCTCGGCTCTCACCGTTGTCGGCGGCCGAATCGTCCATCGCGAAGGTCTCTGAGCATGCCCTTGCAGCGCCTCGTTTCGTGGCACGGGCGGAAGCATCCGGGACTTCTGCCGGCCGCCGCGTTCGCCCCGCTTCCCGCCGCCACGCACAATTATCCTGCGCTCGGCTTCAAGGACATCTACGCCACGGTCGGCGCGATCGGGCTGCGGCTCGGCGAGCGTGCGAAGGCGCTGGCCGGCGAGCCGGTGCGCATCCGCGGCTACATGTCGCCGCCCGACCTCGAGCAAGGCGATTTCTTCGTCCTGACCCGCGCGCCGGTGTTCACCTGTCCGTTCTGCGATCCCGGCACGAACTGGCCCGATGACATGGTTCTCGCGCTGCTCGAAGGCGAGAGCCGGTTCATCGATCCGGGGCAGCCGATCGAAGCGGTCGGCGAGTTGGAACTCGGGGCGAAGCTCGATCTCCGCACCGGCGGGATGCGGATGGTGCGCCTCCGCAACGCCCGGTGGCAGCCGGTCGGCGCAACCTCGGAGGGCAGCGCAGGAACCGTGCCGGAGCGTTGACGGACGGGTCCGCGTCAGCTCCGCAGTCCGGCTCTCCGCAGTCGCGGAAGAACCTCGGCGAGGAAATAGGGCATCTCGTCGGTGTAATTCAGGAACGCGATCGACGCGCCGCAGAGACCGGCCTCGTTCATGTGAACCATCTCGGCGACGATATCGTCGGGCGTGCCGACGAACGTATAGGAGCCCGGAAAGGTGCCGGGATAGATCGGGCCGCCGGCGCGCGCATGAAGGTTGGGGCTGTACTCCATCCGCTCCGCGAGCGGCGTGTCGCTTCCGGCGGTCGCCTGCTTCTGCCGCCGCATGTGCTCGAGCGCGGCGAGGTCGGCCTTCTCCAGAGCGAAATAGCGATAGAATTCTTCCGCCTCGCGCCGCGTCTTGCGGCAGACGATTTGCGCCGAAGTGTAGACGTCGATCTTTCGCCCATATCGCGCGGCATAGTCGTGCACGCTTTTCACGATGGCGGGGACGCGATCGAGGGACGAGACCGTGGTGAACAGGAGATCGGCCGCCTGCGCCGCGAAGTCGCGGCCGCGATGCGAAAATCCCGCGGACATGACCGGCGGGCGCGGGCGCTGCACCGTGAGCGGCGCCGTCGTAAGTCCGCGCAGACGATAGAATTCGCCCTCCCAGTCGAACGGCGGTCTGCCCTCGAGCAGCCGGGCGTAGATCTTGAACCATTCGAGGCCCTGGTCGTAGCGGCGCTCGCCGTCGATCGTCACGCCATGGACGTCGAACTCGTCCTGGTTCCAGCCACAGACGATGTTGAGGCCCGCTCGGCCGTGAGTCGCGTGGTCGATGGTCGCGATGGCCTTCGCCGCGAACGCGGGCGTCACGACCGGCACGTGAATGGTGGCAAACATGCCGATGCGCTTGGTCAGCGCGCCGATCGCCGCGCTGTGCGTCAGCGTCTCGTACGAGCGGCCGAGATTGTCCGCCTCGCCGCCGAGGCCGCGCCATTTCGCGACCGGCAGGATGAAGTCGATGCCGGCTTCGTCCGCCATGAGCGAGATCGCGACGATATCGTCCCAGTCGGCGTGCCATCGCTCGGGTGCCGTGCTGACCGCGAATCCGCCGTCGCAATTGGCGTTGAAGAGACCGAGCTTGAACCGGTTCGAACCGTAAATGGGATTGGCAAGCTGCTCCAATGGGGCGTCTCCGAGGATGGGGGCCGGCCGCGAACAACGTCATTGAGCCCCGGGCGGGATGGCGGCACAGTAGCGGGACGTCGGCGCCAGGGTCGAGGACTCTGCAAGGGAGGACGTGCCGTGAACCGATCGCGTGTGAACGATCTCATCATCGACAACCGGAAAGACGGGCTCTTCCGCATCCATCGCAGCGTCTTCACCGATCCGGAGATCCTCGAGATCGAGAGGCGCGAGGTCTTCGACCGCTGCTGGCTTTATGCCGCGCACGAGTCGGAGATCGCCAAGCCCGGAGCCTTCCTCACCCGCAACGTGGGCGGGCGTCCGCTCCTCTTCGTGCGCGACGAGCGCGGTGCCGTGCAGGTGCTGCTCAACAGCTGCGCGCACCGCGGCAATGTGGTCTGCCGCGAGGGTTCGGGGACGGCGCGCGCCTTCACCTGTTTCTATCATGCGTGGAGCTACAACCTGCGCGGAGAGCTCGTGGGTCTGCCGGAGGAGGACGGCTACGGCCCGGCCTTCAACCGCAAGGAGATGGGGCTGAAGCCGGTGCCGCGGTCCCAGATCTACCGCGGCATGATCTTCGTGTGCTTCGACCGGAACGTGGTGGATCTCGTGACCTACCTCGGGCCGGTGCGCGAGTATCTCGACCTGACGCTCGATTTCAGCGACGCCGAGGACGAAATCCTCCAGGGCACCCAGGCCTTCAGCATGCGCGCGAACTGGAAGCTGCTGATCGAGAACAGCATCGATCCCTATCACCTGCGCTCGACCCATCGCCGCTATTTCCAGCAGTTCCTGCCCGACATGGGCATCGACAGCTCGAAATGGGCGAACTGGGACACGGGCATCGGCATCGCGCTGGACGGCGGCCATTCGTTGTTCGAATGTCCGATTCTTCCAACGCCGCTCTCGGAAAGCGCGCGAGCCGAGCTCGAGGCGCTGCGCGCGCGCCTCACCGCGAAGTTCGGCGCGGAGCGGACGCGCCTCATCACCGACTACATGCGCAACATCTTCATCTTTCCTAACCTCATCCTGATTTCGATCTGGCGCTCGGTGCGCACGTTCTATCCGGTCGCGCCGGACTACATCGAGATCACCGAATGGGGCCTGATGCCGCGCAACGAATCGCTCGAGCTGAGGCAGCGGCGGATCGGCAGCTTCATGTCGTTCCTGGGCCCCGCGGGCTTCGGGACGCCCGACGACGTTGCCGGGCTCGAGGGCTGCCAGCGCGGCTATGCGACGATGCGCGAGCACGGTTGGTCGGACCTGTCGCGCCACATGCTGAGCGAAGTGCCGCCGGGGTCGGGCGAGCTGCAGCAGCGCTCGTTCTGGCGGCGCTGGCGCGCGCTCGCGAGCGGCGAGACCGGTGCCACGAACTGCACCGACCGGATGGATATCCGCCCGGCCGCGGAATGACCGCCATGCCCGACGCCGATTCCGGCCCGTTCGCGCTGCGCGAGGTCGAGCGGTTCTTCGTCGACGAGGCGGCGCTGCTCGACGAATGGCGGCTCGAGGAATGGATGGCGTTCGCGGCCGACGATGCGCGCTATCTCGTGCCGTCGCTCGATGCGCCTGACGCCGACTGGCGCACCTCGATCTTTCTCATCGCCGACAACCGCCCGATGCTGCACTCGCGCGTGCGCCAGCTGCTCGGCAACGCCGCATGGGCCGAGAACCCGCGCGCGCGGACCCGGCGGCTCGTCAGCAACGTCCGCATCCTCGGCGTCGAGAACGACGCCGCGCGCGTGACGGCGAACTTCGCCGTCTG
>Ga0335085_10014771_pt1 | contig 11370 bp, 1 predicted proteins | sample Lox_Sample_45_FD_206712 | JGI IMG/M metagenome (GOLD analysis project Ga0335085, IMG submission 206712) | Soil microbial communities from Loxahatchee National Wildlife Refuge, Florida, United States - Lox_Sample_4.5 | ecosystem: Environmental > Terrestrial > Soil > Wetlands | place: USA: Florida... | reverse complement strand
TACGGCGGCCTCGACGAGGTCCCTCCCACCGAGAGGGAGAAGCTGGAGAAGACACTGTTCCAGGCGCCTCTCGAGAAAATCTGGAATGAGACCCGCGCCTATTTCTTTCGACGCGACCCACGCCAGGTGGAGCGCGGAGATCGGGACCCCAAACACCGGATGGCGCTGGTATTCCGCTGGTACCTGGGGCAGGCCGCCCACTGGGCCAAGGACGGCGAAGCTTCCCGGCGATACGACTACCAGGTCTGGTGCGGACCGGCCATGGGGGCCTTCAATGAATGGGTCGCCGGCACTTTCCTGGAAGCGCCGTCACGACGGGAGGTGGCAACGGTCGCCCTCAATATTCTCTTCGGCGCCGCATACCTCACCCGCGTCAATTTCCTCCGCTGTCAGGGAATCTGCCTGCCGCCGGCAGCCCTGCGTACGGAACCGCTCGAACGTGAACAGATCAAGGAGTACCTCAGGTGAAAACGGCAGAAGAAAAACCCGACCTCTCCTCCAGCGGGGTTCCGCTGGCCATTATCGGCATCGGCTGTCTCTTCCCCCAGGCGGATGACGCGAACAACTACTGGGCACATATCCGGGAAGGGATCGATGCCATCACCGAGATCCCGCCGACCCACTGGCGGGTCGACGACTACTACGACGGCGATCCGAAGGCCGCCGACCGGACCTACGGCCGGCGCGGCGGCTTCCTGTCCCCCATCTCCTTCAACCCTCTGGAATTCAATATTCCTCCCAACACCCTGGAGGCGATCGATACCTCCCAGCTCCTCGGGCTGGTCACCGCAGGCCAGGCCCTGCGGGACGCCGGTTACGGCCCGGAACGGGACTATGACCGGGACCGGGTGAGCGTCATCCTCGGGGTTACCGGCACGCTGGAGCTGGTGATCCCCCTCGGCGCACGTCTCGGGCACCCCATCTGGCGCCAGGCCCTGAAGGACGCCGGGGTGGACGATGCGGTCGCTGACGATGTGGTACAGCGGATTGCCGACTCCTATGTCCCCTGGCAGGAGAATTCGTTCCCCGGCCTCCTCGGCAACGTAACGGCAGGGCGCATCAGCAAGCAGTACGACCTGGGGGGAACCAACTGTGTCGTGGACGCAGCCTGCGCCAGCTCCTTCAGCGCCCTGCATCTCGCTTCACTGGAACTGGCCGACGGCAAGGCCGACATGGTGGTTACCGGCGGTATCGACACCTTCAACGACATCTTCATGTATATGTGCTTCAGCAAGACCCCTGCCCTCTCACCCACCGGCAACGCCAAACCGTTCGACGCCGCCGGCGACGGCACCATTCTCGGCGAGGGGCTCGGCATCGTGGTGATCAAGAGGCTGGCGGACGCGGAGCGGGACGGCGACAGAATATACGCGGTCATCCGGGGGATCGGTTCGTCCAGCGACGGCAAGGGTGATGCCATTTATGCGCCGAGCGCCGAGGGCCAGCAAAAGGCAATCCGCGACGCATACCTGCGGGCCGGTGTGACTCCGGACGGCATCGGTCTTGTGGAGGCCCACGGTACCGGCACCAAGGTGGGAGATGCGGTGGAAGTGACGGCACTACGGAAAGTCTTCGGCGAAGCGGATGCACCGTGGTGCGCCCTTGGCTCCGTCAAGTCACAGATCGGCCATACCAAGGCGGCTGCCGGGGCTGCAGGGTTGATAAAAGCGGCCCTTGCGCTCCACAACAAGGTCATCCCTCCCACCATCAAGGTGACCACCCCCCTGGAAGAGGTTACCGCCGGCCGGACCCCCTTCTATCTCCCCGGCGAGAAGCGTCCTTGGCTCCAGCATCGGGGCGAGCCGCGCCGCGCCGCGGTGAGCGCCTTCGGTTTCGGCGGCTCCAATTTCCATGCTGTCCTGGAAGAGTACCGGCCGACCCGGGAAGCGGTCGACTGGGATGGCAACGTCCAGATCGTCGCCCTTTCGGGTCGGAGCGCCGCGGAGGTGGAGGAGGCCCTCACGGGGGTGCCGGTCAACGGCCCTTGGAACCGGCTGCGGTCTATGGCCGCTGCCTCCCGCTCAACCTTCACGGTCGATGCGCCGTGCCGTCTCCTCCTCGTGATTGAACGGGAACGGACCAACCTGACGTTTCTTCTCGCCAATGCCCGGGCGATGCTCCGGAAAAGCCCGCAGGCCCCCTGGCAAACACCGGACGGGGCATTTTTCGCCTGCGGCGGAGCTCCGGGCAAAGTCGGGTTCATCTTCCCCGGACAGGGCTCCCAGTATACGGGGATGCTCCGGGACCTTGCCTGCCACTTTCCCGCGATGCTCTCCGCCATCGCCCTCGCCGACGACGGTTTCCGTGAGGGAGACGATACACGCCTCTCCGACCTGATCTACCCCCCAACCGCCTTCAGCAAGGAGGAACAGGAGGCTGCCCTGCGCGCCACCGGTGCGGCCCAGCCCGCCATCGGCGCGGTGAGCCTCGGCGCCCTGCGGGTTCTGGAAGGCTTCGGCATCGCCCCGGACGCGGTGGCCGGTCACAGCTATGGGGAACTGACCGCCCTCTGCGCCGCTGGCAGGCTCGGGGAAAAGGAATTCACCGAGATTTCCCGGCTGCGTGGCCGTCTCATGGGCGAAGGAGGCGGTGACAAGGGAGGGATGCTGGCAATTCCCGCCCCTCTGGCACTGGTGGAGGAGGTAATCTCCGCCGAGAAGCTCGACCTGGTGATCGCCAACCGCAACGCTCCGAACCAGGCGGTACTTTCCGGGAGCACGGAGGAGATCGAGAAGGCCGCCGCCATATTCGCCGGCCGCAATCTCGCCGGGAAACGCCTGCCGGTTGCGGCCGCATTCCACAGCCCACTGGTCGCCGAGGCCGCCCTGCCGTTGCTGGCGGCGCTGGAAAAGATCGATTTCCCTGCCGGCCGCATTCCCGTCTACGCCAACAGTTCCGCCCTCCCCTACCCGAACGAGCCGGCCGCGGCAAAGGAACTCCTTGCCGGCCAGCTGGCCCGGCCGGTGGAATTCGTGGCGGAGATCGAAGCGATGTATGCCGCGGGAATCCGCACCTTCGTGGAGGTGGGTCCCGGCGCGCGGCTCGCAGGCCTCGTCAGGGCCATCCTCGGCGACCGGGAACACACGGCCCTCTCCCTCGATGCCTCGGCGGGCAAACGGCCAGGGATCTCCGACCTGGCCCGGGCCCTCTCCCAGCTTGCTATCCTTGGCCACGGAGTGCGTCTCGTCATCTGGGACGAAGGGTACCGGGAGCCGGTCCAGGGGAATGGCCGGAAACCGGCCATGTCCATACCCATCTGCGGAGCCAATTACTTCAAGCCCCGTCCTAAGAGGCCGCCGACACCCCCCGCAAAGAAAGCGGTTGCAGCCGGGATCTACGCCCCTTCGGCACCACCGGCAGCGCCCGTCTCCCCGGCAACGGACGAAGTGTCCGCGCCGGCCGTTTCGCCGTCGCCGGCCCCGGCATCACGGGAGGCCTTGGGCGAAGCGCTGCGGGTGACCCGCGACAGCCTCTCCCTCCTGCAGAAAATGCAGGAGGAGACGGCCCAGCTCCACCGCCGCTTCCTCGAAGGACAGGAAGCAGCCGGGCGGCAGTTCCAGCTCCTTCTGGAGCAGCAACAGCGCATTCTCCGGGGCGGACACACGGTGGCGCCCCTGTCCATACCCGTTGCGGCACCTGTGACCGCCTCTGTCGCGGCCGCACCCACCGTCGTACCGGCACCGGCTCCCGCTGCCGTTCCTGTCATGGTGCAGGCCTCGGCCCGGCCGGCGGCGCCGGCGGCACCTCCTGCGACGGCAGGCACCGGAGGGGATGTGACGGCAGCCCTCCTCGCCGTGGTGAGCGAGAAGACCGGCTATCCCGCCGAGATGCTCGACCTGGACATGGGGCTGGACGCAGACCTCGGCATCGACTCCATCAAGAGGGTGGAGATCCTCTCCGCCCTCCAGGAACGCCTTCCCGGCGCACCTGCCATCGGCCCCGAACACCTGGGGACACTGGCCACCCTCGGCGAGATCGCCCGCCATCTCGGCGCCGAAGCCCCCTCCGCTGCCACGACCGCGGCCGGCGGACCTGGTACCGAAACGGAATTCCACTGTCCGTCGCCGGCTGAGACGATACCGGCAGTTTCCCGTATCCGCCGGAGCGGTGTCGTACCGGTGCCGCTCGCAGAGGAAGGCACCGGGGTCGCCGTCGCTGCCAGCGCCGAATTCTGGGTGACCGACGACGGGTCTCCCCTCGCGGTGGAACTCGCCTCGCAGCTGCGCGACCGGGGCTTGACCGTCCGGCCCGTTGCCGTGCACGATGCGGAAAAGATCATACCGTCGGAACGTCTTGGCGGCCTGGTCGTTATTGCCCCGGCGGCCGGAACCAACGACCGCTTCCTGGAGAACGCCTTCCTCCTCCTGAAGGGAGCCGCACCGGCCCTGCGCCGGGCAGCTGCCGACGGCGGAGCGCTCTTTGCCACCGTTGCCCGTCTTGACGGTGCCTTCGGGTGCGGGTCCGCGACCGCCATCGTTGATCCCCTCTCGGGGGGGCTGGCGGGCCTTGCCAAGACCGCCGGCCGGGAATGGCCCGATGTGACGTGCAAGGCAATCGACCTGGGAGGCTTCTCCGATGACGCCGCCGAGGCCCTGGCAGTGGCCGTGGAGCTTTTCAGCGCCGCTCCCGCGGAAGTGGGACTCACCCCTGCGGGGCGGGTCACCCTTGCCCTTGCCGAGCTTCCCGCACCTTCCCCCACCGGCTCTCCCATCGCCGAAGGGGAGGTGGTTGTCGTGACCGGGGGGGGCAAGGGGGTAACGGCGGCAGCGGCCATTTCCCTGGCAACCGCATACCGCCCCTTCCTCGTCCTCCTCGGCCGGAGTCCCGAGCCTCTTCCGGAGCCGGAATGGCTTGCGCCCCTGACGGACGAGAGCCGGATCAAGCGGGCTCTCATCGAAGATGCGGGGGGGAAACTCCACCCCAGGGAGATCGAGGAGCGGTACCGCGGCGTCATTGCCAACCGGGAACTCCAGGGGACCCTCGACCGGATTGCCGCAGTCGGGGGGAAGGCCGTCTACCGCAGTGTCGACATCAGGGACGCCAATGCCATCACCATCCTCCTCGCCGAGGTCCGTCGCGAACACGGCCCGATCCGGGGGATAGTCCACGGAGCGGGTGTGCTCGCAGACCGCCTCATCACCGACAAGAGCAGGGAGCAGTTCGCCCGGGTCTACGGAACCAAAGTGGCCGGTCTCCGCGCCCTCCTAGACGCCACCGCCGGCGACGGGCTCCGCTTCCTCACCCTCTTTTCCTCCACCACCGGCCGCTTCGGCCGTGCCGGCCAGGCGGCCTACGCCGTGGCCAACGAGGTCCTCAACAAGCTCGCCCAGGCGGAGGCGCGCAAGCGCCCATCCTGCCGCGTCTCCAGCATCAACTGGGGACCATGGGACGGAGGGATGGTAACATCCTCCCTGAAAAAGGTCTTTGCCGGTGAAGGTATCGGCCTCATCGATCTCACCGAAGGAGGGGAGTTCCTCGTCCGGGAGATCGCCGCTGCGGATACGGCAGTGGAAGTGGTGGCCCTCGCAGCCGGGCCGGCAGAGGCGGAGACCCTCCCGGCTCCGGCCTCCTCTCCCCTTACCGAGGCGCTCGGCCTTACACTGTCGGTGGCAGAGTACCCCTTCCTCCGCTCCCACGTCCTCGACGGCAAGGCGGTCCTTCCCATGGCGGTGATCGTCGAATGGCTTGCCCACGGGGCTCTCCACGGCAACCCCGGTTTCCGCTTCCACGGATTCAACGACCTGCGGATCTGCAAGGGAGTGGTCTTTGACCAGCGAACCCCCTGCGACCTGAAGATCATGGCGGGAAAGGCCGTGAAACGGGAGTCGTTCTACCTGGTACCGGTGGAACTCACAAGCACCACGTCCGACGGCCGCTCCCTCCTCCATGCCCGCGCCGAGATTGTCCTGGCGACGCGGCTCCCCGAGGGGATCCGCTCCATCACCGAACTGCCCACCACTCCCTACGTGCCGCACAACGGCCGGCTGTACGACCGGGAACGGCTCTTCCACGGCCCCGACCTCCATGGCATCGAAAAGGTCGACGGCTGTTCGGCCGCAGGGATCGCGGCAGCCGTCAAGGCCGCACCTCTGCCGGCGGCCTGGATCAAGCACCCCCTCAGAAGCAGCTGGCTCACCGACCCCCTGGTCATGGACAGCGCCTTTCAGCTCATGATCCTCTGGAGCTTCGAGCGGTTCGGTGCCGGCTCCCTCCCCTGCTTTGCCGGCCGCTACCGGCAGTTCAACGAGACGTTCCCCCGGGAGGGAGTGCAGGTGGTTATCCGCGTAACCGCCGAACGGGAGCACGGCGCCACCGCCGACATGGAGTTCCTTGACCGTCACACGGGAAAGCTGGTGGCCCGCCTCGAAGGGTACGAATGCATCATCGACCCCTCACTGGAACGCGCATTCCAGCGCAACCGTTTGCCGGAACCGGGACGCGTGGAGCTGGGGGCCGCGTGAGAATGCCGCGGCGCACAGTTTCCGCCGGCAGGATTCCCGATGGCACGCCGGCGGCGAGGGGCTGACGGCAATGCCATTGAACGCAGGGGGTGAATCCACCGTCGAATCCGTGGCAATCGTCGGCATCGGCGCCATTTTCCCCGACGCTCCGGATCTCGACCGCTTCTGGGACAACATCCGGTCCGGGCGAAGCGCTACCCGCCGGGTACTGGAAGGACGATGGGCCGTACCTGCCGACGCCGCCTATCATCCCGAGCCCGGGCGTCCGGACCGTGTCTACTCGCGGCACGGCTGCTTCATCGAGGAGCTTCCGCCGCTGGCCGACCTGGCGGACCTGGCCGTCGATCCGGCCCTCGTCGCTGACCTCGATCCCCTTTTTCACCTTCTTCTCCATGCCGGCAAGCGTGCCTGTGCCGACGGGGTGACAGAGCCCCTCGACCGCTCCCGCATCGGGGTGATCATCGGCAACCTGGCCCTGCCGAGCGAAAGCTCCGCCATCCTTGCCCGTCGCTGGCTGGGGCGCACCTTCGAGGAAAAGCTCCTCGGCACATCCCTTCCCTCCCCCCCGACCTCCCCTCTCAACCGCTATGTAGCCGGGCTCCCCGCCGGCCTCCTCGCCCATGCCCTGGGATTGGGGGGAGGAAGCTTCACCCTCGACGCCGCCTGCGCTTCTTCTCTCTATGCCATCAAGCTGGCCGCCGACGAGCTTCTGGCCGGGCGGGCCGACGCCATGCTGACCGGCGGCGTCTCGCGCCCCGATCCCCTCTATACCCAGATGGGTTTTTCCCAGTTGAGGGCCCTGTCGAAACGAGGGGTATGCTCCCCCTTCGACGCCTCCGGAGACGGCCTCGTGGTCGGCGAGGGTGCGGGGCTGTTTCTTCTCAAGCGGACCGCCGACGCGGTCGCCCACGGCGACCATATCTACGGAATCATCCGTGGCGCAGGGCTCTCCAACGATGTGGGAGGAAGCCTCCTTGCCCCCCTCTCGGAGGGGCAGCTCCGCGCCATGGGCGCCGCGTACGGTCGTGCCGGCTGGCACCCGTCGGACGTGGACCTCATCGAGTGCCATGCCACCGGCACGCCGGTTGGCGACGCAACCGAGTTTGCCAGTCTCCGGGAGCTCTGGGGGAATGCCCTGCCACAGGGGGAGCGGTGCGTCATCGGCTCGGTCAAGTCGAACATCGGGCATCTCCTCACGGCGGCCGGAGCCGCGGCCCTTACCAAGGTTCTCCTCGCCCTGCGCCACCAGACCCTCCCTCCCACCGCGAATTTCGCGGCCCCGCCTCCCGGCATCGACCTGGAGGGGAGTCCGTTCCGCATCCTGAATGCCGCAGCCCCGTGGCATCGGCGTGGGGAAGAGGTGCCGCGCCGGGCAGCGGTGAGTGCCTTCGGCTTCGGCGGCATCAACGCCCATCTCCTCGTGGAGGAGTGGCTTCCCGAGACAGGTGAACGCGCCGGCCACCCGAAACCTGCGAGGGAAGCGACAGGGACCGAAAATACCGGCACCGCCCCTCTCCCCCCGGACCGCCCGACAGCCCCGGCTATCGCCGTCGTCGGCCTGGACGCCCGCTTCGGCCCCTGGCAGTCGCTCCGCTCCTTTCAGGGGAGGGTCCTGGGGGGCAATCCCGATATCAGTCCAGCCCCGCCGCGAAACTGGTGGGGAGCCGAGCAAAGCTCCTGGTTCCGCCATGACGGGCTGCAGTCGACCCCCTTTGCCGGCTACTGGGTGGACGAGGTGGCAGTGACGGCGGAACAGTTCCGGATTCCGCCGCGGGAGTTGGAAGAAATGCTCCCCCAGCAGCTCCTCATGCTGCAGAGCGCCGCCGCGGCCATGGCCGATGCCGGCCTCGACCGGGAGGGGAACGGCAGCGCCGGCGTATTCATCGGCATCGCCCTCGACCTCAACTCCACCAATTTCAGCCTCCGCTGGCCGCTTGCAGAACGGGCCAGGGCCTGGGAAGGGGAACTGGGACGCACGCTCACCGCGGAGGGACGTGAGGCGTGGACCGATTCCCTGCGGGACGCCACCGGCCCGCCTCTCACCGCCAACCGGACGATGGGGGCGCTCGGCAGCATCGTTGCCAGCCGCATTGCCCGGGAGTTCCGGTTCGGGGGTCCCGGGTTCACCGTCTCCAGCGAGGAGAGCTCCGGCATCCGCGCCCTGGAACGGGGTGTCCGCCTCCTCCAGGCAGGCGAGATCGACCGGGCACTGGTGGGGGCGGTCGACCTGGCCGGCGACCTGCGTGCCGTCCTCGGTCATCACGACACCCGCCCCTTCTCCGGCACCGGCCGGCCTCTTCCCTTCGACGTGCGTGCCGACGGAAGCATCATCGGCGAGGGAGCGGCGGCGGTGGTTCTGAAGCGGCTCAACGATGCCGAGCGAGACGGAGACCGCATCTACGCGGTGATCCGGGGGATTGGCGGAGCCGGCGGCTCCCCCATCGTACCCGACGGCGCGGCCTACGGCAGGGCACTGGAGAGGGCCTACGCCGATGCTGCAGTCGATGCCGCTTCCGTCGGTTACCTGGAGGCGCACGGCAGCGGACACGCGGCCACCGACCAGGTGGAAGCGGAGGCATTGGCGAAGTTCTTCGAAAAGAGGCGCCGGGACATCCGCTCCTGTGCCGTCTCCAGCGTCGCGGCCGACATCGGCCACTGCGGCGCCGCCGCCGGACTCGCTTCCTTTGTCCGGGGATGTCTCGCCCTCCACCAGGAAATCATCCCTCCCCTCCGCGCAACAGAAACCCCCCGCCCCGAGTTCGCCGGGGAAGGTCCCCTGCATCTCCCCCCAACTCCGCGGTACTGGCTGAGAAACCGACGGAATGAAGCGCGCCGCGCCGGTGTGAGCGTCATGGGGGTGGACGGCGGTTGCTGCCACGTGGTCCTCGAAGGAGGGGAAAGAACTGCCGCCGGCGACCTGCCTGAACGGATCGTTCCGCTCGGCCCTCCCCCCGAGTGCATCTTTACCCTTACCGGCGGCACCCCTGCCGACCTTCTCCGGGAGATAGAGAGCCTTCGCCGGCAGACCGGCGCAGGGCCGACGGGGAGCCTCTTCCCGCTGGCCCGGGAATGGCATGGACGGTATGCTGAGGGGCAGGAACGGACATGCGCCATCGGCCTCGTGGCCAGGGACGCCTCCGACCTTCTGGCCCTTCTCGACGAGGCCCGGCGCGCCATCACCGCCGACCCCGCCAGACGGATCGGCCTCAACGGCATCATCCCCATTCCCCTGCGCGACCGGCTTTTCTACGCTCCCGACCCCCTTGGCCGGGAGGGAAAGATCGCTTTCGTCTTTCCCGGCTCGGGAAACCACTACCCCGGCATGGGGGCCGAACTTTCCGGCCGCTGGCCCGGGATTTTCCGCCGCCAGGACCTGGCCAACCTGAACCTGCGGAGCCAGTTCCAGCCGGAGCTCTTCTGGAACGGCGCTCCGCTCTCCGCCATCAACGACGACCACCGGGCGGTGATCTTCGGCCAGGTCGCCGTCGGTTGCGCGGTGAGCGACCTGGTGCGGAGTTTCGGGATCGAGCCACGGGCGGTGATCGGCTACAGTCTCGGCGAATCGGCCGCCCTCTTCGCCCTGGGAGCCTGGCGCGACCGGGACGGGATGCTGGCGCGCATGAATGCCTCGACCCTTTTTACGCGGGACCTGGCCGGCGAGTGCCTGTCGGCCCGCAACGCCTGGGACCTTCCGGAGGGGAAGGCCGTCGAATGGAGCCTCGGCGTGGTGGACGTCCCTGCCCGCGAGGTGCGCCGGGCCCTGCGAGACACGCCGCGGGTCTACCTCCTCATCGTCAACACCCCCGACGAATGCGTCGTGGGAGGGGACGCCAAGGGAGTGCGGCGTCTCGTCGCCATGCTCGGCTGCCGCTTCTTCCCCCTCGCCGGCGTTACCACGGTCCACTGCGAGGTGGCACGGGGGGTGGCCGGTCCGTACCGGGACCTCCACCTCTTCCCGACAACCCCCCCCGACGGGGTGACCTTCTACAGCGGTGCCCGTGGAGGAGCCTACCCGGTGACCCGGGAAAGCGCCGCCGATGCCATCCTCGCCCAGGCGGTGGAGGGAATCGACTTCCCGGCGGTGGTGGAATCCGCCTACGCCGACGGGGTGCGTCTTTTTCTGGAAATGGGACCGGGCAATTCCTGCACCCGCATGATTGGCCGCATCCTCGCCGACCGTTCCCACCTGGCCCGTTCCGCCTGCCACGGGGGGCTGGAACCGTCGACTACCATTCTCCGCCTCCTTGCCCAGCTGGCCGCGGAAGGGGTCCCGGTCGATCTGGCGCCGCTCTTTGCGACGCCGCCGCCCTCCATCTCCGCCGCAGAGGGACCGGTGCGCGGCACCTTACGGGTCCGCTGCGGCGGCACACCGTTCGCCCCTCCCCTGCCGCCGCAACAACTGCCGGCCGGACATCCCGCTCCGCCACCGTCGGACACGGCACCCGCAACGGATGAGGTACCGACTGTCCCGCCACAGCCCGTCCCCGGACCGGGGCATCAGCCGGATGAATGGGCACCGACGGCGGACCCATCGAAGGAAACATCGCTGGCACCGCTCGTACGGGAGTTCTCCGCCGCCCAGGAGGCCCGGCTCAAGGCCCATGAGGCTTACCTGCGGCTGGCCGACCAGCTCACCGCCTCCGTGGCGGATGCCCTGGCTCTTCAGTTTTCCCTGCAGGAGGCACTGGCCTCCGGAGATCAGGCCGAGCTGTCCCAGGTGCAACCAGGCAGCCACTCCCCGGACATCCCACTTCCTCTGGCAGAGGGAGGAAGCGACCCGGCGACGAACGCACGTGGGACGGCGACAGCCGACCGGCCGCGTCTCCCGGCCGCCTTCGACCGGGAGATGTGCCTGGAATTCGCCCGGGGGGACGTCGGCCGCATGCTCGGCCCTGACTTTGCCGAAGCG
>Ga0335085_10014769_pt1 | contig 11371 bp, 13 predicted proteins | sample Lox_Sample_45_FD_206712 | JGI IMG/M metagenome (GOLD analysis project Ga0335085, IMG submission 206712) | Soil microbial communities from Loxahatchee National Wildlife Refuge, Florida, United States - Lox_Sample_4.5 | ecosystem: Environmental > Terrestrial > Soil > Wetlands | place: USA... | reverse complement strand
CATCCGCATCGGACCGTAGACTTCCGGCATCATCACGGCGGCACCCTTGCCGAGCACCGCGATCCTGTGCAGGTACTCCGCACGCGCCAGCCGGTAGTCGTGCTCCCAGCGCGAGACGATGAACGGCGTCGCCGTACGCCGTACCTGCTTGATGTTGTCGCGATACGCGCGGATGGCCGCCGCGAGATCTTCATCGCTGTACCGCGCGTACGGATTGTGCCCGATGCTCCTCGCCATCTTTCACCACACTCTCTTTTTCTTGCCGCCGTACTTCTTTCCCCTCTTTCCCTTCTTCGCGATCTTGCGCTCGTACTTCTTGAGCGCCTCATTCAAAGCAATTGCTTGCTCACCGCTCAGAGCATAGCGGCTACGCTTCTTGCCATACGCCTTGGACTTCTTCTCGCCGACCATGCCGTGCATCAGCGTTCCGCCGCGCTTACGCTTCTTCCAAAGCGGACCGATGAACTCCTTCTCCTCACTCGCTTCGCGATTCACGACCACGCGTCCCACGGTCGGCAGCCGCGCGATCTTTCGTGCCGCCTTGAGCGCCGTCTCCCAGTTCTTCACCGTGAACGAAGCATCCGCAAAGCCGTCCGTGCAGCACCCGCTTCCTTCATTGGGAAACCGTTTCGTCGCGGCATCGAGTCGCGGCGTCCACTCGCCCGTGTAATAGACCCAGAGCGAGCCGATCCGGTTCTTGCTCTTCCCGATGTGAATCTTCGGATACATCCTCTTCTTCATCACAGCACCGCCGCGAGCAGCACTGCGAGGGCCACGGTGGTCCCACCCGCGATCGAACCGACTTCCCAGCGCGGCCAGCCGCCCGGCCACGCCGGTTCGACCCACCAGGATGGCTTGACCGAGGCGTGAACATCCGTCGCCGCGTCCTTGACCGCCGCCGCTGCCGCTTGAACCTGGGCCGGCGTCTTGGCCGCCTTCGCCTGCGCGACCGCCGACTTCAATTTCGCCTGAACATCTGGCGGGGGCGGGGGTGCGGCTGCATCCGAGGCTTGCTGCGCCTGAGTCGCTGCCGCCTGCACATCCGACGGCGTCTGCGCGTGTTCGGCTGCTGTCGCGGCATCGAGCGCGACCTGCGCCTGAAGTGCGGCTTGATCCTTCAGCGTCACGCCGGGCGGGAGCACGCCGGGCGTCACCTTGAGAGCCATGATGACGCCTTCGTCGATCTTGCCCGACTGAGCCAGGTTCAAGTCGCTCTGGAGCTTCAAGATCGCCTTCTTGGTGCTCGGACCGAACAAGCCGTCGACACCGTCACCGTTCGGGCCGGTCGAACCGCAGTCGTAGCCCTTGTTGACGAGCGCCTGTTGCACGGCCGCGACCGTCTTGGCGTCGGCGTAATTCGCGCCCACCGTCGGCACGGTCACGACCGCATCACCGAGCCAGAACTTGCGCGCGCCATACGCCTGCACGTCCGCATGACCCGGCACTTCGGGAAAAAAATCTTCCCGATGAAAGTCATCCGCGCCGAGCAGATTCAGGCCATCGAAATCGTCGTTCCGCGACATTCTCGTCTCCTCGTCGACTACTTGACGATCTTATAGATGCCGAACCCGAGAGCGCTCGCAAGCGCGAGCCCGATACCCAACACCGCGCCCCCCGGCAGAGGACCCAAAGCAGGTTCCGAGAACCAGCTTCCGCCGCCCCCACCGTGACCGTGACCGCCTCCGCCACCACCCCCACCACCACCGCTGTCGCCCTTGGCGCTCTTGTCGCCGCCGGGCGTCTTGGTGTCGGTCTTCTTGTCGCCCTTCGTCACCGTCTGAACGGCCGACACCAGACCGGGGCCGGCGGTCTGAATGAATGAGAGCGCCTTGTCGGTGCTGCTCTGCGGAGCCGCCGCCGTCGTCGCGTCATCTGCACCGAGGCAATGAAGTCCGTCCACGTTCGCCTCCTACTTCTTCAAAAGGAACTTTTTGACTACGATCCCCACCCCACCCAAGAGACCCGCACCCAATACGATCACGGCGTATCCCGGTAAGGGGCCGAGAGCACGGCGGACGAACCAGGACTCTTTTTCCCCACCACCGTCGCCGCCTCCGCCCCCGTCACCCCCACCATCGCCCGAACCAGCATGCAACTTTTGATCGACTTGCGTCCAGGCTTTTGCCATCGCCGCCAGATACCCATCCTTTGGCTTGGCCTGCGCGCGCTTCATCGCATCCGCGAGTTGCTTGTCGGCGGCATCGAGTCGCGCCTTGACTTGGTCCGGCGACAGATTCCGACCCGCTTGATCGGATTGCGCCGCCGCATTCTGAGCCTTCTGCGCATCTGCTTTCGCCGAAGGACTCTTGAGCAGCGCCGAGACCATCGCCTGACCCGCCGTGTTCGCAGCGGTCAAGTCGGCTTGGATGGCGGCAGCAAGCGTCGTCGCATCCGCTTTCTGCTGCGCATCCTCCGCCTTCGATGCCTCAGTTGCGGCGACGACACCGGACGTGAGTGCGCCCGCCGTCTGAAACAGCGAGCCGTAGTCGAAACCCACGTCACAACCGAAGAGATCGAGACCGTTCATTAACGTCTCCCGAACACTTTCATGACGATCTTCACGATCGCCAAGCTGGAACCACCAAGAACAATACCTGCAACCAAACCCGGCCAGAACTCCGAGAGCGCCCGACCTTTCCCTTTCGGTGGCACATTCGAAACCGTGACTCCAAGCTCGACCCCGTAATCTGCCGCCGTCTTCTTGATCAGTGGTGTGGCGATGTCGAGGACCGCTTTCGGTGCCGCGTCCACGAACGTCATCGCCGAGCTTGCGATGGTGCCGGTCTTTCCTCCGAGCTTCAGCTTCAGCTTGTCGTGGTCAATACTCTTCACCTGAAGCGTGATGTATTGATTCGCGAGGGCATCATCTGCACCAAGCAGACTGAGACCCTCGCCCACGGCCATGCCCTCGCCAACCGCCGAGGCCGTGCCGCTGGTCACGCCCATTTCCATGACCAGCGGCATGTGTTCGCTGAAGTGATCCATCGATCACTCGAAGAACCCCTCGCCGTCGAAGTCGCCCACGATCTCGCCGCCCGGAATGCCGAGGCCATCCTCGAAGCGGCCGGTCGTGCCGACGAACTCGAAGTCGTTCGCACCCTGACCGGGGAAGTTCCCCACGTCGGTGCTCATGCTCGCGAACGGGTCCGGCTGCTGATCCGCACCACCGCCATCGGCACCGTCGCCGCCACCACCATCGGCACCGTCGCCACCACCATCGCCGCCACCACCATCGGCACCGTCGCCACCACCATCGCCGCCACCGTCGCCGCCATCAGCCGGCGCTTGCTGATACGCAACACCGCCCGGTCCGTACGCCTGTTCCGGGTGCGCCGCGTAATATTGCTGTTGCTGCTTCGCCGCTTGGATGAGGACGTCGCCGGCTTGCTGCGCCTGTTGCGTCTGCACCTGTTGCGTGGCGGTGTCCTGCTGAGCCTGCGAGACGATCGCCTGCTGAGCCTGGGTCTCGACCTGCGCCTGCTGACCCTGCGCCTGATACTGCGCCTGAGTCGCCTGCGACTGAGCCGCCGACTCGGCGAGCGCTTGCTGCGCCTGTTGCGCCGCGAGTTGCGCCTGCGAATCGGCCTGCATCTTGGCCGTGGCCGCCGCCTGAGCCGCCGCCGCAGCCGAAGCCGCCGTGGCCGCCGCCGCCGCCGTGATCGCCATCGACTGCTTGATCGGGAACGTCAACCAGTCGGGCGCCTCCTGCGCATACCAGAACGCGACGCCGTTGCCGTCGACGCGCATGTTGGGGAAGCCGCGCAGATGGTTGCCGACCAGCGGGCCGAACGGAGCGCCGTTCGACGTCGAGTTCTTGGTGTTCGACGCCCACGCCTCTTGCGGCGTGACCTGCGACCACCAACCCGAGTCACCGAGATGGTAGCGACCCCCGACGAGGTTCCACTGACCGGCGGCGAGGTTCGAGCCCCACGGAATGCCATCGCCAGCGGGATCATTCTTGTCGTAGCGACCGAACACGTATCCCCAGTGCTCGGTGCCGTCGATCTGCGCGGTGTTCGGCTCGACGTAGTGATCGGTCGACCGCGACAAGAGACCGAGCGAAAGGCAATAGCCTTCCGGCGTGCCCTTCGAACCGTTGTAGACCACGACGCCACCGGGCATGGTGGTCACATCGGCGAGGAACTGATCCATCGGCGGTGCCGGACCGAATGCTGCCGGATCGGTGATCGCCAGATCTTGCGTTGCACCATCGGCAGCCGGGGCCGCACCACCATCGGCAGGCAGACCACCATCGGCCGGCAGACCACCATCGGCCGGCATCGCGCCATCGGCCGGCATCGCACCGTCCTGACCCATCACGGTTGCGGCCGGGTCGATCGAACCGTCGGTGAGGAAGCCCCGACGCGCGGGATCGGGAACCGCTCCGACGGCCGAGTAGTAGTCGTGGAAGCAGCCGAGAACCTCGGCGCCGATCGAACTCAGGCCGAAGCCAACGTGCGACGTCTTCTGCGGCTTGCGCATCGCGGCGGCGGTCTTGCGCTGATTGACCATCGACTGCGCGAGCGTCTTGATCAACTTCTTGGTGTTGACCAGATGTCCCGCGAGCGCCTTGGCCGCCTGATTCGACTTGGCGACGGCGGCAGCGTGCTTCTGGACCGCCGCTTGAGCCTTGGGCGACACGGCGGCCTGCGCGAGCGCACCGACGTGCGTCGGCAACGTCACCGTCGCCGGCTTCTGCGCGAGCACCTTGAGCCCCTTCATGACCGTGTTGACGGCCTGGGTGGTGACAGCGTGCGAGTGCTGAAGCACCTTGCCGTGGTTGGCCATGTCGGGGTTGACCTTGCCCGCCGGATAGGCTTTCGCCGCCGCCGACAGCGATTTGTTCTTCGGCTTCAGAGCCGGCTTGGTCGGCGCCTTGGGCTTCGCCGCCGCGCCGATCTCGTAACCCGGCCGGTCGGCCGCAGCCGCCGCACCGATGACTCGCGCGGATTCGAAGAAGTCACCGAACCCGATCAACATCTCACCTTTCACTCTGCGATTATTGCTCACGGTGATCTCCTTGGTTTACAGGCTCAACTCGAACGGAATACGAATGCCGTTGACCGCGCGACCGCCGGCAGGAACACCTTGGGCGCTCGTCACGGTGATGAAATACGCGTCTGTCGGAATCGTGAACGGCGCCACGGTCGCGAACGTCGTCAACGAATATGTGTACTCCCACAATCCGATCAGATTTGCGTTGTAGGTCAAGAAACTGACCGTCAACGTGTCGGTTGGCGACGCCGGCAACGGGGGAAGCATCTGCACCGACCGCAACGGGATCGGAATGATCGGGGTCGTGTCCCCCGCCACGAGTTGGTCGACGTAGATGGTACGCGTCACGGGCGCGATCGACGGCGCCGCGAACGTGCCAATCGATGCACCGGCCACGATCGTCGGTGAAGTGGCCCCACCATACGGTCTCGGCGGGTCCATGCCGACGAGCACCGAGATGTAATTGCCGACGACGGTGATTCGCCGACCGAGGCCAATGTCCATGGTCACGCTGTTTTGCGTGTTGCCATCCGCGCCGTACTGAACGACGGCATATGGCCGACTATCGACGATGTTGGGTCCGCGAACCGAACCGGGACTCGGCAAAGGCGGCAATGTCATGCCGAAATCGATCGACATCGCTTGGGACTCGTCTTTCGATCCCTGCCAGAACGCGACCGTATTGCTCTGCATGACGCCTTGAGCAATCTGATCCGCCGTCGGCGCGTTCGTAATTGTCGCCGTACGGCCCAACGTCGTGTTGACGTCGAACGATGCAGGCGCGATCGAGACTCGCTGACTCGGCTGTCCCGAATTCGGAACACCGCCCGCGCCCGGCACACCACCCGCTGCACCCGGTGCCGCACCGCCCGTGATCCCCGGCATCATGGACAAGATGTCCATCGCCTCGGTTTCGTGCGTCGATCCTGCGGGCAGGCTATCGTACGCCTGTGCCGTGTCGCGAAGGAGTTGCAAGAAATCGCCCGTGGTCGCGGTCTGCAAGGCTTCGTCCTGCGCCTTCATGGCCGCACCCGCGAAATCGAACCCGATCGCCGTCAATCTTTGCTTGACGTGCTGATTGCGGGGATCACTGGCAAGGCCCGCGAACACCTGCGCCGCATTCCGCAAGATCTGCGGTGCTTGCCTCGGGTTGTTCTTCGCCGCCCCGATGAACTTCTGCGCAAGATTGCTCGCGGGCCGAGCCATTACGCCACCGCCTTCGCCAACGCGAGCGCCTCGGTCATGGCCTGACGAACCGGCGCCGGGCTCTTCTTGCCGAGCCGCGCCCACTCGTCACACGCTTGCGCGTTGCCGGCCCTGCACGCCATCGCCAGCATCGCCAGCGCACAGAGCGCCGGGTTGACCTTGGGCTCGATGCGGATGATGAACGGCTTGGCCTGCGTCGCCTCGGGACGCTCGACGATCGCAGGCGCAGCCGCCGCAATCTCCTTCATGATGGTGCCGGCGCCGAGCACGCAACCCATCGCCGGCAACGCACCGATGACCGCCGACGCCGCACCGGACTCGGCCGCGTGACGGGACATCTCCTCGACGCACTTGACGATCGGCTCCAGCGACGTGCAGATCTTCACCTTGCCGTCTTTGCCGGGCAGAAGCAGTGATGCGCAGACGTTGTCGCCCTCGCGCCACGCCGTCACCAGCCCTTGGTAGCGCTTCGGCATGTACATCTCGACGATCTTCGACTTCTCTGCCGCGTCGACTTCGTCTCCGAGCACGGTCAGGTCGTCGATGTCGTCCGAGAGATCGGAGAAGTCGTCCTCGACACCGCCGCTCTCGTGAGCATGCGGGTCGGCGAGATGAGCATCGAGCCGCGCCGAAAGCTCGGCGACCTTGGCCGCAAGCTCGCGCATCTCGGGTGACGACGATGAACGGAACGACTGATAGCTCTCCTCGGTGTCAACGCGCACGTAGCGCGGCGGCGCACCCGCACCGCAACGCTGCATGAACTGCGACGTCAGCGGGTACTCGTCCTTGCCCATGGCCATCGCGGAGCCGACGAGGAACTCGGTGACGTCGGGGTCGTAGCCCTCGTCAATCGGCGCGTCCACGTCGACGGCCTTCATCACGGGCGGCGGTTGACGATTGTCTCGCGCCGTCTCGATGACCTTGGCCGCAGCCGCCGCCTGTGTCACCGGGGCCGGGGCCGCCGCAGCCGCGCCCATGCCCGTCGGTCCGAGCATGAACGACTCGAACGGAGCCTCGCGACCGATCTCGGTCGGGCCGTACATGGCGTAGCTGCCCATGACGTGCGCTTGATCCTCGGGCGACCAATCACCCATGTGGGTTTTCCCCATCATGAAGCCCTGCTCCGGCGACCAGTCACCGATTTCGCTCTGGCCTTCTTCGGAGGCCGGACCGTGACCGATCTCGCTCTGACCTTCCTGCGACGCGAGACCGGCACCGATTTCGCTCTGGCCTTCCTCGGAAGCGAGACCTTCACCGATCTCGAAACCGGGACGATCCGCCGCCGACGCAGCACCCAAGAGATTTTCTCCGTCCAACATGGTCATGTCCTCCGCTACTTCGAGTCGGCCATCTCCACCGTGGGCCGAATATTCGGCCATGCTTCCCGAGCCACGGTCCGTCTTGATTCGCAGACCCAACATCTCGATCCCAGGCGGCGGATGAGCATCCCAGATGTGCTCGTCCTCCAAGCTCGTCGAGAATTCGTTGTCGTTGTCGTCGTTGTCGAGTGGCATGGTTTCCTCTCAGAAAGCCCCTTGAACCTTTTCGTACAACTCCTGCGTTCCCTTGAAGAGCTTCGGCCACGCTTCCAACGCGCCTCGACCCCCGCGATGCAACACGGCCAACGATCCCGCCACCGTCGCGTCTTTCGGCTTGACGAGTTTTCCCTCCCGCATGGCGTCGAAGTACAGTCGCATCGACTGAGCGAGTGCCGTGTACTGCGCGAGCGGATTGTCGAGAAAGCGCTTCTGCGTCCACGGCAAGACGAACTCGCAGACTTGAATCTGCCGACCGGCCGGACACGTCTCCAACTCCGTGTCTTCGGTCCATACACTCTTGCAGCGCTCACAACGCTTCTCCTCGAAGCGCGGGCGCTCACCACCGATCCACGAATGCTGCACCGGCCGCCGCAACGAACGCAACCCGGTCGCGTAGCCAAGCTCGACCAGCCGACGCGGCCGGATGTCGTACATGCCGAGACCACCGGATTCGGAGATCACATTCGACGACGGGTGAACTTCGAGCCCGCGATAGAACACGTACCACGCCTCGCGACGAATGCCTCGCAACGGGCTCTCGGGACCGGACGTGAATCTTTGAGCCGTACTGTTCATCGATGACGCCCCCTCCTACGATCTCTTCGCGCTGCCGAGATCGCAATGCTCGAAGGTGGCGAGACCGCCTCCGCGCACCGAAAAAGCACGACGGGCACAAGCCCCGAATAGTTGCCCAACCGCCCAAACCGATGATGCCCATCCTCGATCTGATATCGCGTACCGATCTGCACCACCAACAGCGCAGGATAAGTATCGCGTTGTGGCGGTTTCATCAGCCCATGCAGCGCCGGCCCTTGGAAACCCGGATGCGGCTTGAGCGCCGTACGTGGCACCCAGAAAATCTCTGCGTCGTTGCCGTACGGCGACACCACGCGCTTGTCTTTCCACGGCGGCATCACAGTGGCACCAGCATTCCGACGGAGTAGATCGACACGAGACCATCGCGCGAAGGGTGTGGGTCCCAAGCAACGCGACCGCCGATGCCCACGACACGGTGCCCGAAGCCTCGGGGAGAGATTCCCGACATCAGATGAGGCACTTCCGGCATGCAGTCGAGAATCTCTTGTGGTAGCTCTTGATCGTGCGGTGCCGCAATTTCGACGAGACCCAGGCCAATTGACGCGAGCCACGCACGTTCACGATCGCCTTGGTCTTGGCCTGCTCCCATGGCGGCAGCCGGATCGAGTCGCGGAACTCGATTGATCGGAATGCCGAGGATCGTCGCGTACGCCGCGCGAACGCACTCACCGTCCGGCCAGCCCTCGACCCGCTGTGTCTGCGGCATGAGGAGGTACGGCCAGCCCTCGACCCGCTGTGTCTGCGGCGCGATCACGGCAACGTTTGCCCCGGCACGATGACGACGGTCGAACCGCCCGTCTCGTAGACGGACCAGAGCGTTCCGGTCCACTCGACGCGTGCGAAATCGCCGACCGTCTGAAAGACGATCGCGCGAAAATCTGCCAACAGCGGCACGGGCAAAAGCGCGTAGTCGGGTGGGCAGATCGTGATCGCGTACGGCGCCTGAGCCGTGCCCGCGCCCGTGTTGAGCAACGTCGCCTTCAAGAGCTTGTCGCCGGGCGTCGTCAGGATGTTGTACGGCAGCCCCGGCAACGTGTAGAAGAACCCGTCGGCGATCGGCTCGGAACTCCCCACCAGCGTGAAGTCCGACTCCGTGTCCATCGGATTCAGCGCACCGAAATCGCTCACGCCGTTGTACTGCGTGACCAGCGTCGGGTACGAGATCCCCGGTTTCTGAACGTCAGGCTGCACGGCGGGTTGCTCCTCGGGTTGCGCCCACGTTCGGGCCAACGTACGGGTACGGTGACTTGAAGACGCCATCCTTCGGAACGAGACCCATCTGATCGATCTGACGACCCACCACATCCGGCGACGCGCCTTCGGCGTCGATCAACCGTTGCGCTGCGGCCATGTAATTCTGCCAGCGCTCGACGTTCTTGCGGCACTCCTCGCGCCGTTCGGCCGCGCGATCGGGACCACCCATGCCGAGAATCAGGCTCGGGTCCTCGGCAGTACCGTCGGGCCACTTGACGATCGCGTGATAGGTTTTTCCTCCGCGCTCGTTGGCCTGAGCCGTTACGAGATACGGACTGGCAGCAATTCCGACACGCCAAAGCTCGGCCACTCGCAGCGGGACAAGCTCGTTACAGTCGCCTTTGCCCCGGCGGAACAAAGCCGGCACGTCGAGAAAAATTTCGATACCTTTGAGCATGCGGACGATCATGAGTGCCGTCTCAACATCGCAACCCATCTTGCGCAGGAGCTTGAGCAGATCCGAGACATCGCCTTTCTTGAGAGGCGGTCGACCATCGGCTTGATCTGGGGGAGTGTAGACGATCCCCGAATCGTACAAAGCCGGACAATCGGGATGTTTGCGCAAATACATGAGATCAAGACGCGAGTTGATCCCCAGAAGCCTCATGAGGATATCTTCGCTGTCGTCTTGATCTTCGGGCGTATCGAAATCAAGACGAAAACCGAGATGGAGGTCCCGAAGAGACATTTACGAAACCCCCCAATATTGATACACTTCTTCGCTAGAACTGAGGCCAGTGTGACGAACAAGATTCGAAAATGCGAAGTATGTGGCTCTCAAATCAAACAACACCTGGAACGCAAACCTCGGTTTTGTAACCGTACCTGCAAACGAAAAACGTCCAAGACAGTGGTCGTTACTTGCCTGATCTGCACCAAAAAATTTCCCCACTACCTCAGTGCTCAAAAACGGCAGAAGAGTTGGCGCCTCTGTTGCTCGCAACAGTGTCTCTCCGAGCTTGCTCGTCGAGGCCGAACAACGACGTGTCCGATCTGCAAAAAACAATTCATCTACAGTTCCGGTCGACCCCAGGTCTACTGCTCTCACAAGTGCCGAGGTATTGGGATGAGGACCGGAAAACAGTCCTCTTGTGACATCTGCAAAAAATCGATCTGGGTGATCCAGAGTCGAGCACGCAACTACAGCGTTCGATTCTGTTCTCGGAAATGTACCGACGTGTGGCAAAAACGAAAACGAACAACCCACATCTGTCGATACTGCGGCAAGACCTTTCAAGTAAGACGATCGACCCTCATTCAACGCCGTCAAGAAGGCTACGGTATTGTTTTCTGCTCCCGCACCTGTTGTCTTGCCGATCCGAAGAGACGTACGAAGATCATTCGCTTCATCAAGAGCCGCCGACAAACAAAGCTGGAAACCCTTGGCTACGCAATGCTCGATGACGAAAAGATCGTCTACAAACGCCAACACATCGTTTTCGGTAAATGGTGCGTTGACGCTTTTGTGCCGTCGCACAGCCTGGTGATTCAGTTCGACGGAGACTATTGGCACGGGAACCCAATCCGCTTTCCGGTACTTACAAAGAAACAAGATCGGCAACACCGATTGGATCAAGGGCAGAACCGTTACTTGATCAAACGCGGATGTCGTGTTCTCCGCATTTGGGAACGGGACATGCTCAAGCATCCACACACAGTCAGACGACGTCTCCGAACCGCACTGGCTAAACCTGTGCGATTCGAACGCATCGCTTGATATCGCGATGAGACAGACAACAATCCCAAAACCTGTTCTCAAAATACGACTCCTGGCTTTCAAA
>Ga0335085_10014768_pt1 | contig 11371 bp, 8 predicted proteins | sample Lox_Sample_45_FD_206712 | JGI IMG/M metagenome (GOLD analysis project Ga0335085, IMG submission 206712) | Soil microbial communities from Loxahatchee National Wildlife Refuge, Florida, United States - Lox_Sample_4.5 | ecosystem: Environmental > Terrestrial > Soil > Wetlands | place: USA: Florida... | reverse complement strand
TCGTTTCATCGCCGAGCTGAAGCGCCGCCGCGTCATCCGCGCGCTCGTGGTCTGGGGCATCGCGGCGTTCGCGGTGCTGCAGGTCTACGAGCCGGTGATGCACGGGCTCCACCTGCCCGACTGGACGCTCAGCTTCGTGGTGGTGGTGCTGGCCCTCGGCTTCCCCGTCGTCGCTGCGCTCGCCTGGACGTTCGACATCACGCCCTCGGGCATCGAGCGCACGGGGGCGCTGCCGGCCGACGCCTCGGTTCCCTCGGCACCGGAGCCGAGCCGGCTCCGCCTCGTGCTCCTTCTCCTCGGCCTCGGCGTCGCCGCGGCCCTACCGGGCGTCGTCTACTTCTTCGTGTGGCCGGGCCCGGCCCGCCACGCAGCGGGCCCGCAGGCGCAGGCCTCCGGTGGGCGGGCCGCGGGCGCGCCGTCGATCGCCGTCCTGCCGTTCGTGAACATGAGCCCGGACAAGGACCAGGAGTACTTCTCGGATGGCATCTCGGAGGAGATCCTGAACGCGCTCGCCCAGGTGGACGGCCTGCGTGTCATCGGGCGCACGTCGTCGTTCGCGATGAAGGGGAAGGAGGAGGACCTCCGCACCATCGGCCAGCGGCTCAACGCGCAGAACGTGCTCGAGGGCAGCGTGCGGCGGGCCGGAGCACGCGTGCGCATCACCGCCCAGCTCATCGAGGCCACCGGCGGCTCGCACCTCTGGTCGCAGGAGTTCGACCGCGAGCTCACCGACGTGTTCGCCGTGCAGGACGAGATCGCGCGCGCGGTGACGGCGGCGCTGCGCCAGAAGCTCCTGCCGGCCGCTCCCAGCGCGGCGCGCGCGGCGACGGCGGAGACGTCCCGGTCGGCGAATCCCGAGGCCCACGATCTCTACCTCCGCGGCATGGCGCTCATGGCGCGCGGATCCGGCCAGGGTTACGAGCAGGCGCGCGATGCGCTCATGAAGGCCGTGGAGAAGGACCCGGACTTCGCGCTCGCCTGGGCCTCGCTCGCGAGGGCCCGCTTCTGGTCCGCCGACCAGGGTTCCCTCGAACCGAACGTGGAGATCCCGGCGGCGATCGCCGCGGCCGACCGCGCCGTGGCCCTCGCGCCCGGGCTGGCGGAGGCCTGGTTCGCGCGAGGCTTCCTGAAGCAGGGTGCCCTACAGCAGTGGTCCGCCGCGCTTGCCGACATCGAGCGGGCCCTCAGCCTCAGCCCGGGCAACGCCGACATCCTCATCCAGCATGGCTCCCTTCTCGCCAACCTCGGCCGGCTGCCGGAGGCGATCCCGGACCTCGAGAAGGCGGTCGTGCAGGATCCCCTCTCCGTGCAGGCGCACGTCATCCTGGGTGTCGCCCACCTCGCCAGGGGCGAGTACCCGCTCGGCGAGGCGTCCGCGGCCCGCGCGCTCGAGCTCGCGCCGGAGAACGCCCGGGCCGCGCGTACGCTCGGATTCGCGCTTCTGCTCCAGAGGCGATATTCCGACGCGCGAGCGGCCTTCCATCGGTCCACCAATACGCTCTTCTCGCTCATGGGCGACGTGATGGTGGACCACTCGCTGGGCGACGACGCGGCATCGAAGCGGGCGATGGACTACCTGCTCACCCTTCCCGGGGTGGCGGGGGGCAACTACCAGGTGGCCCAGATCTACGCCTGGCGCGGCGAGACCGACGCGGCCTTCGAGTGGCTCGGCAAGTCCGCCGACGTGCACGACGCGGGCCTCGTGTACGTCAACTGGGATCCCTTCCTCGCGGGGCTCCATGGCGACAGGCGCTGGCGCACGTTCCTCGCCCGGCTCGGGCTTCCGGCCGTGTAGCCAGGCCATCGGTGCCCCCGCCCCCATCGGGTGTTGACCGGCTCCACTCCCAGGAGAACTCGATCGGTCCACGCGAGGGAGGAGCCATGAGCACGCTGACATCGCGCGAACTGGAGGAGATCGAGCGCGCCAATGCATCCGGGAAGCGGCCGGTGCTGTTCGCCCACGGCCTGTGGCTGCTCTCCTCGAGCTGGGCCCGCTGGCGGCACCTGTTCGAGGAGAACGGCTTCACGACCGTCGCCCCGGGCTGGCCGGACGATCCGGAGAGCGTGGCGGAGGCCCGCCTCCGGCCGAGTGCATTTGCCGGGAAGGGCATCGCCCAGGTGACCGACCACCTCGCCGAGGCCATCGGCAGGCTCTCCCTGCAGCCGGCGGTGGTTGGCCACTCGTTCGGCGGCATGCTCGCGCAGCGGCTCGCGGGCCTGGGCCTCTCGGCCGCGACGGTCGCCGTCGATCCCGCCCCGTTCCGCGGCGTCCTCCCCCTGCCGCTCTCGGCGCTCCGGGCGGCGCTCCCGGTGCTCGGCAACCCCGCCAACGCCGGCCGCGCCGTGGCGCTCACCTTCCCGCAGTTCCGCTTCGCGTTCGCGAACGCGGTCTCCGAGGACGAGGCCCGCCAGCTCCACGAGACGTACGCGGTGCCCGCTCCCGGGAAGCCTCTCTTCCAGGCCGCCACCGCGAACCTCAACCCGTGGACGGAGGCCCGGGTGGACACGCGCAACCCCCGGCGCGGCCCGCTCCTCATCCTCTCCGGCGAGAAGGACAACACGGTGCCGTGGGCGCTCTCGAACGCGGCCTACGGGCGGCAGCGGCGGAACCGGGGCGTCACCGAGATCCGCGAGGTGCCGGGGCGCGGCCACTCGCTCACGATCGACTCGGGCTGGCGCGAGGTCGCCGGCATCGCCCTCGCGTTCGTGCGCGACCACCTGCCGGGCAGCGCCGGCCGGGCGGCCATGGGCGCGGCCGGCGGCGAGGCGCGGGACTCGACGGCGCCGTAGCGCCCGGATCGCCTCCGGCCCCCGATCAGCTCCCCTTCACCTGCGCCCCTCCGCCGCCGGCCCCGCTCCCTGCAGCGAGGTCCCTGGCAGCATCCAGGTGAGCTCGCCGGTCGCCCAGGTGGAGAGGAAGACGAGCGCGAATGGCAGCCAGGTACTCGCCACGCTCGCGAAGACGACGGCGCTGCGGAGGAAGAGCCCGGCCACGACGACGAGGTCGAGCACGATCACGGTCGCGACGAACGCGAGCGCCGCCGGCAGCGGGTCGCGCGCACCGCGAGCCGCGAAGTAGTGGCGCGCGACGGGCACGAACAGGATCGGCACGAGGGCGGCGTGCACGGCGAGCGCCACCCGCTCGCTCGCCAGCGCGAGGAGCACGGCCATGAGGACGCCGCACGCGGCCCAGCCCACCGCCGCGTGGAGGACGAGGCGTGGGAGCGAGCGACCCGGCTGCTTCACCGCATCGCGAGGTCTCGCCGAGGGTAGCGCCCGGGCGACGCCCGCCGCCCATGCGCGGATGTGCTCCGGCGATCGCCAGTCTCCCGCCCGCGTCCTCGCCATGCCGCTCGCCGGGAAGCCCTTCGCGTCGGGCGCGAGCCTTCCACCGAACGTGACGTGGCCCACCGCGCCGACGCGCTCCATGAGCGTCGCGACCTGCCGCGTCGGCGGGATCTCCAGCCGCTCGGCGCTCTCGTCGAGAGGCCCCGACGAGAAGAACCAGGTGGGAACGCGCCGGAGCTCCTGCTCACGGCGCCGCACGAACCGTCTCGCGGCCGGGTGCCAGCGGTTGGCGTACAGCCCACCGCCCACGACGACCGCCTCGTACCCGCTCGCCCGCGCCGCCTCGCGCGGCGGAAGCACGTCCACGGCGTGGCCCTCGTCGCGCAGCGACTGGCCGACGATCCGAGCGATGCCCTCCGTCCCGCCCCGCTTCGAGCCCCACGTGACGAGGACCCTCATGGCCGAGACCCCCCTCGATGCACGATCCACCCCGGACCCGCCGGCGCAACGGCACATCCGGTCGCTGCGACCTTCCACCGCGAGGCGCACGCAGCCTCGACCCCCGCCGAGGGGAGGCTCTCCCGGGGTGTCCGCCGGATAGGCCTCCACAGGGGCCCGTCGCCCGGAGATCCGTCCGTTACGATCGGCCCCGCTCGAGAGGAGGCGCCCATGCCCACCACGCGCTACGCGATCGACGTCAACGGCCGGACCCGCGAGGTCGAGGCGACGCCCGACACGCCGCTTCTCTGGGTGCTGCGCGACGGCCTCGACCTCACCGGGACGAAGTTCGGGTGCGGTCAGGGGCTGTGCGGCGCCTGCACGGTGCACCTCGACGGCCGGCCCGTGCGCTCCTGCCAGACGGCGATCTCCGAGGTCGGCACGAGGCGGATCACCACCATCGAGGGCCTCGCCGCGGCCGGCGATCACCCCGTGCAGACGGCGTGGGTCGCCGAGGACGTTCCGCAGTGCGGCTACTGCCAGTCGGGCCAGATCATGGCCGCCGCGGCGCTCCTCGCGAGGACGCCCCGTCCGACCGACGCGGAGATCGACGCCGCGATGGCGGGCGTCCTCTGCCGCTGCGGCACCTACAACCGGATACGGCGGGCCATCCGCCGGGCTGCGGGGGTGACGCCATGACCGCGCGTGAAGGCCGCCTCGGGCGGCGCGAGTTCCTGGAGGCGGCGGCCCTGGGCGGCGCCGGGCTCTGCCTCGCGATGGCCCTGCCCTCGCGCGCCGACGAGGTGACGGGCAAGGCGCAGGTTCTCGAGCCGAACGCCTGGCTGCGGGTGGACGCGGCCGGCGTCGTGACGATCTTCCTCGCCAAGGCCGAGATGGGCCAGGGCGTCTTCACGTCCATGCCGATGCTCGTCGCGGAGGACCTCGAGGCCGACTGGAAGTCCGTGAAGGTGGTCCAGGCCGACGCGAGCCCGAGGTTCGGCACGATGATCACCGGCGGCTCGTCGAGCGTGCGGCGCAGCTGGAAGACGCTGCGCGAGGCGGGCGCGAGCGCGCGGACGATGCTCGTCGCGGCTGCGGCGAGGCGCTGGGGCGTACAGCCCGGGACGTGCCGGGCCGAGCGCGGCGAGGTGATCCACGATGCCTCGGGCCGGAGGCTCGGCTACGGCGCCCTCGCCGCCGAGGCGGCGGCGCTGCCGGTGCCGAAGGACGTGGCGCTCAAGCCCCCGAAGGACTTCCGCCTGCTCGGCCACCGCACGCCGCGGCTCGACACGCCCGACAAGACGACCGGCAGGGCGGTGTTCGGCATCGACGTGCGCGTTCCGGGCCTGCTCCACGCCGCGGTGGCCCGGCCGCCGGCGCTCGGCGGGAAGGTGACCGCGTACGACGCGAAGGCCGCGCTCGCGGTTCCGGGCGTCGTGAAGGTCGTGGCGGTTCCGAGCGGCATCGCGGTCGTGGCCAGTTCCACCTGGGCGGCGTTCCAGGGACGCGAGAAGCTCGCGGCGAGGTTCGACGCGGGACCGAACGGCGTCGTGGACTCGGCGGAGATCGCGAGGAGGCTTGCCTCCGCGCCGGTCCTCGCGAAGCCGGCGCGCGTGGACGGCGACTTCGAGAAGGCGTACGCCTCGGCGGCGAAGAAGCTCGAGGCCGTCTTCGAGCTGCCGCTCCTCGCCCACGCCACGATGGAGCCCATGAACGCGACGGCCCACGTGAGGAAGGGATCGGTCGAGATCTGGGCGCCCACGCAGGCGCCCTCGTGGGTGATCCCGAAGCTCGCCCAGTCGTTCGGCGTCGCGGAGTCGGCGGTCACGATGCACGTCACGCTCCTCGGCGGCGGCTTCGGGCGGCGCGCCATGAGCGACTTCGTCCTCGAGGCCGCTCACGTCTCGCGCGCGGCCGGCGGCGTGCCGGTGCAGGTGACCTGGACGCGCGAGGACGACATGCGCCACGACTGGTACCGGCCGCCGGGCCGCAACGAGCTCCGGGCCGGCCTCGACGCGGCCGGGAAGCTCGTCGCATGGAGGCACCTCGTGCGCGCGCCGTCCGCCGCGGCGTCGGTGTTCGGGGCGGCCGCGGGCGCGGGCCGCGACCGCCCGGACGTCGTGGAGGGCGCGGCCGACGTGCCCTACGCGGCCGGAGCCGTGCGGGTCGAGGCGGCCATCCCCGACATCGGCGTGCCGCTCGGCTTCTGGCGCTCGGTCTACGCCTCCCAGAACGCCTTCCCGGAGGAGTGCTTCGTGGACGAGCTCGCCGCGGCGGCCGGCGCCGACCCGCTGGCGTTCCGCCTCGCGAACCTGCCCGCGGGCAACCGCCTGCGCGGCGCGCTCGAGCTCGCGGCGTCGAAGGCGGGCTGGGGCACGAAGCCGGCGCCCGGCCACGCCCTCGGCATCGCCTGCCACACGAGCTTCGGCTCGCACGTGGCGGAGGTGGCCGAGGTCTCGGTGGAAAGGGGCCGCGTGCGGGTGCACCGGGTGGTCTGCGCGGTGGACTGCGGGTTGACGGTGAACCCGGACACGGTCGAGGCCCAGGTGGAGAGCGCGGTGGTGTACGGCCTCTCGGCGGCCCTGCGCGGGGAGATCACCCTTCGTGGAGGCGCGGTGGTGCAGGGCAACTTCGACGACCAGGAGCCCCTGCGCATGGACGAGATGCCGGCGGTGGAGGTGCACGTCGTGCCGAGCGGCGAGGACCCGGGAGGCATCGGGGAGCCGGGGCTGCCACCCATCGCACCGGCCGTGGCGAACGCGCTCTTCGCCGTCACCGGGAGGCGAGTGCGGCGGCTGCCGCTGGGCGCGGTGGCGTCGAGCTGATCCCGCGCGCGGCTCAGCCCGTGCCGTCCACCCCGCCCGCCTTGAACGCGGTGGACTGCACGCAGTAGCGCTTGAGGATGCGGTGGAGGCTCTCGCGCGTGAGGCCGGCGCGGCGGGCCGCTCTCGTCACGTTGCCGTGGCAGGCCTGGAGGAGCTCGGTGAGGTAGGCGCGCGAGGCCCTCGCCCTCGCCTCCTCGATGAAGTCCCGGTAGCTGTTCATGAGCGGCTCGCGCACCGCGCCGACCTCGGGGGGCCCCTCCGTCCGCGGCCGCTCGCCCCGCGCATGCGCCAGCGCCCGCGCGATCGTGAGCGCGATCTCGGACGCGTCCACGGGCTTCGCGAGGTAGTCGAACGCACCCAGCTTGATGGCCGCAACCGCGTCGGACAGCCTCGGGTAGCCGGTCATCATCACCACGACGGGCCCGGTGCCGCGCTCGTGAACCGCACGCAGGACGTCGAACCCGCCGCCCACCGGGAGGCGGACGTCGGTGAGCACCACGTCGGGCGGATCCGTGGAGATCACGGCCAGCGCCTGGTTCGCGTCGCCCACCGTGGTGACCTCGTGGGCCACGCTCAGGATCTCCGACATGAGGGTCGCGACGCTGGGACGGTCCTCGACGACGAGGACCCGGGATCGGCTCGGGCTCACGTGGTTCCCTCCGTTGCGCGTGGAAGCCTGAGCGCGAACGTCGCGCCAGGCGGTCCGGCGGCGCCCAGATCGACGTCGCCGCCGTGCGCGCGCGCGATGGCGCGCGAGACCGCGAGGCCGAGGCCGGTGCCGCGCGGCTTCGTGGTGAAGAACGGCTCGAAGAGCCGGGCCCGGTCCTCGGGCCGGATGCCGCTCCCGCTGTCCGTGACCGCCACCATCACCGCGGCCTCGCTCTCGGCGATGCGCACGTCCACCCGGCCGCCCGCGCCGCTCGCCTCGGTGGCGTTCTTCACGAGGTTGAAGATCACCTGACGGATGCGCCCGGCGTCGGCGAGCGCGCTTCCGGCGCCCTCCACGGCGATGCGCCCGGCGCCCTCGCCTCCCGCCGCGGTGAGCGTGGTCGCCACGTCCTCGCACAGCCTCCGCAGGTCCACCAGTCCGCGCCCGGGGTCCGGCTCGGGTCGCGCCAGCTGGAGCAGGTCCGCGACGATGGCCTGGCAGTACCTCGCCTCCTGCTCCATCGCCTCGATGTGCCCTCGGAGCCGCGCGTCCCGCACGTCGCGGTCGAGCGAGAGGTAGCCGAGGATCGCCTGCACGGGGTTGTTGATCTCGTGGGCGATGCCGGCTGCCAGCCGGCCCACCGCCGCGAGCTTCTCCGCGTCCACGAGCGCCCGCTGGTGCTGCTTCAGCGCGGCGGCCATGTCGTCGAACTCACTCGCCACGAGGCCGAACTCGTCGGGCATGCGGAGGTCGATGCGGTGGTCGAGATCTCCGGCCTTGAAGCGGGCCGCTCCCTCGCTGAGGCGGGCCAGCGGGCGAGCCACCGAGCGCGAGAGGTACACGGCCGCGCTGGCCAGGAAGGCCGCGGTGACGAGGAGGAGGACGAACGACCACCGGAAGGCGCTCGACTGGAGCGCGCCCAGCTCCCGGTGGGCCTCGACCGTGTCCAGCTGGAGCAGCCGGGAGATGCCGTCGGCCGCCTTCTCGAGTTGCATCATCACCGCGCGCCCGTCGCGCGGGTAACTGTCCGGTTCAACGAAGGAGACCTCGCGCGCCTCGACCTCGCGGATGGCCAGGTAGAGCTTGTCCAGCGCCGCCCGGAGCTCGACCGCATGGCGCCCCGTGAGCTCGCTCTCGACCTTGCTCGCGAGCTCCTTGCCGAGCTCGACCGCTTCGTCGCGCGCGTGGCGGAACGCGTCGAGCTGGCCGCGCTCCTCGATGCCGGGAGCGGACGCCTCCTCGAACTGGTCGCGGACCAAGTCGAGCTGGAGGGCGATGGAGAGCGCGCGCTCCGCCCGCTCCACCCGGTGGAAGGCCGTCTCCATCCGCCGGATGGCGACCCCCTCGACGGCGAGCACGGCCAGGAACGCCGCGAATGCGAGGCCGAACGCCAGGACGAGCCGGCGCCGTGTCGCGAAGGGAGCGTGTGTGCGCGCGCGGTTTGCGGTCCGCGCCGTCGATTCCATCTCCAGGCTCATCCCCCGTTGCTGAGTCCGGGTCTCAATGTAAACGAACATGTACGGCGGCACCACCCCCGGAGACGCCCCCGGTGGACCACGAGTCGTCGATACCGTTGGGTCGGGAGTCGCAGAACAGCCATCGAGCGGACGTTTGCGCTCCGGGTGGCGCGCGCGCCTCCCCGTGGCATCGCGCTTGCGGGCGAGCCGCGAGAAGAGGAACACGATTGCTCGCCCCGACCTACGATCTCCGCCCCGCGACGGCTCCGGCCGGCCGCTTCCTGCGCGACGTGGCCCGCCTCGCCGACGAGGTGCTCCGCGCGGGCCTCGCGCTGCGTCCGACCGCCACGGCCTGCGCGCGCCACGTCGAGGAGAGCGGCCTCGTCCCGCGCTGCCCGGACGAGCTGTTGCTCGACCTGCTCGCCCTGGGCGTCCTCTGGCGCGCTCGCGGTGACGAGGCCACCCGCATCTCGGGCGCCCGGCTGCGGCTCATGGAGACGCTCGCGGCCGGACGCCGGGCCGGAGGCGCGCGTGTGCGCGACGGGTCGCCGTGCCTCATCCTCTCGCTCGACGCACCTCCCGAGCCCGGCCACGCGCTGCCCGGCCTCGCCGACCTGGACCGCCTCTTCACCTGGCTGCTCGCCTCGGGCGAGTACGACGATGCCCTCGCGCGCCTCGAGCCGGTGCGATCCTTCCTGGCAGCGGAGCCGCGCCTCGCGGCGGGCCGGCTGGCCGATCTCGTCGCGTTCGCGATCGCCTTCGAGGCCTGGGGCGAGTGGACGCTCGGCGCCTACACCAGGCGCGTCGAGCGCTTCCTGCGCGAGGACCTGCCGCGCCGGCGCTGGCGCGAGGACGCGGTGCAGTGCGCCCGCCGCCCGGTCGAGTACCACCTCGACCTCGTGGGGGCGGAGATCCTCAACCGGGCCTGGCGCGACGACTTCCTCGCCCGCCCGAGGCACGTGGTCGTCCTGCCGGCGTGCGCCCGCGCGCGGTGTGACTCCGAGTGTCAGGCGATCCGCGGCGAGGGCGACCTCCGCTGCACTCGTTGCACGTCCGGCTGCGCGGTCCGGGCCGCGACGGCGGTGGCCGAGGCGGCCGGCGCCGAGGCGGTGGCGGTGGTGCACGGGTCCGACTTCTCGAGCTTCCTGCGCTCGCCGGCGCTCTCCGGCCCGGGCGTGGGCATCGTCGGCGTGGCCTGCGCGGCGAACCTCCTCGCCGCGGGATGGCGGGCCCGATCCGCCGGCTTCCCCGCCCAGTGCGTGGTGCTCGATCGCTCTGGCTGCGGCCACTGGCTCGATGAGCCGCGCCCGACCGCACTCGACCTCCGGGAGCTGACACGCATCCTCGATCGCGGCGCCCGGCCCGCCCCGGCGCCGCCGCACCTGCGCGTGGTCCGCTGACCTCCCCAGGCTTCCCCCTGGCGCGGACCCATGCGGTGGTGGGATCATCCGCCGGCCATGACGCCCTGTCGGGAGTGCAGGCGGGAGGTCTCCGAGCAGGCCGTGTTCTGCCCGGGCTGCGGCGCGCCGCATCCGGCGAAGGCGGGGTGGAACGGCTACGGGTTCGAGTGGAAGTCCGACCTCGCCATCGGCGGGCTGCCGTTCGTTCACATCTCCTTCAAGTACCGCCCGAACCGCCGGCCCGTCGTCGCCCGCGGGGTGATCGCCATCGGGCAGTTCGCCGTGGGGGTCGTGACCATCTCCCAGTTCGGCCTCGGGCTCGTGAGCGTGAGCCAGTTCACCGTGGCGGGCTTCGCCCTCGCCCAGTTCGCGCTCGCCTGGTCCCTGGTCGCGCAGATGGGCGTCTACGTCGCGGAGGGCCACGGGCAGTTCATCCGCAGCGTGGCCCAGCTCCTCGGCATGGCGTCGTAGGGCGACGGCGTCGTGGGGCGCCCGGGCGTCCGTCCCCGGGGCTACACTCGCGTCCTCGCGCGGCGTCCCGCCGCGCCCGCCCACCATGCGCGCCATCGCGGTAGACGATCTCGAGGGTCTGGCCCGGGCGCTCCGCGAGCTGCCCGCCGGCGGCCCTCTGCCCGCGCGGACGGTGCTCGTCCCGTCCGAGCGGATGGCGCACGCGCTCCGGCGCCTCCTCGTCCGCGAGCCCCGGGCCGGCGGAGGCCCGAGCTCCCTCGCCGGGACGCGCATCGCGACGCCGTTCCAGGCGGCCCGGGAGGTGCTCTTCGCCGCGGGGCGTTCCTTCACCACGGGCGAATCCGCGCTCCGGCCAGCGCGCATCGACCGGAGGCTGCGCGAGGGCTTTCCCCTGTCGCGGCTCGATTCATCCCGGCTCGCCTCGACGCCGGGTTGGGGCGAGGCGTTCGCGAGGGCCATCCACCTCGTCGAGTCCGCCGGGCTCCGGCCAGGGGACCTCCCGGCGGAGGTGCCGGAGCTCCTCGACCTCTCGACGCTCTGGGCGGCGGTGGACGGCGAGGCCGGGGCCTCGTTCACCGCCGCGCGCCTCTTCGCCGAGGCCGCGGCGCTCCTCGAGGCCGACCGGCGGCTCTGGCCGTGGCCGGGCCCCGTCCTCGTGGCCGCCGACGGACACGAGCCCGACGCGCTGGCGCGGCTCCTGCGCGCCGTGCCGGAGGTGGTGGTGGCGATCCGGCGGGCCCTCCCCGCCCGTTCACCCTGGGTCGAGGGCGTCCGGCGGAAGCTCGGGGAGGAGGCTGCCAGCCGGCTCGAGGCTCCCGGCCGGCCCGGCGCTCCGGGGAGCGA
>Ga0335085_10014767_pt1 | contig 11371 bp, 7 predicted proteins | sample Lox_Sample_45_FD_206712 | JGI IMG/M metagenome (GOLD analysis project Ga0335085, IMG submission 206712) | Soil microbial communities from Loxahatchee National Wildlife Refuge, Florida, United States - Lox_Sample_4.5 | ecosystem: Environmental > Terrestrial > Soil > Wetlands | place: USA: Florida... | reverse complement strand
TCATCGGCTGATAGCATGTCTTGATTACGGGATACGAACCGAACCAGACCATGAAATCAACGGTCGTCTTTCTTCTGGTTTCAACTCTGTTCATTTGGAACGTTCCCGCTGGAGTCCAGCCGGACATCGTTTACGGCAAGGCCGGCGGGGTAATCTTGCGGCTCGATGCGAGCACGCCGGAAGGCACCGGGACTTTCCCCATCGCCATCATCGTCCACGGTGGCGGCTGGTCGAGTGGCGATAAACAAGCGGACATCAAGCCGTTGCTCAAACCTCTGGCGAAAGCAAACTTCACCTGGTTCTCAATCGACTACCGCCTTGCGCCGACAAATCGTTGGCCCGCTTGCTATGAAGACGTGCAATCAGCGATTCGCTGGGTGAAGGCGCACGCCGCGGAATACAAAGGTGATCCGCGACGCGTCGCGCTCATTGGCTATTCCGCCGGTGGTCAGTTGGTCTGTCAGTCAATCGCTCTTGCCAGAGACGACACGCGTGTCCAGGCTGTCGTCGGCTTGGCACCGCCCACCAACCTTGTGGCCGACTGCGAACGACGGGGCGGCCTGAGTCCGTCGCTCAGGAATCTGCTGGATCGTGACAAGCCGCTGACGGAGGAGACGCGCGCTGTTTTGCGCGAGCTTTCGCCTATCAACTACGTCAAACCAGGCTTGCCGCCGTTCCTCGTGATTCACGGGACGGAAGACAAAAGCGTTCCGTATGTGCAGTCGGTGAATTTTCAGGCGAAGCTGAAGGCAAACGGCGTCCCGTGCGATCTGATCACGATCCAAGGCGCTCCGCATCGCCTTACTGAGTGGGCCAAGTTTGATGCGGACTACACCGAGAAGATGATCGCCTGGCTGCAACACACACTGGGCAAGAAAATCAAAATCGTGCTCGTGGGCGACTCGACCGTCACCGACGTGAAAGGTTGGGGACCGGGCTTTGAGAAGCTGCTCAAGCCGGGTGTCGACTGCATTAACTGTGCGAAGAGCGGTCGCAGTTCCAAGAGCTACATCAACGAAGGCTGGTGGGAAAAGGCGTTGGCCGAGAAGCCCGACTACGTGTTGATTCAGTTCGGTCATAACGACATGCCGGGCAAAGGGCCTGAGCGCGAGACCGACCCGGCGACGACTTACCTCGAGTTTATGGCTCGCTACGTTGACGAAGCTCGCGCCGCAGGAGCAAAACCGATCCTCGTGACTTCGATGACCCGGCGGCGGTTCAATACTGAAGGGAAGATCGAGAGCGACCTGGCACCCTACGTCGAAGCCGTGAAGAAGCTGGCGGCGGAGAAGAACGTTCCGTTAATCGACCTACACACCCTCAGCATTGCGGTGCTGGACCAGTTGGGTCCCAAAGCCAGCGAAGAGTTCGATCCCGCAATCGTCTCCGAGCCCGGCCAACCACCGGCCAAGCCGGACAAGACGCACCTCTCGCCGAAGGGCGCCGAAGTGATGGGCAAGTTGGTGGCAGAGAACTTAAAGGCAGTTGAGCCGGACTTGGCTCCATATATTGAATGATTGATTCCTGATTGCCAGCGCTACTGCCACAACGAACGTGAAAACTATCCTCGCCTTGATCATCGCCCTGTTGACGACCGAATCTCTGGCCGTTAAGCCAGACATCACTGTGGCTGCCGATGGGAGCGGAGATTACAGGACAATTCAGCAAGCGCTCGACTCCATCCCGCCCGACAACCGGCAACGGATGATCATCTTCATCAAAGACGGTGTGCATCACGAGAAGGTGAGGATTGATCCCGATTTCGTAACGCTTCACGGTGAGAGCCGACAGGGGACGCGGATTGAGTTCGCGCAGGGAGCAGACGAGTTCACCAAGCAGCCGGACAAGATCGGGCGTGCCGTCGTCAACATCAATGGCGACGACTTCGTCATGGCGAATCTCACGGTCAAGAACACCCACGGCGTGATCGGACCGCATGCGTTCGCCGTTACCGGCAAGGGCGACCGAACCGTGATCGAGGACTGCGATGTGTTGAGCGACGGAGCGGACACGCTCGCGCTCTGGGGAGACCGGAGCGGATCGTACCAAGCGCGCCTCAACATCCGCGGGTCGGTGGACTTCGTGTGTCCGCGTGGCTGGTGTTACATGACCGACTGCACTTTTTACGAGGTCAACCCCAAAGCGCACGCCTCCATCTGGCACGATGGGAGCGAGGACAAAGACATGAAGTTCGTCCTGCGCAATTGCCGGTTTGACGGTGTGGACAACTGGATTCTGGCGCGTCACCATCACGACGCGCAGTTCTTCCTGCTCGACTGCACGTTCTCGAGAACGATGACGAATCTGGCGCCGTATCGTGTCATTTACCCGATTGCGGGCGACAAACCGAGTGACGCGGATGCGAAGAAGAACCGCGACCTGGACACGAGCAACATCTGGGGCGAGCGCGCATTTTTCTACGATTGCCACCGCGACGGCGGCGACTACGCGTGGCACACGAACAATCTTGCAGTAGCACCCGAACTGGTCAGCGCAGCATGGACGTTCGCCGGCAAGTGGGATCCGGAGCGCAAAGTTGGACCTAAGATTCAGAATGTTGTCAGACAAAATGACCGGGTCGAAGTCGTTTTCAGTGAAAGCGTCACCGTGAAAGGAAAACCAACGATCGGGTCAGCCAAGTATGCGCGCGGCAGCGGATCGAACGCACTCGTCTTCGCAGGGACATCGGACGGAGCTACAAAGATTGATCTCCAAGGTGGAGCCATCTTTGCCTCGGAGGCTGCGGCTGCTCTCCGCATGGCCGACGTGTCACTTCCGTAACGGCATCGCGGCTTGCTTCTTCCCCGCGGTCATCGGCAAGCCGAGGAGTTGCTGCATCTCGATTCCGGCAAGAATGAATGGCCCGACGCCTTTGAGGTCGTTTTCAACGATGGGTTCGCTGATGTAATACTCAAACGTGCCATTGCGACCGTAACCAAGTCCGGCCACGGAGCAGCACTGCGTCAGCGAGACGTTGCCCTGCCCGTTTGTCTTGATGAGCGTTTCGATGATTCCACTGTAGCCTTTGACGATAGGGCGAACATGATCGGCTGAGAGGTAGCCGCGATTGACGCCTTTGGCCATCGCATACACGAACATGCTCGATGCGCTGGCTTCAAGATAATTGCCCTTGCGTCCGCTCTGGTCAACGACCTGCCACCAAAGTCCGCTCGCCGGGTCCTGGTACTTCACGATGCCGTCGCTAAGTTTCTTGAACGTGGCGATGATCTCTGGCCGCGCTGGGTGATCCTTCGGAAAGCAGTCGAGCACATCCACCAACGCCATGGCATACCAGCCGATGGCGCGTCCCCAGAAATTCGAGGACGTGCCCGTAGTCTTGTCGGCCCAGTCCTGCTGCTTTTTCTCGTCCCAGCCGTGGTAGAAGAGGCCGCTCTTCTCATCGTACGTGTGTTGCGCGACCAGCCGAATCTGTTTGGCGACTTCGTCGAAATCCGCAGGCTCATCGAACAGCTTCGCATACTCGGCATAAAACGGCGCGGCCATATAAAGGCCGTCGAGCCACATCTGATACGGGTACCGTCGCTTATGCCAGAAGCCGCCCTCGCTCGTGCGCGGCTGGTCATCGAGCTGCTGGTGCAAGAGCTGGGCCGCTTCTTTGTAGCGCTCCTCCTTGGTGAGCAGCCACAACGCGAGCACAGTCTTGCCGGGATTGATGTTATCGAGGCTGTAATCCTCAACCTTGTAGCCGTGAATCTCGCCGTCCGGCGAAATGAACGAGTTGATGGTGGTTTCGGCGAAAGTGACGTAGCGCGGGTTGTTCACACGCTCGTTGAGTTTGAGCAGTGAAAGCGTGAACAGGCCGGTGGTGTAATCCCATTTTGCGCGGCCGCCTTCTTTCCACGTCAGCGTGCCGCCCCGACGCGCCATTTCCGAATCGGCCATGCGGACGGACCACCGTAGCGGAGTCGCGCCACCAAAGTTGCTCGGTAACGGGGCGACATCCGCGGGCAACGTTGGAGCGACCAGCACGGCGGTAAGACAGAGCGCACCCAGATGACAACGTGAGACATTTCCCATAATCCGGTTCAGGTTGCGGACAGCAACTATATCAAAACGTTAACGCGCTCGGCGAATCATTCCGGCGGTCGCAGCAGCGCGGAGGCGGTCCACAGGATTGGCGCCTGGCCGTGCAAGTCGCCAGCGCGACGAGGACGGTTGAGATAGTAATCAACACTATCGCCCTTTCCCGTCCCGACGCACACATCGCGGACGTTGCCGTCCTTATCCAAGTAAGTGACCAGACCGAGCCAAGCTTTGCGCGCCGCGGGACCGTACTTGCTTTTGTCGAGCCAACCGTTCTTGACGCCCGTAACCATCGCGAAGGCAAACATCCCTGTGGACGAAGTTTCGGGCCAAGCTTCCGGGTGATCGATGAGTTGCCGCCACAAGCCGTCGTCGCCTTGGTATTTCAGAAGCGCGGTCATCATTTGCTGGTAGGCCGCCAAGATGCGGGCGCGTCGAGGATGATTCGCGGGAAGCGACCGGAGTAGTTCGGTCATACCCGCCGCGACCCAGCCATTGCCGCGTCCCCAAAAGAAAGGCGCGTTCGTGCCGTGGAAGAAAAGTCCGTTGGGCTGTTGGAGCCTGTCCAAATACGCCGTCATCGCCAGCGCCGCGCGGTCGAGATACTTCGCCTCGCCCGTGGCGCGGTAGGCCTGCACTTGCACCGCGGTGATCATGTACATGTCGTCGATCCAGTAGCGGGCTTCCGTGGTGATTCCGTCCTCGGTGTTGGTCTGCCATTGCTTGTCAGCGAAACTCTTCCCCAACTCCAGGAGATTCTCGTCTTTGGTCTGAACGTAAATCTCGAGTGGCACAATACCAAACACACGGAAGTCTACGTGAGCCTGTTGCGAAATCCGCTTTGCTCCTTCGGAGGTCAGCAGCGGATCGAACTTCCTAATCAGCTGCGTCTGTAGATCGCGGTCGCCGGTCAGCTTGGCCACTGTGAGCGTGCCATACCAAGTGCAGACTTCGGGGTAGATGACGAATTCCGTCTTGGGGTTCGATTCAAATTCGAACTTCCGGGCCGCGAAATTCCCGGCTACACGTTTGCCGATTACCTCGGGCGAGGTTCCCTTGGGCCAATGGCTGAAGTCCTCAGCCGGCGTCATGCCCAATGCAGTACTGCTCAGCGCCAACGCGGTCACGATTCCCAGCACCGGACTCTGGGCGAACGTTTTCTGTGAACGATGCGCTCCAACGCTTCGCACGGTCCTAATCGACTGATACACTGATTTCGATGGGTGAAGCCAGTCCGCGCGAGAATTGCTCGGCGTAAGTTTTCCAAGCCGCTTCGTCGGCAAATTGACCGCTCTTGTCCCAGTAGAATCCGGCCCAGTAGGACAGGCGGTCGTCGTCGGGAACCTTTTGGAGGACGAGGAGATTCAGTTTGTCCTCCGTCGTTTTCTCAAACAGTTTCGGGTCGAAGACGATCGCCAGTCCCTGATTGCCCGCGTTCTTCTCCATTGGTTCCCACTTGACCAGCCAGCCACGCTCGGCATTCAGTTCCGTTTTCTCACCCACGACCTTCTTGAGCCCGATGGCGGCGGTCAGGGTCGCCGACTTGTCCGGCTTGGTGAACGGTATGTAGAAGTTTTGGTAGTGATCGAGGTTCTGCCCCGCGTCGAGCGTGATGCGCTTGACTTCACCCACGCTGACGCCATCCACGTCGAATGGTTCGTACGTCAACTCGAACATCACACGAATCGGGCCGTTCGCCAGGACGCGCGATTGGACAAAGTTTCGTGAGACCCAGAGTTTGTCCGCCGTCCAAAGGCCGCTGCCACCATCGCCCCGAGACAACCCGGCGGAATAGAAATCGGCGCCTTCGCCCGCGTCGCTGTGGTAGTTGTCCAACAGGTACCAGTCGTTGACTACCAGTCGCGGAACCCGTTTCGACCAGATGTCCACCGTGCTGCTGCTGAGCGGTTCCTGCTGCCAGGTCTCCAGCGCTTTGCCGTACATGCGATGGGCGATGCGATCGTTTTCCCACGCGAAATCGTCGAATCGTTCGCGCACGAAACGTCCGAACGCCTTGAACTGATCTTTCGTGTAAACCTGTTTCCTGCCCGCCGTCACCGTGAACGTCTTGCTCTCGCCGGGCGCGAAGTCAGCCTGGAAAATCACCACGTCAGGCGCGTAATCGCCGTCGGTGTCAACGGCCTGACACAGCAGTTCCTTGCCTGCCGCGTCGCGGACGTGAATCTTGTCCAAATCCAGCTCGCCGAGCGGCGCGAGGTCTCTGGCGGACAATTCGACGGTCTGGCTGGGCCGTGCGACCGTCAGTCTATTGGCGGCTTTGACCGTGAGTTGGTTCGGTGCGGCGCCGCACCACGCCGGCAGCGCGACAGCGAATGCAGTCGTTAGAACCGTTTGGATCTTACTCATTACTGGCCCTCAATCTTCGCGTTCTCCACGATGAGCGGCGGACCCTTCTTCGGGATGACCTTGACGTTCTTGAGTTGAACGCCCTGGGCATTGCGGATCACGAGGCCGGTGGTGTCGGCAGTAATCTGGACATTCTCCAAGACCACGTCTCGCACCGGGCTTTCAGGCAACCCGATGATGACGCCCGCGCCTTTGGAACTCGTTGCGGTCAGGTTCTTGATGCGGATGTTGCGAAACGCCGGCGTCTCCGCCGTGACCGGTTGGGCCTTGTCGGATCTCGGGATCTTCGGGTAGTAGCACGTGAAGGCAATGGCCCCGTTTACATTCTTCATGGTGATGTCCTCGTACGTGAGATTCTCAATGGCTCCGCCCTTGCCGCGCGGGGACTTGATGCGGATGCCGTTCTCAGTGTTTTCGAACGTGCACCGTTTCACCGTCAGATTGCGCACGCCGCCCGGCGTTTCGCTACCGATGGACAACCCGTGGCCGTGATGAAACGTGCAGTCGGTGATGCTGATGTCCTCACACGCGAACTCGTGGCCGGGGACTTTCTTGCCGGATTTGATGGCGACGTTGTCATCGCCCACGTCAATGTCGCAGTTGCTGATCAGCACCCGCCGGCTCCGGCTCGGATCAATGGCATCCGTATTGGGTGAGCCGGCCGGAGCCTTGATGGTCACGCCTTCGACCACCACGTCTTCGCAATCCGTCGGCACGAAATGGAACGTCGGAGAATTCTGCAGCGTGACGCCGGTGACCTTGACGTTCTTGCAGTCGCTCAGAATGATCAGGCGCGGGCGCGGCAGGGTGTAGCCCGGTTGTTTTCGTCGGGCTTCCTCGGCGGGCCCCCACCAACGCGCACCCGCGCCGTCGATGGTCCCCTTGCCGGTGATGGTCACGTCCGTGAGTTTCTTTCCGCTGATAAAAGGCGTGAACGAATTCGGATTACCCGGAATGGCGAAATCGGCCGGGTCGTCAGTGGCGAGCAGCTTGGCGCCGTCATCAAGTTGCAGCGTCGTCTGGCTCCACAGGGAAATCGGCTTGCACAGGTAGGTGCCGGCCGGGATCTGCACGGTGCCCCCACCGGCCCTTCCGCATTCGTCCAGCGCTTTCTGGATGGCCTCGGTGTCCAACGTCTTGCCGTCGCCTTTCGCGCCAAACTCGCGAACATCGAACACCTTTGCCGCGACAGAGGTGAGGCTGACGCCAAGCACCACTACGATCAACCCCATGGTCGTCGCGGTGGACGCATGGCTTCCTTGTTGACGTTTGATTCTTGTTTTCATAGCGGCTCCTCCTGCTGATTGATCATTGTGCGCACGGACTTGCGCCCACCGGTCAAGTTGTTCATCGCCCGGTCCCCGACCGGTCGATGATCTCCATTCGCATGCACCGAGTATAGGCAGCCAGACGCTGATTTGCACCCCAAAACAGTCGGCGGGTAATTTGACCCGTCGCGTGTGGGCTGGCGCCGACGCTGCCCTGTCGTCGCCATAGCTGGTTGCCGAACGCGGATTAAAAACTCCCTCGACTTTCATGGGATGTTTTGCTTTTCTCTGCCGCGGAGAAGCGAGAGTAGGAGCCTTTTACACTCGGCACTTGGCTGACGCTCGGGACGCGCGGCCTGTAGTTAGAGGTTGTCTGCTCTCACCAGTGGGTTTGCCATCGTCGCGCAATACCCTCTCCACCCGTCGAGCTTCGAGTCTCGTTGGGGACACCGGGATACAGCGAGCCGTAAAGGGAGGGCGGAATGAAGAGACGGTCTTGGACATCCAGATTGGAGGAGATCGGGGCAAGGCGGCTTTGGGGCCGGGCAAGCAGCTGCTTTATTGGTTGCGGCCATCTAACCTCCGCCACGCTCGTCGCCCTGTTCCTCATATGCGGCGCCACCGCCAAGGCCCAATACACCGGCGATTGTCAAACCAACGCCATCAGTGGCGTGAACAGCAATTGGGTGAGCGACTATCTCGTCGGCTCCAACTACGTCCACGACGCGTTGGTCATTCACAATGGCGGCGCGTTGTTCAGCGACATCGGCTACATCGGTTACGCCGTCGAGGCCAGCAACAACATCGGCGTGGTCTCCGACAGCGGCTCGGTTTGGAGCAACCAGTTTGATCTGTTCGTCGGCAACGAGGGTGCGGGCAACCAGTTGATCATCACCAACGGCGGCGTGGTGTGCAATGGTAGCGGCTACCTGGGGTTCGAGTCCAGTAGCAGCGACAACACGGCGTTGGTCGGCGGCAGCGGCTCGGTCTGGAGCAACCAGTTCGACCTGTTTGTCGGCAACCACAGCACCGGCAACCGGTTGATCATCGCGAGTGGCGCCACGGTGTACAACGGTTACGGGTACGTGGGTTACTTGGGTTCCAGCAGCAGCAACAACGCGGTGCTGGTGAGCGACGCCGGCTCGGTCTGGAACAACCAGTTCGATCTGTTCGTTGGCAACGAGGGCGCGGGCAACCAGTTGATCATCACCAATGGCGGGGCGGTGTACAGCCGCTACGGTTACGCGGGCAACGCGGGCTCCAGTAGCAACAACATGGTGCTGGTCAGCGGCAGCGGCTCGGCTTGGAGCAATCAGTTCGATCTGTTCGTCGGCAACGAGGGCGCGGGCAACCAGTTGATCATCACCAACGGCGGCGTGGTGGACAACGGCTACGGCTACGTGGGCAATCTGGCTGCCAGCAGCAACAACACGGTGCTGGTCAGCGGCACCGGCTCGGTCTGGAACAGCCAGTTCGATCTGTACTTCGGCAATACGGGTGAGGGCAATCAGTTGACCATCGAAGACGGTGCCACGGTGTACAACGGCTCTGGTTACGTGGGCAACCTGGATTCCAGCAGCAACAACACGGTACTGGTCAGTGGCACCGGCTCGCTCTGGAACAACCAGTTCGATCTGTACATTGGCTACGTAGGTGCGGGCAACCAACTGACGATTGTCGACAAGGGTTTGGTCATTGCCAGCAATGCATACATCGGTTGGACCTACGCCAACGGGGGCAACCAAATCACTGTTTCGGGTGGTGCATTATTCGTGACCAACGGTCTGGGTAGCGGCGTACTGGATGTGCGCGCAGGTGCGCTCGGGTTGAACAGCGGCACCGTGACGGTGGACGATCTGATCGCCACCAACGGCACGAGCTGCGTGATCGCGTTCAACGGGGGAGTACTCAACACCAAGGCCACGACGGTGAACAACGGCTCGGTGTTCACCGTCGGCAACAGCATGACTCCGGCGACACTGAACCTGGACAGCGGCGGTTCCGGATTCCACTCGTTTGCCGACGGGATGGCTGTATCCAGCAACGCCACCTTGAAAGGCAACGGCACGGTGATCGGCGCGGTGACGGTCGATGGCGGTGGCGTCCTGTCGCCCGGCAGTGCCGACCCCGGCAGCATCACGTTCAGCAACAACCTGTCGCTGTCGCCGAACTCAGCGTTCGTGGTGAAACTGAACGGCAACACCGTCGGCCAGTACGACCAGATCCTGGTGTTGGGGACGGCGAACGTGAGCAACAGTGTGTTGATCCTGTCGCTCGGCTACACGCCGTCGCTGGGCGACTCGTTTACGATCATCAGCAATCTCGGCCCTGACGCTGTGTTCGGGACGTTCGTCGATCCGCAGGGCGACGTGCTGACCAATAACGCCACGTTCCTCGCCGACGGCACGACCTTCCAAATCGATTACCACGCCAATGCCGGTGGCCAGGACGTGGTGCTGACTGTCGTGGTCCCCGAGCCATCGACATGGCTGCTGGTGATGCTCGGCGTCGGCAGCATCGCTGGCCAGCGGCGTCGGCTTCACCTGCGCCGAGTTGAGTGATCGCAATGACCCTGGCGTGACTCAGCCGCGCACGCGGTAGCCCTTCAGCGCCAAGGGAGGAATGTCGATCGCCACTTCACTTTGCCGACATCGTTGAACTTGTTTCCTTCAGGTGCAGCAGTAGGATGCGGCGGATGTCGTCAATGGCGGCTGGATTGCTGGGAACATCGCCGTGGCCGCAGTGCACGATGTTCTGCGTCTCCATGCCCGGCAAGTAGGCACTCTTGTAAGCAACGACGCCGTCATTGTCGTCCTCCACTGGACCAGTGCCGAGCACGCCGATGATCGTGTCGCCCTTGATGTCGTCGGCGAGCGGCAGGCCGTGCAAGGCGAGCAGGAACGGATTATCGGGGTTCATGTTGGCCACGCTGGTCGGGACCTTACCGCCTAGTTTCTTGATGGCCGCGTTCTGCGAGCCACCAAGCGTGGCGATCGAAGTGCCAAGCTGGGCCAGATCACTCGGCATGCTGATGAGATGCTGGGCCAGGGTCTGAATGAAGTTGTTAACCAGAATGCTGCCGAGATTCGGAGCGCAGGCCAATACGACGCGTTTCACGTAGGGCGAGTGCTCGAAAATCAGCATATTGCTCAACAATTCCCGATCCGCGGGTTTGAGGCCCAACTGATCGATCGGTTTGTCGCTGACTAGCGACCAGAACTTGTCTCCGCTATCCACAGCCGTGAGCTTGGTGACCAACCCGCCTTGGCTGTGACCGATGATGACCATGTTGCGCAACGCGGCATCCTTACCTTGCGGATCGAGTTCGTGCACCACCTTGTCCAACCTGTCACGCAGTAACCAGCCGGAGTATGCAATCGGGTTGCCGGTGTTATAGACGAGAAACCAGTACTGATAGCGCGCACTCACGACGGGGTCAGCCTCCAGCGTGTTGAAGGCCTGGGCCCAGTCCGAGGGGCTGCCACTCGTACCGTACACAAACACCACCGGAATCTTGCCGGGCTCGTACGGATGTGTCAGGTACACACCGCTCTTCATGAGTTCTTTTCCCGTGAAGAACTGGGCCATCCGCGCCTTCCACTGAATCGAACTCTGCAACCCGTACGCGATGGGCGTTGTGAGATCGGTTTCCAAGGGCACCGTCTCTTTGCCGATTTTGACCTCCCGCACGT
>Ga0335085_10014766_pt1 | contig 11371 bp, 7 predicted proteins | sample Lox_Sample_45_FD_206712 | JGI IMG/M metagenome (GOLD analysis project Ga0335085, IMG submission 206712) | Soil microbial communities from Loxahatchee National Wildlife Refuge, Florida, United States - Lox_Sample_4.5 | ecosystem: Environmental > Terrestrial > Soil > Wetlands | place: USA: Florida... | reverse complement strand
AACATGCTTCCAACCGGTCAGGTCCTTTCCGTCGAAGAGCTGCTTCCACTCTGGCTCAGCAGCGCGCTGAACAACGGCCAGCATAAGCACCGCTCCGAGCAGGACCAGAGTTATTCCAACTTTCCGCATCAAACACCTCCCTTGAAAAGTCTATGAAGCAAAAACATTCCGAAGCATAAACCACAGGTTCGCGGGACGCTCGGCAAGGCGCCGCACAAACCAGGGATACCAATAGGTGCCATACGCAACAAGCACAACGGAGCGGAAGCCCTCGCGGGCCAGCCGCTCCTGCTCGGCGCGCTGGATGCCGTAGAGCATATGCACTTCGCAATCGGTTTTGGGCATGCCTTGCTGAACGACATATTCGCCGAGGCGGCGAATCAGGGGCACGTCGTGGGTGCCGAAAACGGCCCGCACACAATTCCCTTCCCGGCGGGCTTTGAGCATATCTTGCGCGAGAGCGAAATAGTTGGCGTCGACATCGACCTTCCGTGGGAAAGCGACGTCCGGCGCTTCTTTGTACGCGCCCTTGACCAGTCGAATGGATGGCTTCATGGTCAGCAAATCCGCCAAGTCTTTCTTGGTGCGATACAGATAGGACTGCAGGCAGAGGCCGACATTCGGATATTTGGCCAGCGCACGGCGGTAAATTTCGAGAGTGAGATCGACGTAATGGCTCGCTTCCATATCGACCCAGACGATCGATCTGCCGTTTTCCCGCTGGATGATCCGCTCAAGATTCTCAAAGCAAAGATCGGGCGAGAGGTCCAGGCCGAGCTGGGTGAGCTTGACGGAAACTTCCGTGCCCAAGCCGGATTGGTGGATGCGGTCGAGGACGAGCAGATAGTGTTCTGTGACTTCGTGGGCTTCGCCGCGGCCGGCAACGTTCTCGCCGAGGTGGGTGAAGACACTGCCGATATTCTTTTGCGCGAGCGTAGCAGCGGCGCCGAGCGCGGCATCGAGGGTTTCACCCGGCATGAACCGCGAAACGCTCCGCCGCACAAAGGGATACTTCACCGCACGTTCCCGCAGCCACACGTTCTGCGAGGCGGCAAGCAGCAACGAGCGCATGAGCGCCATGACCCGAATCTTCCTCCCGGGGGAGCGAGTGCAAAGGAAAGTGCGTGCGGCCCCATTCTAGAACAAATCGCAGGCCGAGAGTCAGGTGAGATTTTGAGCTGGAGGAAAATCGCGCCGCCGAGACGGATTCTACTTCGAGAACGCCGAGGGCGGCAGGGACAGCGCCTCGGAAAGCAACTTGGAAATCTGCGCGTCAAGCCCGTGGGAGGCAGGGCCAAGCAATCGCTGGCTGGTCTTGAGTTCAGCGGCCGCCGCGTCCAGTTCTCTGCCGGGATTGGTGCTCAACAGGTCCTGGGCGCGATAGAAACACGCATAAACGAGGCGCTCAGGCTGCTTGCGCCTTCGCAAAAACTGGCCGTAGTTGTACCAATCGATGGCAGCGGCGCGCGGTTCACCCTCGGTTTCGTCGATGATGAGCGCCTGCTGGAGCAGCGAGGCCGCATCGCTGATACTACCGGCGTGTTCCTCAGCGGCGGCAGCGTGAACGATCGCCAGAGTCTGCAAACCGGGATTTTTGATCTTGGCGCCGAACTGGGCGGCGGCGTGGTAACTGGTCAATGCATCGGCGATGTGCTGATTGGAGGCGTCGGCATCGGCGACTTTGACCAGCGCGGAGATCACCGCTTCACCTTCACCAGCGTGCGCCGAGGGATTCTTGGCAATTTCTTTCAGGTAGGCGCGATAGTGCCGAGCCGCCGCTTGCTCTTCGCCATTCTGTTCGAGGGCCTGAGCAAGATAAAGTTGCGCATTGGTCTGCGTGGGATCTGCCGCGACGGCGCGCTGCCAGGTGTCCACGGCTTCTTCGGGATGCCCAAGCTTCTGGGCGAGGAGACCGTAGTTCACCAGGGCATTGGCATTCTGCGGTGATCGCGCCAGGACTTTTTGGTAGAGGTCGTAGGCTTCCTGGTCGCGGCCGGCGAGAATCAATCCGCGCGCGTAGGTGTCTCGTAATTCGACGTTATCGGGATTCACTTCCGCGGCGTTCCGCAAAGCGCTCAGGGCAAGATCGCGCTGACCGGCCTGATCGGCGATGCGCGCAAGCCTCGCCTGCGCGGCGCTGTCGTCTGGATTGAGCCGGACGGCGCGCTGCAAGGAACTAAGGTTCGCGGAGACATTCGCCCAGTAGAAATGCAGGCGGTCCACAGCGCCCCAGAGCAGCAAGGCAAGCATGACGCCGACCCGCAGAGCCCGCGCACCGGGCGAAGGACCCGCCACCCATCGGAAAGCGGCGGCGAGAGCGGACGATGACGATTCGATCGACTCATCGTCTTCATGGCTGTCTAGCAAGAGAGAGGCGATGCGCGAATCGCGCAATTTCCAGAGGGCCCCGTCGAGAATGAAATGATGGAGATTCACCAGGGCGGTGAAGGTGAGGAAGCTCGTCGCAAAATCAGCGTGGAAGACACGGCTGACGATCCACGGTCCCGGAACGAACAGAGCAATGCCGCCGGCCACCAGAGTGAGGAGGTAACGCGCGAAGCTCCAGTTCGTTTTGCCTTCGGCTTTCGCTTCCTTTTCCTGATAAAAGCTGGTGATCCACAAATACTGCGCGGAGTGCATCACGGCGAGAATGCCGCTGGAATAGCGCGTCTGCAGCACTTCTTTGTGAGTGACGAGCTCGATTACTGATGGAAGCAAGAACCAGAAGAACTGCGTGGTGACGAGAGTCATGCTGGGCAGCAGCGCCTTGAACGAGCACCGCTTGCCGAGAGAAACAAGCGCCCAAACACTGGCGATGACAAAGAACAGGCCCAGCATCGCTCGAACGGGCAGAGTAAATTTCAGAGGCAGGCCGAGTGAAATAATCAGGGGGTCGTGAGACTTCCCGGTGTGGAAACTGAAGAGCAGCATGAGATAGGAAGCGATGAAAGACTGGTGCAAGGCTTGGCGCTCGCCTTCGCTAGGGGATAGGCCGGCCCGGCGAGAGAACATCATCAACAGGCCGAAATTCTGGCCACTGTAATGCCAAGGGCTCCAGCAGATGTAGAGCGTAAAAATCCAGGGCAGGAGCGGGTACCAGAGATGAGCGATCAAGCCGGCGCCGGCGAGAAGCAGCGCAATGTGGATGGTGAAATAACGATATTTCCGGAATTCGTCGTACGAGTGGTAAGCGCGGTAAACGGTGGCCATGAAATGCGGGTAGTTGAAGAGAAGGGCGAGGAGATAAAAGGCAAAAGACCAGGAGGTTGTAGAACCGGGCGAGACATAATTGGTGAGTACTAGCAGCGGAGCAGACCAAGCGCCGCATCCAATGAGAAGGTCGAGCCAGGGGCGGTAGATCCAGGGCGAGGGCGGTTTCGTACCGTTACCAAGCGCGTGGCTCTGCAGCTCCGGCGAGGTGGAAATAGTAGATGACATCTCTATCGAGCCTAACGTACTCTTCGCCATGAAACGGCAGGACTCGGCCGCTGCATGCGGAATGAGTTACGACTTTCCTGGCGAGGACGTGTTAAGAAGCAGAGCGGCGCCGCAACGTATCGCGACGCCGTTGCTATTTCCAGATGTTTCGGAATGCATACCGCAATTTGGCTTGATCATGCATCGAATAAAAAGAAGTGCAATTTGAGGAGACCGTAAATGAGGAACCACACCAGAATCGCCCGCGCCGTATTGGGCACGGCCGCATTCGCGCTGCTCGTCGCGGGTTTGGCTCCCGCGCAAACGAAGACTTCGCCGAGTGGCACGGTGACGTTCACCGTGACCGCGGTCGGCAAGAAAGAGAGCGCGCCGCCAATCGCGAAAGACGACGTGCAACTTTTCCAGGGAAAGGATCGCAAGCAAATCGGCGACTGGAAAAAGGGGGAACAGTTGTACCTGGCGATCCTGATCGACAACTCGCTCGACACAGGCGCGGCCAGCCAATGGGACTACCTGCGGGAATTCATCCAGAGCCAGCCGGCGTCGACCTACATTGCGGTGGGCTATCTGCAGAACAACACCACCATGATCGCGCAGGATTTTACCCAGAATAAGGAACTGGCGGCGAAGGCGCTGCGCATGCCGATCGGCATAGGCGCGCTTGGTTCCAGCCCATACTTGGCAACGATGGACATGCTGAAGCGCTGGCCCGATAAGGCGGGACCGCTTCGTTCCATCCTGCTCATCACATCGGGTATTGATTTCTTCCGCGGTCGCGGCTCCGGGCCGATTTATCCCGATCTGGATTCGGTGATCAGCCGGGCGCAGCGGCAAAACACAAACATCTGGAGCATTTACTATCCGAGCGCCAGCCACAGGGGGCACTCGTTCTACCTGTCGAACAATGGCCAGTTGAACATCGATAAACTGGCGGACGACACTGGAGCGGAGTCGTTCTATCTCGGCAGCGGCGTGCCGGTGTCGATCAAGCCGTATCTGGAAGAGCTCAGCAGTCATCTGAGCAACCAGTACCTGCTGACATTTGCGGGGAGCGGCGGGAAGAAAGGCAAATACCAGTCGATGAAGGTGAAAACAGAACTTGCAGACGTCGAGTTCCTGACGCCGGCATCGGTGTATTTCCCGCCGGGCGAATAAGCCACACCGCGTTTTCCATTGAATCCAGAAGCGCCTGGCTCCGGCTGGGCGCTTTTTTTACGCGAAACGGGCTGGATTACGTGTTGTGCGTGGAATCCCGGATCACCAGCTCCGGATGGAGCTTTTGGGACACCACGGGCCAGTCGCGATTTTCCTGGCCGGCTTTAATAGCGTCCATGACGATGCCGACGGCGGTCGAACCCATCACTTCGAGAGGTTGACGGACAGTGGTGAGAGAAGGTACCGCCAGGGCGGAAACCGCCACATCGTCGAACCCGGTGACAGAGCACTGCTCAGGAACACTGATTCCCGCTTTCGCAAGGGCGCGCATGGCACCAAGCGCGGTTAAGTCGTCAAACGCGAGCAGTGCGGTAAATTTCTTTTTGGTCTGCAGAAATTCTTCGGTGAGCCGGTAACCGTGTTCGAAGCTGGAGGTGGCATCAAACAGGTCCGGCAACTGTAACGTCAAGGCCGGATCGATTTCCAGCTTCACGGACTGCGCGAATTTCTGAATCCCGCGCCAGCGTGGTGCCGTGTCAATGAGGCGCTTGGGCCCGCGAATGATGGCGATCTTGCGGTGCCCGCTCTGATACAGATGTTCGAGAGCCTGGCGTCCTCCCGCCTCGTTATCGACCATGACAGAGCTGACGCGTTTGCCCGGGAGTTCCCAGCCGATAGTGGCCGCGGGGATTTCCCGCTTATTGAGGTCGGCAAGCACGTCAATATCGACGAACAGCCAGTTGGCGACGACGATGAGTCCATCGACATGGCGCTCGAGCAGCATCTCCAGGTAGCGTTCAAAGCGGTCGCGCTGGTTATGGGCGTCGGCAAAGATCGGCAGGTAGGCGAGCGGGTAGAGGGCGTTCTCAATTCCGCGAAGAATCGGGATGCAGAAAGGATCGGTGACGTCGAACAGGATCACGCCGATACTCTGACTGCGCTTGCTGCGGAGAAAACGCGCCATGGCATTGGGGCGGTAGCCGAGGCGCTTGGCCGTTTCCTCGATGCGCTGGCGGGTGGTGGAAGCGATGTAGCGGGCGAGCGGGGCGTTGTTGAGAACGATGGACACCGTGGCAGGCGAAAAGCCGGTGGCTTGCGCAACATCGCGCATGGTAATGAGCCCACGCTTACGGCCGGTCTTCTTCATGGCTGAGGCGACCTCTGGCGTGCCCATGATTGGCTGATTTCACCTCAAAAAGCAACGGATTCGCGGGGGCCCCGTCATTCCTCCGGCGGCAACTCAAAGGAGAGCTGTTCGCGGAAGCCGCGCGTCTTCCAAACGCCGAAAGCGATACCTGCCGCCATCCAGATGGAGCCGACGATGATGGCGGGCCGGCTGAGATTGATCCACAGACCGAAACAAATCAGGAAACCAAGAACGGGCGGAATGAGATTGCCGGCGGTCTTCTCGTTGGAGCGGACGAAATAACGGAGGAACGCGGCGAAATTCACGCCCATGAAGGCGATGAGCGCGCCAAAATTGAGCATTTCCGCGCCGAGGCCGTAGGCGTCGCCGCCGTTCAAGATGTTCTTGATGCTCTGGAAAGTGAAGAAGTTGCTGCCGTGATAGTTCTGGTAGGCCGCAACGATTTCGAGGACGAAAGCGCCGAGCAGCGCAACGCCGCCGACGACGAACACGTTGTTGCGCGGGATATGGTGCTTGGCGTCGACCGCGCCAAAGAACGATTTTGGCAAGGCGTTGCTGCGACCCATGCCGTAAAGCAGGCGAGCCGCGCCCAGTTGCGCGCCCATGCCGGAGCCGAAGTTCGCCAGGAGCAAAGTCCAGCCGACAACGACACCGAGGACCGGCCAGGCACGGCCGATGATGTGGGAGTAGGCAGTGTTCACATCGGGGAATGGCTGGGAGGCGGGCCAGATCAATTGAGCCACGTAGGATTCCAGGGCAGACAAAACTCCGATGACCACACAGGTGAGTACGGTGGCCAGCAGAATGTTGCGCCGCGGATTCTCAGCTTCTTCCGAAAGCGTGGAGATGCCGTCGAAGCCGATATAAGTGAGCACAGCGATCGAGGTGCAGCCGAACAAGCCGCCATAGCTGAAGGTATGCGGATCGTAGAACGGGCGCGTGAAGTAGGCCGCATCATGGGGCGCCCCAAAAATGTAGCGCGCGCCGGCGACGAAGATCGCGGCAACCACGGCGCCCATGGCGATCGCCATGCCGGCATTGATGCGCGCGGAGGTCTTCACGCCCCTGACGTTCAGCAGCGTAAACACAACGGCAAAGAAGATCTTCCAGATCCATGCCGGAACGCCGGGAGCAAACTGGTAGGCCTGCCCGGCGCACCAGACGGTACAGATCAGCGGGTTCAGCATATAGTCCATGACCATGCTCCACCCCGTGACATAGCCAAGGGCGGGATTCACTTCCTGGGCCACATAGGTGAAGGCGGAACCAGCGCTGGGATAGGCGCGCGCCATGCGCCCGTAGCTGATGCCGGTAAACAGCATGGCAACCATGGCAATCAGGATCGCGGTGACAACGTGGCCCTTGCCCCGTTCGCTGAGGACGCCGAACACAGACATGGGCGCGACAGGTTGGATAACGATGATGCCGTAAAGGATGAGATCGGTAAGAGTGAGTGTGCGCCGCAGGCGGGGTGCCGCCGCGGCAGTGGTGCCGGCGTCAGCGCTCAAGCACCTCTCCTTTTGGCCGGGCGCTTCCCATGGGAACCGGAAAGAACCACGGCCCGAGTGAGATTTTTCGGCGCATCAGGGTTCAAGCCCTTCTGCAAACCGACAGCTGTTCCCAAAAGATGAGCGGGAATTGCGGTCACAGCGTAACGCGCAAATTCCGGTCCGTCCAGAGCAAGTTCAATGAGCAGGTCGCTATGTTTCTTGAGCTCGGGGGTGGCGCGATTGACGATGACGCAAGTGACGGCACCCAGTTCCTTGAGTTCGCGGACGAGAGTGGTCTCCGCCTCTTTGGCGGCCTCGGAGATGTAAAACGTGATGAGAGTGTCAGGCCCGGCGATGGAACGCGGGCCATGGCGGAATTCCAGGGTGTGGTAGACCTGGGCGTAGGACGAGGACATCTCCGTGACTTTCAGTCCGGCTTCCTGGGCCAGCCAGTAGTGGACGCCCTGGCCGAGGAAAACGTAATCCGCGAATCTGCGTTTGCCGGCGAAGGCTTCGATCTTTCGGGCATTTTGGTCGAACCAGATTTGGCCCTGCTGGGGCAGTTCGTCGAGGGCTTTCGAGTATTGCAGGTCGGTCACAAACTTGACGCCGAGCCGCTGGAAGGCGAGGAGAATAGCCGTGAAGGAACGGGTCATCACGGTGCTTTTTTCGTCGGCCCAGTGGAGCTTGAAGGTGTGGGTGCAGAGCTTTTCGAGAATGCTCTGCGGGTTACAGGTGACGGCAAGGGTTTGCACGGTCTTGTGGGCCTGAAGCACATCGGCGGCACGCAGCACCTCGGTGGTTTCGCCGGAGCGTGACATGAGAACGACCTGTTCGGCGCCGGTCTGGCGCAAAATCTCCTCCGGGGCAAAGAGCAGCTCCGATGCCGGCACGCCGGTAGCCGGAATGTAGAAGTGCTTCGTCCAGAGGGAGGCGATGAGCCGGGAGAGGTAGTAACTGGAGCCACAGCCGACAAAGAGCCAGGGGCTGCGAGGCGAGTAGGACTCGGATAGGTGGTCCAGGATGCCGCTCTCGCGAAGCTGCTTTTCGGTCTCCGCCCATGTTTTGGGCTGGGAGCAGATTTCGGCCAGAGTGTGCGCTGCGGGGCGCAGCTTCTTCTTGTGGCCCTTTACCGGGCGTTTGGAAGTGCGGGTCGGCAAGGGACCCCTCCTATATTGAAACGATTCAATAGGACCTATTTTCGGAGACAGGACGATTTGGCGCAAGGATTAAATTGCGTTTAGCGCGAGGCGAAGCGAGTGCCGTAGGATTTCTGCCTGGCAGGCGCAGCCGGAGAAATCCACAACCCTTTGGAAGACTGTCCCTTAGGCCAGTTCCCAAAATTTCCGTCCGGGCTTATCTCTTGGTTCACAACTGCCGGATTGTCCGTGCCACAGCGGGCCGATTTCGCGTCTAATTGAATGTGAAGGCGCTTTTTTTCGGAACCCAGTCCAAGGACAAAGGCAGGAGGGATGGCTGTCCTAGCCCGAGTGATTGACCGGCAACTCATACGACGCGTCCTGCTCCACGTAGCAGGTTTCCTAGCCGTCTTTGTGGCGGCGAATTGGCTGCGGACCTTTAGCGTGCGGCCAGACGCAATCTTGCAGGGGTACCTGCAACTGACCACGGGTCTGTTCGCCTTCGTGTTCGCGGCTGTGGCGATGGTGCGCTTCCAGGGGACGCAAGACCGCATCTCGTTGATCCTGGGGTCGGGTTTCCTGCTGTCGGGAGCGACGCTGATTGCGTCGAGCGTGTTGTTCTTCCAATTGATGGTCGAGAAGCCTGTCTGGGTGCTGTGGGCGCCGGCGGGGTGGTGGATCAGCCGGCTGTTGCTGGCCTTACTGTTCGGGGTGGCCCTGCTGGTCGAGCATTTCATTCCGCGGTCGCGCCACCCGCGCATGGAGATTGCCGGCGGTCTGTTTACCGTCATTTCGCTGACGTACCTGATTACGGCGTCGCTTAAACGGCTGCCGCCGGAGGTATCGAACCACCCAGCGTCATTCGTACCCAATCCCTTGCAACTGTTGCCGGCGGTGATCCTGCTGGTGGCGCTGTATGGGTACCGCCAGCGGAAATACCTGATGAATTCGGCATTCGACCGTTCCATCTACTCGGCGGTGTGGCTGAACCTGGCGGCACAACTGGCAGCGTGCCAGTCAGAAAAGCTGCTGGATGGCCCGTTCCTGTTCGCGCAAGTGCTGAACGTGATGAGCTACGTGATCCTGCTCGGCGGATCGTTGCTGGACAGCGCGCGCGTATTCGAACAGGTGCGGCACCTGGCGGCGAGCGATCCCCTGACAGGTCTGGCGAACTACCGCAAGCTTCTGGACGTGCTGGACACGGAAACCGAGCGCACATTGCGGACAGGCCGGCCCTTTGCCGTGCTGTTGCTGGATCTGGACGGACTGAAGCGCATCAACGACACGTACGGGCACCTGGTCGGCAGCCGGGCGCTTTGCCGCGTGGCCGATATTCTGCGCGTACATTGCCGGGCGATCGACACAGCCGCGCGTTATGGCGGAGACGAGTTTGCAGTGGTGCTGCCGGAAGCGCGGGAAGAAGAAGCGCAGCGTGTATCGCAACGCATTGAAGAGACATTGGCCGCGGATCAGGAAGAACCGCCGATTTCCGTGAGCATCGGCACTTCGGTTTATCAAGGCGAAGGCGAGCGTGTTGAGAAATTGTTGAAAGACGCGGACCAGAACCTGTACGAAGAGAAGTCGCGGCGCAAGGGAGCGGCGCGCGCCAGTGAAGCGTCGCGGCGCCGCACCCACAAGAAAACCTAGCCGCTGGTTTAATTCCCTTTCTGATACGGCGTCAGTTGATCGGTGATCTTCGACTTGTCTCCCACGACGACAATGGTCATTTGATCGGGTTTGATGTATTGCCCGGTCATTCTCTGCACGTCGGTTGGCGTCACCGCATTCACTTTGGCGACGTAGGTCTTCAAATAGCTTTCTCCCAGACCTTGAAAATCGACGTACTGTAGCTGGCTGATGAGCGCGCCGCGGCTGGAATTCTGGATAATGAAGAGCCCGGAAATATAGTTCTGGATGCCCTTCAGTTCCGCGGCAGGTGACGCTTCGTTCTTGAGGCGATCGATTTCAGCAAAGATCTCCTTGAGCGAAGCGCCGGTGTATTGCGTGGTGACGTCGGCGGATTCAGCCCAGTAGGCGTCGTGATAGCGGCGCGAGATTTCACTGCGAGGAGAGTAAGTGTAGCCCTTCTGCTCGCGGATGTTCGCGGTGATGCGCGAGTTGAACGAGCCACCGAGCAGAGCGTTGGTCACGCCGAGCGGGATCGCGTCCGGGCTGGTGGGCGGAGGCACGGGCAAGCCGACAATCAGAGTGGACTGCGGAGCGCCGGGTCGGTCGGTCACGTCGAGCAGACGCTGCGTTTTGGGTGACGCAGGCTTCTCGGCTCGCGGCGAACCCTTGGCCCAGCCATCGAAGCTTTCGGCAATGGCTTTCTTCACGGCGGACGTGTCGAACTTGCCGGCCACGTAAAGATGGGTCCGTTGAGCGCCAAAGTTGGCCTGAAAATAGTTCTTCACGTCGTCGAGGGTGATCTTCTTGATGTCGGCTTCAGTTGGTAGAACCGTGCCATACGGATGATCGCCATACAGAATCTTGCGGAAGCGGACGAGCGCGACGGTCTGCGGCCGCGAGCTGCGCACGGCAATCTGACGAAGGGCGTCATTCTTGAGGCGAGCGAGTTCCGACTCCGGGAGGCGCGGATGCTGCAAAACATCGGCGAGAAGTTTGACGGCTTGCGGGCCGAACTCGGAGAGCACATCAAGTTGCGCGATGGTCTGGTCGGCGTCAGCGGCGATATCCAGACTGCTGCCCATCTTGGCGGTCGCGTCCGCGAGTTGTTCAGAGGTGAGCGCTTGCGTGCCTTCCTTCATGAGATCGGTGGTCAGGCCGGATATGCCAACGTGGTCGCTGCCTTCGTTGACGGAACCGGCGTCAATCGAGGCGCTGACCGTGACCTTGGGAATGATCCCGTAGGGCACGAGAGTGACCTTCATCCCGTTGGCCAGGGTGTATGTTTCGTTGGCCGGAACGCTGAAGGCCTTGGCCGGGCCGCCCTCCGGGGGCGTCTGCTTCTGCGCCTGAATGGGAGCCACGATGGCAACGGC
>Ga0335085_10014763_pt1 | contig 11373 bp, 14 predicted proteins | sample Lox_Sample_45_FD_206712 | JGI IMG/M metagenome (GOLD analysis project Ga0335085, IMG submission 206712) | Soil microbial communities from Loxahatchee National Wildlife Refuge, Florida, United States - Lox_Sample_4.5 | ecosystem: Environmental > Terrestrial > Soil > Wetlands | place: USA... | reverse complement strand
TCGCTGGCAGAGTTCCCCGGAGCGGTTTCTTCCGGATTATGAGGGGGTTAATTGGTTAACAACATTCTTGCTTCCAGATAAATGCGGGAGATTGTATGTTTCGATCCAAACTGCTCTTAGACAACCAAATCTAGACCCCATAATAATTATAGAAATGAAAGCGCGGGGTATAGGGAAATTTACGGGTCTAAGTGACATGCCAAAATGGTTTGATATCGCGCACGAGTGGATTGTGAAAGGCTTTGCTGACTTAACGGATAAGGTGGCGCAGCGAAAACTTTGGGGGCTTAAGGAATGAGTGCTGCATTTGAAGCGTTAAAGCGAAAGGCCAACATTAGCGCCTCGGCAGGGTTTACCACTATGCAGGGCGCACCGTCGGACTCATCTTCCGGCGACTTCGAAAGCGCTGCAACTTACGGAATGGTCACGTTAATTACGGGCCCCATTTATTCTAAAGGAATGCTGTTCGCTTGTAACGCTTCCGTCAATGATCAATATGCCTATCCTCCGGTAGGGGCGAATCTAACTGCAGCTTCTACAGCGGCGTATTTAGTAAATAAAATGAGGGATGCCTCCACGATGGGATTACTCGGACTTATTGTGGGGTTGAATGAAGTCCGCGAACGGGGGGTCAGAATTGTCGAGATGCCAAATAAATTGGCATATACGGAAGAGGTTACTTTACGGCTGGCGGATATACCTCGAAAGGCCCCCAAAGTAATTTTAGGAATACGCCCAAGAGGGCGGTAATGCCTTTTCCATGGTACGAGAGAGCTGAACCGAATGCTGAGTTACAGCAGGGTGACTTCATACTCAATTGCTACCTGCTGGGATGGGCAGATCAAGTGCCAGTCATAGAGGACCAAAACGAAGAAGAATTATTGAGAGTACATAGGGAGACCATTAGAAAAGACATAATAGTAATGACTCAATCATGCGATATTGAGCAAGGGAAAGTAAAAGAGATCGTAGCTTGTCCAATTTACGGAGTGACCGAATTCAAAGCAAGTTGGGAGGCTGCCGAAAGAGGCAAAGAGCAAAATCCTACCCCCAGAAAATGGAAAGGTTTTTGTAAAGACATTCAAGACGGCTTTATATGGAACTATGCCATGCTAAATTCAGGGGGTATAGATGATTTACGAACAGAACATCGAATAGTCGATTTCCACGAACTTTATACGCTCCCACTAGAATTCTTAAAGGCCGTCGCGCGGCAAAGAGGACCTCGTTTGCGTCTTGCCCCTCCTTATAGGGAGCATCTTGCGCAAGCATTCGCGCGATACTTCATGCGCGTAGGACTTCCTTCCCCAATGGATGCGGTGCCAGACTAAGCTTTGGGGGCTATTGAGAAAGTACTGAAAAAATTAACTATTCCGAGCAAGAGGTCTTATGCGCTCGGTTCTTCGCGTTTTAATGTAACGGTCGGTCATAACCCGAGATTTGTGACCAGCAAGCTTCTGGGCATCCTGACCAAGAGCATTAGCATCAGTAAGAGTCTTTGCACGAATATCATGCTCAGTAAATCGTTCCATTAGTAATCCCCGACTTAAAGCTTTTTGCATGGCACGTTGCCATATCGAATCGAAGCCGGAAACGGAATAGGGCTGCCCTTTACGAGTGCAGAATAGGAACAGGCTGCGCAAAGGACGACGCATAGCTTTGATCTCATCAACGACGGCCTTTAAGTCGGAATTCCAGAGATAGACAATTCGTTTCCCCGTTTTTCCCTGAGTAACCGCAATACCCTCTTCGGTTAAAGAATCGAGACGAAGGCGCAATAAGTCGCCTTTTCGCATGCTGGTCATGTATTTCAGATCGACATAGTTGGATAAAAACTCACCGGCCACAGACTTAAAAGCAGCTAGCTCCGAATCTTCAGGGTAACGCTCGCGAGGCTTCTCAGGATTGCGTTTAACGTGACGACAGGGGTTGTCTTTAGCCGCACCCCAGCGGATTGCATAACTGAAAACGTGAGAAAGGAGAGATTTTTCCCGATTGGCTCGAACAGGCGCAGCTCTAGCGTCCATATAAGCGTAAATATCGGGGGGTGTGACCTCATAAGGTTGCATATGACCGAATACGGAGCGTAGCCGAGCAATTTCCTTGATGTTGTCTTGATAGGTGCGAAGGGATTTCCGAGGGGCGACCTCCAGCATGTAGCGATCCATGATTTGGGCAAGATTAGTCAGACGTGTAGGGCGGCCCACAATTTCCGCCCACTTGGACATGGCGATACCGAAATCCCGTCCGAGATGAATCCACGGCCCAACCGGAGGAGCAAAGAAATAGGCCCCATGATTGAAATAAACGCGCTGGGGCAGGTCAAGACGGGACTTACGACGTCGCCCCATCAAACACCTTTTTCTTCTTCAATGCAGAGAAATTAGGGGCGTTCCGCGGCTTCGGTGAGTTTCCACATAGGATGAGGCGCATATGTTCTTCGAGCACGCGGGGGTAGCCATCTGCACCCACCCTAAATGCAAAACCATTGGCTACCAGCCAGCGAATAATGCAGCTACGCCTTCTGTAGCCTGTGAGGAGCACTAACTCGGCGAAGGAAAGGAACATTTGATCCTCAACGCGCGCTGTATTTCGGTGATCTTTAGAAGATGTTTTGGCGTGAGTCGGTGCTCAGCGCCATTGCACAACTCATCGAGGCTAACGCCAAAGCCTTTCATAAGCGTGTATAGCGTGGGGAGCATTCGATCTAGTTGATGCCAACCCCTGATAGCGGCGTTACCTGTACGCGCACGATCTATTTTTAAGGCGATTCGATCTATGTCTCCAACAAATGCCTTCCACCACGGAAGTAAAGTAGCTCGGGTGATGCTGCCTCCGGTAGTGGCCTCTACAAAATCGACGAACATGCGAAGATATGAGATGGCAGAGTTGTGAAAAATTGCGCTCTCTTGAAAAGAGAGTACAGAGCCAATTGCTTCGGCGTACATTCCCTTGTATTCGATTTCGACCCGAGTAGGGCCACGGCGGTTATAGATACGAATATAGCGTTCTGATTTTCGTACGCCAATATAGAGAGTGTCCCCTTCCTCATTGCTTTGCCACGCCCATGATTTGCGATTGGCGGCACATCGAATGTCACCACGAAGGTAAGCGTCATAGCAATCGCGAGGCGTAAACGGTACACCATCAAATGCGATATCAACACGGGTTGCCTGCCAATTAATTGGAATTACAAGGTTGTCGTCGCTAAATGGAGTCGAAAGTTGATGTAGTGAATGGAGGAAGTCTAGAAGGCGGGATTGCCCAATATCCTCGGTCGCTTCTCCTTTAATTTCTAAATGGCAATGAGTGCCTTTATTCGGATAGGCATATAACGCCATCCCATAGGGACCGTGATAAATGCTTTTGTAATATCGCCCCTTAAAATTTGTATTAATAAAGCACTTGTCCCAGTTGTCAGCGTCGGCTAGCAGTTCATAAGCCAATTTCTCCATAATCAAGGGGACTATGGAGCGCGGATCACAAAAGAACGTGATGGAGAGATAGTGCAGACTTACAAAAACCGGATTAATAAAATCGCTTGCAACAGCTACATCCGATGGTATCTCCTTATTTGCAATTATTACTTCCCTATTAGTAGCGGGGAGTAATGCGCCGGCGCGCGGCTTCGCCTGCGCATCCGGCGCATTCTCTTTCCTGTTCTGTTCCTCGAAAGAATTCATGGAGGTAACATCAAATTACCTCCACGATAGCTCAAGAATAAGGGAACGTCAAGTCACTCTATCGGGAGACTTCCCGGCGGTTCTTAATGGAAATTTCGCCGCCAATGGCCTTCCAGAAATTGCTAAGCTTTTCAACAATATTGAAGGAGGGCAGACGATGAGAACTAGGGCCCGTTTCATCGAAGACATCTCGGATTTTAATGCCGAGGATGCGCTCGTACTTGCGGATCGTTCGTTTGCTGTGAATTAGATAAAGTACTTTCCAACCAAAATGATGCCCGAGATGAAGCATCCCGAGGGCAGACTCCAATTCATCAAGTACTCCTTCAAAATCTGCAATGGCGTTGGCTTCGATTTCTTCCAGTTGACGGCGTTGTAGGGCAGACAACTTAGCGAGGACTTCTTCTTTGGATTTCCGGGGTTTCTTGGGGGTCGTCATAATGCCTCCAAACGGCAAAATAGCGCAGAGAGGTGATTTCAGCAACCCTTATACTGGAAACCGATAGTGCTCTATTAAGCTATAGAGCCCATAAATTTAGGTATGTTAAGGCGACTTAGTACACCTTTCGCCCTACTTTTTGGACGTAGGTCAAAGGTATTTTTGGGTTGTTAATGTCTTTTCCCCCGTCAGCGCGCCATTTGGATTCCCATTGGGTATAAAAGGACCCCATTTGTTTCGGTGTAAGTAAATAGATGGCCTTTAGTTCAATGGATTCATATACTGCGAAAATCCAAGCTACCTTCCGATATTTCGCAATGATAGTTGGGTTCATGTGATGGTGCGTCGAAAATGATTTAGTCAATAAAATGTTCACTGACTTTAGCTCGTATTCACGGCCATTTTTGTCGACGGCGTCGTTGCCTTCGCGGGATTTCAGTAATTTTAGCCCTGTAACCAACGCAATTTGTAAAAGCTTCCCGCCATTGTCCTGAAAAATATCTCCAATACCGTGCTTATCCGCAAGTTTCTGGTACTTCCGAATATATGGGAAAAGCTTTTCCAGTAATGCTTTGTCGGGATGGGGTTTCATAACTCATCCCGAAGTAAATCAAGCGGTTTGACATCCAGGGCGTTGGCAAGTCGATCAATAGTGTCAACGGTAATATTGCGTTCGCAACGTTCAACCGAACTAATATATGTGCGATGCAGATCCGCTAGCTCAGCTAATGCTTCTTGTGAGAGCCCCTTAGCTAGGCGAATAGACCGTAATCTACGGGCGAAGATTGATCTAAGATCGTTTTTTCTGCGGTTTGGCATCAAGATATGATGCAACTTCGCATACTATGAATCTACAGACTAAAAGTTACCGCTCGGCGTTAATAGAAGGGTTTGATGCGTCTAACTCTGAAACTGGGTTGAGGAAAGCAGAATGTAAAACTGTCCTTAAATGAACTAAAAAACTTAACTTAGCAATCTGGAATTAAAGTGCGCTACCATATTGAAAATACACCTCAACATTAATCATTATCGCAAGGCATTGTGATCTATCTCAAAAAAAAGGCACCCTTTAACCCCTATTACTCGACAGAGAAGGGGGAGGCCTTCCGAGCCGATACGCTGGAGTTTCTCCCCTATATTCGGAATGAATCAGTAAATCTCATCCTCACTTCTCCACCTTTTGCCCTCAAGCGCAAGAAAGAGTATGGAAACGAGGAGGAGGATAAATACTGCGATTGGTTTATGTCTTTCGCATCACACTTCAAGCGCGTTTTGAAGGAAGATGGCTCTTTCGTCCTTGATCTCGGAGGAGCCTACAAGCCCGGATATCCCATTCGCTCTATTTATCAATTTGAACTTCTCGTCCGGTTGGTAAAGGAGGCGGGATTTTTCCTTGCCCAAGAGTTCTATCACTACAACCCTGCGAGGCTTCCTGCTCCCGCTGAATGGGTAAATGTCCGTCGCGTTCGCGTCAAAGATTCGGTTAACGTCGTATGGTGGTTGTCAAAGACGCCAAACCCCAAAGCCGACAACCGTAAAATTCTGCGACCTTATAGCGATAGCATGCAGAATCTTTTGAAGAATGGATATAAAGCCAAACTGCGTCCGAGTGGCCACGATATTTCTGATAAGTTCTCGCGCGATAACGGTGGCGCGATTCCTCCAAATATGCTTGAGATCGCAAATACGGACAGCAATGGACGCTATCAAAAGCTTTGTCGTAAGCACAACATCAAGGTTCATCCTGCAAGATTTCCGCCGCAGTTTGCAGAGTTCTTTATCAAATATCTGACAGATGAAGATGGCTTAATATTTGATCCGTTTGGCGGTTCAAACACCACGGGGTATGTCGCAGAGAAACTAGAACGACGCTGGTTCGTTTGTGAGTTGTCGGAGGAGTATTTAAAGGGGAGTAAGCTCCGCTTTTTAGATGAAATACCCCCTGAAAAACCTCTAAAACGGCGTATAAAGACACCAATGGATGTAAATATGCCGCTCTTTTCCAATAACAAATGAGCGCGCCTCTTGGCAAATCAGAATTACTAGACCGTGTTCTCTCCGCTGTAGAGTCCAGTGGATGGCGAGTGCTTGTGGTGGAGCGCTCGCATCCGTTCCTCCTGCGTTTATTCAGGCGTGAAGAACAGAGTTTTTTGAATCTTCGAGTCTATATTTGGAACTGTACTCATGGCGGGAACACTCGTGCTAAGGATGAGTATCGCGTGCAACTCACGGGAGTGGTTCCCGAAACCGGGAAAGATGAGACAACCTTACTACTTGGTTGGCATGAAGGGTACGGAGTTTTTGTTGGTTTTGATATCCGCAAGCACAAGGGACAATCTTCCGCTTCACCGTCAATTCAGATTAAAGAAGGCGCACTGCTTAACGCGCATAACCATGCTTTTTCTGCCTATGACAGGGCAAATGGAGAAATAGCAGTTTGTTTCCGCCCCGAATTTATCGTTGAGTACGCGATGAATCTCGCTAAGCTGCATGGATTCAAAGCGAAGGACAAAGAAGAAGTGAAGATTTTAAATACTGTTGATGAAGTAGAAGAGAATGAAATTGAGACTAAGATCAAGAACAACGAACGGCGAGAAGTTATTGCCAACATTAAACGCAAATATCGAGAATATGACTTCCGTCATCGGGTTTTGACGGCCTACGCTGCGACATGTGCTTATTGTGGAGTGCAGCTCAAACTCGTTGAGGCGGCACACATTATCCCGGTTGCATCTGATAAGAGTACGGACGAAACCATTAACGGGGTTTCATTATGCTCACTGCATCACCGCGCCTATGACCAAAATCTAATTTCATTTGACGAAAAGTACCGCGTTGAAGTGAGTAAAGACGAGATAGCAAACCTCAAAACATTGGGGTTAGTTGGCGGTTTAGCTTCCTTTGAAAGGAATCTCAAGGATGCAATCATCCTACCGGCTGATAAACGCGACTATCCGCCTCCTGTCTATATCAGAGAAAGTCGGAAAATCCGTGGCTGGATCGCTTAAACTTGGTTACCATCAACTCGCCCAATACAAAAGTAGAGGGCAGAGCTAGATCAAGGCCTTACGCGAGCACATTACCTCATTATATTTAGCAGCGACCGAGGTGAATCTGGAGAGCAATCAAGAACATTGCAGAGATTGGGCTTTGGACTTTTAATCCGTTGGTCGGCGGTTCGAGTCCGCCACGGCCTACCAAATATCTCGCAGTCGACGATTCTCTTTCCTCGGGACTGTAAGAAAATGCAACGTCCGGCACTGCCAAAGCGACAGCTTGCTAAGCTTATGGGTGATAGCAGCGGGTCGGAGGGAGCATGAAACATTTTTCCATTATCACGGTCATTCTGGCATTGGCGATCATTGCTGCGCTGCCGGCGAGCGCACAATTCGGCGGCGATCGCCGTGGTGAAGGCGGCCCGGACGGTGGTCCTCCGCAGGAGCACGGTGATCCTTTTCAACAGGCGCTGGCGCAGGATTTCCAGGCGCGGCTCGACCAACTGAAGGAAGCGCTCAAGATCACGCCGGAACAGGAACCGCTGTGGCAGGCCTACGAGGACAAGGTCAGGGCGCTGATGACCGACATGAACGCGCCGCCCGGCGCGCCGCCGGAAAATCAGGACGCGCTGCAAAAAATCGATCGGCAAGTGGATACCGCGCGCGACCGCTTGACGGCGATGGAAGATATCGCGCTTGCCGCCAAAGCGCTTTATTCAAAGCTGACGCCCGAGCAGAAAACTCTTGCCGACCAACGCCTCGCCGGAACCTTGCCGCAGCTTTATCCCGCCGGCAGCGAAGGCGGTCCTTTCGCCGGCCGCATGCGCGGCGGCTTCCGCTCGCGGCCACCGCCTCAGTCGCAGTAAACAGCGCTGGCCGCGAGCTCAGTTTTTGACGCGGGTAATGCGGATGACCTGGGGAATGCGGCGCAGCCCGCGCATGATCTGCGCGAGGTGCATGCGGTTCGATACCTGTAACGTGAAGTGCATGGTCGCATAGCGGTCGCCTTGGTCCGGGTCGACCGCGACGTTGTCGATGTTGGAGCCGGCTTCCGCGATTTCGGCGGCGACTTTGGCCAGCACGCCGCGCTCGTTGATGACGACCAGCCGGATGCTGACGTCGAACAACTTCTTGATATCGGGCGCCCATTCGACATCGAACAATTTGTCAGGGTCGGCGCGCAGCTTGGCGATCAGCGGGCAATCGTGGGTGTGCACGAGCATGCCCTGATCCTTGTTGATGATGCCGATGATCGGATCGCCCGGGATCGGTTTGCAGCACGGCGCGAACTGGATCGCCATGCCTTCCGCGCCGCGGATCACGATCGGGGCGTTCGATTTATGTTCGGCGCGCTGCGTGTCGCCGAGGGAGAGCAGGCGCCGCGCCACGACCACGCCGAGACGCTTGCCGAGACCGATGTCGGCAAGGATCTCGGTACGCGATTTGATCCCGCTGTCCTTGAGCAGCTTGTCCCATTGTTCCGTCTTGATCTGCGCGATGCTGGAGCCGAACGCCGTCAGCGCCTGGTTGAGCAGCCGTTCGCCAAGCTGGGCCGACTCGCGGTATTGGGTGGTCTTCAGAAAATGCCGGATCTGGGAGCGCGCCCTGGCGGTGACCACGTAGTTGAGCCACAGCGGGTTCGGTTTGGCGTACGTCGCGGTGATGATTTCGACGCGGTCGCCGTTTTTGAGTTCGGTCCGCAACGGCACCAGTTCGCTGTTGATGCGGGCGGCGACGCAGCAGTTGCCGATGTCCGTATGCACGGCGTAGGCGAAATCGACCGGCGTCGCGCCGCGCGGCAGCGACAGGATTTTTCCCTTCGGGGTGAACACATAGACTTCGTCGGGAAACAGGTCAACCTTGAGGTGTTCGAGGAATTCGGCAGAATTGCCGCTTTCGGACTGGATCTCGAGCAGGCTTTGCAGCCACTGATGGGTCTTCTTTTGCAGATCGCTGAATGAATCATCCGAGCTGCGGTACAGCCAGTGCGCGGCGACGCCGGCCTCGGCGATCTTGTGCATGTCGTGAGTGCGGATTTGCGCTTCGATCGGCGCTCCGAACGGGCCGAACAACGTGGTGTGCAGCGACTGATAACCATTGGCCTTCGGAATCGCGATGTAGTCCTTGAACTTGCCGGGAATCGGTTTATAGAGGGCATGCAATGCACCGAGCGCGAGATAACAGGAGGCGACGTCCTTCACGATGATGCGAAGGCCGAACACATCAAGCACGTTGGCGAACGACAGATGTTTTTCGCGCATTTTGCGGTAGATGCTGTAGAGTCCCTTGGCCCGCCCATGCACGACCGCTTCAATATGGTTCTGCCGGAGGCGCTTTTCGATGGCGGACTGAATTTTGCCTACCACTTCGCGACGATTGCCGCGCGCCACTTTGACGGCCTTGGCCAGCACGCGGTAGCGCAGCGGATGCAGATATTCGAAGCTTAGTTCCTCGAGTTCCTGATAAATGCGGTTCAAACCGAGACGATTGGCGATCGGCGCATAGATGTCGAGCGTTTCGCGCGCGATGCGCCGGCGCTTGGCGGCCGGCACCGCGGCCAACGTGCGCATGTTGTGCAGCCGGTCGGCAAGCTTGATCAGGATGACGCGCACGTCGCGCGCCATCGCCAGCAGCATCTTGCGGAAGTTTTCGGCCTGGGCCTCTTCCTGCGTCTCGAATTCTATGCGGTCGAGTTTGGATACCCCGTCCACCAGATCGGCGATCGATTTGCCGAACTTCTTGCTGATTTCGGCCTTGGTGACGGCCGCGTCTTCCATTACATCATGCAACAGCGCCGCGGCCAGCGCCTGGGGATCGAGATGAAGTTGTGCGAGTATGCTGGCGACCGCGAGCGGATGCGAAATATAGGGGTCGCCTGAAGCACGGTACTGGCCGTTATGCGCGATCTCGCTGAAATGGTAGACGGTCTCCAGGCGTTCGACGTCCTCCGGCTTGAGATAGCCGGACCATTCCTTGAACAATGCCGTTGCGGTCTGCATGGCGGGTCGCGGATGTGGAGAGAAGGTCACTATCCCATATATCGGGGTGACCCGCAAAACCGCAACCTTGCGGCCGCCGTCAGGAAGGGGGCTTGTTGAGAATTTCCGTGTTGTATTTGCCGGCCGCCATTTCGCGCAAGGCAATGACGGTCGGTTTGTCGCGCCCGATGTCAACGCCGGGAGTCGCGCCGTTGATCAGTTGGCGCGCGCGATAAGTCGCAGCGAGGGTAAGCTCGAATCGGTTGGGGATGATCTTCAAGCAGTCGTCAACAGTGATGCGTGCCATGGATTCCTACTTTGTTCGATGAATGGATTTGTCGTGACGCGCAAGTTGCGCCGGAGCTCGTAGACGCTGGGCGCGGACAATTGCAATCAGGTCGCGCACGGCTTCCTCGAAATCCTCATTGATAATAACATAATCGAATTCGCCCGCATGACCGATTTCTTCGCGCGCCGCGGCAAGACGCCGCGCAATCACGTCGGGCGCATCCTGCGCGCGCTTGTTGAGGCGCGCAACCAGCGTTTCAAACGACGGCGGCAGGATAAAAATGCCGATGGCGTCCGGAATCAGCCGCCGCACTTGTTGCGCGCCCTGCCAGTCGATCTCGAGCAGAATGTCGTCGCCCGCCGCGCGCCGTTCGTCGACCCAGTTTCGCGGCGTGCCGTAATAATGGCCGTGGACCAGCGCGCTTTCCAGCAGCTCTTCCTGCTCCAGCAATTTTTTGAATTGCGGTTCACCGACGAAATGATAATCACGCTCGTCGGCCTCTCCCGGGCGCGGTGGACGCGTGGTATAAGAGATGGACAGCTTGACCTTGGGATCGGCCTTAAGCAGCTCGTTGACGAGACTGGTCTTGCCGCCGCCGGAAGGCGCACAAACGATAAACAGATTGCCGCTCATTCGAGGTTCTGGATTTGTTCGCGCATTTGCTCGATCAGGAGCTTGAGCTCGAGCGCGGTATTGGTGATTTCCATGTCGACGGATTTCGACGCCAGCGTGTTGGCTTCGCGGTTTAGTTCCTGCGTCAGAAAATCGAGCCGCTTGCCGACTGTGCCGCCCGCGGCGAGCACGCGCTTTACTTCGCCGAGATGCGCGGTCAGGCGCGAGAGTTCCTCATCAATGTCGATGCGGCCGGCGAACAGCGCGATTTCCTGTCGTACGCGCTCGTCATCGACGCCCGTCATCGCTTCGCGCAAGCGCGCCGTCAAGCGGTCGCGAAACGCGGCGATGACTTGCGGCATGCGCGGCGCAATGG
>Ga0335085_10014762_pt1 | contig 11373 bp, 16 predicted proteins | sample Lox_Sample_45_FD_206712 | JGI IMG/M metagenome (GOLD analysis project Ga0335085, IMG submission 206712) | Soil microbial communities from Loxahatchee National Wildlife Refuge, Florida, United States - Lox_Sample_4.5 | ecosystem: Environmental > Terrestrial > Soil > Wetlands | place: USA... | reverse complement strand
CGCAGTAGGAAACGGGCGGCGCCGTCCGGGGCGCTAGGCCGAGCGGCGGCCGACGTCGAGATCGAGCTTGATGGGCAGACCGGGCTGGTCGAGGGCCTGGCGTGCATGGCTGAGCGCTTCGGTTTCCAGGCGGCGCCGCAGCCCAGGGAGATCGGCCGTCTGCATGGTGGTGACCTCGAGCACGACCTGCGGGTTGCTGGCGCTGCCGATGATCCGGCCGTTGGCCGAGTCGACGCCGTGGTAGGTGCTGATCTCCCTGGTGAGAGCGTCGGTGAGAGCTGCCGGCAGGAGTGTGGTGACGCCGTGGTCCTTGCTGCCGGGAACGGTGATGTCGCCGGCGCGGTCGGTGGAGACCAGCAGGGCCACGATCCAGCGCAGCGCGGCCAGGGCGATCAGCACGCAGACGAACGCGGCGGCGGCCCAGACCCAGGTTCCGTGCTGGCCGATGTAGACGCTGACCCGGTTGGCGAACAGGGTGCGCTCGGCGAATGCCGCGCCGAACCCACCCACCGATGCCGTCAGGGCGGCCGCCCCGGCGAGCAGGACCAGCAAGCCGAACAGGACCAGCATGAAGCGGTTGGCGCGGTCGGCGTGCATCAGCGGCCCCGGGTGCTGACACGCACGGTCAGGCGCGGTGGATGCTGCAGGCCGAGCGCGTCGAGGCGGCTGCTCACCGCCTCGGTCACGGGCTGCCTGAGCGCACCGGCGGCGGCGCGGCCACGGGCGGCCGACGTCGCGATGACGCGGGCGCGGCGGCGGCGCACGGTGACGGCCGCGCCGCTGATCCCGTCAATCCCGGTGGCCGCGGCGCGCAGGGCGCCGGCCAGGCCACGGCGGGTCAGTGCGGCGTCGGTGCCCTCATCATCGGATCGCAGCCGCAGCCGGGTGACCCGGCGCGGCTTGAGCTCCAGCGCCAGGATGAGCACCCCGGCGAGGATCAGGATGACTGACCAGACCCGAATCACCTGGGCGTTCCATGTCGTGCTGGCCGCCCAGTGATACCAGGTTGGCCAGTGCACGATGACCGGGCTGGAGTGCACGGCGAACTCGATGACCTCGACGATCAGGATGACGCTGGCGGAGGCCAGCGCCACGGCCAGGACGAAGGCGAGCGGCCGGTTCAGCATGCGCATGCGTTCCGCCTCCCTACCGGACCCGCGGCGGCGGCGTGATTTCGGTGGCCAGATCCGCGACCACGATGTGGACTTCGTCCACGTCCAGCCCGGCCAGGCCGGCGAGCCTGTCGCGGACATGGCCGCGGAGCTGCTCGGTGACGTCGCGGATGGAGACGGGCCAGCGGACGCTGATCTCCAGGCTCACGTAGGCCTTGGCCCCGTCTACCTGGACGGTGGTCTTCGGCAGCGCATCCAGGTCGGTGCGGCGCACGCCGAGATTGCCGGCCCCGGGAACGGCCCGGCCCAGCATCCGCACGGTGGCCGCGCCGGCGTCCGGGTTCTCCGCGGCCGCCCGTGTAGCGATCTTGGTCACTGCCTGGTCGGTGACGCTGATCGTCCCCAGCTCATTGCGGCCAACCTGGGCGGGCGGCTCGGTGCCGGTGCTGCTGGCGGTCATCGGCTGCGGTTGCGTGACAGCCATCCGGCCACGTCCATCTCGCCGTCGAGGATCTTGGCGATGCCGAAGCCGATCGCGCCGAGCAGGGCAACGATCAGCATGTCACCGAAATTGCCGAAGACCAGGGCCAGCCCCAGGATCAGCCCGGTGATGGTGGCGAGCGCAGTACGGTCCATGATCATCCACCTGCTGGCTGGGACGTTGGGGATGCAGGCTGGCCACCCCGGCCCGGGCGGGCTGGTGGGCCTGGTGGGTCGTCGAGGTCAGCGACGACCACATCGATGGGCCGGTGCCCGGTCACTGGCACCAGCGCAGTGGTGATCAAGGCCGCCAGGTCCGGCACGGGGATGCCCCAGCGGGACTGCACCTGCACCATGACCCGGCCACCGCTGACGACCACGCCCGCCACGGTGCGCCCGGGCAGATAGGAAGCGACCTCGCCGAATCGGCCGCCGTCCAGCCGGGACACGCCTGCGCACCCGGAGACGACCGCGGCGACGGCATCGACATCGACGCCGTCGATGACCGCCGGGCCCGGCCCCGTGCCGCCTGGTGCGGCCGTCATGACACCCGCGAGGGGACGGCGTCCTGGTCGTCGTCGGTCGGCAGGTAGACGTCGTCCACGGCGATGTTGACCTCGACCACGCGCAGGCCGGTCATCCGCTCGACCGCCTGCTTGACGTTGCGCTGGATGCCGCGGCCCAGCTCGGCGATGCTAACCCCGTACTCGACCACGATGTCCAGGTCGATGGCGGCTTCGGTTTCCCCGACTTCCACCCCCACGCCCTGCGAGAAGTTGGGGCCTGAACTGCCCGGGATGCGCTCGCGCAGGGAACCGAACGCACGGCTGCCGCTGGTGCCCATGGCGTGCACCCCGCCGATCTCGCGGCACGCCTTCCCGGCGATCTTCTGAACGACGCCTTCGGCGACGGAGATCTGCCCGTCGTCGGTGGCCAGCCGGTCCCGGGTCGCCGGGCTGGCGGCCGTGCTGGTGGTGTCGGTGGTCCGGGTGCTGCTCCTGGACGAAGCGGGCTGGGTCATGTCGTGCGCTCCCTTCACATGGTCAGGGTCAGTCACGCCGGCCCGGCGGTGGGATCACCGCGGGCCCGCACATGGTTAGACACAGCCCGCGCGAAATCGTCGCAAATTTTTTTCACAAGCCGCGGGCACCGAATGCGGTGCGCCGCGCGGCGACTCGCCCAGCCCGCCCCCACCTCGCCCAGCCACCTCTGCCCAGGTCGTTTAGGCCTTCCAGACGGTGGCAGGTTGACACGGCAGCGCACGGGCGACGACGGGGAGCGGATGCGATCCTGGGATGAGGTGGGGGACGCCTACCTGGTTGCCCGCGCCCGGGAGGGCTACCTGGACGCCTACGAGATCCTGGTGCAGCGGCACTCAGCCATGGCCTACCGGGTAGCTCTGCGGCTGTGCGGCAATCACCACGACGCGCAGGACCTGGCCCAGGAGGCACTGATCGCGGCCTGGCGGAACCTGGACCGCTTCCGGGCCGACTCCTCATTCCGGACCTGGCTGTATCAGATCGTCACCCGCCGTGCGCTCAACAAGCTCACCCGCCAGCCCGACACCGGCGCCCTGGACCTGCTGGCCGGCACGGCCGACACCACGGCCGAGCCGGCCGCCAGAGCCGAGCGCAACCTCGCTGTCGACGCGGTCACCGACGCCCTGGGCACGCTGCCTTTCCCGCAGCGCGCCGCTATTGTCCTGCACCACTTCGAAGGGCTGTCCTACGCCGAGGTGGCCAGCGTGCTGCACAGCAGCGTGCCGGCCGTCCGTAGCCAGCTGTTCCGGGCCAGGCGCACACTAGGAACCAGGCTGGAGGAGTGGAGGTGACCGGTTCGTGAGCGACCCGCCTGCGGAGCCGCGGCGCACCCAGCGCCTGCTCACTTCGGCCACGCTGCCCTGCGGGGCCGAAGTTGATCTTCTCCTCGAACAGGTCGCCGACGGCCGCGGCGGTGAACTCGGTACCCACCAGCGTGACTGCGTGCACTGCCAGGCCACCCTGGCCGAGTTCTCCGCCCTGTGGAGTCCGGTGACCGAACTCGCGGGCACGACCGTGCCGGCCCCGGCCGGCCTGACCGCGGCGGTCATGTCCCAGATCCGCGTCCTGGTCCGCGACGTCTGGTACACCCTGCAGACCACCGAACTCGGGGCCATCCGCATCGCCGCCCGCATCGTCGCCACGCTGGCCCGCGACGCGGCCCGCACGGTCCCTGGCGTCCGGGTCGCCCTCGGCCGCGCCAGCCAGGGCAGACTGGCCGCCCTCGCCGAGCGCGCCACCTACGGCCACCTTCACCCGCACGCCGCCGTCGGCGTGCTCGGCCGCACGGCCGTGGTGGACCTCGCTGTCGCCGTCAGCTACGGCGACCCCGTGCACCAGGTCGCCCGCGATGTCCAGCGCCAGGTCATCTCCAGCCTCCGCGACAACCTCGGCCTCAAGACAATCACCGTCAACGTCACCATCGACGACATCCTCACCGAGGACGACGGCCGGTAATCCCGGCCGGCGGCGGCCGGCGCGGCCATCACGCGGCGCAGGCTCACCGCACCCGCGGGACCCGCTCCCCCGGGCGCAGCCGCGCGTCCAGCACGGCCAGCGCACGGGCCAGCCAGCCGCGGTGAGCCACCACGATCACCCGCGGCAGCGGCTCCGGGCTGACCACGCCAGCCTCCTCGTCGAACCGCCGCAACCCCGCCATGAACAGACCGGGATCACCACCCCGGTCAGGATGATGCACCCGGATGAACTCCCGGCGGCGCCGGGCCGCCTCACCCACCACCCGGCCTGTCCTCCCGGCTTCGCGTGCCCACACCTGCAGGGTAGCCAACCAGCCGGCGGGCACATCGGCGGCCAGCGACCGTGGCCTGATCAGCCAGGCTGGTCGGGGGTGGCGCCGCCTTTCCACTGCGCCGAACCCGCGTCCCACGTGGTGTAGGTGTACGGGTTTTCCAGCACCTTCGTCTCCGGGACGTCCGGGTGCATGCCCGCCTCCCAGGCCTCGTCGCCGAGCTGGCTCTGCAGGTACTCCACGGTCCTGGCCACCTCGTCGCGCGCCCGGGCCAGCCCGTCGCCGAGCAGCCGCCCGTCGTGCTTGACCACCCGGCCGTTCACCACGACCGTGTGCACGTCGCCGCGCTGGGCCTGGAACGCGACGTGCCCGTACGGGTTGAGCAGCGGGAAGCTGACCGGCGAGAAGTCGTTCCGCAGCAGCACCACGTCGGCCTTCTTGCCCGGCTCCAGGCGCCCGGTGACCGAGTCCAGCCCCAGGGCGCGCGCCCCGCCCCGGGTGGCCCAGTCCACCACCTGCTCGGCGCGCAGGTGATGGTGGGTGATGGTCTCCTGCCGGCTGTGCGCCTCCAGGTGCTCACGTGAGCGGTCGGCGCCCAGCGTGCTGCGCATCGCCGAGAACAGGTCGCCGCTCCACCACACGCTGGTGTCCATGGACAGCGACACCGGGATGTCGTGCTCGCGCAGCTGCCAGGTCGGCGGGTAGCCCTGGCCCGCGCTCTGCTCGCTCTCGGTCGACACCGAGGCGGTGCCGCCGGTGGCCGCGATCCGGTGGTAGGAGTCCCGGGTCAGCGTGGCCGCGTGCACGTAGATGGTCTGCGGGGTCATGAACCCGTGCTCGTGCATGAGCCGGATGCCGTCGTCGTTGGTCGCGCCCCACACACCGGCGTGCGTGGTCACCGGCGCGCCCAGCTCACGGGCCACCTCGAACGCGGCCTTCTCCGGGAACTCGGGGTCGCCGGTCACGTCGAACGCCATCTGGAAGCCGAGCATGTCGTGGCCGGCGCCGAACCGCCGCTCGACGAACGCGCGGAACTCCGGCTGGGCCGACCACTCCCACGGCCCCTGCTGGATGTTCCCGTAGGCCAGCACGAACCGGCCGGGCACCGCCTGCAGCGCGTCCACCGCGGCCTCGGCGTGGTCCACCGTCTGCAGGCCGTGCGACCAGTCCACCGTGGTGGTCACGCCGGCGTCGATGGCCTCCAGCGCGGCCAGCAGGTTGCCCGCGTGGATGTCCTCGGGCCGGAACGTCTTGCCCCACTGCAGGTAGTACCAGACGAAGTACTGGGTCAGCGACCAGTCCGCCCCGTAGCCGCGCATCGCGGTCTGCCACATGTGCCGGTGGGTGTCGATCATGCCGGGCATGACGATGCCGCCGGCCGCGTCGATCTCCACCGTGCCCTCGGGAACGGCCAGGCCCGGCCCGGCCGCGGCGATCCGCTCACCGGAGATCAGCACGTCCGCGCCGGGCAGTACGTCGTGCGCGTCGTTCATGGTCAGCACGGTGGCGTTGCGGAACACCACGGGCTGGCCGGGCGCGAAGTCGGGCATGTCGACGACCTCCACTCCGAGGCAGGAAGCAGGGCAGGAGCTACGGACAATCGTCCGCATCACGGCCAAACGCCATTAGTCCGGAAGCGTGGCCTCCCCCGCGGTCAGTGTCAAGAGGCTACAGTCGGTGCCGTTATACCCACCGCCGCAGGAGCAGACATGGCCCGCCGTGACACCAGCCCCGACTTCATCGAGGCGCTGGCCCGCGGCCTCGATGTGATCCGCGCGTTCCGGCCGCACCAGCCGGCCATGTCGCTGGCCGCGGTGGCGGACGCCGCCGGGCTGCCCCGGCCCACCGCCCGCCGCATCCTGCTCACCCTGGAAGAACTCGGCTACGTCCGGCAGGCCGCGGGCGGGTTCGAGCTGACCCCGCGGGTGCTCGAGCTGGGCATGACGTACGTGCTGTCGCGCAACCTGTGGGAGGTGGCCCGGCCGCACATGGAGGCGCTGGTGGCGCGGACCCACGAGTCCTCCTCCATCGCCCAGCTGGACGGCTCGGACATCGTCTACGTGGCCCGGGTCGCGGTGCCGAAGATCATCGCCCTGGCGGTGACCATCGGCACCCGGTTCCCGGCCATGCCCACCTCGCTGGGCAAGGTGCTGCTGGCCGCGCTGCCGCCGGGCCAGGCCGAGCGGGTGCTGGCCGAGCCGGGCCGGTCCGGGATCACCCCGCGCTGGCAGCCGGACGCGGCCGAGCGGGCGGCCGAGCTGCGCGAGGTCCGCGCCCGCGGCTGGTCGCTCACGGACGAGCAGCTGGCGGCGGGCATCCGGTCGGTGGCCGCGCCGCTGCGCGACGGGGACGGGCAGGTGATCGCGGCGCTCAACGTGACCGTGCACGCGGCCGAGACCCCCCTCGACGTGCTCACCGGCGAGTACCTGCCGCTGCTGCTGCAGACGGCCGGCGCGGTCAGCGCGGACTGGGCCCGCTACCAGTCCGCCCCCCAGATCACGGCATCCCAGACCACGGCCCCCCAGGCCGCCGCCCTGCCGTGACAACCTTGACAGGCCAGGACCTCCACAGCAGACTGCGGACTAACGGACACTCGTCCGCCTGACGGACAGCGAGCCAGGGAGTACCAGCAGATGGAGCAGGCCGGCCCGCCGACCGGTCCCCTGTCCGGGCTGCTGGTGGCGGACTTCTCGCGGGTGCTGGCCGGCCCGTACGCCACCATGCTGCTGGCCGACCTGGGCGCGGACGTGATCAAGGTGGAGAGCCCGGCCGGTGACGACACCCGGCACTGGGTCCCGCCGGTCACCGGCGACGGCACGTCCACCTACTTCCTGGCCATCAACCGCAACAAGCGGTCGGTCGCGCTCGACCTCAAGACCGCCGGAGACCTCGGGGCCGCGCAGGAGCTGGCCCGCCGCGCCGACGTGCTCGTGGAGAACTTCAAGCCGGGCGGGCTGCGCCGGTTCGGCCTCGACTACGGGACGGTCAGCCAGGGCAACCCGGAGATCGTCTACGCCTCGATCAGCGGCTTCGGCGCCGGGGAGGGCCAGGACCTGCCGGGTTATGACCTCATGGTGCAGGCCATGTCGGGGCTGATGAGCCTGACCGGCACCCCGGACGGGCCGCCGCTGCGCGCTGGGATCTCGGTCTTCGACGTGATCGCCGGCCTGCACACCGGGTTCGGCATCCTGGCTGCGCTGGTGCACCGCGCGGCCACCGGCCAGGGCCAGCACGTCGAGGCCAGCCTGATGTCCTCGGCGCTGTCCGGGATGGTCAACCAGACCAGCGCATGGGTGGCCGGCGGGGTGGTGCCGCAGCGGATGGGCAACGCCCATCCCAGCCTGTTCCCCTACGAGCCCCTGCCCACCAGCGACGGCGAGCTGATCGTGACCGCGGGCAACGACGCGCAGTTCGGCCGGCTCTGCCAGGTGATCGGCGCGCCCGAGCTGGCCAGCGACCCGCGGTTCGCCCGCACCGAGGACCGCACGGCCCACCGTAACGAGCTCAAACCCCTTCTTGCCGAACGGCTAGCACGGCGCACGGCCGCCGAATGGTTCCCGGACCTGATCGCAGCCGGGGTGCCCTGCGGGCCGATCAACACCGTGGCCGGTGGGGTCGACTTCGCCGCCCAGGTTGGCCTGGCGCCGGTGCAGCTGGCCGGGACTGGCGACAGCGCGGTGCCGACGGTGCGCCATCCGCTGGCCTTCTCCCGCACTCCCCCGCGCTACGATCTCCCCCCGCCTAGGCTCGATGAGCACGGCACCGAGATCCGGGCCTGGCTGGCCAGCCGGCCCGCGGAATCACGTTAGGGAGCTGCCATGGCCACAGTCGCCGCGGTCATCGCCTCCACCCACCACCCGTTCTACTACCGGGCCAGCACGTCCACTGGCGAGGACCGGCCGCCGTTCGCGGACGAGTGGGTGGCCAAGATCGAGGCGTTCCGTGACACCCTGACCCGGGCCCGCCCGGACGTCCTGGTCATGGTGGGCTCGGATCACTTCCACCAGATCTGGCTGGACAACATGCCGCAGTTCCTGATCGGCAAGGCCCCGGCCTACGACGGCAACTTCTACAACGAGGAACGCGAGTTCGGCCTGCCGCGCATGTTCGTGCCCGGGCACGAGGAATTGTCCGGGTACCTGCTGCGCCAGGGCCTCGACCACGGATTCGATCTGGCGTTCAGTAACGAATTGCGCATCGACCACAGCATCACCTGCCCGCTGATCACGCTGCGGCCGGAGACGGACCTGCCCATCGTGCCCATCTACACGAACATCTTCGCGCCGCCGATGCCGCAGCCCAAGCGGTTCGTGCAGCTCGGCCAGACCATCCGTGAGCTGGTCGAATCGTGGCCGTCGGAGCAGCGGGTGGCCATCATCGGCACCGGGCACCTGTCGCTGGAGCTGGGCGGGCCGCGGCAGTTCGGGCCGCACGGCCCGGACCCGGAGTTCGACCGGAAGGCGGTCGAGTGGATCGCGTCCGGCGATCTGGACTCGGCGCTGGCCGGAGTCAGCCTGGACAGCCTGTGGGAGCCGGGCAACGCCACTCACGGGTTCATGGACTTCATGCTGATGATGGGGGTGGCCGGGCGGAACGTGAAGGCCGACTACAGCGATTCGCTCGACCTGTTCCACACCATGGAGGCCTACTTCACCTGGTACCCGGAGAAGGCGGCTGGAGGAGCGCCGTGAGCAAGTACCTGATCAACAAGTTCCTGTACACGGTGGACCGGGATCCGGAGCTGGTGGAGCGGTACCGTGATGACCCGCGTGGCACGGTGACGTGGTGGGAGGCGGAGGAGGCCAACCGCATCCTGAACTGCCACAGCGGCGAGCGCAGCACCTGGCTGGCCTTCACCGGCACCGAGCGGGAGGCGCTGGCCAGCCACGACTACGTGGCGCTGTTCGAGCTGGGCGCGCACAACTTCCTCACGCTGACCCTGTTCATCGCGCTGTTCGAGCGGGATTACCAGGAGCCACTGGCGTTCCAGCGGGAATACGCCGCGCGGTTGGCACACTGGACCGTGCCGTATCCCGACATCTCCACCTGACCCGCCGAGGAGCCCCCCGCGATGAGCACCACCATCCCCGAGAACTACCGCGACCTGCTGTCCGCCGAGGTGGCCACGCTGAGCACGATCGGGCCTGACGGCCGCCCGCAGTCGTCCGAGGTGTGGTTCCTGGCCGAGGACGGCACCGTGTCGATCTCGCTCAACAGCAGCCGGCAGAAGATGAAGAACCTGCTGGCCAACCCGGCCGCCAGCCTGCTCATCCTGGACCTCGGCATGCCGTACCGCTACCTGGAGGTGCGCGGCGACGCGGAGGTCAGCGCGGACCCGGACTACGTGTTCGCCGACAAGGTGGGCGCCAAGTACGGCGCCGACCTGCGGGTGCATGACCAGCCCGGGCAGAGCCGGTACGTGGTCACGATCCGGCCCACCCGGGTGAACGCGGTCAACATGCGCGGCTAAGTCTCACGCGGCGCGCCCACTTCGCGGTCTCACCGGTGTCTGCACCGGTGAGAACCGATGCGAAGAGGAGCGTTCCGATGAGCACTTCCAGACTGCGGTGGGTGCTGGCGCTGACGTCGCTGGCCTATTTCATCGTGGTGCTCGACTCCACGGCGGTGATCACCGCCCTGCCGCGGATGCAGCAGGACCTGCATGTCGGGCTGGACACGTTGCAGTGGACGGTGAACGCGTACGGGATCGCGTTCGCCGCGGGCATCATCACCGCGGCCGCGCTCGGCGACCGGCTGGGCCGCCGCCGGGTGTTCACCGCCGGGCTGGCCCTGTTCACCCTGGCGTCCGCGGCGTGTGCGGTGGCGCCCAGCGCGACCGCGCTGATCGTGGCGCGGGCCGTGCAGGGGGTGGGCGGCGCGGCCGTGCTGCCGCTCAGCCTGACCATCCTGACCACGGCCTACCCGGCCCAGCGCCGCGGCGCCATCGTCGGCATCTATGGCGGGCTGGCCGGGCTGGCCGTCGCGCTCGGGCCGCTGGCCGGCGGCGCGGTCACCGAGGGGCTGGACTGGCACTGGATCTTCTGGGTCAACGTGCCGCTCGGCGTGGCCGGGAGCCTGCTGTCGCTGCGGCTGCTGCCGGAGAGCTACGGCGGGGCGGCCCGGCTCGACCTGCCCGGGGTGGCGCTGGTCACGGCGGGCGTGGTGGGCCTGGTCTGGGGGCTGGCCCGGACCGGGCAGGCGGGCTGGGGCAGCGCCGAGGTGATCGCCGCGCTGGCGGCGGGCGCGGCGGCGCTGGCCGGGTTCTTCGCCTGGGAGGCCCGGGCGGCCGAGCCGATGCTGCCGCTGCGGCTGCTCCGCATCCGGGCGTTCGCGGCCGGGAACGCGACCGGGTTCCTGATGACCGGCTCGACGTTTAGCGCCGCGTTCCTGATCACGCAGTACTTCCAGTTCGCGCTGGGCTACTCGCCGCTGGTCACCGGGCTGCGGCTGCTGCCCTGGCTGGTCACCCCGATGCTGATCTCGCCGGTGGCGGGCGCACTGTCCGACCGGATCGGGCGGCGGCCGGTGATCGTGACCGGGCTGCTGCTGCAGGCGGCCGGCTTCGCCTGGGTGGCGGTCACCATGTCACCCGCGGGCGGCACGGCCGGCGTGGTGGTCGCGCTGCTGGTGGCCGGGGTGGGCATCTCGATGGCGCTGCCCACCGTGCCAACCGCGGTGCTCAGCTCGGTGCGGCCGGCCGAGATGGGCAAGGCGTCCGGCATCCAGACGATGATGCAGCGGTTCGGCGCGGTGTTCGCCATCGCCATCGCCACCTCGGTGTTCGGCGCCTATGGGCACCTGGGCTCGCCGGCCAGCGTGACCAGCGGTTTCCGCCCCGCGCTGGCCGTCGCGGCCGGGCTGTCGCTGCTCGGCGCGCTGACCGCGCTGGCCATCACGGCCCGCCGCCGCAGCCCGGTGGCTGAGCCGGAACCGGCCGAGGTGCCGATCGCGGCCTAAGCAACGATCGCGGACTAACCGCAAGATCCGCGTCCTC
>Ga0335085_10014759_pt1 | contig 11374 bp, 7 predicted proteins | sample Lox_Sample_45_FD_206712 | JGI IMG/M metagenome (GOLD analysis project Ga0335085, IMG submission 206712) | Soil microbial communities from Loxahatchee National Wildlife Refuge, Florida, United States - Lox_Sample_4.5 | ecosystem: Environmental > Terrestrial > Soil > Wetlands | place: USA: Florida... | reverse complement strand
GGGAGGGGGTTCTTCCAGCGTCTTGAGGAGCGCGTTGAACGCCTCCTTGGTGAGCATGTGGACTTCGTCGATGATATACACCTTGTACGAGCCCCGCGCGGGTGCGTACCGGACCGACTCTCTCAGGTTGCGGATCTCCTCGACCCCGCGGTTGGAGGCACCGTCGATCTCCAGGACGTCGAAGCTGCGTCCCTCGGTGATCTCCAGGCAGCTCTCGCATCTGTTGTCGGGGTTTTGATCCACGGGCGCGCTGCAGTTCACGGCTTTCGCGAGCAGCCTCGCCGTGGTGGTCTTCCCGACGCCGCGCGGACCTCCAAAGAGATACGCGTGTGCGATCCGCTTTGTCGACATGGCGTTCCGCAGCGTGGTAGTAATGTGCCCCTGTCCCACCACGTCTTCAAACCGCATCGGCCGCCACTTCCGCGCCGTGACGATGTACTCGCTCATACCCTTCTCAGTTTCCCTTGTTCCTGGCCTGCGCTCCGGAGGCCGGCCGGGCGGGCGGGAACACATGCCGGAGCCCTTCTTCGATTGTGCCGACAGGGATCAGCGTCAGCCCCTCTTTTACCTTCGCGGGAATGTCCGCAAGGTCTTTTTCATTCTCCCGCGGGATCAGGACCCTGCCGATGCCGCTCCTCTGCGCCGCGATCAGCTTCTCGTTCAGCCCCCCGATCGCCAGGACTTCGCCCCGCAGCGTGATTTCGCCCGTCATTGCCACGTCGCTCCTCGCAGGTTTTCCACTGACGGCGGAATAGATGGCCATGGCCATGGTGATCCCCGCTGACGGCCCGTCTTTGGGAATCGCTCCTTCCGGGAGATGGATGTGGATTTCCTTTCCCTTGGAGAACCCCGCAGGAATGCCGAGACTCTTTGCGTTCGAGCGGAGGTAACTCAGGGCCGCCTGGGCGGATTCTTTCATCACGTCGCCGAGCTGGCCGGTCAGCGTGAGCCTTTCGGGGCCGCTCATCAGCGCCACGTCGACGTTCAGGAGTTCCCCCCCCACGCTCGTCCATGCAAGGCCCGTCACCGAACCCACCCTGTGGCCTTTCGCGCGCGGCCTGTTCCTGTACCGGGGAACCCCGAGGTAGTGCTCGACTCTTTGCGGGTCGACAGTGAACACCCGGGCCGGTCTTCTTTTGTTTTTCGCCCCGTTCTTCTGCTTCGCCAGGACGATGTCCTTAGCGACCTTCCTGCAGACCGATGCGATCTCCCGTTCGAGGTTCCGAACCCCGGCTTCCCTCGTGTAGCCCGTGATAATGGTGTCTATGGCCGGATCGGTGATCGAGATCCCCATCCCCGCAATGCCGTGCTCGGTGAGCTGCCTGGGGATGATGTGCCGGCGCGCGATCTCCCGCTTGTCATGCTGCAGGTAACCGGCAAGTTCGATGATCTCCATCCTGTCCTGCAGCGGGAGCGGGATGGCGTAACGGATGTTCGCCGTAGTGATGAACATGACGCGGGACAGGTCGTAGTCAATGTCCAGGTAGTGGTCGTTGAAAGCCACGTTCTGTTCGGGATCCAGGACCTCGAGCATCGCAGAAGAGGGATCACCGCGGAAATCCATGCTCATCTTGTCCACCTCGTCCAGGAGCATCACGGGATTCACCACCCCCGCCCGCTTCATCGATTGTATGATCTTCCCCGGCATGGAACCGATGTAGGTCCGCCGGTGCCCGCGTATCTCGGCTTCATCCCGCACGCCCCCCAGCGAAATGCGCACCAGCTTTCTGCCGAGGGCGCGGGCGATCGATTTCGCCAGCGAGGTCTTCCCCACTCCCGGGGGACCGACGAAACACAGGATCTGACCTTTCATTTCAGTGACCAGATTGAGGACCGCGATGTGCTCCAGGATCCTCTCCTTCGGTTTATCAAGTCCGAAGTGATCTTCGTCGAGCACGGTTTTCACGTGCGCTATGCTGAGGTTGTCCCTGGTCCTCTTCTGCCAGGGAACGCTGATCATCCAGTCCAGGTAGCTCCGGATGACCGTCGATTCGGGGGAAAGGGGAGGGGTCTTCTTCAGCTTCGCGAATTCCTCAAGGGCTTTCTCCTCGGCCGGTTTGGACATCCTGGCCTTCCGGATGTCCTCGCGCAGCTTGGTCAGCTCCGGGGATCCTTCCTCATCCCCGAGCTCATCCTGCAGTATTCTGATCTGCTCCTGAATAAAGAATTTCCTCTGGGACCTGGCAATATTGTCGTGAACCTTTGTGTCGATCTCTTTTTCGATTTTGAGGACGTCATTTTCGGAGTTCAGGATCCGGATCAGTTCGTGCAGCTGTTCGCGCGTGCCGCGAAGCTCAAGGATTTTCTGCTTGACGTCCACGCTCTGGAGAATGTTGGACGCAACGTAAAATACCCGCCGCTGCGCATCGCGTGTGTTCTCGAACGCGACAAGGACTTCGCTCGGCACGTTTCTGTTCAGGTGCACATACTCCGCGAAGAGGCTGGACGTGTGCCGAAGGAGCGCATCGAGCTCGGAATCCATTTCCCCCGCGCCCGAGTGTATGGCCAGCTCTGCTTCCAGATACTTCGTGTTGGGCACAAACGTCCGCACGGAGGCCTGCACGATCCCGTCAACGAGAATCTTCATGAGTCCGTTGGGGAGCTTGAGGATCTGGATGATCTTGGCGACTGTCCCGTCACGGTAGATATCGTTCTCGCCGGGCTCTTCGGTCACCGAGTTGCGCTGCGCTGCGAGAAATATGTATTTCTCCCGTTCCAGCGCTTCGTTCACCGCCTTGAGCGACGATTCTCTCCCCACGAGCACGGGGAAGATCATGTAGGGAAAGACGACGACATCACGGAGGGGAAGAACGGGCAGGCGCGTTGGAAGTCCTGCATGACGGTCACCGGTACGGAGTGTTTCGGCTGCTGGTTCCTGGGACATGTCCACATTCGACACAGGGGAAAAAGACACAAAAAGGTGTCGAATCGACACCTTTTACGGTATGTACTGAAATATACCAACGGCGGGGACGTTTGTCAAGGCGGGCGCTCGCGCGAGTGCAGCGGGAACATGGCTCAGCGTGAATGTGCAGGCGGCGCGCAGGACGTGCACACGACGCTCACCATGCCTGCGGCACATCCCCCTCGGCAATGTGCGCCATGAGGTGCTCGCTGTTCATGGGAGACACTGCAGCGCAGAGCGTCCCCCCCTTAACCCACAGGACGACGGCCACGCCGCCGGGCGCAGTGCAGCAATGCCATCCCGTGCGATTCAGGTCATTCGTCGCTTCCCGGGACAGATGCAGTGTGTCCCCCTTCATCACGGATTCCCGACAGACCTGATACAGATAGATGAGCTGAAAGCCGTGCCTGTACAGCACGTGCGCAAGGCGCATGCCGTGGTAGTCGTTTACGACGCCTCCGACAAGCGTGCACTCCTTCATTGCGGGGATGAAGACGGGAAAACTGGTTTTCCCCTGAAAGTAGCTCCGCACATTCTCCTGACGGTCGGAGACGACCTGCGGCACGATCTCTCCTTTCAGCACCGCCTCGTAGTTGGAGGCGGACTGGCGCACGACGTCACCCCCCGAGACAAACCCGGCGCTTTCCGCGCCATCAGGAGGTGCATGGCGTGACAGCACAAAGACGATTGCGGCAAAGGAAAGGACAAACGCAAGGACGGGCGCAGCCCGGCGGCTGTGCAGTGCGTTTGCGATCAGACCGGAGACAGGCGCCGCGGCTGGACCGGCGCTTTCCCGCGTGCCTGCGAGAATGGATGCAAGGACACACTCGGGAACCCTGGCCGGCCGGAGACGGGCACGGATGAGCGAGGCAAGGCTCCGTTCATCCTCAAAGTCGTGCCGGCAGGAGGGACAGAGTCGTGCGTGTTCCTGGAAAAATTCCAGATTCTTCCCGGAGAGCCGTCCGTCGACGGCAGGTGTGATACAATGGCTGAATTCTCTGCAATTCACTGAAGGGCTTTCCTCGTGCAGACACTTCCTCCTCCGCGTTTACCGTTCCTGAACCAGACCGCGCTGACGGGCATATTCCATGAGCCGGCTCCGGAGGAGCTTTCTTCCGCGGTGCAACCGCGATCGAACCGTACCGAGAGGACATTCCATAAATGCGGCAACTTCTTCGTAGGTCAACGATTCGATGTCGCAGAGTATCACGACGGTGCGAAACTCATCGGGAAGCGATGCGATGGCTCCGGTGATCTCATCGTCGAGGAGGTTGCCCAGCATCGCCTCCTGCAGATCGTTCTGGTCTGCAGTTCCTTCCCCCCTTGTCGCGTACAGACTCTTGACGTCATCATATTCAACCTTGTCCGGCTCCCGCACTTCTTTCCGGTAACGATTGATATACGAGTTCTTCAAGATTTTGAACAACCACGCACGGATGTTGGTTCCCTGCTCGTAGGAGTCCCAGAAGCGGTAGGCTTTGAGGTAGGTTTCCTGGACGAGGTCGTCGGCATCGGCGGGGTTATTGGTCATGCGGAGTGCATAGTTGTACAGCAAATCCGTGTGTGGGAGCGCTTCCCGCTCAAACGACCGCTGCTTTTCGCTCCCGTGGGTCTTCATCGGATGCCGCCGATTGACGTTTGCGTAAGGTAAGAACAGTGTTCAGGAGTAATATACGACACATTCAGTCCAGATTCAACTGGCGGGGACGCGCCCCTCCCCTAGTGGAACGGGGGAACGAAATGCATCTGCAGCGCGTCCGTGATCCGGGACAGGGGAACGACCGCGTCGACGGCGATATGTGCGGCGTTCAGCCGCCGGCCGCCGCCGTCGAGTTCCTCGAGTGCACCGTGGAGGCTGAGATCACCGATCTCGCCGCACCGTACCGCAATCGCCCCGTCTTTATCGTTCCTCTTGTGCGGGGGGGGATCGTACATCAACCCGATGTCTGCACGCCCTGTCCACCCGCCGGATCCGTTGTGCAGTTCGACGCCGCGGATGATGATATCGTACATCATCTTGCCGTTGGGGAGAAGCTGCCGGTACCAGTCCATCTCGGTGTCCTGGTACGACCCGTTGCCGATCGCCCGGATCGCCGTGAGCAGTGCGATGTAGTTCAGTTTCCGTATGAAGAGCTTGTCCGGGTCGCCCGGCCAGTGTCCCGATTCGATGAGAACCGTGCTGGTCCCCCATGACTGCATCCCGTCGCCGAACGCGCGAGGCTCCCACGCGTCGTCGTATGTCGCGATGTGGCCCCCGATGAACTGGCTCAGCGCGCGCGTTATGAGCGCGCCGATCCTCATGGCGCGAAGCCTGACGGGGGGGGTGGAACGCTTCTCATCCAGCGCCGGCGCAAGGAGTGAAAGAGCGGCCACCTTCGGGGTGACGCCAACGGACGACAGGCTCTGGTCGTGAAGATTGAAGCCGTAGGCGGGCTTGAGCTGGCGCTGCGCATCCCGCAACAGCCGCGCTTCCGGAGTTGTCAGCTCTCGCGCATCCCTGTTCATGTCGATCTGCACCGATGTGTGACGTTGGATGCGCTCGGCGCCGTCGGGGTTTAACATCGGGATGACGAACACGGAGGTCTGTTCAAGCATTTCCGAGATCCAGCTCTCCTTTCCCCGGTCTTCGACGAGCATGTTGAACATATCCATCAGTGCAAGCGTCGCCGTGGACTCGTCCCCGTGCATCTGCGACCAGAGGAGTATCTTCTTCTGACCGCGGCCGAACGCAATCTGGTAAATGCTTCGTCCCTCCACCGACTTCCCCAGCTCATGCATCGAAAGCAGATCGTTCCCCCTGCTCACCAGCTCCCTCATCTCGGCGACAATTTCCCTCTGGCGGCAATTGGCCGGGCGCATGTAGAACAGCCTGTACTGCTCATATGTCGAAAAGAGGTGTGTTGCGAGGGCGTTGGGCGTCATATGTTCACCGGGTGCGGGCTTCGAGCTGCTCCAGGATTTCAAAATACCGTTTGATGAGATCCTCGTATTCCCGGGCATACCCTTCTTCCAGCGCCCGCTGCATGTCCCTGCGCAACCGGTCCCTCCCCCGGATCGTGGTGAGATCGACGGGCCCGGGACCCTCCCGCACGACGTCCTGTCCCGCGGCCGATGTCCGCTTTTTCTCGTAGTCGCGCTCCCGCGTGGATCGCTGCGCGTCAAGGAGCCGCGAGAGTATCCGGTCCTCTTTCCTGACGGTCTCGGGATTGACGTTCCCCGCCGTCAGGTCGGTCTGCACTTCCATCATCTCGCGCGCGGTCTGGTTCAGATCTCCCATGAGTTTCTTCAGCTCCCCCGCCGCCGCAGCTTCGCGCGCCAGCTGCTCCAGGGATTTCCTCACCATGGCCTGTTCTCCTGCAAGCCTCGATAGTTCCGCCGCCTGCGCCGGCGTCATCGCCCCCAGATTTCTCGAGGCTCCGTTGATCCCCCCCTGCTGCGCCGACAGCCGCTGAAGCCTCTGCATGAGTCCCGCCATGCCCGGTCCCTGCCCGCCCCCCTGCTGCATCGCATTCATGGAATCTTCGACCCTCTGTGCCGCCTCGTTCAGCGATCCCATGGCATCGGTTTGCTGCTGCGACGCCGCCGACCGGTTCCGCTGGCCAAGTGACCGCATGGCATCATTCATCTGCCGCAGTGCGTCTCCGATGGACTTTCCCATTTCAGGGGTCACGCCGAACGTCTTCTGCGACAGCGCCGCGAGCTGGTCGGCTACCATGCCCAGGTCGCGCATCACTTCCATCTGGGCTTCTTCGTTGTCACGGAACCGTCTGCTGTTCGGCTCCAGTCCTTCCGACTCGTTCTTGAGGGCCTCTTCCCTCCGGGAGAGATCCAGGAGGTCGCGCATGGACCGGCGCATGGCGCTGAGAATCTGGCGTTGCTGCTTTTGCCGCATCTCCTGCTGCATTTTCTGGAGGTGGTCGCCGAGCTTTGCCATCGATGAGAGCGCCTGCTGCTGCGCGCGGGACGCCTGCTGCGGCTGCATCTGCTCCATGGCCCGGGAGATCTCCCCCATACGCTCCTCGAGGCTGTCCCGGCTCATCTCCTGTTGCGCACCTTCCAGTTCGCCCAGCGGCATCTCGGCGGGGAATTCCTCCATTTTCTTTTTCAGGTCTTCCATCTGCGCTTTGAGGGCGTCAAGGTGCTCCTGTACCTCCTTCTGCTCCCGCTCGAGTTGCTCCATTGCGGCCTTGTCGCCGGCGCGCGCACTCCCGGTGCTCTCCTTCAGGAGTTCCTGCTGCTTGATCATCTGCTCGGCCCGCCGCACGGCCTCGTCGACTTTCTGTTCGATCTGAATCCTCCTGAGAAGGTTCAACGTCCGCTCGATGCTCTTGCGGAACGCCTCTTCCGAGAGACTGAACTGCTGCATCGCCTGCCGGAGGGCGTCGGGACTCATCTGCCCCATGGCCTGCTGAAGCTGTTTCATCGCCTCTGCAAATTCCGGCGACGACATCTGGGCCATCATCTGCTGGAGTTCCTGATACTTCTCAAGAGTTTCTTTGGAGAGCACCCGGTTCCTGGCGAGATCGGCGACCATTCCGTCGACAGCCGCCTTGACGGAGTCCATTTTAGCCCGCACCTCGTCGTATTTCTTGAGGAGCTCGCCCGCCTTCTGGCGGTCCTGCCATTCCATCTTGTCGGCGGAAGACTGCACGGACCGCTTCAACTCCTCCATCTCCCTGCGCGCGTCCTTTGCCTGCTTCAGGGCATCCTGCATTCCTTCGATGCCGGCCTCATGTTCCCTGTCGGCCTGCGCGAATACTTCGTCGATCGACGGAAACCGGAGGGAGTAGATTTCGCTCATCGCCGATTTGGGACCGGAGATGACGTCGTTGTCGGATACTTCGACGAAATAGCTGACGATGTCCTCCGGCACCATGTGCAGGCCCGCGATGGGCCAGCGGTACGGCACCAGAGCCTCGACGGTCCCGGTCGGGGGAAGGGGGAGGGGAACGAAGGTGAACTCCTGTGCGGGCTGTTCGTATTTTGACTGGACAAGCTTGTACCCGAGTCGCACGCGGCTGAACCCGTAGTCATCGGCGATTTTCGCCAGCAGGCTGACCGCCGTCGTGTCGGTGATGTCGAGGTTCTCCCCCGGCAGAAGAAGCGTGACCGTGGGCGGGGCATCGGGGATGATCGTGAGCGTGTACTCCACCGGATCGACGCTCCCGGTCCCTGCGCTGTCCAGCAGGTCGATGTGATAGGACCGTTCCTTCATGAGCACGAGCATGCCGCGCGCTTTCTTCTCGGTTACCTCCAGGGGAAGCACCGCGCCGTCGCTGAGCGAGATCCGCGCCGTTTTCAGGACCTTGCTCGCCTCAACGTCGAACCGGATTCTCGCTCCCCGCAGCGCCGTGACGTCTCCCACGTTGTCATCCTGCCTGCGTTCCGGCAGCCTGCTGTAGGCCGGAGGGGACACCGTGACACGAAGCACTCTGATCAACGGCCGGTCCATTACCGTGAGCGTGTAGTCCTCTCCGCGCACGCCCCGGGCATGAATGTAGTACTCCGTCGTCTCGGTAACCGAGGGGAACTGGTGTCGGAAATCTCCGGCGTTGTCCGCATGAAGAACACGCTCTTCGTACGAGAGGTCCCCCCGCCTGCGGAATGCGATCGCGATCTCGCCGGGGGCATCCCCGAGAACACGCACGCGGACCTGGACGGACTCTCCTTTGATAAGCTCGCGCGAGCCGGGCTCGACAACGAACCGGAACAGTGGGGGCGAGGCGTAGGCTTCGTTGAAATGAAGGAGACGGCCCGCGGCACCGAAGAACGCGGTCGGAAAGAGCGCAAACAGGAGAACACCGGCAAGTGAACAGACCAGAAGGAACCGGGACATCCGACGGGAGAGCGCACTGTTCACCGCCGCCGTGAAGTCGATCCCTTCGCACCCGGCGCGGAGATCCGCAAGCGAAGCTTCGATCAGATCGCCGGAATACAGTCGCCGGCTCTCCCCGTCCGCCAGGAGTTCAAGAGCGTTGACGAGGCGGTCGTTCACAAGGGGGATTGCGCGCCCTACTTCGCGGGCGGTTTCCAGGTCGTCTTTCCCGGGGAGTATCCCGGCAAGTCGTCCGAGGGGGCGCCCGATGCGCAGCAGAAACAGGGCAAACGCAATGAGGAGAAGCATCCAGAAGAGCAACGTCCTCCCTGCGATGCCGAATTCGAACAGATCCTCACCGATGAGCGCCAGGAGCAGCACAGTCAGAAAGACGCTGCCGGAGAAGGCGCTGCCATCGATGATGCCGGCGATGTTCTGCTTCCTTCGCACGGCTGCCAGGCGCCCCTGAAACTCCTTATGCATGCCGGTTACGTCCACTCCGCCCCCCTAGTGGGTCAACACCCAGACGACAAGATTTGTCCCGAAACGGAGGGCCTCCTGGCGCTTTTCCTCCGGGTCGCCGTGCACTTCGGGATCCGCCCAGCCGTCGCTGGGATTGGATTCATATGTGTAATAGAGAACCAGCCGCCCGTGAAGGAATATGCCGAAACCCTGGGGGGCTTTCCGGTCGTGTTCATGCGTTTTGGGAACGCCTGAGGGGAATTCATACTGGCAGTGATAGAGCCCGTAGGAGAAAGGGATCTCAACCAGATCCTCCCCCGGAAACACCTTTTTCATCTCACGGCGGAACGGTTTGTTCATTCCGTAGTCGTCGTCGGCGTAAAGGAATCCTCCGTTCTCCAGGTAGGTTCTGAGGCGGCGCGCTTCCGCCTCCGAGAACGTGATGTTGCCGTGCCCGGTCATGAAGAGAAACGGGTGAGAGAAGATCCCGTCGTCCGCGATATCGGCGAACTGGTACCGCGGATCGGTGTCGATCCCGGTGACGCGATGGACGAACGTCAGGAGGTTGACTTCAGAGGAAGGATCATTGTACCAGTCGCCGCCTCCGGCGTACTTGAGCCGCGTGATGGTAAAGGCGCTGGTGGGACCTGCGGACTGGGCAATAGCCGCCCCCGTCCCGATGAACAGGGTAAGCAACAGGTGCTGCACATTCTTCATGCAGCCAATCTATCAAACGGGGGGAGAAGAATCAACAACGAGCGAGCGTCCCGGAATACTTTTCAATCCATGATCTTGCGCAGGAACGCAGGCTTTTCAGGATCGGACTTGTCGATCTTTTCCCTGCTCCCTTCCTGCTCCGTCCGGTAATGGGTGATCGGGATGTCCACACCCCTGCGGACATACGCAGGCTCGTCGTATTTCTGCAGCTCGGAGACTCCCGAGGGAATCTTGTCGACGGTCTTCGCTACCCTGGGCATCCGGGCGATCGACGGCGCACCGCCCCGGCGGTTGAACCCCGTGGCAATGACAGTCACCATCACTTCGTTTTCAACGTTCCCGTCAATGACGGCACCGAGGATGACGTTCGCCTCTTCTCCCGCGGCCTCGCGTATGATCTCCGTGGCTTCATCGACTTCCACCAGGGTCATGTTCGAACCCCCGGTGATGTTCACAAGAACTCCCTGGGCGCCGGAGATGGAGACATCCTCGAGCAATGGACTCGAGATGGCAAGGTGCGCAGCTTCGACTGCGCGGTTCTCTCCCGTGGCAATCCCCGAGCCCATGACCGCGTCTCCCATCTCCCGCATCACTGTGCGCACGTCGGCAAAGTCGACGTTGATCAGACCCGGGACCGTGATGAGCTCCGAAATTCCTCTGGTGGCGCCGTGGAGAACCTGATTGGCGATGTCGAAGGCCTCTTTCAGGGGCGTGTTCCTTTCCACGATCGAGAGGAGCTTCTGGTTGGGAATCACGATGAGCGTGTCCACCTGCTTCTTGAGTTCCTCCAGGCCCGTTTCCGCCTGTGCGGCGCGTTTTTTCCCCTCGCAGTTGAACGGCCGCGTGACAATCCCCACGACGAGCGCCCCCAGGCTCTTGGCAATGTTGGCAACCATGGGGGCTCCGCCCGTCCCCGTCCCCCCTCCCATTCCGGCGGTGATGAACACCATGTCGCTCCCCGAGAGCGCCCGTGTGATCTCGTCCCGGTCTTCTTCGACCGCCCTGTGGCCGATTGAGGGATCCGCCCCCGCTCCCAGTCCCCGCGTCAGGTTTTTGCCGATCTGGATTTTGTTCGACGCCAGGTTGCGTTCCAGTGCCTGGAGGTCAGTGTTGATCGCAAAGAAGTCGACTCCGTGGAGTCCTTTGTCGATCATGCTGTTGATCGCATTCCCCCCGCCCCCGCCAACCCCCACAACGCGGATTTTCGCGCCACGATCGAGACCATTGTCAAGTTCGATCACCGGATGTTCCTCCTTTGTTGAATGAGATAAACTCTTGTGTGTTCGGTCCCGCACGCTCAGAGCTGGTCGAACCATTCTTTCATTTTCTGCGCCATGCGCGTCATGGACTTGTCCTTTTTCCCCGCCTGGGCCGGGATCTGTGCCCTTTCGCGGAACTTCATGCCGTGGTAGACGAGCCCGACCGCCGTGGAGTATGCGGGGTTCTCGATTTCACGAACGAGCCCGCCCGAGAAT
>Ga0335085_10014756_pt1 | contig 11375 bp, 8 predicted proteins | sample Lox_Sample_45_FD_206712 | JGI IMG/M metagenome (GOLD analysis project Ga0335085, IMG submission 206712) | Soil microbial communities from Loxahatchee National Wildlife Refuge, Florida, United States - Lox_Sample_4.5 | ecosystem: Environmental > Terrestrial > Soil > Wetlands | place: USA: Florida... | reverse complement strand
GTGCGCAATGCTGAGACTATCCTGCAGAAACTCGGGTTGCATTACCGCACCATGCTGCTGTGCACCGGCGATATGGGATTTGCGTCGGCGAAGACGTATGACCTGGAAGTGTGGCTGCCGTCCAGCAACGAGTTTCGCGAAATTTCGTCGTGCTCGAACTGCGAAGCGTTCCAGGCGCGGCGCGCGGGGATCCGCTTCAAGCCTAGGGGTGGAGGCAAGAGCGAATTCGTGCACACTTTGAACGGTTCTGGCCTCGCCGTCGGACGCACCTGGATCGCGATTGTGGAGAATTACCAGCAAGCGGATGGATCGATCGTGATTCCCGAGGCGCTTCAGTCGTACATGGGAATCGATCGAATTCCCGCCGGAGCCTAGAGGCCGGGAAGCTCTTTCCTGGCAATGCGTAAACTATTTATCTTGTTATAGTTACGGCAACCTTGAGGTTACGTGAGGGTTCGAACTGAGGACCGTTACGCCGCGCAACCTCTTGAAATTACAGCTTTTCGTTTGACTCCCCGGGTAGCCCTGCATACACTCGGCTCAACGTGGCTTGCCGCCCGAACGTGAATCCAACATAGGCCGCGGAAGAGATTCGGATGACATTTATTGCTCGTATCTTGAAGTACTTGTTCTGGCTCGCCGTGGTGTCTTGGACTGTGGCGATCCTTCGACGCATGGTGGGCAAGATGGCGAACGGAGACGCGGGGCCAAAGCCGTATGTAGATGTCCCGAGCGACGCGGTGAACCAGAAATTGGTGCGCGATCCGGTCTGCGGAATGCATGTGGCGGAAGGACTCGCTTTACCGTTGAAGCGAGAGGGAGAACTGGTGCATTTCTGTTCGGCGGAGTGCCGGGATAAGTATTTGAAGGGAACGCAGAGAATTTCGGCCAGCGCGTAGTTGGGCTGGCCGGCGATAGATGACGAAGTGAAGTAGGGCTCGGTTCCACGCAAGACGGGTAAATTCAAGCGCAAAGGAAGGACCGAAGCGAATGGCCACGGTCGCAAAACCTCCAGTCCCCAGCCGTACAATGAACGCGCCTCCGATAGTGCCGCGCATCGCTCCGCGTGAGGAATTAAATCCCTTTCGAATCGCGCAAATTCAGTTTGATATCGCCGCGGAAGTTCTGAAGTTGGATCCCGGATTGCGCCAAGTGTTGCGAACACCGAAACGGATACTGGAAGTGTCTCTGCCGACGAAGATGGACAACGGGCAGGTGAAGGTGCTGACCGGCTTCCGCGTGCAACACAACATTGCGCGTGGTCCAGGCAAGGGCGGCATCCGGTTCCATCCAAATGTAACGCTGGACGAAGTGAAGGCATTGGCCGCGTGGATGACGTGGAAGACGGCGGTGGTGAATGTACCGTTTGGCGGCGCGAAGGGCGGAGTGATCTGCGATCCGAAGCGCATGTCGAAGGGCGAATTGGAGCGGTTGACGCGCCGGTTTGCCAGCGAGATATTGCCGCTGATTGGTCCCGATCAGGACATTCCTGCGCCAGATGTGTACACCGACGCGCAAACGATGGCGTGGATCATGGACACGTACTCCATGATGCGAGGCCATACGGTGCCGGGAGTCGTAACCGGAAAGCCGCTCTCGATTGGTGGGTCAGTCGGCCGGGCGGAGGCCACCGCGCAAGGACTAGTGTATGTGGTGGAAGAAGCTTGCAAGATGAAGAAAATATCGCTGCGCGGGGCAACCGTAGCCGTTCAGGGATTCGGCAATGCCGGAGCGACGGCAGCGCGGTTGTTGGCGGACAAGAAGGCGAAGATTATCGCGCTGAGCGATACCCGCGGCGGAGTGACGAATTCCCGCGGCATCGACCCAATCAAGGCGATTCGTTATAAGGAGCGCTCCGGGACAGTCGTGGGGATGCCGGGAGCTTCGCGGATTTCCAACGACGACCTGCTGGCAATGAAGTGCGACATTTTGATTCCTGCGGCACTGGAAAACGTGATCACGCTGCAGAATGCGGAATCGGTGAAGGCCCGCGTGGTGGCGGAAGCGGCGAACGGGCCGACTACACCACATGCGGACGAGATTCTGGCGCGGCGCGGGATTACCGTGCTGCCAGACATTCTGGCGAACGCCGGCGGCGTGACCGTGAGCTACTTCGAATGGGTACAGAACCAGGAAGGGCTGCTGTGGGATTCCGAAGAAGTGAATGTGCGCTTGCAGAAAATCATGGTGCGGTCTTTCCACGAAATGGTGGAAGCGATGCGGAAGCACCACGTGCCGCCCCGCGCGGCCGCGATGACCGTAGCAGTGGGCCGCGTGGCGGAAGCGACGCTGGTCCGCGGCTTATTCCCGTGACGCAGGAGATCACTGGTCTCGGGTGAACACTTGACCTGCTCCACAATTTGATTCGTTTTGCCGACCTCTTCGGCAAAAATCCGTTTGTTGTCCGAAAATTTCCTTGCAGACGAAATTCAGTACGCGTAAATTCGCAAGTGCCGGGCGTTTTCCGGTGCGAACGGGAAAAACTCGCATCGGCAAGCGTGCCCGGCTATTTTGTTCACGGAACGAGGCAAAAGACAGACCCATATGAGTCACCTTCACATGCAGGGCATTGTGGTGCCTCCCATTCTGCTGACGATCGCAGGCTTCGATCCGAGTTGTGGAGCAGGCGTGGCGGCAGATTTAAAGACCTTTGCGGCGCACGGTTGCTACGGAGTAGCCGCGATCACATCGTTGACAGTGCAGAATACGCAGGGAGTGGAAGCGGTACACAACACGCCGAGCGCGGAGCTGCGCGAGCAGTTGGAAGTTTTGGTGAAAGATGGCGAAATTGCCGCAGTAAAGATCGGGATGCTGGGAAATCGCGGAAACGCCGTGGTGGTGGGAGAATTTCTGGACGCGCACAAGTTTGCCTTGGTGGTGCATGACCCGGTGATGAAATCGTCGAGCGATTCCGAACTGCTGGACGCGGGTGGCGTGAAGTATGTAGCGACGGAACTGTTGAAACGCGCCAGCGTGATTACGCCGAATGTTCCAGAAGCGGAGATTCTGACGGGAACCACCATCAAGGATGTGGCCGATATGGAAGCGGCGGCGCGCAAACTCGTGGAGATGGGCGCGAAAGCCGTGATCGTCAAAGGCGGTCACATGGAGAAGGCCACCGACGTGGTGTTCGACGGGAAAGAAATGCACCAGTTGGGCGGAGATAAGGTGAAGCTGGAAAACACCCACGGTACTGGATGCACGTTTGCATCCGCGCTTACGGCGCAACTAGCGGCGGGACGCGGCCTGGTGGAAGCGGCGACACTGGCGAAAGCGTACGTGATGAAAGCCATCGAGAAGGCCTATCCAGTGGGCAAAGGGCGCGTGCCGCTAGACCATTTTTACCGGATGAAGATTGAGCCGTTAGCTCGTGGAACCCACGAAGTTCCGCAGCACGGATTACATCCCGCCGCGGAGCCAGCCGCGCACTAATAGCCGGAATGTATAGCCGCGCCTGAAGCAGTCCGTTTGCCGGAAAGCCCGGCAAGCGTAGCAGGTCTGGCGGACCTCCGAGCCGACGGATCAAGCAAGGAGGAATGTTGCAGAAGATCTTTCGGTGCAAGAAATGTCAGCGGGGGATGCGGGTAGTGGGATCCACTGGACTGGCGAAACCAGTCGAGCGCGTTGCGATTTGTCCGTACTGCAAAACTAAGAACAAAGTGGAATGGCCGCGAGGGGATCCGTTTCGCGTGCAAAAAATCGCGACGCGATAGGGACTCCCGGGCCAGCTTACCAACCTCCTCCTCCTCCCCCTCCGCCACCTCCTCCTGAACCCCCACTTCCGCCGCCACCCCCGGAACCAGGCGCTGTAGCCGAAGACGAAATGGCAGAGGTGAGCGAGCTGCCAAAGGAAGAGGCGAAACTCGTCCCGGTGAAGCCGTTCCAGGCAGAGCCGGAATAGAACGAAGGCGTGTAAGCGGTCCCATTGCTGCCTGGGGCGGTGCCAGCCGCTGCAAGGACACCGGAAAATTTCTCGGCCCAATCCTGTTCGACGTCCAACGCCAGCGCATAGGGGAGGAACTTTTCGAACACAGCGGGAGTTTGTTCGGGAGGATTGGCGCGGTTCAGGCGGTCGCCGTCGACAGAGCCGAGAAACATCTTGAAACCTTCGACCTGGTCCAGGAGGCGGCGGCCGGTGAGTGTGGGCGCCTTCATGAGATGAAGAAACAGAACGTGCAAGCAAGCGGACGCGAGCACGAAGATAACGAAAGGCAAGGAGGTGAGTTTCCAGAGGAACCAGAAAGCCATCAGCTCGAAAAATATGAAAGGGATACCAAATAGCGTGACGACTAGAGATTTGCCAATGCCGACGGCTTCCTGACCAGAAGAACGCGAGCGCAGCGCGGTCTGCCAGGATGTGTAGGCGCTCATCACCAAGCCGTATACGCCAAGAGTCCAAAAGGTGAGCCAAAAGGCGAGAAACGCACCCATGACAACTTGTGGCGCGCCGCGCATGAGCAAATAGCCTGCGGCGATGGCGATCGATAGGACGATGGGTGCAATCAGGTAACGGGAGTTGGTTACGAAGTAAGTCTTTTGCTCGGTGCTAGCAAGCCACTTTTTGAGCGCTTTCAGCGTGGCGCCGATGGTTTGATAATTTTCCCGGTGCAGCCAGATTTGATTCCGGCCGTCGAAAAGAGCGGCGGCGATCTGTTGTTCGTCCGGGGGAAGCGTGAGGTTGCTCTTGCCAGTCAGATAGAGAGTGTACGAGCCGGCCTGTTCTTTGATGGTGAGATAGCCGCGGACGGCCATGTCGAGAATGGCGGCGGCGAAGGTCTTGTTGTCAAAACCCATGCGTAGGAGATAACGCATGGCGGCAGGGGAGAGCTCCTGGGGAGGCTCATAGAGCGGCATGATGACGCCACGCGCCGGATCTTTACCGACCGCCGACCAAACCGCGAGGTAGTAGACGAGGAGCACGAAGAGACCGCAGGTGAGAAGAAGAGCGTCGCGATTGTCCTGAAAGAAGAATTGCAGTTTTTGGGAAGAAGTAGGCTCGGCGAGGAAACCCTTGGGCCACATGAGCAGGATGGTGAGTCCCTGGTGAGGTCCGAGCGGGCGCGTAGTGGCGAATTGGAAAGCCGCGTCGTCCGGTATGGCCGTGAGCTGCGATTCGTGCGATCCCTGCACGCCCGTGTATCCGGCTAGTTTTACCTGTGGGGCTGGGATGGATGCAGGCAGATGGACGGTGGCTGATGCGTGTTGGATGGGAAAGCCCCAGCCTAGGCCCGTCACGTTCCAGAAGAGCTCGTCGTGATCCTTGAAGAAACCAAGTTGGCGGTTGGTGATGTAGGAAATCGTGTAGATGTGGCGACCGCGGGACACGAAATACTTGGGATCGCCAAGGTAAATGCGCTTGCCATTCGACTCGTCCTGGACGCGAAAGACTTCCACGGCGGAATCGCAGGTGGCGGAGAGCATCTGAAATCCGACGACGTAGCGATTGTTGAAGTTGTCGCGGTAAGTGGTGGGAAAGTCACGATAGATGCCGTGGCGAATCTGATTTCCGTTGGCGAAGACCGTGATGGTTTCGGTAACCTGCAGCGAGGAGTCACTTTCGAGAGTGATGTCGCTATGGAAATCGAGGATCTGCTCGGTCTGCGCGCGCGCAGGGAACGAACCGACGAGCGCCGCCAAGAGCAGCAACAAAAACCTGGTTGGTGATAGCACGCGCATGGGGAATCCTTTAACCCAGTTTAGCGTTGCTGGAAGGCCGAATATTGCGATGCGGCGAGATGGTTATTGCCGAAATGGCGGTTACGAAGCAGGTCGAAAGGCCGTAACATGAGTCCGGATGGAGCAAGGAGAACCTCGGTGAGATCCGAATCCGCGTGCAGCAAACTTGTTTTCGCACTGATATATCTGATGTTTGTTGGGAGCCTTATTTCCGGAGCCGTGGTCTCGGCGGCGGATGAGAAGTTCGTGGTGCACACAAAGAACGGCCAGATACGAGGAGTAGCGAGAACATCGGGGGGCGCGGAATTTCTGGGGATTCCGTATGCCGAGCCGCCGGTGGGCAATTTGCGATGGCACGAGCCGGTGCCGGCAAATGCGTGGAAGGGTGTGCGAGACGCAAGTGCGTTTGGGGCTCCTTGCGCGCAGCCGGTGCTGGGCGACTGGAACAAACACGATGCGGAAACCAGCAAAGAAGATTGCCTGTTCCTGAACGTGATGACACCCGTGTGGCCGGTAAAGGGCAAACTACCCGTGATGGTATGGCTGCACGGCGGAGGGAATGAGGGCGGGACGGCGTCCAGCGATCTTTATAAAGATGGGACGCTGGTACAGCACGGGATTGTGCTGGTCACGGTGAATTACCGGCTTGGCGTTTTCGGTTTTCTGGCGCATCCGGAGTTGACGCGAGAATCGGCGCACCGGGCCTCGGGAAACTGGGGGCTAATGGATCAGATCGCGGCGCTGCATTGGGTACAGGACAACATCGCGGCGTTTGGAGGCGATCCGCAGAATGTGACGCTGTTCGGACAATCCGCGGGCGCGCAGGACACGAGTTTCTTGATGACCTCGCCGCTGGCCAAGGGATTGCTCCACAAAGCGATTGCGGAGAGCGGCGCGGCGATCAATCCAAATATGCCGACGCTGGCGATGGCCGAAAACGGTGGAGAAAGGTTGGCGGAGACGCTCAATGTGCCGGTTGGCGAGGGAGCCATTCGGAAGTTGCGGAAGATGTCGCCAGAAGAACTGATGAACGTGCGGCCGCAGGGAAAAGGGGAGGCGCCATTCACCGGTCCAAGCGTAGACGGATGGGTACTTCCAAGCTTGCCCGCTAAAGTATTTGCGTCAGGGGAAGAAATGCGGGTTCCGATGATCGCCGGATCGACGACGCGGGAATTCGCGATGAAAGGTTCTGTCGAGGAAGTGCGAAAGAGTATCGAGAATGTATCGGGGAGTCTTGCGCCGAAGATGTTGGCGGCCTACGGCCTGGTGGATGGCGGCCAGGGCATCACCGATCCCCGATACGGTCCCGTGGGGAATCAGTGGCTCGCGGATCTCATCTTTCGATGCCCGGTAACGACGCAGGTGGAGTGGCACAACGCGGCGAAGCACCCTACGTACGAATATCAGTTCGAACACGCCATTCCCGGTCAAGAAGCGGAGGGCGCGGTGCACTCCTCGGATCTGCCGTACGTCTTCGGTTTCTATCCGAAGACCGGAAACATCGCGGGGAAATTTGGCGACGTGGATTTCAAGCTGGCGGATTTGCTGGAGAGCTACTGGACGAATTTCGCGAAGCGCGGAAATCCGAACGGCGAGGGATTGCCCAACTGGCCGGAATACGACGGGTCGCAGCTGTACATCGAGTTCACACAAGATGGCCAGGTGGTGGAGCAGTCCGGCGGTCTGCGGCGAGCACAATGCGATTTACACCGCGAAGTGCTGAAGGAACGGATGAACAACAGCAGCGGGGACAAGTAAGGTGAGCAAGCGGCAACAGACCTGCCGCTCACTGAGAGCGGCTGAAATACGTTGATTGCGAAAGCGGGAGCTGGGCTCCCGCACTCCCAAGTTAGTGCTTGTAGACGATTTTGCCGGCGACGATGGTGGCGACGGGACCACCCTTGAAGGTGTGGCCGTCGAAGGGCGAGTTGCGCGATCTGCTGGCGGATTCGGCGACGTTGTAGGTCCAGGGGCGATCCAGAGAAAAAATCGTGATGTCAGCGGGTTCGCCGACGGCCAGCTTGCGCTCTTTGCCCAAGACGCGCGCGGGACCGGTGGTGAACAGCTCGATCATGCGTATCAGCGGGAGACGGCCGGAGTGGACAAGTTGCTCGAGAGCAAGGCCGATAGCAGTTTCGAAGCCGAGAATGCCGAACGGGGCTTTGTCGAACTCCACATCTTTAATCGCGGGTTCGTGAGGGGCGTGATCGGTGGCGATGGCATCGACGGTGCCGTCGGCCAAACCTTCAAGTAAGGCTTCGCGATCTTCGCGCGCGGCAAGCGGAGGATTCATTTTGTAGCGCGAGTCGTAGGTCACGTCTTCGTCGATCAGCGTGAAATGGTGAGGCGTAACTTCGCAGGTGACGCGCAGGCCATTCTGTTTGGCGAAGCGCACTTGCGCGAGGGAAGACTTTGCAGAGAGGTGCGCGATATGCAGACGCGCGCCGGTGAGCTCCGCGACCTGGACGTCGCGCGCAACACACACCGATTCGGCGGCGGCGGGCATACCCGGCAGACCGAGACGCGTGGAGGCAATTCCTTCACGCATGACTGCGCCGGCGGCGAGGGAAATATCTTCGGCGTGCTCGATCACCGGGAGATCCAGCGAGCGACAATAATCCATGATCTGGCGGGCGAGTTTCGCGGTGGCGATGGGCTTGCCATCGTCGGACACGGCCACGATACCTGCGTCGCGCATCGCGGCGATCTCTGAGATGGATTCGCCTTTGCTGCCGATGCTGGCGGCGCCGATAGGCCAGACACGGACGTGCCCAAAGGCTTTCGCGCGATCGACGATAAAGCGGGTGATGGAAGCGTTGTCGTTGACTGGACGGGTATTGGGCATGCAGCAGATGGCAGTGAAGCCCCCGCGCGCGGCGGCGTGAGAACCGGTTTCGATGGTTTCGGAATTTTCCTGGCCGGGTTCGCGCAGGTGCGCATGCATGTCAATGAAGCCAGGCGCGACGATAAGGCCGGCCGCGTCGTACGTTTGTCCGCCATCGGCGTGAGTAAGTTTGCCGGCCGGCGCGATCTCGGCGATGCGTTCGCCGTCCAGCAGAATGTCTCGTGGGGCATCGGTCTTCGCAGCGGGGTCGAGAACGCGGCCGTTCTTAATCAGAAGCATGAGCGGATTCCTTAGGCGTGGTAGCTTTTCCTTCAAGAGCAGGGTGCGTACCTTCCGTGGCGCCGACCATCAAGAGATAGAGAATAGCCATGCGCACCGAGACGCCGTTGGTAACTTGTTCCAGCACGGCGGAGCGCGGGCCGTCGGCGACATCGGGAGTAATTTCCGTGCCGCGATTGATGGGTCCTGGATGGAGAATCAAAGCGTCCGGCTTGGCGAGTTTCATGCGTTCGGCGTTGAGTTGATAGAGCAGGATGTAATCGTTTTGCGAGAGGGACGGCTCGTGGAGGCGTTCGGTCTGCACGCGAAGAACGATGATGACGTCGGCATCCTCGAGGGCTTCTTCCACGCGGTAGACACAGCGAATTGAAGTGCCAGGCGGGCCGATGTGTTCGAGTTCACGGGGCACCCACATCGCGGGGCCACACAAGGTGAAGCGGCAGCCAAACTTACCGAGGAGATGGATGTTGGAGCGGGCCACGCGGGAATGCGCGATGTCGCCGAGGATCGTAACGTTTAAATTGTTGAGCGTACCTTTGCGATCGCGAATGGTGAGGGCATCGAGCAAACCCTGAGAGGGATGCTCGTGCGTGCCGTCGCCCGCGTTGACTACCGGAATTTCCAAGTGGCGCGCTACAAAATCGGCAGCTCCGGAAGAAGAGTGGCGCATCACGAAACAATCCGGCTTCATGGCGTTCAAGTTATTCGCGGTATCGAGTAGGGTTTCGCCCTTCTTCAGGCTGGAAGCTTCCGCCTGAAGATTCATGGTGTCCGCGCCGAGGCGGGAGGCTGCGGTGCCAAAGCTCAAGCGCGTGCGGGTGGAATTCTCGAAGAAGGCGAGGGCGACGGTTTTTCCGCGCAGGGTAGCTAATTTCTTAAGGGGATTCCGCTGGATTTCCTGGAACGGTTTGGACTGATCGAGAATAAAAGCGATTTCGTCTGCACTGAGAGGTTCGATCGCGAGCAAATCACGAAAGCGGTAGTTCACTTTGTTCTCGTAAGAAGCTTAGGCGCATCTCGGAACGAGGAGGAAAGCGCGCCCCCTGATCGGACTTCATTTTACGCGGAGAAGCGCCGGGACGCAAAAGCTTCCAGCGGAGGATCAGCCGTCGACGCGGTCGACCAGGACCACGCGTTCCTCGTTGTCAATTTCCTGCAGGCGGACCTCGACAATTTCGCTATCGCTCGTCTGAACGTTGCGCCCGGTGTACTGGGCTTCGATCGGCATTTCGCGATGGCCGCGGTCGATCAGCACGCACAGCGATACGCGCTTGGGACGCCCAAGATCGAACAGGCCGTTCATGGCCGCGCGGATGGTTCGTCCGGTATAGAGCACGTCGTCGACAAGAACCAGATCCATGCTGTCGACGCCAAAGGCGATGTGGGAGGATTGCAGGACGGCCTGCGGCGCGACCTTCGAAAGATCGTCGCGGTATAGAGTAATGTCCAGCGTGCCGACGGGGACTTCTACGCCGTCGATACCCCGCATGGCGCGGGCAATGCGCTGCGCGAGCGGCACGCCGCGGCGGCGGATGCCGATGAGGGCAAGATTCCGGGTGCCGCCGCTTTTCTCTACGATCTGATGGGCGAGGCGCTGTAACGTGCGGTCGATTTCCGCAGCAGACATGAGCTGGCTTTTTTCGATGATTCGCATAACGGCGTAAATGCTAACACAACTGGAGCAAAGGAAAAGTGAGTGCGGCAATCCGCGGAGAGGTGCAGGTAGGTCCGTGCTAGACTTCGCTGGGAACAAGGAGAAAGGTCGATGAGCATGGAGAAAACGAGGATGGTCTGGCGGCGCGCGGTGATGGCGATGGCCATGGCACTGTGCGTGGCAGTTTCCGTGTGGGCGCAAGCGCCAATAGCCGCTCACCCGGCCGTCGCCAGCGTGGCGCACGCAACGCGGCCCAAATTGGTGGTGATGATCGTGGTGGACCAGATGCGCGGGGACTACGTAGACAAGTTTCGCAGTCAGTGGAGCGGTGGGCTAAAGCGGCTGGTAGACGAAGGAGCGTGGTTCCGCGCCGCAGCGTATCCGTACGCTTCTACGGAGACGTGCGTTGGTCACTCCACGATATCGACCGGCGCGTTTCCCATGGATCACGGCATGGTGATCAATGCGTGGTGGGACCGCGATGCACAAAAAATGGTGACCTGCACCAGCGACCCAAACGTGAAGAACACGGCGTATGCGGGAGGAACTACGACCGGAGGCGATTCTGCCTCGCGCATGCTGCTGCCGGCGTACGCGGAAGAACTTAAATTCCAAACCGAAGGTGGAACGCGCGTGGTGACTTTCTCACTGAAGGCGCGGGCGGCGATTACCATGGCGGGTCACAAAGCCGACGCAGCTACGTGGTTCGACACTAGCACGGGTGCGTGGGTGACGTCGACGCCGTACGGAACCATGCCGTTTGTCGAAGAGTACGTGAAGCAGCATCCAATGACCGCCGATTTTGGCAAGACGTGGTCGCTCTCCCTGCCCCAAGCAAAGTATTGGTACGACGAAAAGGCAGAAAATGCCGGAACGGTGGAAGGGTGGGGAGATACGTTTCCGTTCTCGCTGCGCGGCAAA
>Ga0335085_10014755_pt1 | contig 11376 bp, 10 predicted proteins | sample Lox_Sample_45_FD_206712 | JGI IMG/M metagenome (GOLD analysis project Ga0335085, IMG submission 206712) | Soil microbial communities from Loxahatchee National Wildlife Refuge, Florida, United States - Lox_Sample_4.5 | ecosystem: Environmental > Terrestrial > Soil > Wetlands | place: USA... | reverse complement strand
ACTGGGATCTGTTACGGTAAGCGCTGCGGAGGTTGTGGAGGAATTCCTTAAGGGTCCCTCAAACAGGGAAAAATCGGATGTGCCGCCAGGCACCAAAATGTTAGGAATATATTTTGGGAACGATGGAATACTCTATGTGGATCTCTCGGACGAGTTCAGAAGGAACTTTCATGGGGATGCATTGTCAGAGTTTCTCCTCTTAAAGGGGCTCTATGAGAGTATAATCTCCAACGTCACGGGGGTAGACGATGTGAAGATTCTCATTGAAGAGAAGGAAATGGAGAGCATCGGGGGTCATCTCTATGCCCTTTATCCACTGAAAAATACCCTTACAGAAGTCAGGTAGCCTATGAATAACAGACCCATCGGGGTTTTTGATTCAGGGATTGGAGGACTGACGGTCCTGAAAGAGGTATTCAGGAAGCTCCCGCGCGAGAGCACGGTGTATCTCGGAGACACGGCACGGGTTCCGTACGGGATCAGATCAGCCGAGACAGTGACACGCTACTCCTTCGAAAATACAGGATTCCTTGTGTCCATGGGCATAAAAGTTCTTGTGGTTGCCTGCAATACTGTCTCTGCAGTGAGTCTTGAGGAGATAAAAGGAAGCCTCTCCATCCCTGTGATCGGCGTTATTGAGCCGGGGTCAAGGGCTGCGGTGAGGGCGACGAGGAACAAGAATGTCGGTGTAATAGGCACTGAGGCGACCGTGAACAGTGGCGCCTATGCCCGGATCATAAGGGCGATGGATGCGAGCATTCGGGTGTTCAGTCTTCCTTGTCCCCTGTTTGTGCCCCTTGCTGAGGAGGGGCTCACTGACGATGCGATCGCCACGATGGTTGCGGAAAGATACCTCAAGAACTTGAGGGAAAAGGGAATCGATACCCTGGTCCTGGGGTGCACGCACTATCCGCTTCTCAAGGATGTGATCGGCAAGGTTATGGGAGGAGGCATTTCACTTATAGATTCTGCAACGGAAACGGCGAGCGAGATAAAAGAGACGCTCGTGAGGAATGGCATAGAGGGAAATCCCTCCCGTGAACCCTTGCGAGAGTTCTACGTGACCGATGCGCCCGAGAGATTTCTTAAGGTCGGTGAGAGATTTTTGGGTGAAAAGATCGCGCATATCGAAAAAATATCTGTTGGTCAATGACCTGTAAGGAGGGTATTGATGAGACCTGACGGCAGAGAGAACGGTCAGATGAGAGAAGTGAAAGTCACACGCAATTTCTTAAAGACTGCGGAAGGGTCTGTGCTTTTTGAGATGGGAGATACCAAGGTGATCTGCTCAGCATCGGTGGAGGAGAGGGTCCCCTTGTTCCTGAGGGATCAGAAGAAGGGATGGGTTACTGCTGAATACGGTATGCTTCCCCGGTCAACCCAGACGAGGATGACGAGGGAATCTGTCACCGGCAAAATAGGGGGCAGGACCCATGAGATCCAGAGATTGATCGGCAGGACCCTCAGGGCGGTAATCGATCTCGAGTCCCTCGGAGAGCGTACCGTATGGGTTGACTGTGATGTGATACAGGCTGATGGCGGTACGAGAACAGCCTCGATTACCGGGGCCTTTATCTGTGTTGCAGATGCTTTGAGATCTGCGATGAAAAATGGGATAATAGACAAAATGCCACTCACGAACCACCTTGCTGCGGTGAGCGTGGGGATTGTGGGCGGCGAGCCAAGGCTTGACCTCTGCTATGCGGAGGATTCCGCTGCAGATGTGGATATGAATGTGGTGATGACCGGGGATGGAAGGTTCGTGGAAATACAGGGCACTTCGGAGAAAGCGCCTTTTTCTATGGACGGTCTTGGCATGCTCCTTGCCCTTGCAGATGGAGGAATTAAGAGGTTGATAGAGGTTCAGAAGGAGCACCTTGGGAACGAGTCTTTTCTTAATTTTCATAAATGAGATAAGGTAACGCCGTATTTCTTTTATAAAGGACAGGAGGTATGTTACAATGAATGCGGAGGATAAAGGCATTGAATAGCGTGTACAGAAGTCTGTTTATCTGGCTGATGATTGGGTTGATCATGATACTCCTGTTTAATCTCGTCAGCACACCCAAAAAAATGGAGGATGAGGTCATATTCTCTGACTTTATGAGCAAGGTAAAGGCCGGAGAGGTGGAAGATGTGGTGATAAAGGAAAACCTCATTACCGGCAGGCTTAAGGACGGGAAGAAATTCAGGACGTATTCGGCCGGATATCCTGAGCTTGTGAACGAGCTTATGACAAAGGGCGTGAAGATTGCCGCAAAGCCCCCTGAACAGAATCCCTGGTACGTGAATTTCTTTTTCTCCTGGGGACCGATCATCTTTCTCGCCCTTGTATGGATATTCTTTATGCGGCAGATGCAGACAGGGGGAAACAAGGCACTCTCTTTCGGAAAGAGCAGGGCGAGGCTCGTATCGGATAAGTCGGTGAAGATCACCTTTGCCGATGTGGCCGGTATTGAGGAGGCAAAGGCGGAAGTCCAGGAGATTATCGATTTTCTCAAAGATCCGCAGAAGTTTTCCAAACTGGGGGGAAAGATACCCAAAGGCGTATTGCTCGTCGGATCCCCTGGTTCCGGCAAGACTCTCCTCGCAAAGGCGATTGCCGGCGAAGCGGGCGTGCCCTTCTTCAGCATATCCGGTTCTGACTTTGTAGAGATGTTTGTGGGTGTTGGCGCATCCAGAGTAAGGGATCTCTTTGAGCAGGCGAAGAAAAGTGCGCCGTGCATTGTGTTTATTGATGAGATTGATGCAGTGGGACGGCATAGGGGTGCCGGGCTTGGCGGGGGACATGATGAGCGTGAGCAGACCCTTAACCAGCTTCTCGTCGAGATGGACGGGTTCGAAGGCACTGAAGGGGTGATCCTCCTTGCTGCGACAAACAGGCCTGATGTCCTTGACCCAGCACTCCTGAGGCCCGGACGATTCGACCGGCAGGTGGTGGTGCCCATACCTGATGTGAAGGGAAGACTTGAGATACTGAAGGTGCATACGCGCAAGATACCTCTGGACAGCGATGTGAACCTTGAGTTGATTGCCAGGGGGACGCCGGGGTTTTCAGGTGCAGATCTCGCGAACCTTATAAACGAGGCAGCCCTCTTTGCGGCAAGGAAATCAAAGTCCAAGGTGGACATGCCGGAATTTGAGGCTGCCAAGGATAAGGTGCTCATGGGCGTGGAGCGGAAGAGCATGATCATCAGTGAAGAGGAGAAGAAGAACACCGCATATCATGAGGCAGGACACGCCCTTGTGGCAAAACTGACCCCCGGGACAGACCCAATCCATAAGGTGAGCATAATACCAAGGGGACGTGCATTGGGTGTTACGCAGCAGCTTCCCCTGGATGACAGGTACACCTATTCAAAGGATTATCTCCTGAAGACGCTCAATGTGCTTCTGGGAGGGAGAGCGGCGGAAGAGCTTGTCCTTCACCACATGACCACTGGCGCGGGAAACGACCTGGAGCGTGCAACAGATCTCGCCAGGAGGATGGTTACCGAATGGGGAATGAGCGAGAAGCTCGGACCCCTGACTTTTGGGAAAAAGGACGAGCAGATATTCCTTGGCAGGGAGATCGCGAAACATAAAGACTACAGCGAAAAGATTGCCGAGGAGATCGATGACGAGGTGAGGAGTCTCATTACCGGAGCGTATGAGGAGTCCAGGAAACTTCTCTCTGAGAATTATGACATACTGGATTCCTTTGCCAAATCCCTTCTGGAGAGAGAGACCATGGATGGCCGCGAACTTGAGGAACTTATCCAGGGACTTAAAGGGGACAAAAGCCCCTCCTCTGAAGACGAGAAGGCCGAGATCCAGGTGTAGCACAAGAGACCTGCCCAATGTGCCGAACCCTTCCTTCTGCCTCGGTGGCCCAGTGCTGAGGTGAAGCTCTTTTTCAGACAATTCTCCCTTGATTTTTCACAGAAGACCCATGTTATGGGAATTCTCAATATAACTCCCGATTCTTTCACGGATGGGGGTCTTTTTTTCCGTAGGGATTCAGCCATTGAACACGGTCTCAGAATGGTGGAAGAGGGTGCGGATATCATTGATGTGGGAGGTGAATCCACAAGGCCAGGCTCTGAACCGGTGGAGTATGAGGAAGAGGTTCGGCGCATCATACCTGTAATCGACGCACTGGCAAAACGAATTAAAGTCCCCATTTCCATAGACACCTATAAAGCCGATGTGGCAAAAAGGGCCCTGGACGCTGGGGCATCCATTATCAACGACATAAGCGGGCTGAGATTTGACCCGGGAATGCCGAAAGTCGCAGCAGAATGTCGTGTGCCTATAGTGCTTATGCATATCAAGGGAACGCCGAAGAATATGCAGGTCAATCCTGAATATGAGGCGCTGATCCCCGAGATTGTTGATTACCTGAGGATCAGCATAAAACTTGCCATAGATTCAGGGGTGAGGGAAGAGATGATTATCGTAGACCCGGGAATCGGCTTTGGCAAGACATTTGAGCATAACCTTGAGATATTGAGAAACCTCCATGAATTTACGCTCCTTGAAAAACCACTGCTGGTGGGCCCTTCGAGAAAGGCGTTCATAGGGAAAATCCTTGGCAATGCATCTTCCTCCGAACGGATGGAAGGGACCGCAGCAGCGGTGGCCATTTCCATCATGAATGGTGCCAATATCGTGAGAGTTCACGATGTGGAGGAGATGGGGAGGGTCGCAAGAGTAGCTGATGCAATTAAGAGCGGACGTATCCCAAAATCTTCAAATTAAAAATCTTCTTTTAAAATGGGTATAATAGGGGAAAAACAGAAAAGGGAAGAAAATGCAAAGGGTAAAAAAAGGAGACACCGTTATAATCAGTTATATCGGAAGGCTTGAGGACGGCACGGTCTTCGACTCTACCGAAAACAGGAATCCTCTCGAATTTACCGTAGGCGAAGGGGAACTCATTCCGGGTCTTGAACAGGGCATCATTGGAATGATGCCGGGCGAATCAAAGACCATCCTGATCCCCATGGAGCTGGGATACGGGCCGCACCTGAACGAGAGGGTCTGTGAACTGGACAAAAAAAGAGTACCTCAAGGAATTCAGCCAGAAGTGGGGCAACAGTTAACGCTTTATCGGGCGGATGGACTGCCCATTATGGGGACAGTGATCGGAGAATCCGGAACCTCGTTCACTATGGATTACAACCATCCTCTCGCGGGTAAGACACTCATATTTGAGACGAGACTGTTGGAGATAATTCTGGAACCACCTGGGCAAAGTTTCTAGTATCACGGAAAACCGTGAATTCGTCAGGAAGACCTGTGAACACCCTTGATGCCTTACATTGATTACAGTGCCTGTACCGGCTGCGGGGCCTGTGCTGAATTATATCCTTTATTCTTTGTGATCAGGGATGAAAGGGCATGGCTCATAAACCATGAACAGTTTGTATTCGAGAAGCACGGGAGCGTTGTATACTGCTGTCCCTTTGGTGCCATTACCATAGAATCGTATGAATAAGAACTTTGTAAATGCATTGCATAGGTTGATTTACTTTTTCCTGCCATGATCAATAAAGAATCCATACTTTTGTTCTTCCGCGAAAAGACGAGGAAGCCCCTTGGGTACAAGGACATTGTGTCCTTGATGAAACTCAGCCATCCCGAGGCAAGGGCATTGAAGCGTCTCCTGAGGCAGATGACCAGAGAAGGCCACATCGTCATGACCCGTAAGGGCCTCTATGGTCCTGCTGAAGACATGGAACTTGTCACAGGGAATTTCGAGGCCCACAGAGACGGCTACGGGTTTGTGATACTGGAAAAACCGGGGGAGAGGGATATCTTTATTCCTGGCCGCTGGACCATGGGTGCAATGAATAACGACAGGGTAGTTGTGAGGATGGAGCACTGGCAGAGGAGGGAGGGAAGGGTCATCAGGATCCTTGACAGGGCCACCACACGTATTGTGGGAAGGCTTGATATCACAAAAACCGCTTCGTTCGTGAGGCCGATAAACAAGGCCACTCCTTTTGATCTTTATGTGCCACCCCAGGAGACGGGGAATGCACGACACGGAGACAAGGTGGTCGCAGAGATAACCAGTTTTTCTACAGATACAAGACCGCCCCTGGGACGGGTGATCAAGGTAATGGGGAAGCCCGAAGACCCGCGATCAGACGTAGAGGCCATTATCGAAGAATTCAATCTTCCAAAGAAATTTCCCCGGGAGGTTCATGAAGAGTCCAAATTGCTCACGCAAAGAGCCTTTCTTGATGCGATGGGGAAAAGGAAGGACCTGAAGGGTCTCACCACGGTCACCATAGACGGTGAGAGGGCCAAGGACTTTGATGATGCGGTCTCAATCATACTGACCGAGCATGGATACCGTCTCTGGGTGCATATCGCGGATGTCGGTTCCTATGTCGGATGGAATTCGGCAATAGACCTAGAGGCCCGGGAGCGTGGCACCAGCATCTATTTCCCTGACAGGGTTATCCCCATGCTTCCCAAGGAATTATCAGAGGACCTCTGCAGCCTTAAGCCAGGGCTGGAAAGGCTTTCCTTTACGGTCGAGATGGAGTTTGACCGGTGCGGGGAAAGAGTGAGCAAGAAATTCTATCCAAGTGTGATCATGAGTGATGAGAGGATGACCTACACCTCAGTGAGGAAGATTCTCGTCGATGATGACATGCACGAGCGCGAACGGTATGGTTCCCTTCTGAGGGACTTTGAACTAATGAATGAGCTGTGCGGGATTCTCAGGAAGAGGAGGCTTGAACGGGGAAGCCTTGATTTTGACCTCCCCGAGCCGGAGGTGCTGCTGGACCTGCAGGGAATGCCCGAAGCCATTATCAGGGCAGAGAGGAATCTCGCGCATATGATCATAGAGGAATTCATGATCGCTGCCAATGAAGCGGTTGCAGAGCACCTCGAGTCCCTTGGTATTCCCAGCCTGTACAGGATTCATGAAGAGCCTGACCCCATGAAGCTGGAAGATATTGTAAGGGTCATTAGACCCACAGTGAAGTTGAAGAAGAAATCATTAAAACCGGAGGATTTCTCCCGGCTGCTGGCAGATATAAAGGGAATACCCGGTGAGGAAATCATTCACTATATGATTTTGAGGAGTCTTAAGCAGGCACGGTACTCGCCCACCAATGTAGGACATTTCGGCCTCTCCTCAAAATCCTACACACACTTCACCTCACCCATCAGGCGATATCCTGATCTTGTAGTCCACCGGATATTAAAAGAAGTGTTGATCAAGAAACATCTCTCTGACAAGAGAATCAAGGAACTGGAGGGTCTTCTGCCAGAGATTGCCTTTCATTCATCCCGTATGGAGCGACGTGCGGATGAGGCAGAAAGGGAAGTACTGGATGCCATGCGGGTATGGTTCATGAAAGACAGGGTGGGGGAGGAATATGAGGGAATGGTGGTGGGGGTTACCCCTTACGGGCTCAGACTGAGGTTAAAGGATTTTTATGTGGAGGGGTTTATCCACGTATCCTATATGACCGATGATTTCTACAGATATAACGAGAGGGCGGTATCCCTCTCCGGCAGACATACGGGACGTTCCTTCAGGATAGGAGATATAGTGAAGGTGAGGGTGGATAAGATCGATATGGAAGAGAGGGAGATACTCTTTGGAATACTCGGATCACCGTCTAAAAGGAAATAATCGCCGCGATATCTCATGGCATCTTTAAAACGTATCCTTGACAGATTTTACCGGGAGTATCCCTTTAAAGAGCGTATCCTCCATGATCCCATCAACTTTCCCCACCGCTACAAGCAGCCTAGGGACATCGAGATCTCAGGATTTATCGCTTCGTGCCTCGCATATGGCAGGGTGGAGCTCTTTACGCCGGTGATCGATAAGATTCTCTCGCTCATGGGGGCGAATCCCCATGCCTTTCTCATGGATTTTAATGTAAGGAAACACAGGGTGAAATTCTCGTTCAAGTACCGGTTTAATGAGCAGGAAGATATCCTTTGCCTTGTTCTGATTCTCCATGAACTGCTGAAAAGATATTCATCCCTTGAAAATGCCTTCATGAGGTATTACAGTCCCCGGGACCCCCATACAGGAGGGGGGATCGACGGACTTGTGCGTGAGATCCTCTCTGTTGACACTACAAGGGTTTACGGGAGCAATATCCATCCCAGGGGATTGACTCAAATGTTTCCTTCACCTGCAAAAGGAAGCGCCTGTAAGAGGATGAACCTCTTTCTGCGATGGATGGTGCGGGACAGAGATATCGATTTTGGCCTATGGAAGGGGATACCCATAAACAAGCTCGTGATCCCTCTCGATACCCATATCACAAGGATATCACGATGTTTGGGATTCACCAGGCGTGTATCGGTGGATTGGAAGGCCGCGCTGGAAATTACTGAAGCCCTGAGAGAATTTGATTCTGAAGATCCGTTGAGATACGATTTTGCACTTTGCCATCATGGTATTTCGGGGATTTGCAAGACGGAAAGGAATGCCGGATGCAGGGAATGCGCCTTTTATGGCGCAAAATAAAAGGTGGTGCTTGGTACCTTCTTAACCAGGAGTCCCTTAGAGACTAATCGTCTCACGACCCATTGTCTTATGGCCTCGCCTCTAAGACCTTACCGCCTGGAACCCCGTGTAAAAAGGATCAAGACCACCACCTATTGAAATTCTCACTCTTAATTGCAGGCTACTCTCTTTCGTGACCTCTGTCAAGCCTTTTCTTGGTTGTTTTTTTGGGGGGAAGTTTTCTGAAAGAGGTCTCAGTGAAGCGAAGAAGAGATCATGCCGGGCATTTGTGTTTACATGACCCTATAGGATATGGTATAAAAGACGAAACGAAATTGGAGGAAATGATGAAAAACATATTTGTGTCTGTGTCCCTGCTGCTTGTATCGGCTGCCTTGTTATTCTCCTGCACGAAGCAGGGAGAACAGAAGTCTTCGGCGTATATTGCAAAGGTTGGATCAGAGGTCATCACCCAGGAAGATGTGAACAGGGAGCTTAAAGGGCTTCCCCCGCAGATTCAGAATATGTTTTCAGGACCCGAGGGTGCTGAAAAGTTTGTGGATGAACTTGTAAAGAGGGATATGCTTTCCCAGGAGGCGAAGAAGAAGGGTTTTGAAAATGATGCTGAATACAAGAAGAAGGTGGAAGAGTTCAAGAAACTCACCCTCATCAGTCTTCTTCTCCAAAAAGAGGTGGAGGAGAAGGCAAAGGTGACCGACAAGGACGTGAAAGATTATTACGAAGCCCACAAGGCCGAACTGACCACGAACAATCAGGTAAGGGCGAGCCATATTCTGGTAAAAAATGAAGAAGAGGCAAAGAAGATTCTGGAGCAGGTGAGGAAGGGCGCCGACTTTGCAAAGATTGCAAAGGAGAAATCCATAGACGCCGGCTCTGCAAAGAATGGCGGAGACCTTGGGTTCTTTTCACGGGGACAAATGGTGCCTGAATTTGAGAATGCTGCCTTTGCCCTTAAACAGGGAGAGGTGGGGGGGCCTGTGAAGACCCAGTTCGGCTACCACATTATAAAGGTGACCGGGAAGAAAGAGGGAAAGATCGTGGAGTTCGAGAAGGTGAAGGACCTCCTCACCCAGAAGGTTACTGCAGAGAAGCAGAAGCAGGTATTTGACTCTTATATGAATGAACTGAAGAAGTCATATAAGGTCGAGATCAACAAGGATGCGCTCGCAAAGATGTGGAAAGACACTAAAGACAAGACAGGCGGGGCAAATGAAAAATCAGGACAACCAACCGCAAAACCTGAGAGCGCGAAATAGGGAAATGAAGAACCCTGCGGTCCCAAACACGCTCGGGGCCACAGGGTATCTTAACGTAAGGAATTGCTCTCTCTCATATTCGCTCGTTAACCCCACAGTGTCCCGATAGATCGTAACGGGGAATGCGCTCGCTATCCGTTTCAGTAAGAAAAACCTTCCTGACTTTTAGGGATCACGTACTCACATGAATGATCACCATCGGAGATGCACCGTTCCCTTCTCACGGCCTCTCCGATGAGCTCCCTGTAAAGCTGGAGGTCGTGGTCGCATGCTTCTTTAAAACGACGTGCAACCTTCAGGATGGGGCAATTGAACTGTTTAAGTCTGAACACTGTAGGATGGTCCTCCAGCTCGATGATGTAACCGTTCTTCTGGAGTATGTCTGAAAAGGTATGGACACGGGCAGAGAGCGTGTCCATGCCCTCAAGTTGCGGAGTCAATTCCGCGGCGAGTCTCTCTTTTCTCCTTCTGAATATTCCGTCTATTTTGTTCTTTCCCTCGGTCCTTTCCAGGTCGCTGAGTATGTCCAGCGCCAGGTCCTGATATCCATTGGGAAAAAGCTCATCTGCTGTTTCTGTCAGCCTGTAGAGGAAACCGGGCCTTCCCACGCCGTGTTTTTTGGTCACATATTCTACTATTCCTTTTCTCTCAAGAACAAGAAGATGCTGCCTGATGCCCATGGGGGTTATATTGACCTCCCTGCTCAGTCCGTCCACTGACATGCTGCCTTTCTTCTTGAGGGTAAGGAGTATTTTGTCTCTCGTGGGATTATCGTTAAGGGTTGTGTCCATATGCAAAAAAAATAACATAATTACATATATTTGTAAATAGACTGTTTTTGGTGGATTGAGCGGGCTCGGGATGCGCTTGCTTGAAAGAGTTTCTTCCTACAGTCAATGTGGGAAGTAATTGAGGGGTGACCGCTTTACCCACCATCCCATGAGCTTGCATTCATATCCCGCTACTAAGGAAAACGGAGGACAGGGTTTTTCGATTGTAACCCGAGATATTCATGCCCGAATATCGAGTGTCGGTGTTATCTGGTCTCTTTGAGCTTTGAGAAATCGGCAATGAGCGAGGTCATTTTCGCAATTTCCTGCAGAAGTGCAAATCTGTTCAGCTTAATCTCCTCCCTCTTGTCCATCACCAGGACCTTATCGAAGAAATTGTTAATGGTTCCTGTCAGCGTGGATAAGCGCTTTAGGGCATCATAAAATTGCTTGTTCCTGAACAGGGCATCGAAGGTGGGTTTAACATTCTGCAGTTCATTATAAAGGTTCTTTTCCTGTTCTTCTAACAGAAGCTCAGGTGTCAACGCCGGCACGTCTGTCTTTGGGACTATATTGTGTATGCGCTTCATCACGAGGAGGAAGGGTGTATACTCGGCGTCGGAGGTGAATTTCTTGAGGGCATCCATCATCTCCCTCATCTCGCTGATAGGCACATTATCCATAAGGGGTATGACTGACTGAATGGCATTGCTATCATAGTGCTGCGATGAAAAGAGTGGTTCAATCCTTTGCGCGAAGAAGCGGAACACTTCATCGGGAAGAGAAGGCCGCCTGTCCAACACATTTTCTTCAGCCTTTGAGATGAGTTCTCTCAATGTAGCGGGATATCTCTTTT
>Ga0335085_10014754_pt1 | contig 11377 bp, 13 predicted proteins | sample Lox_Sample_45_FD_206712 | JGI IMG/M metagenome (GOLD analysis project Ga0335085, IMG submission 206712) | Soil microbial communities from Loxahatchee National Wildlife Refuge, Florida, United States - Lox_Sample_4.5 | ecosystem: Environmental > Terrestrial > Soil > Wetlands | place: USA... | reverse complement strand
GCCTTCGACGACTCACCAGAGTTCTTGCTCTCTGAGCCGTCGAGCTTCACGGTGAGCGTCACGGCATTTCGGCCGAGTTGACGCTCCACTGACAGCGAAGTGCCGTCCTGCCTGATGATGCAGTCGTCGCCGCATGCGAAGCCGCCCACGAAGCTGGCGCCGCTGCTGCCACCGCTACCTTCCTCGAAGAACGGCCTGCCACCCGCGGTCGGTTCGGCCGTCCAGTGTCCCGCGAAATTTGGTCTGGGCTGGGCCGAGAGGCCAGCAGCGTGGAGCACCGCGGCCAACGCCGTCATTCCAACTGCTGTGCTTCGCATGCCTGGCCTCCGTCATGACCGCGACTTCGGCGAACCGTGAGGCTCACAAGTCGTCTTCAAAGTTGGAATTCCGAGGCGAATCGCACGACTACGCAGGAACGTACGTCAACCGAATCATGTCAGCGGCGATCAGATCGCTCGCCACCAAGTGGAGCGGCGGCCGCGGGCCGGCGAAGAACGGCTTGCCACCACCAAGCACGACGGGACGGAGATAGAGTTGATACTCATCGATCAGACCGGCCTCGGTCAAGCTGTGCGCGAGGACGGGTCCGCCAACGTGAATCTCGCCGCCCAGCTCCGCCTTGAGCCGGCGTATCACCTGTTCGAAGTCATCCGCGACAAGCGTGGCGTGAGGGAGCGCGACACGACCCACTTCGGCAGGCTTCGCCACGCTGCCGCGAACTCGCGGTCCTCCGCGTCCCGTGATTGGAGTCCGGCGTCTGATATGGGGGCGTTCTCTTGACTTCGGACAGTCCGTCAATGCGGACTATCGGCGAGATCGGTCAGCAGCGCTAAGCCGCACTCACAACGAGTTCCCCGCGTCATCGCATGGTTGTATCTTATCCACGCTCATGCTGCCCACGCGGCTTGCGGCCCGCTTCGTCGTGCTGGTCTGGTGTGCGACCGCCGTGGCGTGCGCCGGAGCGTTGACGCCACCGCGCGCTCAGTCAAAGCCCGACAACGCCGACGCGCTGCTGATCTTGCCGGGATTCGGCTACGGCCGGAGCGGCGAGCACGTGCTGCAATCACTCGCGCCAGCCATCGCGGCCGAGGGCCTCGATCTGTTCGTGCCGACGTACATCGCTCGGGGCGGTCTGGTAAAGAGTCGCGCAAACCTGCAGCGTTTCATGCAGGAGCAGCATCTCGATCGCTACGAGCGGCTGCACGTGTTCGCGTTTCTTGCGGGCGCATGGACGTTCAATCCCGCGGCGGAAGGTTCAGCGATCCCAAATCTCACGACCGTCGTCTACGACCGCAGCCCGTTTCAAGAACGCGCGCCGAGAATCGCCGACGAGGCGCTGCACTTCTGGGCGTGGGTCCGCTTCGGATCGGTGGTGTTCGACGTGGCGAGGACGCCGTACGTGCCGCTCACGTCGCCGGGCGTCAAGGTCGGCATCGCGGTGGAGACCGTGCCCACGTCGTTCGTGAGGGACCACGAGGCGGTCGCCAAGAGTTACGGTCCGTTGACGTTCGACTGCGATCAATTCCGGCAGCACTACGACGACTGCATGTACCTGCCGTTCAACCACGATCAGATCTATGTGCAGTTTGCGGCCGTGTTGCCGGAACTGCTGGCGTTCATCAAGCACTCACGCTTTACGCCCGAGGCCAATCGCACCGCGCCGGCCGGTGACCCATGGATACGGAAGTAACACGGCAGCCGGCGGCAGGTGGGGCGCGTCGAGCCCTTGCGACACGAGACGCGCACTGGGCCCGCGCGCTGGCCCGCTGGCTGGCGAGGCTCGGCGCGCGCCCGAATCCCGTGTCGGTGGCCGGCGTCGCGATCACGCTGGCGGCAGCCGTCGCCTTGACGATGGCGCCGCAGGTACGCGCGCCGGTTCGCGTTGCGCTTCTGGTCGCCGCGGCGGCCGGCATTCAACTGCGTCTTCTGTGCAATCTCCTCGACGGCATGTTGGCGGTCGAACACGACCTGAAGAGCAAGACGGGTGAGATCTTCAACGAAGTGCCCGACAGAATCGCCGACGTCGTGATCCTCGTCGCCGCGGGTTACTCGGTCCGTCACGCGGCCTACGGCGTCGCGCTCGGTTGGGGCGCCGCGCTGCTCGCGCTCTTCACCGCGTACGTCCGGGTCTTCGCGGGCTCTCTTGGACTGCGCCAGCAGTTCATCGGGCCGATGGCGAAGCAGCACCGCATGTTCATTCTGACGATCGCGACCGTGCTGTCGGCCGCGGAGGCCTGGTGGGGTCTGCCGCCGCGCGCCATGCGCGCCGGCCTGGTCGTCATCATCGTCGGGTCGGGGCTCACCGTCGTCCTGCGCATCCACCGCATAGTGCGTGACATCGAGACGCGATGATCGCGCCGACGCTCGCAATCGCGTGCCGGCTGATGACGGGCGCCGTCGCGGAGTGGCGCGTCGATCCGCACGCGACGACGCAGCGCGTCTACTTTGGCAACCATTCAAGTCACTTGGACTTCATCGTCATCTGGTGCGCGCTGCCGCCGAGGCTGCGAGGGCTCACGCGCCCGGTCGCCGGCGGCGATTACTGGTGCCAGGGACGCGTGCGGCGCTTTCTTGCCGACCGGGTGTTCCATGCCGTGCTGATCGATCGTCAGCACGCCGGCGCGACGGCGGGACTCGCCGTCGCACGTGAATCGCTTCAGCACATCGTGGATGGCCTGGGCCGACAGCATTCACTCATCGTCTTTCCGGAGGGTACGCGGAGCGCGAGCGGCGAAATCGGCGCGTTCAAGAGCGGTTTGTTTCACCTCGCGCGCGCCAGGCCGGACGTTCAACTGGTTCCCGTCTATCTTGAAAACCTGAACCGGATTCTGCCGAAAGGGGAGTGGCTGCCGGTTCCCATGTTGAGTCGTGTGGTATTCGGCGCGCCGCTCGAACCCCACGCTCACGAAGACAAAGCCGCGTTTCTGGCGCGCGCGCGCGCCGCGCTCGTCGCGCTGAAGGCGTCGCGATGACCGCTTTTCATGATCGTGGATGGGCGGCTCTCATCGCCGGCGTCGTCGCGCTCCTTGTGTTGGCGTCGACTGTCGGCTGGATCCTGAGCCGTCGCGCCAGGAGCGACGCCGCGCGCGCCACGATCGACAATCTCAACGCGCGCATTCGCGCGTGGTGGGTGATGGCGGCGCTTTTTCTCGGAGCCATCACGGTGGGCCGCACCGGCGCGGTTGCGTTTTTCAGCCTCGTCTCGCTGCTCGCGCTGCGCGAGTTCATCACGCTGGCGCCCACGCGGGCCGCCGACCACCGAGCACTGTTCTGGTCGTTCTTCATCGTGACGCCATTGCAGTACTACTTCGTCTGGACGTCATGGTACGGCCTGTTCAGCATCCTGATCCCGGTCTACGTCTCGGTGTTTCTGGCGATTCGGACCGCCCTGGCGGGCGACACCGAACACTTCCTTCAACGGACGGCGACCAATTACTGGGGGCTGATGATCTGCGTGTACTTCGTCAGTCACGTGCCGGCCCTGATGACGCTCCACATCGCCGGCTACGAGCACCAGAACGTCAAATTGATCGCCTTCTTCGTGCTGGTCGTCCAACTCAGCGACGTGCTGCAGTATGTCTGGGGCAAGTGGTTGGGCACTCGTCGCGTCGCCCCGTCGATCAGCCCCAACAAGACGTGGGAAGGGCTCGTCGGCGGCGTGCTCACCGCGACGGCGATTGGGACTGGGCTCTGGTGGATCACGCCGTTTTCGCCAGGCGCCGCCGCCGCGATGGCGTGCGTGCTGACGTTGATGGGTTTTGCGGGCGGACTCATCATGGCGGCGATCAAGCGCGATCGTGGCGTCAAGGACTTCGGTGCGCTGATTGAGGGCCACGGCGGCGTGCTCGATCGGATCGATTCCTTGTGTTTCGCGGCGCCGGTGTTCTATCATCTCGTGCGGTTTTTCTACGCGTCGTAGGCGTGGCATTGGCGAAACGGCTCGACACATGACCCGGCGCCCGCGTCCTGTGCTACCCGTGATTGGAGTCCGGCGTCTGATAAGGGGGCGTTCTCTTGACTTCGGACAGGCCGTCAATGCGGACTATCGGCGACTCTTCACAAACGGAAACCGCGCCAGGCTGGTCCGCATCGTGACGTGCTTGGCGGTCTTCACCGTCGCTTCTTCGGTGAGGACCTGGTCGAGGAAATCCGCGTACGAAAGCTCCTGCGTGCTGGCGGCCTGCAGGAGGGCCTCCAACCGCTCGCGACTCTTGAAGAGCCGGAGGCGCTGGAGGTGCTCTTGGATGCGCTCGAATTGCGCCGCGCTCATTGGACACCTCCACAGAGCGTGTCGTAGGTGTCGAGGTCGCGGACCTCCACCTCAACCAGCGCCCGGCCCGTCGGCGGCGCCGGCGTGGATCGGAGGGCGCGTTGGGTCCGGGCGATCGGGCCGGGCCCATGCTCGGGCAGAATCCGCACCTGATACTTGCCGGGCGCATGTCGTGGGTCACAACGGGCAGCCCCCGATTCCGGAACTCGAGCTGCCGGCCGCGGCGGCGCACGTCGACCTCCTGGCCGATCAAGCGAAACGGCACCGAGTAGCGATTCGTCTCGAAACTCACGAGATAGTCCTCGGCGACGATCCGACGATGCGTCGTCTCGAGCCAGAACGACGGATGGCCCACCGTCGCGACGAGCGTGGGCGCTTCGATCGCGAACCGGTCGATCGGCCGCTCGTGCGTCGTGCCGTGGATCCGCACGTCAGCGACGTCGCGGCTCCACGCGGCGATCTGCTCGCCGAAGTCGGTGTCGTCCTGGAACGACCGGCCGGGAAGAAAAGTGCGGCGGAAGTATTTGACGCCCGACTCGACCTTGCCCTTCGTTTGCGCCCGGTACGGCTGACAGAGCCGCGGCTCGAAGCCCCAGTAGTCGGCAAACACCTTGAACGTCGGATTCCACCGCGATCCCCCCGCCGTCAGCGGATGACAGACGGTCCGTGCCCTATCGTAGAGATGCTCGGTCGTGTGGCCCCCGAAGTGCGCGAACGCCGTTTCGTGCGCGTCGAGGAACGAGCCGATCGTCTCGTCCAGGTACGGGACGTAGACGCTGCGGCGGGAGAAGCCCAGCGTCAGGACGAAGATGTGGCGCGTCACCGCGTGGGTCCCGAACCACACGCGCGCTTGGCCCCAGTCGATTTGGCTCTGCTCACCGGGCGCCGTCTCGAATCGCGTGCGGGTCAGGTCCGCGCGGCACGCCGCCTCGCGCAACGGCCGCACGAAGCGACGGACCGTCGCGTAACTGCCGCCGTAGCCGCGCTGCTGGCGGAGCTCCTGATAGAGAACCTGGGCTGAAAACTCGACCGCCGCCGCCCGCTCCCGAAGGAAGTCCTCGTGGGTCGTGAGCAACCGCGTCTCGGCCGCCGCCCGCTGATACGGCTGCCAGTCCTCCTTGCGGAGCGCGCTCCGCACCGTCTTCCGGTCGAGATCCAACGTCCGGGCGATCGCCGACACCCTCGCGCCCTCGTCTGCCAAGCGCCGGATCTCCGCCCAGCGCTCCTTGCTCACCATGCTGTCCTCCCCAAGGCTCGTCGCCTTGGGGTCCATCGTGTCCTGAGTTGTCATCGTCCCTCCGGTCAGACCGACCGGGGTGGGGAGTTTTCAATGACCACGCCTAGGGATTATTGGGTGACCGGTGACACCGTTAATGCTGACTATCGGCGATCCTCGCTGAACGCAGCGGTTTCACTCCAGCGGCCCCAAGCGAACTTATCAATAGCGGCGGTGCCTACACCAAGTCGGTGAGCCTTCTCGCCTGCGAGGTCGCGGGCGATTGGTAGGGCTTGGTCATCATTATTACCAAGACCGTGATTCGGTGGCAAGGTGGGAGAGAATGACATCAACGAAGCGCCAGGACGTCTTGGGTGTCGTCATGCGCCGGATGGGGCTTGCTCTAATCGTCGTGTGTGTCGTTTGTCTTGGTGGAACAGCGATATCCCTCGGGACGTCGGCTGTCCGACAGCGAATCCTGGGCCTGCTTAGTAGCCCACGCGGCTATTCGGTGGGTGACCGGATCGACCTAGCGCCGGCGGTCTATCAAGCATCGCCACTGACAGTCGTCCTGTTCGCCAGAGCTAGCTGCCAAGCGTGTCGAGCCGCCGGGCCATTCCTCTCTGGACTCGTGACTGCAGCACATAGGCACATGGCGAGGCTCGTCTTCGCCAGTACGTCTGAAGCAGTTGGCGACCGGGCCTTTGGGATCTCCCTTGGAGTGGCCGAAGGAGATTTCATATCGGGGACAACTGCGCTCACACGACTCAAAGGCGTCCCCACGATACTCGTCATTGATCGCACGGGGGTCGTCCAATTCGTACTTGAGGGAGCGCCGGCCACTCCCGAGGCAGGAACCGCCTTTCTGCAGGCGATTGAATCAGTCTTGCGGCACTCTGATAGCGGATCTGCCGCTGGAGATGGAAGTCTTCACGCCCCACATGATGCTGACGCAGTCCAAGGATGATGCTGGCGTGGTGGGGTTGGATTCTATTGGCGGTTGATGACTAAGCCGGGAGGAGACAGCAATGTCAGCAAAGGCACGACGGGTGGTGTGGACGGCATTGATCGCGGCATTCGTGACGGCGCCGACGGAGTGGGTAGTCTATCGAGCGTTTCGGGCGCCGACGGTGGAGCGACGGGCGGCGGAGTGGGTCGGAGCGATGACGCCCGCTCAGAGGGCAGAGACTGCGAAAACGATTGGCGTTTTGCCGGTGGCATACCGCATGCGCCTGTTCAGTGCGCTGTCAGACGACCAGAAAGCCGCCGTGGCGTCCGCGTTGCTGGACAAGTACGAGTTGCAGCATCCCGACCGTTCACCGGCGGCGAGTCAGTACCTTGCTGATACGCGGGGGTACTGGAGGAACAAAGCCAGCAGGGGGGATGTGTGGGCACATGCCGAGGCCGCCCGTCTCGCAGGCTTGGCGCACAGCGTCTTCACCGAGGATGAGGCGTCAGAGCTATTCATGCTATTCGGAGCGCGCAACGCTAGGGCGAAGGAGCCGGCTGCTGAGCGAGTGATTGCGTGGGTGAGCGACACTTTTGTCGTGCGTGCTTCTGAGACCCAACTTGGAGACGATTGTGCCTGCAACTCGAACTGGAATAGCTGCGCGATTACGTACGACTGCGGAGATCTCGGCGTTCAGTGCTATTGCAAGCATCAGTCGGTAATGTGTGGCTGGCCCGATTACACCGGATGCGGATGGTTCTTGCAGGAGCAGTGCGACGGCGCTTGCATGGCCGAAACTCAGATTGGCGGCTGACTGTCTAAGAGGGACCCCGAACTCCGGGGCGGCAGGCCAATCGTAGCTGCACGCTTGCCGGGCACGGACGGCAGGGAACGGCGGGTTCATCGTGAGACCCACGGCGTTCGCCCTTGGGGCGGATGGGCGACGGTGGAACCCGTGCTAGACCAGTGTCTATGGCGGCTCTGGTCGCTCGTGTTGAGTAGCCGCGCTGGGCAGGAATTCTGTGCGCCTTCATCGGCGGCTTCGGCGCTGCTGGTGTGCCTTCAGGCAGCGTCGAAGCGGGGCGCCGCAGGTCTGATCACTGCTCAGATCTTGAGATCAGAAGGTGGGTGGTGCCAGACGAGAGACAGTCCGAACGGCTAAGGCGCGCGGTGGACGCCTTGGTAGACCTGCACCGACGCGTGCTTTGTGGTCAACCAGAGGCGCCGGCTGGACTATATGCGCTGATGTGCGAGATCCTGATTCCCCGGCTTCGTAGGCGGTGGCCTGGCACTGATCCGCAGGAAATCAGGAGCGCCGTCGGGATCGCCGTGTGTGTGCACCTGGCGAAGCCGTTCATGTTCGATCCCCTCCGCTCGAGGTTGGACTGGTATGTGACGGCGATTGCGGAGCGGAGAATCATCGATGGCGCAAGGCGGGATGCTCGACGTCGAAAGGCTGAGGCGGCGTGGAATGAGTCCCGCGAACGGCGCGCTCTCCCGGCCGTCAGGCCTGCATCGGAGTGTACCTTGGAGGAGGTGGGTGAGCTGGTTCCGAATGAAAAGGAGAGACGCTTCGTCATGGCGAAGATCGACGGAGAGCGCCGTACTGCGGTGTTGGCGAGGGATCTCGGTGCGGCCGGTCTTACGGCAGCGGAGCAGCGAGTTCTGGTTCATCGCACATGGATGAAGTTGCGGAAGCGATTGAGGAGCAGGCTAACCACTCGCCCATCGGGCATGGGGCGGTGACGCGCCTGGTCGGCTTGCTGTCGTCGAAGGGGGGAGTGGGCGCTGCTCTGTCGCGACGGGTGTGGTCAATTCGACCTCTGCGGTCGACCCAGAGCGCCTATCATGTGCCGCGCGGCGCAGCGCCCGCTGCAGCACCGGTGGCGCGGTCACATCAACCTGTGACCCACTGCCAGACCAGGATCGTGATGACGATGCCGGTCGACAAGGCGAGCAGGCGGTCCCGGGAGCGGAGGGCGTCTATAAACGACGCCACGACGCGTGAGCCCGGGATGAACAGCAGGATGACCAACGCGCATTGCAGGACGCGGCGCGATGCCGCGATTCCGGCAGCATCGAGCGCGAGGCCCACAGCCAACAGAGTCACCACGATCGACACGCCGACGCGCAGCAGGCGACCGATGTGCCTGTCCAGCCGGCTCAAGTCCTGATCTCTCATCGTCATCGCTGCGCTTGGATGAAGTAAGCCATCGCCACGGCGGCCAGCACGCTAGCCAGGATGATCTTGTGGTGCCTGGCGCGGCTGCGTTCGGCGAAGTGCAAGCCCAGGCGCGATCCGAACAGGACGCCCAGCACCGCACCCGCGGCTAGCTCGTACGGCACGTCGCCATGCTGAAAGTAGACGGCCGCCCCAATCATCGCCGTGGCGCCGATCATGAGCCCGCTCGTCGCCGCCGACACGCGGATCGGGACGCCACACCAGGTGTTGAGTACGGGCACCTTAATGACCCCGCCGCCGATGCCCGCCAGCGTCGAGAGCACGCCGGCAAGCGTCGCCATGATACAGGCCAGGGGCACACGCTTGACCCGGTACGCCACCTCGCCGCCACTCTCGTCCTCGTGATAGCGCCCGCCGAACACCCCGACATCCACCGACGGGTCCTTGATGACGTTTCGCTTGTCGAGTCGCCGAATCATGATCAGAGCGATGAGCGCCAACGTCGCGCCGAACACTTCACGCCGGGTCGATTCGGCGATCTCGTAAACAATCGTGCCGCCGAGCGCGGCGCCAAACGCAGTAAAGACTTCGAGGAACATGCCCAGCCGGAGGTTCGCGACCCTGAGCCGCCTGGACGAGGCGGACACCACACTCGATGTGGCGATGACGGTGACGAGGCTGATGCCGCTGGCCGTCGGCAGCGGCAGCCCCATCGCGAGATTGAGGAAGGGCACGAGGAAAACGCCGCCGCCAAGGCCGAGCAGGGCGCCAAGCGTGCCGGCCACGGCGCCCGCGGCGACGGTAGTCAGGACGTGCACGAGCACGGTGGGATCATAGATCGATTCGGCGTCAAGGCTCTGGAGCGCGGGCTTGGCTACTACACCTTCCTGCGAACGCTGCGCGATCCCCGAGAGTTCCGGGACGACGGCGCCGATCAGCCGGCGACGGCGAATCATGGTGCAACTGGCGTGGGGATGGTTGCGGTACCAACCCAACAGCGCGCTGGCGCAGTGGTATCAGCGGCGCCTCGGTCACGGAGGTCCGCGCCTGCGCCGCATTGGGATCGTGGCGCTCGCGCGGAAGCTCCTCATCGCGCTCTGGCGCTATCTGGAGACCGGCGCGCTGCCCGACGGGGCGCAGCTCAAACCGATCGCCCTCTAAGGCCGCAGGCGTGCGGCCGCGACCGACCGAGTTGGCGTGAGCGCCCCGTGATTGGAGTCCGGCGTCTGATAAGGGCGCGTTCTGTTGACTTCGGACAGGCCGTCAATGCGGACTATCGGCTGAGGCCGACGCCGGCACGCAGGGTATCGGCCAGCGTCCCGGCGATCGCGCCTCGCTCGGCCAGCACGTCGAACGTCCCGCCCGCATCGTCGGGCGCGCCCCAGCCGGCGTCGGCGACCCAATGGGCTGCCAGATCGATGCACTCCTGCAGCGCGAGAAAGAGGTAGAAGATCGCGAGGTCGCGGTCCTTCACCGCCGCGACGAACGCATCCGGTGGGAGCCCGAAGAGCACGCGCGCGTCGGCGAGCCAGGCCGACGCGCGTGCGAGCCGCGCGCCGGCGACGTCACGCCGGACCATGACCGTGGCCCGCGCGCAGACGCGCGGCGGCGGCGCCGGCGAACCGGCGGGCGAGCGGCGCCCAATCCCACCAGTCGAGGAACGCGCGCGCCTTGAAGTCGGACCAGAGGTGTGGCTCGGCCTCGTGGACGACGATGCCGTCACGCGCGATCTCGAAGCGCAGCAGCGGGGGCGCCGCCGACAGGTCGATGACATCGACCGTCTCGTGGGTCGCGCGCGACAGGGCGACGGCGAGCGCGTCGAGGCGGCCCGGTGCGTGCGGTCCCAGGACGCCGACGTCGAGATCGCCGCGCGGCGTCCGGGCGCCGCGTGCCTCCGAGCCGAACAACACGGCCAGCCGCACGTCGGACTCGTGGGCCAGCGCGTGCCGCAGAACGCCGGTCGGGTCCACAGCCGGATTCTACTTCACCGTGAACCGCACGTCCTTGCGGAGCGTCGTCGTGCGGAGCGTCGCTTCGATCGTGAGCAGATACTGACCCGGCGTGAGGCGGGCGAGCGGCAGCGCGTCGCGGATGGGCGCCTCGCGCAGATTGGCGTTGGCGAACGGGTCGGGCTTCTCGGCGGCCGGGGCGGCGACGACGCGGCCGCGCGCGGCGATCGGCGCGGGGGTCGGCCCCGCGGCCGTCACGGGCTCCGGCGCCGGCTGCGTGAGCACGAAGTCGTCCACGGCCAGCGTGCGCGTCTCGCTGGCGTCCGTGCCGCCGTGGTCGTTCGCGAGCCGGATCGTCACTTGCACGGCCTCGAGCGGCTTCGCGCCGCTCTGATAGACGCGCAGATAGGCCTCGGCCTGGTCGGTGCGCGCGAACGCCCGCACCGCTGTCGGGACCACCGGCACGACGGCGGCGAACAAATCCTTCGGCGCCGACGCCCGCGCGGGCGTGTGGCTCACCACCACGCCCGACATCGAGAAGGCGTCGTTCGCGAAATCGGGCACGACGACGGTGGCGGTGACCGAACCGGTCTTCTCGCTGGCGGCGTTGTGCGCGGCAATCCGCAGCGCGTAGCGGCCGGGCGCGAGGTCGATGCGGCCGAACACGTCATACTCGGCGGCGCCGGAGGCGCCCTGGCGCAGCACGACGTGCGCCGTGGACCGCTGCCCGCCGCGCGGCATCCCGTCCGGCGTGAAGGCGCTGATCTGCAGCTCGGTCGTCTCGGTGAGCTTGGCCGTGGCCGCGGCGTCG
>Ga0335085_10014753_pt1 | contig 11378 bp, 9 predicted proteins | sample Lox_Sample_45_FD_206712 | JGI IMG/M metagenome (GOLD analysis project Ga0335085, IMG submission 206712) | Soil microbial communities from Loxahatchee National Wildlife Refuge, Florida, United States - Lox_Sample_4.5 | ecosystem: Environmental > Terrestrial > Soil > Wetlands | place: USA: Florida... | reverse complement strand
GACCGCTCGGTGATGACTGCGCAGCCGGGCGATGAGCCCGTGCCGGTGTTTTCGTTTCTCGGGCGGAGCACGGAACATCCGAAACAGACATACTGTTTCATTACGCATACGAACGAGCGCACTCACGAGATCATCCGGGCGGCAACCGATCGCTCGCCGCTGTTCACCGGAGCGATCGAGGGCGTCGGCCCGCGCTACTGCCCGTCGGTCGAGGACAAGGTCGTGCGCTTCGCCGACAAGGGCTCCCATCAGGTGTTCGTCGAGCCCGAGGGCCTCAACACGCACGAGGTCTACCCGAACGGCATCTCCACCAGTCTGCCCTTCGATGTGCAGTACGCCTTCGTGCGCAGCATCCGCGGCTTCGAGCAGGCGCACCTGACGCGACCCGGCTATGCGATCGAGTATGACTTCTTCGACCCGCGCGATCTTGCCCCGTCGCTGCAGACGCGCACCGTCGCCGGCCTGTACTTCGCCGGCCAGGTGAACGGCACGACCGGATACGAGGAGGCCGCGGCGCAGGGGCTCGTCGCCGGGGTGAACGCGGTGCTGCACGGACGCGAGCGGGAGCCCTGGGTGCCTCGCCGCAGCGAGTCCTACCTGGGGGTGCTCATCGATGATCTGGTGACACGGGGCACGCGCGAGCCCTACCGCATGTTCACCAGCCGCGCCGAGCACCGGCTGCTGCTGCGCGAGGACAACGCCGACCTGCGCCTGACCCCTCACGGGCGCGCGCTCGGGCTCATCGACGACGAGCGCTGGGCGCTGTACCAGGAGAAGCAGCGGTTGTGCGATGAGGAGCTCGAGCGGCTCGAGCGCTCGCGGGTGGGTGGGCGCAGCGCCTTCGAGCTGCTGCGCGCGCCGGGCGTGGATCATGCGCAGCTCACCGGCCTCATCGGCGCGCCCGACTGGTCCGGAATCGATGCGCGCCTGCCGCCGCAGATCGCGCTGCAGATGGAGGTGCGGGCCAAGTACGCCGGCTACATCGAGCGGCAGCGGCTGGAGATCGAGCGCCAGCGCGGCCACGAGGACACGCCCCTGCCCGCGGAGCTCGATTACCGGCGCATCGCCGGGCTGTCCGTGGAGGCGCAGCAGCGCCTCGCCGAGGCGCGTCCGGCCACTCTGGGGCAAGCGTCCCGCCTGCCGGGTGTCACGCCGGCCGCCGTGTCGATTCTGCTGGTGCATCTGAAGAAGCGCTCGCTCCAGGGCCGGGTCGCCTGATGAGCTTCCTCGCCAGGCTCCAGAGCCGCTGGCGCGAGGGCGGAAGCCTCGTGTGCGTGGGGCTCGACCCGGAGATCGAGCGCTTTCCGCAGTCGATCGCCTCGCAACCCTCGCCGATCTTCCGCTTCAACCAGGCGATCATCGATGCCACCGCGGACCTGGTGTGCGCCTACAAGCCGCAGTTCGCCCATTACGCGGCCTACGAGGCGGAGGATCAGCTCGAGCGGACCATCGAGTACATCCACCTGCGCCATCCCGGCATCCCGGTGATCCTCGACGCCAAGCGCGGGGATGTGGGCCACACCGCGCGGCGGTATGCGCTCGAAGCCTTCGAGCGCTACGGCGCGGACGCCGTCACCGTGAACCCCTACCTCGGCACGGACGCGCTCGAGCCGTTTCTCGCCTATCACGACCGCGGCGTGCTGGTGCTGTGCCGGACTTCGAATGCCGGCGCGCGCGATCTGCAGGACCTGCAATCCGACGGACGGCCGCTGTACCAGCACGTCGCGGCGCTCGCCGCCGCGCGCTGGAACGCGGCCGGCAACTGCGGGCTCGTGGTCGGGGCGACCTACCCGCGCGAGCTCGCGGCGGTGCGCGCGATCGCCGGTGAGATGCCGGTGCTCGTCCCGGGCATCGGTGCGCAGGGCGGCGATGTCGCGGGCGTGGTGGAGTGCGGACAGAACGCGCGCGGCGAAGGACTCATCATGAGCTCCTCGCGTGACATTCTCTACGGCGGCGAGGGCGATGACTTTGCCGCCGCGGCCCGGCGGGCGACGCTCGCGCTGCGCGACACGATCAACCGCCATCGCCGCAGCACTGCGGCATGAAGCACGGGGGCGCGGGACTGCCGCGGCCGTCTGCGCTGCGCGCGCTGCTCGCGGCGCCTGCCGTGCTCCTTGCGCTGCTGGCAGCGGGCTGCGCCCGCGCGCCAGGCCCGGCGGCAGAGCCCATGCTGGTGCGCGGTGGCGGCGCCGAGCCCGATACCCTCGATGCGCAGAAGGCGCGCACCGTCGAGGCGCAGACCATACTGCGCGACCTGTGCGAGGGCCTCACCACGGTTGCCCGCGACGGCGGCGTGGCGCCGGGTCTCGCGCGTCAATGGCACGCGAGCTCCGACGGGCGCACCTACACCTTTGCCCTGCGGCCTGCGCGCTGGTCCAACGGCGATGCGATCAGCGCCGCCGATTTCGTCGCGGCGCTGCGCCGCCTGGTCGACCCGGCGACCGCCTCGCCCTATGCGCAGGTGGTGAACGTGATCGCCCACGCCCCCGAGATCATCAGCGGCCATCGCCCGGTCGCCGATCTTGGAGTGTCCGCCCCGGATGCCGCGACCGTTCGCGTGGAGCTCGGCGCGCCCGCGCCGTATCTGCCGGCGCTGCTCTCGCATCCGAGCACCTGCCCCGTGCACCGCCCGACGCTCGCGCGCTACGGCGCTGAATTCGCCCGCCCCGGGATCGCCGTTGCGAGCGGCGCCTTCGTGCTCGAGGAGTGGGTGCCCGGCTCGCACGTGCGGCTCACGCGCAACCCCCTCTACTGGAACGCCGCCGCCAACCGTGTTCCGGCGGTGGAGTACGAGCCGATCGCCGATGAGAACGCGGAGCTGCTGCGTTACCGCGCCGACGAGCTCGACGTGACGGCGGTGATACCGCGCAGCCAGCTCGACTGGATCCGCGCCCACGTGCCACGCGAGCTGCACCTCTCACCGCAGCTCACGACCTACTACTACGCCTTCAACCTCGATCGGGCGCTGTGGCGCGACCACCCGGGCCTCAGGCGCGCGCTCTCGATGGTGATCGACCGCGAGCGGCTCGCAAGTGCGGTGCTGCGTGCAGGCGAGCAGCCCGCCTGGGGATGGGTGCCGCCCGGGATCGCCGATTACACGCCGCAGTCGCCGGACTACCGCGCCCTGGCGCCCGCCGCGCGCCTCGCGCGCGCGCGGCTGCTGTATGCCCAGGCGGGCTACTCGGCATCGCACCCGCTGCGCCTGGAGCTGCGTTACAACTCCAGCGAGTTGAACGACCGGATCGCGGTGGCAGTCGCCTCCATGTGGAAGCAGGCGCTCGGGGCGGAGGTGGTGCTGAGCGCGGAGGAATACAAATCACTGCTGCAGGACATCGATCGCCGCGACGTGGACCTGTTCCTGTCGAGCTGGGCGGCCGATTACAACGATGCCTATACCTTCGCCCAGGTGCTGTCGAGCGACTTCGGCGTGAACCTGACTCACTACCGCAGTCCCGTGTACGACTCGCTGCTGACCCGCGCCGCCGCCGAAGTGGATTCATCCCGCCGCCGCGCGCTGCTGGAGCAGGCCGAGCGCGTTGCGCTCGCCGACCAGCCGCTCATGCCAATCTACTTCTACGTCAACAAGCACCTGGTGAAGCCGCGCGTCCAGGGCTGGTACGACGACCCGCTCAACGTCACCTATTCGAAGGACCTCGCGCTCGCGCCGGTCGCGCAGCGCCGCTGATCGCGGGGCCGCCTGATCAGCTGCGGCCGCCCGCGCCGCGACTCGGCAGCTTGAACGACAACGGCTCGCCCGCCACCACCAGCCGCTCGCCGGTCAGATCGTGCAGGAAGCGCCGGTACCAGTTGTGGATGTCGTGGCGCCGCACCGAATCGAGCATCTGCTCGTGGCGCTGGCGGCGCTCGGCCAGCGGCATGGTGAGCGCGGTCTGCAGCGCCAGCGCCATCCCGGGCTTGTCGTAGGGGTTCACCAGCAGTGCACCGGAGAGCTCGCGCGCCGCGCCTGCGAGCGGGGAGAGAATGAGCACGCCGGGATCCTGCGGGTCCTGCGCCGCCACGAACTCCTTGGCGACCAGGTTCATGCCGTCACGCACCGGCGTGATCAGGGCCACCTGCGCCGCGCGCATGAACCCCATGAGCGTGGCGTGCAGGAAGTTGCGGTTCAGATAGCGGATGGGCGTCCAGTCGGCCTCGGCGAAGCGGCCGTTGATCTGGCCCGCGGTCTGCTCGAGCGCGCGGCGGATCTCGCCATAGGCGTGCACGTCGGCCCGCGAGAGCGGCGCGATCTGCAGGAAGGTCACGCGCCCGAGGCTGTCGGGGAAGCGCGTGAGGAAGTGCTCGAAGGCGGCGAAGCGCTCGGCCAGCCCCTTGCTGTAATCGAGCCGGTCGACGCCGATGATGAGCTTGCGTCCGAGCAGGCTCTGGGTGAGCCGCTGCACGGTCTCCTCACCCATGGTGGCGGTGGCCTCGGTGCCGACAGAGTCCACGTCCACGCCGATCGGATATACCCCGAGGCGCACGCTGCGGCCGCCGATCTCCAGCCGCGAGCCGTTCGCCACGCGCACCGCGCCGGGTGCATCGAGGCACGACTCGAACGAGCGCAGATCATCGTCCGTCTGAAAGCCGACCAGGTCGTACTGGCACAGATCGCGGATCAGCTCGGCATAGCTCGGCAGCACGCGCAGCACCTGCACGTGCGGGAAGGGGATGTGCAGGAAGAAGCCGATCGGTCCTGTGAACTGCTGCTGGCGCAGGTAGCGCGCGAGCGGGATCAGATGATAGTCGTGCACCCAGATCACATCGTCCGGGCGCAGCAGCGGCGCGAGCTGGCGGGCGAACTGCGCGTTCACCCGCTGATAGGACTCGTACTCCTCGTAGTCGTAACGGAAGCGGCTGAGCGCGTAGTGGCACAGCGGCCAGAGCGTGCTGTTGCAGAAACCGTTGTAGTAGCGCTCGAACTCCGCCGTTTCGAGCTCCACCGTCGCGAAACGGATGTTGTCGCGCGCCAGCACCTCGGGCTCGGTGCGCGGCTCGGCGCTGGTCTCGCCGCTCCAGCCGAACCACACCCCGCCGGTCCTCTGCAGGGCGGCGAGCACGCCCACGGCGAGGCCTCCGGGTGCCGTACCCCGGCGTGGCAGCGAGATCCGATTGGAGACACAGACGAGTCGCTTCACAGGCTCCCCAACCACGCGCGCACGGCCGCCGGATGCGGCAGCCAGCCGCGCCCAGGCTGCGGCTTGGTTCCGACGAAGACGGCGTGTCCTCCCATCGCTTCCACGCAGGACAGTCCGTCCTCGTCCGTCAGATCGTCCCCCAGGAATACCGGAACGCGCCCGGCAAACGGGGGTTCCTGCAGGAACTGCTCGATCGCAGTGCGTTTGGTCGCCGCAGCCCCCTTGATCTCGATCACGGAGTGTCCGGGCTGCAGCTGCGTGCCCGGGGGCAGCACGGCGAGCAGCCGCTCGGCGAGCTCGCGGGCCGCACCTTCGAGGTGGGGTGCCTGGCGGAAGTGCAGTGCGAGGCTGCGGCCTTTGTCCTCGAGCAGCAGGCCCGGATGCAGCGCCACGAATTCCCGCAGCGCGGCACGGGCGGGCTCCAACGCGATGCTAGCATGTCCGGCGAGGTGCAGCTCACCGAGCGCATCGCGCCGCTCGGCGCCGTGGATGCCTGCGGCGGGAAAGCGCTGGGGCTGAAAGAGCCCGTCGATATCGGCGAGGGCACGGCCGCTCACGATCGCAAGGGCTCCCTCGAGTCGCTGGGCCAGTTGGGCGAGGAGCGGGGTCAGGCCGGGCGGCACCTCAACGAGCTCCGGCCGGGCTGCGATATCGAGCAGCGTGCCGTCCACGTCGAGGAACAGTGCCCAGCGCGGTGAGAGCCGGGGCACGATCCAGCTCAGCGAATCTGCAGCCACCCCATGCTCGGGCGAAACCGCAGGCTGCGCGGTGAGCCGATCCCGCGATCGGGCGGCCCGACGGAGGCCCCGGCATCGCGCAGGTAATGGCCGACCAGGGTGATCACGGCATCGCAGGCGGCGACCGCCGCCGTCTCCTCCGGAAGATGAGCTGCGATGCGTGCCTGCAGATTGCGTGCCGCCGGGGAGGCCTCACGCAATGAATCGATGCAGCGGTCGAGCAGGAGCAGCTCGGTCGCCAGCGTCGAGTCCGTCACGTCGATGGGCTGAGAGCCGCGCAGGAAGAAACGCAGATGCAACAGTGCCCCGGCTTCGTCCACCGCGTCATAGAGGCATACCGCGATCGCCGAGGAGAGCTCGGCGCGCAGCACGACGTCATCGATCACGACCTCGAAATGGTCGGGCGCGACGACGAGCTCGCGGTTGGGCAAGTCCATGAGTGGGCTATATAACGGCAGGCGGCGGCTCGCCGGATCGCGCAATGCTCAAACTATGACTTGCCGCACGCTGCCCGTGGCGCGAGCGTGTCAATTAGCGACACTATTGGAGCACTGCGTTGCGTAACGGCGACAGATCCGGGGGCCCGCCGGTCGCCGCGGTCCCGCGGGCGTATCATCGGCGGGAGGCGGCCTCTTGATGGGGAGGGGCTTGGCATGACGACGGTACGGCATCTGCTCGAGCGCAAGGGACGCGCACTGCACACGATCGAGCCCGAGGACCCGGTGCTGGAGGCCATACGCAAGATGGCCGAGCACCACGTCGGCGCGCTGCTGGTGATGCGCGGCGAGAGTCTGGTCGGGATCATTTCCGAGCGGGACTACGCCCGCAAGGTGATCCTGCTCGGGCGCTCGTCAGCCGAAACGCCCGTGTGGCAGATCATGAGCACACCGGTCATCACCGTAGGGCTCTCGAGTACGGCGCAGGAGTGCATGCGGCTCGTGACCGAGCGCCGCATCCGTCATCTGCCGGTGCTCGATGGGCCACGGGTGATCGGCATGATCTCGATCGGCGACCTGGTCAAGGCCGTGATCGAGGACCAGCAGCAGACGATCGAGCAGCTCGAGAGCTACATCCGCAGCTGAGACGACTGGGAGTTGCAGCGCGGCGCTAGCGCGGCTGGGTCGTGTCGACCTGATAGATCGGCAGATCCCAGTGGTTCGTGGTCAGCTCCCAGCGGCGGTTCTCTTCGCGCTTGCGCGTGGCGGCGTCCGGGAACAACTGCCGGGTGACCTCCTCCTCGTGCCGCGCGCCATCCGCGTCGCGATAGGTGATCTCGACCCGATAGTCCCAGCGTGCCGCCTCGTCGGTGTGCAGCTGCGGGTGATACACCCGGTAATCGAGCACGTAGCCGAGCTGCTTCTCCCGGTCCAGGATCGCGAGCTGGTACTTGCGAAACAGGTCCCACCACTCATCGATGTAGCCGTAGCGCACCCGGTACACCCACTCCACCTCGTAGCCTTTGACACCGGGTTTGGGTGCCTGCGCCCGGGCGCCTTCGGAAAGAACGAGCAGCAGCAGCATCAGCAGCAGCATCAGCGCAAGACACGCGCCTTGCATCGCACCGTGGAATCGAGACATCGCAGCTCCCTTCGTTATTTGCGCCAGAACGCGGGCGTGAACAGCACCAGCACGCTGAAGATCTCGAGCCGCCCGAGCAGCATCGCGAGGGTGCACACCCAGGTCTGCACGACCGTGAGACGGTGGTAGCTGCCCGTGGGCCCTACGATCCCCAAGCCCGTGGCGGTGTTGTTGATCGAGGCGATGATCGCGCCGAAGGAGGACTGGAAATCCAGCCCGCTCGCCAGCAACGCGAAGATCAGCACCGCGGCGGTGACGAAGTACAGGAACACGAACGCCATGACCGAGTTGCTGACGCGCTCGGGGACCGGACGGCCGCCGATACGCACCGGCGCCACTGCGCTCGGGTGCACCAGCAGCTTGAGCTCCCGTCCCGCCTGGCGCGCGAGCAGCAGCGCGCGGAACATCTTGATGCCCCCGCCGGCCGAGCCGGTGCCGCAGACGATCACGGAGAGGAACAGCATCCAGAACGGGGCGAACACCGGCCACGCGGTGTAGTTCTGCGACACCATCCCCGAGGTGGTCGCGATCGAGATCACGTTGAACAGGGCGTGGCGCAGCGCGACCGGGAAGCTCGCGTACACGGCGTCGAAGCGCAGCAGGAATGCGATCCCCAGCACGCTCACGGCCAGCACGATCAGGATCGCCTTGCCTTCCGGGTCGCGCCGGTAGGCATCGAGTGTGAGCCGCCGCAGCGCCATGAAATGGCGCGCAAAGGACAGCGCGGCGACCAGCATGATCGCAGCGAGCGTGAGTTCCACCGCCGGGGAATCGAAGAACGCGATGCTGCGGTCGTGCGTCGAGAAGCCGCCGAGCGAGACGGCGGAGAAGCAGTGGCAGATGGCATCGAACCAGCTCATCCCGCACAGCCGCAGCGCGACGATGCCCACCACGGTCAGCGCCGAGTAGGCGAGCCACAGCGCCTTGGCCGTCTCGGTGATGCGCGGTGTGAGCTTCTCCTCCTTCACCGGACCGGGCGCCTCGGCGCGGTAGAGCTGCATGCCGCCGATCCCCAGCAGCGGCAGCACCGCGATCGCCAGCACGATGATCCCGAGTCCTCCGCACCACTCGAGGGTGCTGCGCCAGAGGTTGATCGCGGGCGGCAGCCGGTCGGGACTGAGCACGGTCGAGCCGGTCGTCGTGAGCCCCGACATGGTCTCGAAGAACGCGTCCGTGAAGCTGAGGTGCGGCAGCAGGAGCAGCAGCGGCACCGTGGCGACGGCGGCCATCAGCACCCAGCCGACGGTCACCAGCAGGAAGCCGTCGCGCGGCTTCAGCTCGCGTGCGTGGCGGCGGGTGATGCCCGAGATCGCCAGTCCCACGCAGGTGCTGCCGAGTCCGCCGGCGAGGAAATCGAGCTCGGTGCCATCGCCGGACACCACACCCGCTGCGAACGGCAGCAGGTAGGTCGCGCCGAAACCGGCGAGCATCAGCCCGAGGACGTGCGCTACGCCGAGCATCGGTGCGCTAGGCGCCGGGACCGAGGAACAAGCGCTCGACGGCATCGACGTGCCGCCGGTCGGACAGGAACAGGATGACGTGATCGTCGGCGCGCACCACGGTGTCGTGGTGCGCCATGATGACTTCCTCGCCGCGCACCACGGCGCCGATGCTCGCCCCCTCGGGCAGGCGAATCTCCTCGACCCGTCGGCCGACCACGCGCGAGGTGGTCTCGGTGCCGTGCACGATGGCCTCGAGCGCCTCGGCGGCGCCGCGCCGCAGCGAGTGCACCTTCACCACATCGCCGCGGCGCACGTACGCGAGCAGCGAGCCGATCGTGATCGTCTGCGGCGAGATCGCCACATCGATGCTGCCGCTCTCGATGAGCTCGGCATAGGAGGGCTTGTTGATGAGGGCCATCACCTTGCGCGCCCCCAGGCGCTTGGCGAGCATCGCCGAGAGGATGTTCGCCTCCTCGGAATTGGTGACGGCGGCGAACACGTCGGTGCTGTCGATGTTCTCCTCCACCAGCAGCTCCTCGTCGGCGGCATCGCCGTTGAGGACGATCGTGCTCTCCAGCAGCTCGCTCGCGCGCCGGGCGCGCTGCGCATCGCGCTCGATCAGTTTCACCTGCGCGTTCTTCTCGAGCGCCCGGGCCAGGCGCAGCCCGATGTTGCCGCCGCCGGCGATCACGATCCTGCGCAGCGGGTCCTCCTCGCGACGCATCTCGCGCAGCACCCGCCGGATGGAGTCGCGCGCGGCGAGGAAGAACACCTCGTCATCGTCCTCGACCACCGTGTCGCCCTCCGGGCGGATCATCTGCCCGGAGCGGTAGATCGCGACCACGCGCACCTCGGCGTGCGGCAGGTGCTCGCGCAGATCGCGCAGGCGCTGTCCGACCAGGGGCCCGCCGCGGCGCGCGCGCACGCTCACCAGGCGCACCCGTCCTTCGGCGAAGTCCAGCACCTGCAGCGCGCCGGGATAGCGCACCAGGCGCTCGATGTACTCGGTCACCAGCTGCTCGGGGCTGATGAACACATCGACCGCGAGCGCCTCTTCGCTGAAGAGCTGCGGCCGGCTGGTGTACTCGGCGGCGCGGATGCGCGCGATCTTGGTGGGCGTGCGGAACAGGGTGTACGCCACCTCGCACGCCATCATGTTCACCTCGTCGCTGTTGGTGAGGGCGACGAGGATATCGGCCTCGGCGGCGCCTGCCGCCTCGAGCACCGTCGGATAGGAGGCATTGCCCGCCACGGTGCGCACGTCGATCCGGTCCTGCAGGTCGCGCAGGATCTCCTCGTTCACATCGACGACGGTGACCTCGTTCGCCTCCTCGCGCGAGAGCTGGTAGGCAGCGGTACGCCCGACCTGGCCCGCACCCAGGATCACGATCTTCATGGTGTTACATGGGCTCCAGATTGGCGTATTGCAGCATCAGCCACTTGGTTCCCTGCTGTTCGAAGCTCACCTGTACACGGGCATGCGGTCCGTTGCCCTCGACGCTGAGCACCACACCCTCGCCGAACTTGCCGTGACGCACGCGCGCGCCGAGCCGCATGCCCGGCAGGGCCGGCTCCTCGGGACGGAAACGCCCGACCGCAAGCGGACGCGAGACGTGCACCCGCGGGCGCACCTCCTCGAGGAGCTTGTCGGGGACCTCCTTGATGAAGCGCGACGGCGCCCCGTAGCTGTCCATGCCGTGCAGCCGGCGCTGCTCGGCGTAGGTGAGGTAGAGCTGGCGCATGGCGCGCGTCATGCCGACGTAGCACAGCCGCCGCTCCTCCTCCAGGCCGTCGAGGTCCATGATCGATCGCTGATGCGGAAACAGTCCGTCCTCCATGCCCGCGAGGAACACCAGCGGGAACTCCAGGCCCTTGGCGCTGTGCAGGGTCATCATCTGCACGCAGTCCTCCCAGGCATCGGCCTGCCCCTCGCCGGACTCGAGCACGGCGTGCGCGAGGAAGGACTCGAGCGGCGGCAGCTCGGCGGAGTTGTCCTCGGGCTCGAAGCCGCGCGCGGCGCTCACGAGCTCCATCAGGTTCTCGACGCGCGCCTCGCCGCGATCGGCTTTCTCGCGCTTGTGATGATCGACCAGCCCGCTCGCCTGCAGCACGTGATCGACCTGCTCGTGCAGCGGGCGACCCTGGATCTCGCGCGCGAGGCGCTCGATGAGCCCGAGGAAACCCTGTACGGCCACGGATGCCTTGGCGCCGAGCGTCTCGCCGACGCTCGCAGCCGCCGACTCCCACAGCGAGTCGCCGCTGGCGCGAGCGCGCTCGCGGATCAGGTCGAGGCTCTTGGCGCCGATGCCGCGCGCCGGCAGATTGACGACGCGCTCGAAGGAGGCATCGTCGCGGCGATTGGCAATGAGGCGCAGGTAGGCGAGCGCGTCCTTGATCTCGGCCCGCTCGAAGAAGCGCAATCCCCCGTAAACGCGGTACGGAATGCGCGCGGACAGGAACATCTCTTCAAACACGCGTGATTGGGC
>Ga0335085_10014752_pt1 | contig 11378 bp, 24 predicted proteins | sample Lox_Sample_45_FD_206712 | JGI IMG/M metagenome (GOLD analysis project Ga0335085, IMG submission 206712) | Soil microbial communities from Loxahatchee National Wildlife Refuge, Florida, United States - Lox_Sample_4.5 | ecosystem: Environmental > Terrestrial > Soil > Wetlands | place: USA... | reverse complement strand
CGCACTCGGCGTGGCGGCAGCGCGGAGGGAGGTCGCGGCGCGTGGTGTTCTCGGTCTGCTGTTTCATGAGATGATTCATTCCTTCCTTCATCGCTTCGCACCTTCTTTGCCTTCGTCACCTAGAAGCTTCGCAGTGGGGACGTGGAACTCGATGTCGTCGAGGAGCTTGCGCCCGTCCTCCCCGAGATCGATTCCCTGGTCCTCCAATCGCTGAAGAAGCCTCCAGGCGTCGCGAATGAGGGTCCAACGCGGATCGCTTCCGGTGGTACCGGTCACGCGAACGAGGTCGGTCTTCGCGGCCTGGAGCTTGCGCACGCATTCGTTCCAGTGCTTCTTGGCAGCTGCGACGCGGTCCCAATACCCGCTGCCGCGGGGTTGAGCGGATCCGCGAATGCGCGTCAGCTCGTCTTGGGCGTTTCGAACTGCTGCCTTCAGCTCGTCGACCTTCGCCTTCAATTCCGCGACGCGATCCAGTCCGTTTTCTTCTTCCGTTCCCATGTCTTCACGACGGCCGAGAATCTTCGGTCTCTTTGGCCGCATCGTCCGAGAGGAAGTCACCGTCCTCGTCGAGGCACTCCTTGCGCCAGTCGTCGTGCGCGAGCGCCAGCTCGCCGGAGGAGAGCTTGCGCGCGTCCTCGTTCGTCACGTTGTCGCGGAGCCACTCGAGGAAGCACTCCGCGTGGTGGGCGCTGTCGAAGAGCGGGCCGAACACCGTGTCGGTCACGCTGTCCACCAGCGCGGCCGCATGCTTGTGCCCGTCGTACGTTCCTTCCAAAATTCTGATTCCCATCTTCGATCCATCCTTCCTTTCGAGAGACAATTCATCCGGCCCTGAAGCTTCCGAGGACGACGGACTCGGCGACCTCATCCGCCGCCTCTCCGAAGTACTCGCACGTCGTCTTCGTGGGATCTGTCCACCACCCAGCCTCGGGGCTCGTCCACTTGATGGGTTCGGGCAGCTTCAGGAGCGGATCGCTCGGATCCTGTTCGACATACGCCTGAGCGACGGCCCGAGCCCGCTTCTCGCTGTCCGCGGCGACCACGAAGCCGAGGTGCACGTCATAACCGACCGAGGCCCAGACCTTCCGGCGAAACGCGCGCGCGCGGTCCTCGTCCATCTCGCGAGCGTTTTCGAGCTTCGAGTTCTCCTTCAGCTCGCGCATGGAGGTAAGCGCGAGGCGGTAGATCTTCACGATGCCGTCTCCTGCTGGGCCTCTTCGGCGTTACGCGGCGAAGGCGCCGCGAGCGGCTCGGGCGACTTCCGCGAGTGCTTCACGTGAAGTGTGCCGATGCACTTGGAGTGCACTCCCGCGACGGGCTCGACCCCGGGAGACGGGACGATGGCCCACTCGGTGCGAAAGTTGCCGCATCCGACGCAGATGAGATCCGTTCGCTGGACCCTCTCGAGCTTGATCTTCATGTGCTTCTGCTTCTTCACGGCGGCGCCTCCTTGCTTCGGTTCACTTTCCGTACATCATCGCGAGCGCGTCGCTGCGGCGCATGTACCGCTCTAGCTCGCGTGCGTTCGCCTCACGCTCCGCCCGGTCTTCGGGCTCGCTCGGCACGAACGCGTGGCCGCCCGTGCGCGTGTCGTGCGTGACGGCGGTCCCGCCGCAGCGTTCGCAGCAAACTTTTCCTTGGGGCGTCCTCATCATCCTCTTCTCCCTTTTTTCTCCAAGGTGTCCTCCAAGGTGCCGGCGATGAAGTCGTCGCGGCGGCGGATGGCCTCGTCGAGCTTCTCCCAGGCCTCGCGCGCCTCGGGCTCGGCAAGGGTGAGGTTCTCGGTCTTGTTCCGAAGCTCGCGCGCCGCGCGAAGCACGGCGCCCGTGAGGTCCTTCTGCTCGTTCATCGCATCTCCTGCCTGAGGACTGCTTCGTAGCGCGCGGCGCCCGCGGCGCGACGCTCGAGGATCTTCTCGGAGCCGGCGATGGCGAGCGACTCGAAGTAGCCGCGCGCGCTCGCCTCGTCCTTGAACGACGATCCGTGCGTTGCTCGATCTCCGCGGCGCACCTGCACGCGCCAGCGCTCCTCGAGCATCGTGTCCCCGCGGCTCACGCGAGTCTCCGCTGGTAGCCGGCCGCGCGCCGCGCGCCGTACATCGAGTCCCCGGCGTCCCCGAGCAGTGCGAGCACCGTGGGTTTGCCCGCGCGCCAAGCGACGCGGCAGGGGCCAAGCGCCCGGAGAACGGAGCGGAGTCGCTTCTCGCAGAGGCTCCGCGTCGCGACGGGCAGCCCTTCGGCCCCGAGCGCCGAGAGCAGGAGCGTCGCCTCGGAGAGGAGCGCGGGTTTCATGCTCGAGCCTCCGGTTGCTCCGCAGCGGAGAGGGACGCCCGGGCGGCCTCGAGGATGGTGGTCGCCACGCGTTCGATGGCCGCGTACTGGATGGCACCGAGCCGGTCGGCCATCGGCATCGCGTCCGTGCACAGCTCGGACGCGCGCTCCTCGGCCGCGGCGAAGAGTTCCGTGAGGCACATGTCCGCCGCCCACTGGAAGCGATCCTTCGTGTACGGGTCCACGCGGCCGTCCACGTAGTGGTGGAGGTCTTCGCAGTCGTCGTCGATCGCGGTGGCGACGGCGAGCGCGCCGTCGTCGATCGCCTCGCATGCGGCGAAGCATTCGGCGAAGACCCAGTCGTTCGGAAGCGCGCCGTCGTGCGCCTCGCGGACGGCGCTGAGGAGCCACGGCGGCGCGTCCTCCTTGATCGTGACGAAGGCCTCGCCGCTCTGCCGCTTCTTCGTTTCGAAATGCCGGGAGAGATTCATGTCCTTGCTCCTTGTTCGAGCGCGCGCACCGTGCGCTCGCTGAAGATCGAGTCGTCGGCCGTGCTGCACGCGACGCAGACCCAGGTGCCGTAGTCGTCGACGACCTCCTCTCCGGCGAGGTCGCAGCCGCAGTCCTCGCACTCGGGCTCCGAGGGGAGGCCGTCCGCGGCGCGGCGCGCGAGGGTCTCGTTGAAGTCAGGGTTCTTGGTGGGGCCGTTCACGGCCTCCCTCCTTCCTGCGCGTCTGCCGCCAGGCGCGCCACGATGCCGCTCCAGATCCGCTCGATGTTCGAGACGTGATCCTTCTCGCCGTCGCCGCCGCCGGCCTTGTGGGCCGCCTCGTGGACGAGCACGCGGAGAGTGAGGTCGCGGTCCGCGAGGATGTCCTTGCGGAGCTGGATGCGGCCGTCCTTGAAGAGGCCGCGGATCTTGCTGTCGCGGAAGTCCACGACGTCGACGTCGGCGAGGGAGATCTTCTCGCTCGCTGCGACCATGAAGAGGGCGCGCTCGAGGGCGCCCTTCTCCTCCGCCGTCAGCTCGTGCCAGCCGTAGAGCTTCGCCGTCTCCTTCGCGAGCTTCTCCTTGTTCTGGGCGGCGCTCCCGAGCTTCTGCTCGAGGACGAGCCGGAGCGACTTGCTGACGACGACGCCCTTCTTGCCGAGGTGCTCGACGTCCTGGCTCTCGGCGAGCGAGGCGACCGGGATGGCGTCCGAGCCGTAGGCCTTGCTGAACTCGCCCGCGACGTACGCTTTGGCCTCCTCCGTGAAGAGGGTTGCGTTCCAGTCGCTGATGCCGGCGACGTCGGCGGCGTTCTCGTTCAAGAGCTTCGTGAGGCCGCCGAGAAGCTCCGGGCGCTGCGAGGTCGCCTCCGTCCAGATGCCCGCGATCCGGCGGTTCATGTCCCAGGAGTCGACCATCTTCCGATCGCGGTCGACGTCGGCGTCCGAGAGGTCGTAGCCGAAGGAGAGGTCCGGCGCGTTCTGGACGAAGATCCCCTTGACGAAGATCTTCTGCTTGTGGCGCTCGGAGAGGAGCAGCGTCCCCGACGACGTCTTGACGTGCTCGCCGTCCTTGGTCTTCGAGAGGAAGAGGAAGAGGTCCTTGATGTGCGCGAAGCTCTCCTCGCTGATCTGGTCGACCTCGATCTGCACGCGGTCCTTGTCGGCGCGGCCCTTGTCGACGTGGACGACGAGGACGTCGGCGTCGAACTTCTCGCTGCGCTCGATCTTCGGCGTCCAGACCTCGGAGCCGGAGCGGATGCGCACCGCGTGGCCCTCGCGCGCGAGCACCAGCATCGCGAGCTTCAGGCCCTCGCCGAACTTGCCCGCGAGGCCCTCGCGCCCGAGCTTCGTCGTGTGGCCAAAGAGGAGCGCCTCGTGCGGGATGGTGCACCCGTCGTTCTCGATGCAGAGCACGCCGGTCTCCTTGCGGTGCCAGACGGTCATCGGCGCGGAAAGCTCGACCTCGGCGTCGCGCGCGTTCTGGAGAAGCTCGCGGATGCCTTGGAAGGTCTTCCAGGTCGGAAGGTAGGTCGTCTTGATGGTCAGCTCGATCCTCATCGCGCGCTCCCGGTCAGTGACTTTGTTTGACTTTGCATGACTTCGGGTAACTGCATGTTCGGTGCCTGCTTAGACGACGCGCAAGTCCGCGGTTTCTGACGAGGGTGAGGACGTTTGGACACAGGCGGCGTGAACGCACGTCGTGAAGGCCGCCCCGTCCTCGTACTTGCCGGGAGCGTCGGTCCAGTAGGCCGCGTCCACGCGCCGCTCGAGGCGGTAGACGTCGCCGAAGCAAAGCTCGATCGAGCGGCCCCAGATCATGTCCCGCACCGCTCGCAGCACCGTCGCTCCGAGCCGTAGGGCTGCCCGCGCCGGGTCATGAGGTGGAGGATCACGCGGCCCCCGGCTTGCCGGCCTCGCCGCGCCTGCGCGGCGGCGACGCGTTCTCGCCGAGGAGCGCCGCGGCCCAGCGGCCCGCGACCCTTCGAGCCTGGATCTCGCTCCCGAACCGCCCGATGTGGCGGAGCTGTCCGTCGAAGACGATGTCTGCCCGCCACCAGCCGTCCACGCACTCGACGAGCGGCGTGCACCGTGCGGCGTCTTTGGCGTCGACCACGATGGGTTCGGCCGCCGTCGCCGAGGGCGGGAGGTTCGTCGCGCGCATGAACCGCATGGAGCGGCGGGAGGCCTCGCTCATCGCGGCTCCTTCGAGAGGTGAAAGCCCCCGCAGCGCGCGCAGGGATAAGAGTAGAGACGCAGACCGAGCTTCGCCGTCGCGCGTTCGATCGCGGCCTCTGCGTCGCCCTCGAGATCGAAGCGCCTCTTTTCGGGGAAGCGCTCGCATTCCTCGATCGGCTTCGCCTGGTGCGCGCGAACGGTCATTCGGGCTCGTCCTTCGACTCGAGGTGACGGGCGACGACCGCCTTCGCCTTCTCGACGAGGCCCGCCGCGACGAGGAGGCCGCCTCCGTAGCTCACGTGGTAGTGGGAGACGCCGGTCTTCGGGTCGATGTCCGCGATCGCGACGACGACCGCCGTGTTCGCGCCGCCTTCCGCGGCCGCGGTGGCGAGCCTCTCCGCGAGGGCTTTCAGCTCAGGAACCGTTCTCATGCTTGTCCTCCTCCTCGTCTTCGACGAGGGCTTCGGCGATGGCCTTCAGCGTCGCTTCCCTCTGGTTCGGGTGATGCGGATCGTCGGGGCCGACGAGGAGCGCCGCGAGGTTCACCCAGCGGTCGACCCCGCGAGCCTCGTTCACGATCCGCGCGTGGTCGCCCGCGGCGATCGCGACGCGGCATTTCACGACGCGCGTCTTGCCTGAATCTGCGTCGCTGCCGACGGGGAGCCACGCGTCGTCGCCGGTCGAGAGCCAGTCGGGTTCGCGCCAGAACTCGTCGCGGAAGGCGCCCGTCACAGCGCCCTCCGCACCATCACTGCGCCGTGGAAGAGGCAGAGCGAGTGACCCCACCAGGCCGTGATCTGGCGCTTGTCGTCCAGGGTGATCCAGAGCGGTCCGGCGCGCAGCTGCGTCACGTGCCCGCGGTTCGTCCGCGCGCGGAACCCTCCGAACGAGGACGTTCCGAAGTGCAGATCCCTCATGATTCCTTCTCCATTTCTCCCCCGAGGCCGGCGAGCATGTCGTCGTCGAAGAGCTTCTTCGCCGCTCGGAAGGCCTCCATCGCACGCGTGCGCTCGAGGAGCGCCTCGTCGACGGCGCGCTGAGCCTCTTGGAGCGAGTCCTTGCAGGCCTTGAGCTGCTCCTCGGCGAGTTGGAGCGTGATGCGCGAGTCCGCGAGGTCCTTGTAAAGCTCCTCGCTCGTCTTCGGCACCAGCATCGGCTCGGGCGCGTGACACTCGCATGCCTTGTCCTTGCAGCCCGCGTCCGAGTGGCAGAGCGTGCAGCAGACGTCGGCCTTGCTCGATTGACCGACGCCGTTCTTCTTCTCCCTCGGTGGGGGCGGCCAGACGAAGCCGAGGATCTTTCGGAGGTCGGAGATGGTGTTCTTTACCGCTCGCGGTTCGTTCGAGTAGGAGAAGTGCACCATCCGGCCACCGCTCGGGCTCTTCACCGACCAGTGGTTACCTTCGCTCCGTTCGACGAGGAAGCCCTGCGTCTTGAGTTCGTCGACGACGGGGTCCCAATGACTAGCCACGTGGGGCCTCCTCGCTCGCGTGCGGTTCAGCGGTGCGGCCTCGACGCCGCGCGATTCTCTTGTTCTTCATTGTGTAACTTTCCATGACTTCGTCTAACTTTAGCACATCTCCAACACAGACGCAACTCACTCTCTCGGACCGTTCGGTGCCGGCACCGACTCGTCGATGGTGAGCGAGGACATCTCGACGCCGCGGACGTAGCGTCCGTCTTTTGCGCGCGCGCCGTCCTCGTCGATGCCTTCGATGTCGAAGAGCCCCCCGCCCCACGCGACGACGCGCCAGAGCGAGCCCCGCGGGTAGATCTTGCCGCCCTTCGTGCTGATCTCCTCCGAGAGCCTCACGGCCTTGTTGTGGAGCGCTTGTCGTGCCTTCTTCATCTTGTACTTGTAGGCACCCGCCGCCGTCGCGACCTTCTTCCTCGACGCCGGGGGTGGAGCGACCTCGCGGTTGCCGGCGTGGTACTCCTCGGCCTCGAGCAGGAGCGGTGCCCACTCGAGGTACTCGGCGCGCGTCCGCGGATCGTCGAAGAAGATCTTGAAGTCCCCCGGCGCGTACGCGCTCGCGTTGAGGAGGCGCTCGCGTGGCGCGGTCAGCGCGCAGCGCACCGTCTTGCCTTTGTCTTCACCCCATTCGTTCCACCGCTGCTGGCGCTCGCGCTCCCACTCGAAGGTGCATCTTCCCTTGGTCGCGCGGACGACCCGCGCGAGCGTTCCGGGTCCTGGGTTTCCGTGGGGTCTGTAGCGCTTCGGGCGATACTCGCCCCACCGGTGGTCGCGATCGCGCCGATCGTTCTCCTTCTCGGCTTCGACCTCCTCCCAAAAATCCTCTTGACCGACCGTGATCGAGCCGGCCGTGATCGAGGCGTTGAGCTTCGCGCGGTACGCTTCGAAGTCCGGCTTGTCGCCGGCGGTGAGCGCGCGCGAGTCGTCGTAGACGAGCGAGAGGCCTTCTTCGAAGCCCTCCGGCGTCCAGATCGCCCACGGCGGGTGCGGGTGCAGGACCGGCGAGCGATCGAGCAAGCCTTGGAGCACGAGCATGAGGCGGTTGTGCTTCTTCAGCTCGCTCTGGATGTGCTTGTGGATGTCGTCGTAGAAGACGTCGCCGCGCTCGAAGGGGTGGTAGTCGCGGAGATCGTGCCGGAGGTACCACTTGTCGCCCTCGGCGGCCTCCTCGCACTCCTTCTTCATCGCGAGGTACTCCTGTTCGGAGATGATCTTGTCGACGCGGCCCGCCGTCCAGACCTTGCCGTAGAGCGTGCCGCGCCCATCGTTGCGCAGGAGCGCGTGATCCATGTCGGGGAAGAGCTTCTCGTCGAACTCGATCGACGTCGCGAGGCAGTAGAGCTTCTCGCCGTTCCTGATGTAGAGGAATGTGAGCTTGTCGGTGTTCTCTTCGTCTACGATCCGGAAGTAGCTCGAGAGGCTCCCGTCCCATGCGCGGTCCTTCTTGTTCCGGCGGACGCGGAAGGAGGTGATGCACTTCGGGAAGGGAAGGATCCGCGGCAGGTTCTCGGGGCGCGCGAGCCACGCGTGGAAGGCGCCCACGTCCTTGAACTCCATCCCGCCGGCCTCGTAGCGCGCGAGGCACTCCTCGTCCATGTAGCAGCGACGCTGCATGAGGTGGATCTTCTCGTACGCGGCCGCGGCTTGCCCGTCCCTGATCAGCTCGATCTCTTCCGAGAGGCCCGCATAAAGCTCCACCGAGAAGATCCGCTCCTCGATCGCACCGATGGCGGGCTTCATCGCCTTGGCCTGTGCCTTGAGGGGGATGAGTTCTGCCGAGAGCCAGAGCCCGAGGCCCTCGTTCGCTTCTTTGATCTGTTTGAAAAGCTCAGGCAGCTCCTTCTCCTTCGCCCTCGAGAGCGCCGTCTTGTACTTGCCGAGATCTTCGCCGCTGCCCCGGAGGGCGAGCGCTTTCGTCTCCGACGCCGCGGGGAGCGCGGCTCCAGCAGGTGAGACGGCGAGCCGGCGCGTGATGGCCTTGACCTCCTCCATCAGCACATGAATGTCCGTCTGGCGCTTTCCTATCTCGGCGTCGATGATCGCGCGCGGGTCGGCGATGGGCTCGCAGCGGTCGTAGAACTCGTCTTCGTGGATCCGTTCATGACCGCCGCCGGGCGTCGTGACTTCGGCGTAGTTCGAGCCGACGTGCGTGACGCAACCGAACCATTTCTCTTTCTGCTCGTCGTCCTCTTCTTCGTCGCGATCTGCGCCGCCCTGCTCGCCCTCCTCCTTGTCCGTCACCCAGTACCAGCGACCGACCTTCGGAGCGGACTCATCTTCGCGTGCCTCTTCCTCGGCGCGCCGGACCGCTTCGGGGGCGTGGACGATCTCGGCCTTGGTCACGGCTCGATGTACTCCCCTGTCCGCCCGTCGATGAAGCCTTCGGCCGGCTTCGGCAGGGGCGTCGCGAGGATGGACTTCACGTAGGCCCTGCCGAGGGCCGTCAGCTCCGCGCTGGGCCAGCCCTTCACGTCGGTGGTGATGGTGGCGAGCTTGAGGGCCTGGAGCCGGATCAGGTGATCGTTCGTGACGCCGCGCTCGTGGGGGCCGGGGCCGTCCGTGTAGTAGAAGTGCAAGAGCGTGATGAGCATCACCGGAGACAGGTGCGGCGAGTTCGAGGTGGAGTTCATCACGGCTCCCACTCCCCGAGATCGCTGCCGAAGGCCTTCTTGAACTTCTCGCGCGCGGCCCTCTCGAGTTCGCTCACGAAGTCGAGGAGCTTGCCGACGCGCTCGTCGAGGAGCGCCTCGGCGCGCTTGGCGACGATCCACGCGTGCTGCCGCTGGAACTCCTCGAGGAAGCGCTTGAGCGACACCTCGTGGCCGTTGATGGTGAAGAGGATGTCGACGCCGCCACGCTCGCGGACGTCGTCCGTGAACCGCTTCGTCTCGGGGAGGTTGCCGAGGCAGTGCAGCACGCACCGCGAGACGATGCTCTCTTCGACGCTTCGATCGCCGAGATCGACGAGCTGCTTGAGGGGGATGAATTCGGACATGATGAGGACCTTCTCCTATGCGTCTTGGCGCGGGCTCGCCTTCGGGAACATCGAGGACAGGACGATCTTGAGCGCCTCCTCCTTCGTCAGGCCGAGCTTCGCGTTCATGGCGTCGGCCGTCGCGCAGGCGTCCTCGTACGTCTTTCCCCAGAAGTAGGGCATCCTCTGATCGGGCCTGCCCTCGTAGGGCCAAGAGCCGGTCGGATAGTGACCGGGCACGTTCTCCTTGACGATGCTCACGCGGAAGCCGTGACCTTCGACGTACGCGTCCGCCGGGATGAAGAAGCAGTGGCGCTCGCTCATTTGTCGCTCCGCAGGCTCCGCTTGAGCGCCTCGAAGAGGTCGGTGATGGTCGGCGTCGGCGCGTCCTCGACGACCTTCGGCTCGCGCCCAGCGATCTTCTGTTCGACGGCCGCGCGCACGCGATCGCGGTACTCGTCGCGATACTTTTCAGGCTCGAAGGAGTGGCTCGAGAGCTGCGCGACGAGCTTCTTCGCGAGGTCCATCTCGATCTTCGTGAAGTCGGCGGTCTTGCCCGGCGCGATGCCCTCGAAGGCGCGGATCTCGCTCGAGTAGAACGCGTAGTGCATGAGGATCCCGCCCTTGTACGGTCGGAGCAAGACGAGCTGGAGCTTGCCGTGGGTCCAGTAGCGCCCGACGGCGATCCGGTGCTCCGAGAGCATGGCGAGGACGAGCAGCTGGTAGGCCTTCTCGGCGCCCTTGTCGGGGCCGACGTAGTAGCTCTTCTCGATCTGGACGAGGTCGACCGCGCTCTCCGGGACGAACTCGACGATCTCGAGCGAGGAGGTCTTCTGCGCGTCGAGCTTCTTCAGCTCGTCGGCGGTGAAGGTGACGTAGGCGTCCTTGGCGTACTCGAAGCCCTTGCACATGTGATCGCGATCGACGACCTCGCCGCCGCAACCCGGGCAGACGTACTGCTGCTTGAGGCGGCCCTTGCACCTGTCGTGGAGCATGTTGAACTGCGAGTCCTCCACGTGCGTGGCGACGTAGACCTTGAACGGGATGGAGACGAGCCCGAAGGACGCGACGCCGGAACTGATGGCGCGCGCGCTCACGACTGCGCCTCCGGGAAATCGAAGGTCGGGAGCGTGTCGTCCTCGTCCGGCGCGGGCGCGGGGAGCGTCTCGCGCTCGTCGTCTTCGATCGGGCTGAGGATGCTGGTGAAGTTCAGCGTCGGTTCCATCCGTGGTCTCCTTTTCCAAAGTCACCTAACTGCAACTGATATACCATGGGATTCATCGGGATTCAAGCTGCCTCCGTCTCGCCCGTGGACGATCGTGCACGGTCCCCGCACTCCGCCGGTTCACGCCCGAGGCCGCGGACGCGCTCGACGAGGGCCGCGGCCCAGTCCCTGAAGCAGTCGAAGTCGACTGTCGCGCAGCCCATGGCCTTCGCTCTCTTTCGGCAGGTCCGGAGGGCGATGTGCTCGATCTGGCGGATGCGTTCGCGCGAGACGCCGTAGTCTTGCCCGATCTCGAGGAGCGTCTCCTCGGTCCCGTCGGGTCCGAGCCTCCGCGCGAGCACGTCGCGCTGACGATCGTCGAGGCTCGCCGTCACCGCGAGCGTGCAGTCGCGCAGCGCTGCCGCGAGGTCCGCGGAGGCGAGGAGGTCGTCCGTCCGATCTTGAGCTTGGTCGAAGAGGAGATCCTCGAGCGGTCCCGCCTCCTCGTCAGGATCCGCGGTCGCGATCCAGCTTCCCGTCGGGCTCGCTCGCTCCTCGAACTCCGTGAAGAGCGGGCAGATCGGAGCGTGCGAGAGCGTCTTCTGGAACTCGTGCAGCCACGCCGATCGACGAGTCTTTCCGCTCGCGCTCCGATCGTACGCGTGCACAGGCACGCGGACGCAAGACTCGAAGGTCACCGCGTAGCGGTGGATGTAGCCGCGGATGTATTTGAACACGTAGGAGGCCGGCGACGCGGTTCCACGATCGAAGTCCCACCGAGCGCAGGCG
>Ga0335085_10014751_pt1 | contig 11378 bp, 5 predicted proteins | sample Lox_Sample_45_FD_206712 | JGI IMG/M metagenome (GOLD analysis project Ga0335085, IMG submission 206712) | Soil microbial communities from Loxahatchee National Wildlife Refuge, Florida, United States - Lox_Sample_4.5 | ecosystem: Environmental > Terrestrial > Soil > Wetlands | place: USA: Florida... | reverse complement strand
GAGGCGATGGACGAAGAACTTGTAGCCGGGACCGAAGCCGGCGGAAGTGATAACGGAGCGGGCAGCGTCGTCGACGGAGCCGGAGAGTTTTCCCGGTTGGGCGGCGGCAAGTGCGGCATTTTGCGCGTTGCGGACAGCGGTGTAAGCGCGCTGCATTTTTTCTGTAGGTTTTCCCAGGATGCCGGTGCGGGTGACGTCGGATTCGTAGCCTTCGACGAGACAGCCGCCGTCGATAAGGATTACATCGCCTTCTTTTAGAGTTTGCGGCTGACGACTGCCGTGCGGGAGTGCGGCGGAAGCGCCGAGGAGAACCAGGGCGTAACCGCGAAGACTCATTTTGGCGTAGCCCGCGGTGACCAGGCGGCTGATTTCTTCTTCGGACATTCCTTCTTTTAAATTTTCAAAGACGAGACGGTAGACGTCGCAAGTGGCTTGGCAGGCGAGGCGCAGGAGTTCGAGCTCGTGCGGAGATTTGCGTGCACGGCAAGCGAGACGGGATCGGCGGAGACGCCGTCGAAGGCGGGAGCGGAAGCGCGGAAATGATCGTAGAAGGTGAAGGGAAAAGCTTCTTCGATACCGATGCGGCCAGAGCGGAGATTTTTATCGGCGAGGGCCGAGGCGATGAGATTCGTGGGGCTTTCGTCTTCCTGCCAGACGCGGACATCGATGGGATAGCGCATGAGTTCGCGCATGCGGCCTTCTTCGAAGGCGGGCGAGATGATCAGTGGAGAGCCGGTGCGCGGGATGATGAGGGCGAGGAGACGTTCGCTGAGTCCCCAACGAATGCCGGTGAAATAGTAGAGAGAGGTGCCGGGGCCGAGGAGCAGGGCGTCGAATTTCGGGTCGAGGGAAGACATGAGTTCTTGCGCATGAAGAAGCCGAGAGTGGAACTCATCGGGAGTAATGGGCTGGACGCGATCGCCGAGCGGCTTGAGAGCGGAGAACGAAGGCGGCGGTTGCGGGGTTTGCGAGAGCGCTCGCTCGGCCAAAGCGAGGGAGGAAATGGCGGCGGAGGATTGCAGGAAACGACGGCGCGAGAAATATTGGGTGGTCATGGGGTAAGAGGATGCCAAGAAAGGAGAGAAGAAGCAAAGCGGCGGCGGGAGGTGGGGCTATGGGCTATAGGGATCTGTTGGCGCGGATTGCGCTAGAGATTAGTCAGAGTACGTGGGACGAATCCTGTCGGAATGGGGGTGCGAGGGGCAGGGAGAAGGGTTACGCCGGGTGAAGAAGTAGGGGAGCAAGCCCAATGGAATTCGATTGTTACGCTGTGAGAAGGCGAATGGGAATGGAGTGTAGGGAATTCCGAAAACCATAGAAAGTACGGAGAAGCGTAGGAGGGGGAGTGAGAATTTAGTTGAGTGACAAGAATAAGTTCTTAATGTTAAGAAAACATTGATGTTAATTTGATGTAACGGGTGAAATTGGATGCAGGTTTGGAAAACCGATTGCAGTTGTTGGAACCAACGGTTGCTCGCAGTGTAGTTGAAGTGTTTCACAACGCTAAAGGATTTGAGATCCCAGAGATCAAACGGGGCGTAGTGCGTCCGGGTTACCAGGTACCCTCGTCTCGCGTTCTCCTAGGTCTCCATCAAATGGAGGGAGCATGCTGCAAGGCAAAAAACTAAGAATGTGGGTTGGTGTGTGCGCGATTCTCGTGCTGGTATTGGGAACTGCGAGCATCTGCCTGGCGCAGGGGGGATCGGGAGAGCTCTCCGGATTGGTAACAGATCCCAGTGGAGCGGCGATGCCGAAGTTGACGGTGACGCTGACGAATAACGCGACGGCGGCAGTCCGTGAAACAACGACGACGGATGCGGGAATTTATCGGTTTCCGGATCTGCCGATCGTGGGAACGTATACGTTGAGAGTTTCGACGGCGAACTTCAAGACATTCGAAGCCGGCAATATCGTGGTAACGGTGGGCCGGGTCATAAATCTGGACGTGCATTTGGAATTGGGTGCCGCATCGGAGGTGGTACAGGTCGAAGCCGGTGTGCAGTTGATTCAGACGACGGAGTCGCAAGTCGGCGACGTGTTGAACCAGAAGAGCTGGGAAAGCTTGCCGCTGGAAACACGAAGCCAGAATGAGTTCATTCTGAATCTAGCGGGCGTGGTGCCGGATACCGGCACGGGCCGCGGCGCGTCGGTGGACGGAGCACGGACGGGAACCGGGAATTTTCTGGTAGAAGGATATGACAATAACGATCAGGGGCTAGGTGGCGGCGGCTCGCTGGTAGGGCCGGGCGGAGCGAATACGACGATATCGCCGGACGCGATTGCGGAATACCGCGTCATCGAGCACTTGCCTCCGGCCGAATACGGCAGGGCTGGTGGGTTCGTGACGGACACGGTGTTGCGTTCGGGCACGGATAAGTATCATGGGTCGTTGTTTGAATACAACCGCATTCAGGCGCTGGCGGCGAACAGCTTTTTCTCGAACGCGAGCGGAGAAACCGATCACCTGGTGCGGAACCAATTTGGCGGGTCGGTGGGCGGCCCGATCATCAAGAACCGGACGTTTTTCTATTTCACGACGGAAGCGCACCGGTTGCGGACGAGCAGTCCGCTGACGTTTACGAGCACGACGCAGCAGTTTTTGGATTTCGTGAATTCGGGACAATTCGAACAATTTATGGAGTCTGGAGTGCCAACGGCGCAGAGTGTCACCGGTGGCCTGTGCGTGGGGATTGGTGGCGGACCATGCCCCGGTGGATTTCCGAACGCGGGAGCGCTAGGTTCGACGTTCCAGAAGTTGGCATCGGCGGAGCCATTTCCGTTGGCGAAAACGGGAACGCAATGCGGGGGCGGGTTCTGGACGGGATCTGGAAACGGGTACGCGAACCTATACAACCCAAGCGCTCCGAACCCCTGCGGCGATGCGATTGAATATCCGGTGCCGGTGTATGGAACCGTGACGGTAAGTCAACCGCAGACGACCAACCAGATTCGATATACGACGAAGATCGATCACAAGCTATCGGATCGCCAGCAGTTGAGCGGCACCTTCTTGTATGACAATGCGGACAGCGTGACGAAGTACGCTGGTGGAGATGGAGCTTTCGGTCCAGACCTGCCGCAGCACGGACGAGCGATGAATGCCGGTATCACCTGGACGTGGACACTTTCGCCGACGGTGACGAATCAAGCGCGCATGAGCTATGTGCGGCACACCGCCAATTTCCCGGGTGATAGCGCAGCAGACACAGCGAAGATTCCGGCGCTGGCGACAGCGTTTGACCCAACGGGTTTCAGCTTTGGGAATGCCAGCAACCTGCCGCAATTTTTCACGGAAAATGCGTTTGTGTACCGCGATGACCTATCGTTCACAAAAGGAAAGCACAGTTTCAAGACCGGAGTGAGCTACGAAAGAACGCGAAACGGTTCGTCATTCGAAGCGGACATCTACGGAGAAATTCTGCCGTATGGAATCGAAGACTTCGTAACCGACGAAACGTTCGGGGATAACGTGGACAGCCTGTTTTTCGGTGGGCCGGCATATGGGTCGTGGTACGAGGCGTCGGCGGCGGTGGTGCCCGCAACGGGACAGGTTCCGAACTTCTATCGCGGGTATCGCGCGAATGACTACTCGGGATACTTTCAGGATGACTGGCGGATCTGGAAGAACCTGACGTTAAACCTGGGACTGCGGTATGACTATTTCGGAGTGCCGCACAACTATCAGCCGGGATTGGATGCGAATTTCTTTTTCGGCGCGCCAACGACGCCATTTGCAACGGTAAGCAACAATCCGTTTATGCCGGTGAATAGTCCGGTGTACGCGCGAATCGCCAATGGAGCGGTGCAGCAGAAGAACAGCGACATCTGGGGGAAAGACTACAACAACTTTGCACCGCGCGTAGGATTCGCGTGGGATGTGAAGGGCGATCAGAAGCTGGTGGTGCGCGGCGGCTATGGAATCGGCTACGACCGGATGTATAACAACATATTCGAGAACATGCGGTTCAATCCTCCGGCGTATTGCCAATGCGCATTCGGAGCGTTAGTAAACGGGACGGCCGGCGGCAATCTAGAAACCCCCGGAATCTACGGCGTGCCCTTCACGGGAACGGCGCAATTTGTGAATCCAGCGCTTTTCCCAAATGGGTTGCCGGCGGCAACATTGCGGCACATGGACCAGAATCTATACACACCCTACTACGAGCAGGTGAACTTCGGAATTCAGCACGAGTTCGCGAAGGACTTCGTGTTTGAAGCGAATTATGTGGGCACGTTTGGCAAAGGACTGTTGGGCCTGGTGAACATGAATACGTTCGATGGCCGGACAGTGGGAGCTCCGTATAGTTCGAAGCGGATCAACACGGCGTATACGAATGACAGTATGCGCACGAACGCGTTCAACTCGAATTACAACGCGTTGCAGGTGGTGGTACGGAAACGGTTCACGAACGGACTGCAATTCAACGCAAACTATACATACTCGAAGGCGATGGACCAGTTGAGCGACGTGTTCACGCTGAAGAGCGGGCTCGCGTATCCGACGGACAACATGAATATCTGGAACGACTATGGACCGGCCGACTTCAATCTGCAGCACCGGTTCGTGGGGAGTTTCAGCTATGACTTGCCGTTCTGGAAGGGGAACAAGTTCCTGGGTGGATGGTCGACGAGTGGTATCGTGACCCTGCAAAGCGGCTTGCCCTTCTCTTTGAATGACACCAACTTCGATGCGAACAAGGACGGGATCTATGGCGACCGCATCAGCTACATCGGTGGCGGGTCGATCGGCAACATCATCAACCATAGCGTGAGCCCGGCTGACGGGTATTTCCGGACGAAGGGCTCGTCAGGCGGCGATTTGTTCGCGGACACGACGTCGAACCTGTGCCCAGCAACGGCCCTGAACCAAGGGCTATGGTGCAACGGCGGGACCAGTCGAAACCTGCTGACCGGCCCTGGGTTGGTGAACGTTGACTTCGGCGTCTCGAAGCAATTCCGGATTGGAGAGCGGGCCGGGTTCACGTTCATGGCGAACTTCTTCAACCTTTTCAACCATCCGAACTTTGGGACCCCGGTGAGCAACCTAAGCGATCCGTCGTTTGGGTCGTCGATCAGCACGGCATCAGCGAGGGTCACACAATTGGCGCTTAGGTTCGACTTCTAGGCGAGAATTGAGAATCTGGAATTGATCCGAGGGAGCCCTAGCGGGCTCCCTCTTTTTTTGGGAGGAAGGCGGCTCGGATGGGTGACGGGTAGGCTGGGGATGGCGTCAAAATATATGTGTTTTGGTAGACGATTTAGGTTTATACACAAATTTAGAGGAATAATTCAGCGGGGCGGCCGGTACGAATCTGTAAGTTGATGTAAATAAAACGATGTAATTGCGGATTAGTTTGGTCGGTCAATTGCCAAGTAGAAGTTCGCATTTCGCCCCTGTGGTGGGGGTCTATCAAGAATAAAAAACTGAGGTCGCGGCTGTAAGGAATAGGGCCAAGTGTACTAGCCCTCGGGTAATGCCGTTATTGGTGAGCGCGTTGTGGTTGCGTGAGTGGTCTCAAACCGTTGGAAAAGGGGGGAAGAGAATGGTGAAAGCACGGTGGATTGTTGGGTTGCTCCTGTGCGTATGTTTGGTGGTAGTGGGGAGCAACGTGGTAGCGCAGGAAACGACGGGAGGGTTGCAGGGAACAGTAAAGGACGCGTCAGGGGCAGTGGTGCCCAATGCCAAGGTGGTGGTGACGTCGGGTTCGTTGGTGGGCGAGAAGGACATATTGACGGACTCAGCGGGATACTACCGTTTCGCGAACCTGCCGCCAGGGACGTTGACATTGACGGTGACGGCGGCCGGTTTTGCGACGTACCGGCGCGACATCTTGCTCGAAGTAGGACACTTGCCGACCGTGGACGTGTCTCTGGAAGTGGGCAAGGCGGAGACCGTGGTGGAGGTGAGCGGGGAAGCGCCCCAGATCGACGTAACGACGAACGTGACGACGACGAACGTGACGGAGGACGTGATCGACAATATCCCGCACGGACGGTCGTTTCAGTCGGTGATTCAATTTGCGCCTTCGGCCCGCAACGAGCCGCTGATGGGCAACAATTCGGCCGGTGGTTTCGCTGGGAACGGAACGGGCGGATCGTCTCCCGGCAGCACAGCCAACGGAGGAAGCTACGGGTTCTCTGTGGCAGGCGGTTCGGACTCTGAGAACTCTTACCTGGTAGACGGGCAGGAAACCGCAAACCTCATTGGTGGATATTCGCATACGAATGTGCCCTTCGACTTCATTCAGGAAGTGCAGATCAAGAACTCGGGGGTGCAGGCAGAATACGGCGGAGCGCTGGGCGGAGTGGTAAACGTGGTCACGAAGCAGGGGACGAACCAATACCACGGTTCGGCGTTTATTCAGTTCGAAAACGATGCGATGGATGCGAACCAGCCGACGACGGCGCGTTTGGACCCGCTATCGAGCCAGACGACGACGAGTTGGGGATTAATCGATCCGACGTTCCAGCTGTACTCGCCGAAGAAAGACCACACCAGCGATACATTTCCCGGATTCACGTTTGGCGGGCCGATCTGGAAGGATCATATTTTCGGGTTCATCGGGTTCAACCCGGAGTTCAACAACATTGAACGAGGAGTGAACTACGATCAACCGGGCGGTCTGGGCGGATTAGGACTGGTGAATTTCAGCCAGAACACCGAGACGTACTACACGACGGCGCGCGTGGACATAGCGGTCACGAAAAAGTTGCGGGTATACACCTCGTGGCTGTACCAATTATCGAAGCAGTACGGAGAAAACCTGCCGACGGCGGACTCGAACAATGGTCTATATAACGCGTCATCGTCGGTCGATCCTTCAGCGTACTCACACAATGTGGGATTCACCGCACCTAACCAGACGGTCAACGTAGGGGCAGACTATAGTCTGACACCGCACGTAATTTTGACCGGCCGCTTCGGCTACTACTTTGAGAATTATCACGACTTCGGATTGCCAACGACCGGCGTTCTCACCTCCTGGCAGACCAACGGTGTGGGAGCGGTGGACAATACGGGAGCTGCTTTGCCGGCCTCGTTGCAACAGCCGGCCGGGTACTTCAATGTGGCGAACAGCCAGAACTTCACGACGCAGAATGCCAACAAGGCGACGCAGGTAGATGCCAGCGTGGCGTGGTACAAGAGCGGGTGGCTGGGGACGCACAACTTCAAGTTCGGTTACCAAATGAACCGGCTGAGCAACTTGATCTCCCAGCACTACAATGTGCCGCTGGTACAGTACTTTGTGGGCGACAGCGCGGCGTATGCGCCGCAAGGGTCGGTAGGAAAGGACAATTGCGCTCCGTTCGTTGCGCTGTATGGGCAATGCGCGGGGAAGTATGGCTATGTCAACGTAGTGGATTATGGCTCGGGCGGAAGCGCCATCAGCTATAACCATGGTTTCTTCGCACAGGACTCGTGGTCGATCGCAAAGGGAGTAACGATTAACGCGGGTCTACGAATCGAGAAAGAATGGCTACCCGCGGAAAATCAGCCGACTGGTGGAATCAGCCACCCCATCAACTTCGGATGGGGCGATAAGATCGCGCCGCGGATCGGAGTGGCGTGGGATCCCCTGGGAAACGGGAAGATGAAGATTTTCGGGGGATATGGCCAGTTCTACGACCAGATGAAGCTGAACCTGGCGATCAGTTCGTTCGGAGGACAATACTGGAGCAACTGCTACTATGCGTTGGACACCGCGGATGTGGCGTCGATCGCTCCGCAGTTCAACAGCAACCAGCGGTACTGCTTCGGTACAAATTCTGCGAGCGAGGCGAACTTCGGCGGGACGACTCCGGCCGGAATCACCTTCCTGGAGAACCAAAACTACCGCGCGAATCCGACGACGTGCTCGACTTGCACGGTGACGGAAGAAGGCGTGGCGCCCGGCCTAAAGCCCTACAAGCAGCATGAGAGCACGGTCGGCTTGGACTACCAGATAACCCCAACATTGGCGTTCGAGGCGCGCTACGATCGGCGAAGACTTGACCATGTGATCGAGGACTCGGCGATCTTCAACCCCGCTGTGGGTGAGACGTTCGTGATCGTGAACCCGGGACAAGGAGTCGCCAAGACCTTCGATCAATTCTTCAACTTCTTGTACGGCGTGACTAACTCCGATTGCGGTTCGGCGTGCCCGCCGCTGCCGTCGGCGCAGCGGAATTATGACGGTGTGGAATTCCGGCTGACGAAGGCGCCGACGAAACACTGGTCAGGGATGTTCTCGTATACCTACAGCAGGCTGTGGGGGAATTATACGGGACTCACCAGCTCGGATCAGGCGGATGGTGGCGGAGGCCGCAATTCTCCTAACAACAGCCGGGCGTTTGACGAGCCATTTTTCTCGTGGGGTTCCGACGGCAAGTCGTCCAGTGGATTGCTGCCGACAGACCGCCCGAACACGTTCAAGGGATACATTTACTATGAGCTGGGATGGCTGCAAAAGTTCACGACGGACTTTGGCATATTCCAGGTGATGTACCAAGGGTCGCCGGAAACGACGTTCATGGATGTTGGCTATGCGTTTCCCGGAGGCTTCCCCGTGGATGTGGCGGGCCGCGGAAAGTGGGAGAACGTGACGCAGGATCCGAGTACGGGTGCGATCACGGTTGGAAACCCCTACACGAAACGGACACCGTGGTATAACCAAACCGACTTCAACGTTCAGCAGAACTACAAGATCGGAGAGTCGAAGATGTTGAGTTTCACCGCGACCTTCACGAACTTGTGGAATGAGCGTTCGGTGACCTCGGTTGGCGAACAGATGGACAGCACGACGAACTACAACTTCATCACGCCAGGCGGGTACAGTTTGACCGACGGAACGCCGTTCTACGCGGCGGCATTCCATCCCTATAGCGTGCAAGGTTTGTCGAATGCAGCACCGACAAACGCTACAGGCGGACCGCTGACGGTAAATAGCGCGTACGGTCAGCCAAACAGATGGCAACTTGGACGGACTATCCGTTTGGGGTTGCGGTTTACGTTCTAACTCGAGAAAGAAAAACCAGAAAGATAAGGGAGCCGGAGGAAACCGGCTCCCTTTTTTTGTTGGGAGAACGAACGGGAGAGTGAAACGAAGGGAGCGGCGGTGGGGGAAAGAACACCCGGGACGCTGGGTGTAAGGAGAGGAGAACCCGAGATGCCCGAAAACCAAGATGCCGGGCTGAAGCCGCGGCGCTACGGGGCGGGTTATTCGGTGCGGATGGCTAGGATTTGTTTGTCGCGGACTTTTAGTTCTATGCCGATCGGGGGGCGGATGTCGGAGCCTTGGACGATGGCGCCGCGAATCCAGATGTTGCCGGGAAGGCTGGCGGTTTTGAGGGGATCGTAGAGGGTGTGGGTACAGGGATTGCCGACGAGAGGATGAGTGGCAGCGCGATAGTCGTAGTCGGTGCGGAGCTTATCGAGGTCGGTGATGTATTCGAGGGGGCAGGCACCGTAGGGGGCTTTGCGGGAGATGGCCCAATAGCCCGCTGGAGAGGTGGGCGAGCCGGCCGGAAGACGAATGAGGACGGCGGGAACGTCTTCGGTGGTGGTGAAATCGCGAATGAAGAAATAGGCCGAGGACCAAGGCTTGGAAACCTGGGAAATATCGGTGATGACGGGGTTGCGCTGGTCCACGTGGGGCAACAAGGTGGAGGGATCGGGTGGAGGAGAGGGAACCTCGAGTTGCGGGGTAGCTTCGACGCGGGCGGGCTCGACGGGACGAGGGCGCGCAAACCAGCGAACGGTAAAGAACAACACGATACCGAAAATGACGATGCCGGCAATGAGAGGGAGAAGCGGGTTGGAGCGAGACCGGCGGGCAGAGGAGTTCGAAACGCCGGGGATGTCCGGCATTTCGGGCTTGAATCGGGAGGTTGAAGGATCTTCGGTCATGTCAAAGAGTCGGCCCCGTGTGCGGCGCGAAAAAGCCGGTGATACCGACAGGATACGCCGGACATAATTACTAAGCAATAATATATCTTCAGGGGAAGCCCAACGGAGCAGAGGGCCTTGTGCCGGGGAGTGAGACCGGCCCTCCCGAAGAGAAAACAGCGAACGGGTTAGCGAACCAAGTTCATTGTATGAGCGGACGGGACCGGGAGCAAGCGGAGCGAGGGGTAAAGTGCGGGCGAGGTTGCCAAAAAGGTTACAGAGGAAAGACGGGGACTTGTAATGGAAGGGGAGAGCAGCCTAGTGTAGAGGTAAGTACCGAGGGGAATCCGCGGGAATGGCTGCCGACACACGACAGACAGCGCGTTCATTCGTTCACAGTTTGAACATTCTGTTGAAGTTCGCGCGCTTATATGAATTTGGGCACGTGCGCACGATGGCGCAGTTTGAGACGGCGTGGAAGGAACTGCGAACCGCGCTGGATCAAGGCGGCGATGCCGGGCTACTGCTGGGCGCGTCTGGGAACCAGATCGTGTTGGATGGCGTGCCGTTGGGAGCAGCGGCGGCCGAGAAGAGCTTCGCCCAACTGTTGACGAGTTCGGGAATCGCCAGCATCCATTTTTCACCAAACACCACACAAGGCAATTTTGCACGATTCGTGCGGGCGTTCCCCAGCGGGAATAATAAGCCGAGCATGTTGGCGGAGCAGTTGAAAGTAGCGCTGGCCGGGGAAAGCAGCATAAAGATCAACGAGATTCGGTATGTGGCGGAAGATGGATCGGTTGCGGGGATCAAGGTAGCAGCGCAACTGACGGCCAAGATGTTGGGCGGGGCCGGGGACAAATATCGCGACGTATTCGAAGATCCACAGAAAATGTTGCAGCTGATTCTGGCTGCGGAAAGTAGCCGCACGGGCCACGGCGGTGGAGGCGGAAACGGACCGGGATTCGGTGGTCCGGGTGCCGGCGGTGGCACCGGAGGATCCGGGAGCGGGACAGGTTCGAGTTGGAGTGGCGGAACGGACGCCAGCGGGAGTTTGTGGGACGCGGGAAAAGCCTCAGGCGGCAGCGGAGGAGGCACGGGATTCGGCGTGGGCGGTGGAGGTGGAACCGGCACGGGCACGGGTGGATCCGGCGGCGGTGAGGGTTCAGGTGGAGGTTCGGGCGTTGGTGGGGGCGGAACTGGCGGGCCTGGCGGCGGACCGGGAACGGGCGGTGGAGGTGGAACCGGAGGCGGCCCAGGTGGCGGCGGTGGTGGCTTTGGTGGGTCGGGCGGTGGAGGAGCAGGTGGCGGCGCACAAGAGCCTGGAAAGTGGATGACCGCTTCGGCGATGCTGCGCGGAGCGATGGTGGGCGGAGTAGGAGCAGGCGGCGGGCCCGGCGCGGGAGACCCTGGAAATTACACGGTAGCCGAAGAAGAAGTGCGCTCGATGATCGGGTTATTCGCGCAACTGGGAAAGTCTCGCAAAGATCCCGAGAGCCGGATGGACACGTCG
>Ga0335085_10014750_pt1 | contig 11378 bp, 22 predicted proteins | sample Lox_Sample_45_FD_206712 | JGI IMG/M metagenome (GOLD analysis project Ga0335085, IMG submission 206712) | Soil microbial communities from Loxahatchee National Wildlife Refuge, Florida, United States - Lox_Sample_4.5 | ecosystem: Environmental > Terrestrial > Soil > Wetlands | place: USA... | reverse complement strand
TAGCGTGCGGAGGAATTCCGTGACCTGTGCCCGTCGAACTCCGTCGAAAGCTTTTATGGCGCTCGACTCGTCGCAAATCGCCCCTCCAAAGTCGGACGGGTTGAAGTGGTGGATTTTTTCGTAGTTCGTTATGTTGATGCAACCGGGATACACTTTACCTGATGTCCGGTGGACCTCAACCCCGAACTTTTCAGCCTCGCGGACCATCTGCGCTCCGACCGCGAGCGGCGTCGTGAGTATCACTGGCTTGTTGGTCTTGCGTACGACGTTCTCACCAAAGACGAACTCTTGCGGCGTCTTTCCTAATCCGCAGTCCTGCAAGGATGCCGATTTCCCCTTGCGGATGTTCCAATCGACTGCATACTTTTGGAAGTCGAACAGGAAATCCGGGATCCAGGTCGGCTCGAATCCTTCAAAACTTCCTTCTTGCTGCTTTTCAGCCAGAAATACTTTGTAGAGTTCAGCGGACGCTGGCATACCGATGGAACCTCTCCAGAAATGACATCTCTACCATACGTCTCCCCCAAGGATCGATTTTCCAGGGGTAAGGATTGCCAGATCCATGTAATTCAGCGGTCCAAACGTCAGGTGGTGGCGCGAGTAAATCGCGCTTCTCCGTCATCAGCATCCGCATATCGGCGACGGTCACGCATTCGGGCTGCTCTGGCGCTAGGCTGAATTTTTGGCAAATCGTCGCCATAGCCCGCGCCTCGATGTTCCGGTAGATTGGCCCGATATCCGATCCGTTTTTGAGCGGCCGTACAAGGTCGGTAAGGTACGCTTCACTGGCGTCGTGGAGGAGTCCCCACAAGCATTCCTTAGCCGAAAAGCCTTCGCGCTGGAGTTGCGCGGCGAGTCTTACGGAATGTTCTCCCACAGAATAAAATTCACGGCAATGGCCCGCGAATCGGCACTGCATGGAGAGGGAGTGGGCGATATCCTCGATTCGGATCTGTTCTGGCTGAAGATTCAGCGGAGTGACCTTCAGTCCGGTGAAGGACTGTATCCATGCGTCGTTTACATTCATTTCACACCGCTTCCGTTGGCCTTCACTCTCTCCTGCATTTTCACGACAAGTTGCTTCACGGGGATCGCGGCCGTAATTAATTCCTTGATGAATTCGGCCTTCTCGCTGTGCAAGTATGCGCGGTACAACGTCGGATCGAGTACCGCCCCGATCGTTTCCGCTTTACTCAATGCGTCCCGCCAGTCTTCGAGCGGAAGCATCGCGATAATGGCGCACTGTTGACAGAGGAACTCGAAGCCTTGTACTAGGGCGTTAGAAGCTTCCGGGTCGGTCATACCTCTACTCCGTGTACGCGCATATTCTGGATCACTTCGCGCATTACATCGGGACTGAAGGACAGATGCACGCCAGCGTCACGCGCACGTTCCAGACAGAGTTTGCAGGTGGCGACTGCCGCTCCTCCGTCCGGCGTCACAGATCGCCGCTACACCGGTCTTGTCCCCCAAAACGATAAGGATAGGCCGTCCCCCGTCAAGTTCAGCCGCACACGCCTCTGTGAACTTTTTTAGAGCGGCCGTTGAACGCGGAGTATTTTTCAATTCGATCATTTCTTCTGCTCCAGCGCGGTAACACGGACCTGTAAGGACACGATGTCCCGTGCAGCCATGACCAGCATTGTCAACGCTATAATTACCAGTATGAAGGCTAGTAGTCCATATGGGAACTTCACCGCATCACCTTCCAGAACGATGGATTGTTTGCTTCACTACTGCTGAGACTATTTGGACGTGACGCTTCGCCTCGCAAAGCTCGTATAGGCCGTCCCAGAATTTTTGCTCCTGATGGATTAGGAAAAATGCTTGCCGCAAGTTGCTGATCATGGCATCGGTCGGGCATTGCGGGATTAGGCCGAATCCGTCACAAAGCATCTCCTTAAAGCGTCGCACTATTTGAGGCACCGTAGCGTACGAATCGCGATCCCTGCGGGTTCTCTTTCTGTTTGTCTTCACCGAATCACCTCCCACGTCCAGTTCCGTCGAAGCACCACACACTCGGTACAGGCGGCGCACTGCACCTGCCGGCCGATTTCGATCTGCGTCCCTAATCCACCCTGCCGGTACTCGCTTTCCAAGAAGCGCTCGAATGTCTGGACGGTGCAGGGACGCATTTCACCGCGCGGAGGGAGTGCGGTACGCTTCAGTTCCGCCTTCTGCTCTTTTGGCCCATTGAGCAGGTCGAAGGCATCCCGGAAAATAACGACGCGCCCGTCACACCGCTTATCGGCGCAGTGGTACCCATCCGTTAAAATTCCGTCGATCATTTCGGGTCGGTAGCGGACGAACTTGCCCGACCACTGCCGCTTACACTCAGTGCATTTCCAGATCGACAGCTTCATCCGGCGAAGCTGGAGCTTCGTGCGTTCGTACTGCTTCTCTTTTTCCGAGAGTTGCTTCGCGTCCACCCCGACGAGCGGGAGATTGCCTTGTCCCGGAACGAATATGGTTCCGCGGTTGTGGTCTACTTTTACATCGTTGCTCATTTTGGTGGAAACTCTCCAATCTCGATATCGAGTCCGCGCCAAAGTGGCAACGCGGCCGGATACAGATTGACCCAGACTCCGTTTTTCAGGCAGTAAACGCAGTAATACTCGCCGTTGCTTACGACCCTTCCCTGTTCGCAGACCACGTACGGAAGCATTACCAGAGGCTTGCGGATCTGAAGGGCCGTCATACCGTCTTCTCCACGAATCGAATCGGATGCCAGTCGCACGAAGTTCGATCACGCTTGCAGCTAATCAACCATTCGCACCTTTCGAAGTGGACGCAATCGCCGCATGTTTTTCCTTCGGGAAGTTCGAGCGTTGCGTACCGCTTACCGGCCCGTCCCGCACTTCCCAAACAGGTCAGGTCCGGTTGAGTGTGGGTTTCTTTCGAAGCGTTGCAGTTCACACACCTCACTGCTTCGCCGCCTTCCGTTTTCGGCGCTTCAGCCGTCCAATCATCTCAACACTCAGGATTCGCGGGCGTGAGCGATTGAAGAGCGTCCCGGCTCCTTGGCAGTACCATTCCGCAAAGCCACGCTGACGGAACCATTCCGCTACGGCGTTATCTACAAAGCTGGAGAATTCCGCCTCTTGGAGTCCAAGCGCACACGCGCGACAGTCGTAGGCGATGTAGAGAAGTCGTGCTATGGCGTCATGGCCGATGTCTCGGATGGCGGTGTCTAGGCCATCGTACTCTCGGAACAACATCTCGCAGGTTTCGAGAGTCTTCGCCGCGATTTTCTCCATGCGTTGGACGAAGAACGGAGACGGCTTGATGTACTCGATTTTGCGGTACTTCCTTCCGTCCTTGTTGGTGACTCGGACTCGCCTCATTTTTTCGCCGCCTTCGCCTTTTTCTCGAAAGGCTTAACTATCGAGTTGCGGAGTTTTTCGATTTTCTCAACTACCTCGTCACGCTGACGTTTCAGACTGGCGGCTTCGGCGATGAGTTCCCAGAGTTCATCCGATTCGGCGAGGGCGGCTAAAAGTTCCTGCGGTTCCACTCCCTGCGGAATACGGCCTGCGTGCTCCACGAACTGCTGGAGTTCGTAATCTGGGTAACGGCGTGACATATGCCGGCGCACATGCCGGCGCACTCTCGGATTCTTCGGCATTATCGTTTCCTCCTTAGTAGTCTTCCAAGCTTGACACTCCACCGATTCCGCTCAATCGAGAGGTAGTGGAATATGGCGCTCGACAACGAGTCGCCGAATCTGGCGTGCGCTCCACGCTGTATCTCATCCCGATAGTTGAACTCCACGAACTGCGCGATTTCGCGGCGTTCGTTTACCAGCTTTTGATACTGAATGGCGTCGAACTCTGCGTTTTTTGATTGGCGGTAGGCCGCAAAAACGAGATTCTGGATTGCCTCCTGCATCAGCCGTTCCGCATCCGTGACGGAATCGGACATTACGCGGTGGACCTGTTTTCCGTTGTACATCAGCCGCAAATCGTATACCGTGTCTCCGTCCCAGGGCCGGCGGATGTCGGGAGAGTTCGGATCGGGATTTGGGCGGTAAAGCCCGAATACGGTCCTACCTGCGGCCTGCATGGCTTTAACGGAATCGATATGCAGTTCACAGTAGAACGGAACCGAGATTTCGCGGTCCTTCTGAGCAAGTTCGAACGGCTTCATTCCGCCTCCTGTGTCGAAAGCGCTTCAAGCACCCGCTGTTTAATCAGTCCTACCGTCACGATGAAGGGCTTTTCGAGTATCTCTACCCGCACGACTTTGCGATCAAGACTGTACTCCGCCGTCGCAACGATCCCCGATCCCTCGATTTTCCAAGGTCCCTGGCCGCTCACATTGGCGAAGTTCTGCAATTTCGAAAGCATGGTGAAGACCTGCGAGGGCTGGACATTTTCGATTTCGAACGAGTAAATGCTCATGCGCAGATCCTTTCCGCGCGGCGCCTCGTCAGTTCGAGTTCTAGCTGTACGCCCTTAAGATCTGAGGAACCGTCGAATTCGTTGATGTGCTCTTCCCGGCGTGCTTCGAGAATCGCAATCACAATTTGCTTTTGTAGCCTCGAAAAACTGGACATCCGTGCCGCGGCGTCTTCAGCCTTGTGAATCACTGTCGTTAGATAATCCGTCATCGTTTCTTCTCCATCATGCGGGGCATCACGACGTATTTGTACCCGTCCTCAGGGACAGGCTCCAACTGGAAGGACTGTTTCCCGTCCTTGAAGGAGAGCAAAACATCGGCCGAATCGATGGCGGTGAGAGCATCCGCTAAGTAGCTCCCGTCAAACCGTGCATCAAACGGCTCCCCGTCGTATTGAATCTCCACCACTTCGGAGGATTCGCTCCCGTTGGCCGCGTCCTGCCCGAAGAGTGTCAGGTCGGCGCGGTCGAAGTGCATATCGACTGCCGCCTTGATGTCCTTCGAAGATGCGGCGCACACCGTGGCCCGTTGCATCGAGCGCTTGAAATCTTCCGATTTCATCGAGAGGTGATGCGGGTAAGCAACATTTAGAATGCGTCTCCAGTCAGGGAAACTACCGACCGTCTTTCGCGTGGCGAGAACAATATTCGGCTGCTGGAACCAAAGGTGATTGTCGTCTACCGCGAAACCTATGGTGTCCTCTTCCGAAAACACCTGACCCAGTGCTCGCGCCGTCTCCCTTGGAATCAGGTCCTTGAAATTCCTGGCCTCCTGGTCCCACTGAGAAACGCCAATGCGGTGAGTGTCGGTACCGGCTATGGCGAGTTTGCCGTCTTTCGATTCGATCAGGATGGCGGGCAGAGTGTTCCTTGATTCCTGAAGTTTCTCGATGATGAACACGCATCGCGAGACCGCTTTTAGAAACAGTTTGGAGTTAAACTCCACTTCGTTGTCGGGCGTGTCCAGCACCTCGGGAAAGGTTTTGGGATCTTCACCCGCCAAGCGGAATTTGGACCGGCCGCACGAAATCTGCACACTGCGCTTTTCGTCGTTCAATTTGAACGATACCGTGTCGGTCGGATTGAGCGCGGCGATGATCGAGACGAATTTCTCGCCGGGAAGACAAACCGATCCTTCGGTTGCGGCCGCACATTCTACCGAACACCGCACGGCTAGTTGTAAATCCGTAGAGGTACAGGTGAGCCATTTCCCCTTCACTTGAACCAAAAAGGTGGACAGGATCGGAATCGTGGTGTTGCGCTCCAGCGCGTGACCGCACTTCCGTAGAACTTTCAGTAATTCTTGATTTGAGACCGAAAACTCCATAATGTGATGACTCCTCGATTTCTTTTATCTGTCGCTCACCGCCGGCACTTCACAACCCTTCGGACATCGTTTCACTCCGCTGAATTTTTGCCCTTCGAACACTTCAAACCCAGTGTCTTTACAAATCGCGCACTTGATTGGCTGCTTCCATGGCGGGTCTGAAACCTCCTGGAGTTTTCTTCGCCGCTCGTCGGCGATGTCCCGGCCCGCGACCAACATATGAAGGTATTCGGGCGCACGATCCGAAGACTCCCGGCACCTCTGCACGATTTCTTCCATGGAGGTCCCGGATTCGCGGGACGCTTTCGTTAGTTCCGCGGCAAATTCCGTCACGCCTTCCTTATCGCGCGGGAAGTTGATACATCTGGAGAAAATGGCGAGCAGTTGCGTAGGAGTTTTTTTAGCTTGGCTCATTTGGCTTCGTCCTCCATCGCGCGTTCCAGAGGCGTTTTGCGCTTCGTCTCTGGCTTCTGCGGCCAGCGCGGCGCAAAGTTTTCCTTGGCTTGTTCGAAAAGAAACGTGTCCGGGTTAAAACCCTTATTTGGCTGATCCAGGGACGCCAGATAACTCCGCGTGCATTCCATGCAGTCTTCGAAATTTCGGGTCGTCACCACGCTTACCCATGCGTGTTCCGCCGGCTTATGACGAGCTGTCCCGCGAATCGCCGACCATATCGCCCACCATTCCTCAAAGCGGGGTGACTCCTCTCCGGTAGGGGTGGACTCACGTTTTCCTGTCCCGTTGCGGGTTGCACCCGGAGGTCCTGGAAAGCGCGGCCTCGCCTGCGTGCGTTGGTTGAACTTGTTTACCTGAAAGTAGCGCCTGCCGTCCAACTCGTAGGTGGTTATGAGCGGCTGCTTGTTTGGTGGGACGATCTTCTTCGAAAGCTCTTCCATACACTCTTCGATACGCTCAATCGGCCACCGGTCAAAGACAAACTGGAAACATCGCGCACGTATCACGTAGCAGTCCAGATCGAATCTCCCGTAATCGTCCACTACCGAAATCAATCGGTAGTAAAGCAGCATCGCGGAGTCACTGACTGCCTGCACGGCGCGGCTGTCTAAAATACCGTCCCTCAGGAGTCTTTGGGGCACTGGGTCACACGCCCCCTTCGACCGAACTCTCTAGCGCAACTAATCCCGATTCTGCCAACCACGTCCACGCAGCTGAAATCGTCATCCGTTTGCGTTCTGCGAAGTCTCTGACCTGACGGTCGAGTTCCGGCGGGCAAAGGATAAAAACGTGCGCTTTTTTAGGCAATCGCGGCCGTCCAGGATATTTTGGATTACTGTTTTGATGACTCATAACAGAAGGCAAAGTGACTATAACTCCGCACGTTTGGATACGTCAAGACTTTTTTGGAAAGAATCATGAAGACATTTATAAGCTACTGAAAATTAAAGGATAATATAATCTAACCGTGCTTCACCGTGATCCACCGTGCTTCACCGTGATCCACCGTGCTTCACCGTGATCCACCGTGCTTCACCGTGATCCACCGTGCTTCACCGTGATCCACCGTGAAATGAATAAATTTTATGTATATGCAAAATTTTCGCCAATTTTTCGCCCATAAGTTTACATAATACGGGCAAATCCCAAAATCGGACAAGTGTCCGCGATTGTTACAGAGAAGGCTTTAAGTGACCTATTTTCTATAACCACCGTGAACCACCGTGTTTCACCGTGGTTCACCGTCGGACGTGCGTGCGAACGAGACGAGACGTTTTTCGAGACGAGACGTTTTTCGAGACGTTTTTCGAGGCGAAGCGAGACGTTTTCAAGCTTTCCTGGTTTTTTCAGAAGTGTGCGTTAGTAGCAAACACAAGTAAAAACTTCAGATTCTTCCACTGTGTGTTTTCCGCCCGACGCCCGAAATACCACTCCAAACCAGCAAAAAGTAGCTTGACCTCGCAATTGAGATATGGCAGAATCGCACGGAATGGCAAGTGTAGACTCTTCCGTACCACCCACAGGTAGTCAGGATGCGGAAATCTTCAAAAGACGCATCCAGTGCCCTATGTGCGGCCGCTCGTTCTACCGTACACCGCACGGTAAAAGCACAAAAAGGTTCTGTTCTTCAGCCTGTAAGGCCCGTTTTCGAAGGTTCCACGAGAACGGCCTACGGATTGGAGAGGAATGGGTAATCTGTAAAAACTGCCCCAACCGATTTCGGAAGAAGAGGAAGGATCACATATTCTGTTCGACGCAGTGTTTGCGCACGTATCACCGGCACGGGTACCCGAACTACGAGCGACTAAAGACTGCGATGGAAAGGTCATTCGCTAAAGAGTTGGAACGGAACTACCAAGAAGCGCTGAAACTTCAGAAATACTGTGACGATCTGAACCGAAAATTTGAGGAGGTAGTAAAAACATGCAAGACCAACAAGACACCCTAATCGACCAGTGGGCGGACAACCTTAAACCGCAAGTAAAAGAGGCGCTCAAACTCCTGCTTGGCGGCGCCTCGGTTGTCTCGTTTCAGGTCGGCGAAGTGTCGGCGCACGCTCCCAACGGAAACGAGATTAAGACTCCATTATTCGCTTTTTTCGCGCCTGAGATGCACGCCAAAATTTTGCAGGGATGCGCCAATGGAATCATGGAAGCAGGCGAGCGGCAGAAACAAATTCAGGAGCAGCTACAAACGAGGATCGTAACCCAGTGAAGGGGAGAGTCTACGGGGGTGTGGTGCGCTTCCCGCCTCACCCGAAAGCCGACATGCACGGCCTGGTCCGGATTGTCATCCGTACGAAATCATTCGGAGCCGTCATGTTGGCTTTGCGGTCGTACCGGATCGAGATCGGCGCTCAGTTCATCAACTTCGGAATTTGGTCGGAGTCCGCGAGTACGATCGAAAAAATGCTGACCGCGGAGCATTATGGAGAGGTTTTCGTGTGCGCCTTAAATGAAGCGTACCTTTCGATTGAAAAGTACGAACGCATACCGAAAGGAATGAAAAATGGCTGATCTTACCTTCTCTCTTTTTCATCCGACCGGCCGTCCGTGCGACTGGATGAGGGCGGCGCAACGCTTTCGAGACGCGGCCGACAATCCGGAAAGGTGTGAATATGTTTTGGGTATCCATAGGCATATCGGACAAATCGATCCAACAATTGACTTCCGGTATCAATATCAATTTTGCCGCGAACGTCTTATGGAGATTTGGCCCGACCGGTGGATACTTTCAGTCAATATCGGTCCGCCCAATGTCGTTCAATCCGCCAGTGCGTGCGTCGTCAACTGTTCCGCAAAAATACTCATCGCCATTGGCGACTGGTTGCGTCCCTGCGAACACTGGGACACCGAACTCCTCAAAGTCATCACCGATCCCGAAAAGCCTCAACTGGTCGCGGTGAGCCACGGAACCTACCTACCTGATACATGGATCGTTACGTACGGGATTTTCACGCGTGCCTTAGTTGAGAAGTACGGATATGTGGCGTGGCCCGAATACACTCATTACGGCGTGGACGACGATTTGACGCTGATGGCGAAGCGCGATGATCTGATAGTAGAAGCGAAACATCTATGTTTTCCCTACCTGCACTGGTCAAACCAGAAACGCGTACCGGACGATCTGGACCGGCACACGAAGGCGTCGGGAGCGTGGGAAACCAAGGAGCGGGTCCTCAAGAAGCGCATCGACTCAAATTTTTCGGGAAAGGTGGTCTACGGATGTATACCTATAAACGTTGTGGAGTGAGTCCCGACGTCGTCCCCACTCCTTACGAAAAGAGACAGATACTCAAGGCGCTGGAAGTTCCCGCGCGGAACTGGTCGCTAGCCGAAAAACTGGACCGGCTGCAAACGGAGTCAATTATCCGACTCAGTAGACAAATGGAACGGTGCCAGATTGAGCACGCAGTTTCAGTTGCTCAGGGGCGCCGTCAGACCACTTCTACTTCGTCTTCTTCGTCCTCATCGTCGGTATCGTCCGCCCCTGTGTCCTCGTCGTCTTCGTCGTCCTCTACTTCCACGTCTTCGTGTTCCGTGTCAACAGGGGAAACGGAATCGACGCGGAATACTTGAATTGTGTTGGGGACGAGTTCGCCGGCTGAGTCAACGTCCACACAGGCGTAATAGATGTCTGGACCTACGTTCAGGGCGGCGACATCTCCGTACGGGACGAAGTCGCTTTCCTGTCCGTCCGCCGTCACAATTCGATACTCGTCTTCCTCGCACTGCACTTTGAAGGACATATTACTCCTTTATGGTGGTGTTGATGACGGGTCCACCTCCCGTAGCTTTGACTGGACCGCTATCGGTGATGATGGTTCGTTTGACCGGTTGCGGTTTGGGAGCCTTCAGAATCTCGATTGCGTTCATGACCTGAGCGCGATTACAGAATTCCTCCATGAAACGCTGATTCTGGCCTCCCTGTCCAAATTGTTGCATCGTACCCCATACCTCGGGTGCCGATTGCAGGAAGCGTTCCAATCCGGGAACGCCTTCAGAGATCACATAGTCGTAGGCCTGCGTGTTACCCAATTGCAGGATCAACCGCGCCGCGAACTCGTACCCAGAGACGCCTTTTTGTAGGGCGTCCTTCAGTGCAGGGTGGATCTGACGGGCGTATTGCGCGAATTCTCCGTCTTGTTGCGTTTCGGAAGTTTCGGCCGGCTCGGCCGACGTTTGCGGTGGAGGAAGCGGCGTTCCCTGGCCCAATCGCGCAACGGCGGCGTTATGCACCACGTTGGCAATTACGTCGCCTGCGATTTTGAAACCCTGCAAAGCGTACGGCACCCATCCCGGTATGGGAGAGTTTTCCCCGCCTCCGGTGAGTCCGTCCAGCTTCTCCTTGATCGAGAGGAGTCTGTCCAGGACCGCAAACTCGGAAGTAGCATTGACGGCGGGTCCGGGTGTTGGATTCACGGTCTGTCCGACCTGGATGAGTTTAATGCGCTCCTCGATCGAGGACAACTGTATAGTGTGTTGTTCCTTGAGATTTTGCAGTTCCCGCGTATGGCGCTGCTCGTCAAGTTTGCGATCCTCTATTCGTCGTTGTTCGGCAAGTTCGAGCTGCTTCGTCAACATGTTCACAACGGCGTCGGACGTTGACGAGTTAGAGGCTGGAGGCGTCAAAGTCTGAGCGATTTTGACGATGCGCTCCACTGCGGCGTCGGGGTCCGCCAGTTTGGCTCGCTGCTCCTCGATCTTCGAGAAGGCGCTACCCATTACGCGGATGGCCTCGATGCTGGCCTGTTCGGTCGGAGTGGAGGGAGGCTGATGCGGCGGCGGCGGGTCCTTCTTCGTCTCCTTCGACATTTCGATGATTCTGCCGGTTAGGTCTTTTACGATTTCGGCGTTTGCTGCCATATCTTCTTGTTCCTCTGGCTCGCGTGTCGGCTGTCCATAGAGACCGGCGAGCCGTAGCTTTTCCAAATAGGATTGATTGATAGGGTCGCTCGGATCGACGCATCGCAGGTCTGGAATCACGGGCGGTGCCTCGTCGTCGCGAATCGAGATGAACGTTTTCAGGACGTTCTGATTGCGGGCCTTCGGGTCCGCTTTGATTCCGCTGTCGTTCAGCCAGAGTTTGTAGTCTCCTTCGCCGAATCGTCGGAGCATTTCCTCCCGCCAGTCGTTCGACTCGAACGGTTCGACAAAGAGCGCGATATTACTGGACGGTCGCTGCTTCTTTTTCTTGAG
>Ga0335085_10014749_pt1 | contig 11379 bp, 12 predicted proteins | sample Lox_Sample_45_FD_206712 | JGI IMG/M metagenome (GOLD analysis project Ga0335085, IMG submission 206712) | Soil microbial communities from Loxahatchee National Wildlife Refuge, Florida, United States - Lox_Sample_4.5 | ecosystem: Environmental > Terrestrial > Soil > Wetlands | place: USA... | reverse complement strand
GAATATGAAATGAATCCTGAAATAGCGGTGCCCGCATCTCCACTATCTGCCACGATATCCCCCAATGGATGGATGGCAACCTCATCGTCGCGAGATGATCTGACTTCTCTTCGTCCGCTCTTGTCTCAGATGAGCTTTCTGAGTTCCGCAATCAACCGTGACGCTAGATCAATCGCCCGACTCACAGCATCTTCGCGAACCACAAGCCGCTGGCCGACAGAATAAGTTTGATCTCCTGATCTGTTGATGTAGTCCTGGTCCACCATACCCTCACAGTGAGCTAGTAAATGACGCTGCTGAAAGAACCGCGACAGATCGGAAATGTCCGAGGCTCTTAGCAGGTCGTCGTATCCTTTGCCGGTAGCCTTGCGCCACAGCGTAGATCCTTCGGCAAGGCTCTGAAAGGCATTTTTCCTTCGTGGAGTACTGGGCCCATTGGGAAGGCGGTCAAAGAGGCCTTCTGCTGCGCGTTGAAAAGCTCCAACTACCCGCACCATATTGTTTTCCAGAATCAATCGAATGGCGTTTTGGGCGTCGTCCCGTGTCCCAATCGTTTGCACGGCTTCGCGTATTGTGGGCAGCGCCGCGAGAGACTTGCGCGCGGCCTCCATCGTCGTCGAGTAGGTCGTCTCAGCGGAGTTGTGCCCGCAAGCAGGGCAGAAAAATGCAGCCCCCAGCGATGAATATCGGCATCCGCATTCTTCACAAGTGAACTTCTGGCGCAGTTCTTCGGCCGCAGCGATTGGAACCACAAGGATCGGGGCGCCAGGCCTGAATGACAGCGACATCTGAATGAAGCCAGGACGCTGCTGCCGATTAAACTCACGTGCGTCTCGATCCATAGCGTCATTCACGATGCCCTGGGCATATCGGATTGCGACCTGCTTGATGCATTCGACCTGCACGGGAGTGTTCCATTGCCCAGATTCGGCTTCCTCGCGACAAATCGGGCAAAACACGCGAGCATCACTGACCTTGTCCCTCCAGTCCGCGAACAAAACCTTGAAACCCGCTTGGCAGTTGGTTGACGGGCATTGCCGGTCGAAATAGCCTTCGCCGTCCAACGGCATCTGGATTGGAACGGCAACGCCACCGTGATTTTTGTCCAACTTTCGCAACTCCCGAGAAAGATTTTCGAACATCGCACAAGCCCCACAGGCTCACAATACTGCTGCCCACATCTTGCACGCAAGAACGCGAAAAGGGCAGTCCACGTGGCCCTTCTGGCTAACCGACATCCATGTAAGTCTTTCGTCAAGGAGAAACGTAGTGCTCCTAAGGCGCGCTCCTGAGAGCGCGCACCATTGGCTTTTGAATCCCGCAGCTCGCACGTGTGCCTCTCGGCGGTGGTCCCTGCCTTCGCAGAACCGGACATCCATTCACTGTCTCGGGCCCTCGCGGGCCGTCACAGAAGATTGAGTCTGTGTTCTCTGCCAGTCCTGAAACAGTCAGAAGAAAGCCTCGGGAGTTTGATCTCCTTCGCTTACTCGGTCAGGTGCAGGACCTGGCAGCCTGCGCGCTCCGTGATCTTGATGGTTTTTCCCTTCGTTGGCGCGGTTTTTAGGTCGCGGCCCCGCCGCACTGTTCCGCAGGTACAAAATCCCGTTGCTCTCGATCCACCGCCATCAAATATGCAACCATCTTGCGAGCTACCGCGAGGGTTGCTCGATTGGCATTCCCCTTCTCCTTTTCTGTCGCATACACCTGGGCCAAATCGTGGTCGTATCTGGGCGCCAGCTTTGCTGCTTCCACCAGGCAGCTCTGGATATGCTTGTTGCGTTGTCGAGAAAGTGGTGTGCGCATCACCTTCTCCGCTGATCTCTTTTCGTCACCGCAAAGCCCGCAGTAACTGATGGCCTGCCGGATCGACCGGAACCGCGAAATATCTCCCATCTCCAGCGCCCATGTCAGGGCGGTGATCGGCCCGACCCCCGGAACAGTCTTGAGCCGTTGGACTCTCGCCGTCAGTAGAGGATCGCGCTGCAGGGAACGCACCAGAGCAGATTCGGTCTTCCCGAGTCGCGTGATCGTATCCCGGCTCAGTTGAAGAAGCGGCCGGATACTCTCGTCGATGTTCTCGTTGCTCGCCATCAAATCGCGAAAATAACCTACTCTGTGGAGCTGCCGCTTGTTGTGGCTCACTCCCGTTTCCATCAGCAGGCCGGACACACGGTTCTTCATCTGCACCATCTGGCGCACGAGCAGATGTCGGTAGCGTAACGTTCGGCGCCTGTCGCGAATCTCGGTGGAGGCCATGTAGCACTCTGGCAAGAAGTCACAGCGCAAGCAGTCTGCAATCTTGCTGGCATCGACCTGATCGTTCTTCTTCTTGGCCGCCGCGATGGCACGCAGCATCAGCGGATGCGCAACCTTCACCTCTTTCGCATGCGGGCGGAGATGGTCGTAGATCCAGCCGGTAAAGACAGTTGCCTCCATCGCCACGGTCCATGGTTGCGGAAGAGCCTCCATCCAGGCGTCTAGTTCCCAGCGCGTCGCTCCAACTTTGCCTTCCTGGTGCACCTGGCCGCGCGCATCCTTGACGCAGTAGCTGATCGACTTCTTGTGAACATCCAGTCCGATGTAATACATATGTCCGTGAGGAGCCTCCGTGGTTGTTGTCTGAATCAACGTTTCCGTTGAGTTCAGCTTTTTTCTACACCACGTGCTCCTCGCAGACTTAGCATTCAAACAGTTAGTCCACCAGCCACCGAGCATAGGCTCTCACGTCGATCATGGGAACTGTCGCGAGCGTCTGGAGCCGAGCGATCAGTTCAAACAAAAAAGCCGTGGCAGGCCGTCCTTGAGGCGCGAGGGCGTAAGATCCGTTCTCGTCGCGTGAAAACATCCCGTGGGCGGCAACACAGCCGAGGTCGAGCTTGCCGGCTACGTCGGCAGCGGCGAGTGAGTCCGTGAGAGGTGTGCCGAGCGGAGGGTTCCAGTTGCTTTGAAATGTGAGAATTCCGCCGATGATGGGATTCAGCGGTTTGGGAGGATACGTACCGCCCGCGTGAGGGATGGGCAAACTCGTGCGGTGCAGGCTTCTGACGCTAGCGACCTTTTCTTGCGCATATCGAATCACGTCGGCGTTGATCGATTGCTTCGCCTCAAAAACGGCGTAAATGCTCTCGGCGGGAATAACCTTCTGCCCAGCATGGTCGAAGATGAACGGAGAATACTGACGGTCGAATATGACCACGTCGATTTGCTGACTGAACTTATCGTGGCTGTCGACAACGTGAGCCTTTTCTGCGCGATAACGCGTGGGAAGGTACGTTTGAAACAATTCGAGCCAGACATTCTCGCTGCCGTCGCCCTTGGTGCCGGCATGGCCTAATGTCTTGCGGGCGATTTCGAGCCGGTGCTCGATATTCTCATGCAATCCAGACAACAACTGTGCGAGAGACCATGTGCTCATAGAACGATGTCACCCCATGTTGACGCTCGGAGCGCCGTCGCCGCGGCGGTGGAGAGCTTTTGTTTATCCGCAGGCGACAACTCTGCGGAAACTATATTGCTCGTGTTTGCAGGATCGACAATGCGCGCAGATGCGATATCAGTTTTTATGTACTCAAGAGCGCGCCACACATTGCCTGAAAGCGTTTCAGACATATGCCAGGGCAATGCCTCGATAACCACAAGTTCCAGGAAGAAAGAAGGAAAGTCGAGATGCTTTTGATCGCGCCAAAGCTTGAGAATTCTAATCTCCTTTTGCCGGCTCGATGCGATGACGTGGTTGATGTGGGACACCACATTCGTCTTCGTCCAGGTATCGGCTCGCCGCCTGTAGAGACTGTGGTCCTCGCTGTAACTGTTTTGCCGCTTCGCGGGAACAAGATCGACTGAGTAGCCGTTCACCCTGAGGTTAATGGAAACGTTCTGTCGGCTTGGGGAGTAGCCGTTCTCCTTCATGAAATTGAAAAGCTTGTCGTAGATCTGTTTAAGGGCCTCGGTGGTTTGATCTGAGAGCGACACGAAAAGATCGATGTCGGTGCCAGACAGGTTCGCCGTTCCTTTCATAAACGATCCGCTTGGATGCACATCCACTAGACGGTTGCCGGCCCACCGCTGAATGAGCGGATATAGGCTGGCCTGAACGCCGCGAACCGGGGAATAGGGGCCGGTATTCACCGTTTCGCGCACTAAAATCGTATTCAAGTATTCGTCAGGAGTCATACTTTTGGGTGCGCAATCGCAGCATCGCACGAGCGGAGCCCGACTAAATCTAAGGCTCCGTAGTTGCGGGTCGTCTCAGCGAACAAGCGCTCCGGATCAGACAGTGCGATTTTTATGTCGGTGTAGACGGGACCCTCGTGGAGAAGTCTCAGCACCTCAGCTAAAACGAGCGTGGCCGCGATCGCCCCGACAAACGGTACGGCAACGGACTTGCCCGCCAACTCGGCTCTGCCGCACACATCATCGCCCAGTTCGGCGTAGGCGGGATTTTCACGGGCCACACGGTCGAGATGCTCCTGCTGCCGCGCCTGCTCCTCATGGCTGAGGTCGGGCCATAACTCCGCGGCTGTTCGTGGATTCGGAAGGGCGTGAAAGCTGATTGTGTCGAAATTGTCCTTCGTGCCTCCTAATCCGCTCTCCATGACACGCAAGAAGGCGGCGCTTTCAAGATCGCGGCGGGAAGGATTGGAATCGAACCCGCATAAAGCGAGTCGCGGTTCGATCTGCCGCCGTACCGTGCGGCAGCGAAAATTCGAATCGAAGGGCCGTTCAATCAATCGCGTGCGAAAGCCGAGGCGCTCCAGCCACTCGGCGCAAACCCGCGTCTTGAGAGCGCCCGCATCCCGCGAGCCAAAGATCATGCCGGTATCTAAATTCTCCGGCTCAACGATATCGAAATCGTTGAGGTAGATTTCTGCCGACGTAGGATTTGCATACGGCAAAGCAGCCAAAGCCCAAAGGTAGGCATTGCCAAGATGGCCGAGACCCAAGACCCAAAGCTCGCGTGGTAGAAACTGAACAGGCACTCCGATTGCGGCCGGATCGTCAGGAGGAAGGTCAGGCCGCCACAGTGAAAGTCCGATCGAACGACGTGCGGCTTCGATATTGAGGCCCGCGAAAGAAAGAAATACTTCGGAAATCGCGAGTGCACCCGCCAAGGCTCCGGCTAGCGCACAAAACTCCCGCTCCTGCAGCCGCTCGACTTTGTTGACCGGTCCGACTTTAGCCACCCACCCGTCGAACGTGACGCGCAATGCGGCGCGAGCCGCCGTCGCTGTACCAAAAAGCAAGGTATGGTGCGCTTGATCGACGCCGCCCGTTTTGGCTAGGCTCTCCGCTCCCGCGAGTTCGGCAAGCGCAGCGCCGAACGTAGTTTCCAACCGAGGCCAGAGCAGCAAGGGCGCCTCAGCCAGGCCGGGGTTAAGCGAAAACCGGACAGCCCCCGGAAAGCAGCGGCCGGCGATATTGGCGGCTGTCAAAACAGCGAGCTGCAGGGTTCGTGATCGTGCGACATCAGCGCCGCACTCAATAATGATCTGATGCCGTTCACGGCGCGCCAGGGCATCGGCGGCGGATATCTCAGCGCCGTCGACAAAGAGCTTCGAGATGCGGGACAATTTCACGTTCGAAGCGTTATTCATCTTGCGATCACCATAGGCGCAAAGCTACGCGGCGCCGGCCTCCGGTGACGCCGTGAGTCCTCCATTTGAAATTACCTAAATATTCGTAAATTCCTACCTCATCGAGTGTCCACCACCCCGTATTCGCGAAGTTGGGAACGATGAGAGCCGTATGCCCCTGCAACGGGATCATGGGATTCCGTTGATCGATGCAGCTTTGCCCTACGCCACGGCCGGGATGCGTATGAACGTCACCGACCACGCGAAGCCTTTTCTTGCGGCAGTGCTCCCACAGGGCTGCATGGCCAATAGCGTGAAACTCTATCGCGCCCCCTTGGTATGCATCCGGATCAAGATCGTCGTAACAGATGAAGGCCGTCACGTTGTCCGCTGTCGAATTCTGCGGCGCGAGCAGAAAGGCTCCACTCTCGTTGCGGCCGCGACCCCTGTTTTTCAGCTGAACGATGAGCCGACGCCACAACAAGATCGGAATCGTTACTTGCTGCGGGGACTCATCAGAGGCCAACGTAATCTCCGCTATTGAGAAGAGAATGGATTTCTTCAAGGTAGTGAACGATCGTGTGATCGCTGTCCCAGATGAGACTGGGCTGATCTCTGGGCCAGTCCGCGTGTCCTTTCGCAGCCACGCGGTCGTAAGGGTGATAGAAGGCCCTGCCGTTTTCCCAGTCCGTTCGAAAAACCATAGCGACGCGACTGCCAGGCCGGCCCTTGGGGCGAAGGCCGAACTCCAGGGTGGCTTTGCTGTTCGGATTCCAGAACGTTCCGGTCGGAGCGTCCGTTCTGTACCCTGACAAATCGAGCTGGACGTAGTAACGATCCGGAGCTTTTTCGCGCGGCGCCGCCGCGATCCAAAGGATTCGCGAGGGCCAAGCCGGTTGCTCGGCCAAACCATCCGCGCCGGCAAGCCCCCAATATCCCTTCAGGGCTCCGGCACGGAAATCAACCGATGCGACGTCGGCGTCAAACAACCGCTGATCGGGCTTGTCCATGCGATCATCCTTGCGGCGTAATTTCCTTAACGAGATCGAAGCAGATCGCGCAGACCGACGGCTCGACCAGCTCTCCGAGATGTTCGCTCGGGCGAGGCTGCTTGGTGGTCTTGCAGATTTGCAGCACGTATTCGGCCCCGGCAGCGCCCTCCAGCTTGAACCTCTTCCGCGCCCATCGCGTCACGACGCCTACCGTGGTTGCGGGGGAAAAACGATGGCGCTTTGTCCGGCCATTGAAATTCACTTCCACCGCCACGCGCTTGCACTTGTGAACGTGGATGTGACGATGCCGGTGAAGTTCCAGGACTTCGACGGTCAGGTTAATGTCGACCGCGTCATGCCGATCTTCGCCTTCTTCGATCTCGTCTCCTTCGTTGAGCGCTTCCTCCCACTCGCCGACGAAGACCAGCAAATCGTCGTGGCCTTCCTTGAGGACTTCCGTCCGCACGAGAACCTCCCTGAGAGTTTCATGCGGGCGGGCCATAGCCACCTTGGGCTTCACGCCCTGGCTATGAATAAACAGTTCCAGTTCTTCACCGACCATGTGCTTTCTCCTTAGGGTTCCTCGTCGGAAACTTGCATCCCACGGCGAGAAGTGCAATATTTGGTGTCTGCATGGGCAACGTCGTTTCACGTGTCGAAATTCTGCCTTCTACTGGCTTGCCTACAGATTTCACCCGTTCGTTGTCCATACAGACAACAGCATACCACAGTCCTAGACCATGTCAACAGGAGGGGGAATGGCTCAGCCCGCATTCGGTTTATTGCTTCAGCGCCTACGCGAGCAACGGGGGCTCTCGCTGCGCGAGCTCGGGCAGCTCGCGGATATTGATCACGCCTATATTTATCGATTGGAAGGCGGCGATAAAGAATCGCCATCGGACGAAGTCCTGACCAAACTGGTCCGTGCTCTCAAGGCCGGCAAACGCGAGGCCGAAATGCTTCGCTACCTTGCGAAGCAGCCGTTGGTCGATCCCGGCCTGGTCGAGCACGTGATCGCTGATTCCACAGTGACATTCGAAGAATTTTGTTCGGTCGCCGGGATGGCGTTCCGTGGCACAGCAAGGTCCGACTATGGCAAGCTGGTCGAGCGAGTCCGACGAATTTTACAGGACGAAAATGGCAATTGATGAATTTCGAGCCGTCCTCAAAGCGCGGGAGTTTGTTCGGAAAGTGAACCCTTCTGCGATTCCCGTGACTCTTGAGCTGTATGTGCAGGACGTGGGAGCGGCCATCCGGCCGGACGCCGATCTCGGACCGGACGAGGCAGGCTATTGTTTCCAAAGCAATGGAAGACGCTTCATCTGCCCCAACGCGAACGACAGGCTGGAGCGTCAGCGCTTCACCATCTGCCATGAACTCGCACACATCGTCCTCGGCCTTCCTTCGCAGCATGGAAGTTCGCCCTGGTGGAGCTACGCCAAGCGGCCTTTGGCGGAAATCCTCTGCGACGTGTTCGCGGCGGAACTGCTTCTCCCACACGATCTGTTCAAACCCGAAGCCGAGAAAGCCGTGATCGGCTTGGCCGCTATCGAGGATCTAGCAGCTCGCTTCCAGGCGTCTTTGACGGCGACAGGCTCGCGATATGCGGCTGTCGTGAGCACGCCCCTGGCGTTCGTACTTTCAGAGCAAGACAAAGTGCGCTATGCGTCGAGATCAGGCGCGTTGCAGGAGGCGGCGGCATGGATTCCCCCGCGACTCGATTTGCCGGACGGCTGCCTTTCGAAAAAGGCGCGCGCCGGAACGCCATGTGACGACCGCGACGAGGTCGATGCAGATATATGGTTCAGCGATTGGGAGCGCGGCGGTACGCTCTTGGAGGAAGTGCGGCATGTGCCGCAATGGGATCAAACGCTCACGCTGTTGTGGTTTGCGGATGAAGAGGTTCCTGCCCGTAAGATCCGGCGCGAGCGCGAGGATTTCGACGCGCGTCGTGACGATGAAGACGAAGAACTTCTCCCCGAATTAGACGGGAATTTGCGCTGGCCCGGAAAGCGCCGTCGGAGGTAGATGGCTACAATGCGCAATTCAACCATTGCATGGGTTCCCGTGCTCGCCCCGCTGATATCGATCGTCGCCGATCAGGAATCACCTGATATGGTTCTCAACGATTTCCTGGCGGTCGGCTTTAACTTTCACCTTCCCGCGGAGCTGGATGGCGCCAGCGCTCCGAGGAAACGAGCCTACCTGTCGGAAGTGCAAGCCTGGATCGCTGAACTTGATTGGAAAGCGCAATGGGAGCTCGCAAGAGCTTTGGCCTTGCGTCTCGTTGAAAACAGACGCGCTGTCGTTGAAAGGCGCCTAGAGGCGGTTGGATGGCGGCTGGAGGGAACGCAATTTACGCCCATCGAAAAAGGCAATATCGATCAGCACGTCTTCTTCCCGGCCGGAGCGGTTCACGACGCCTTCGTGCATATTAGAGGCTTGTTTAAAGGCGCGCATCGAGAGGTTTTCGTTGTCGACGGTTATGTCGATTCCTCGATTTTTCAGTTTCTGCTGGCAACGAACAGTCCGAAAACCTGCAGAATTCTGACGAACTCGAAACGCTTGCCGAAGGATTTTCTCGGAGAAACCAAAGCATTCGTAACGCAGCATGGATTTGCCATTTCGATACGGTCTACGGACACGTTTCATGATCGCGAAATTATCGTCGATCAGAGACACGTTTTTGTGTTGGGGGCGTCAATTAAGGACGCAGGCAAGAGAGCATTTAATATCGTCCCCGTCGAAGCCGGATCAGTAATTGACGAAATGATTCGGTACGCAGAACAGGAATGGCGAGCTGCGCAGCAGATCATATAGCGCAAGCGAATCGCCTCAGCGTTGCTCAACTTGGTTCAGATTGTCGGCGACTTTGGAATTCTACCCACACTGGAAAGAGCCCGCACATGTCTCGCACACAGCCTAGTAATTGAGGATAATGATTGAGTGGGTCTTGGCTGATGGAATGTCAGTATGTACCTCCTTGGTGATCACTTCAAAAGCTTGTGGCAAATCCCTGACCTCCACTTCGATTGCGGCGAACTCTTCAGCCGTTCCAACGGTTGCCGCTATTGCGATCTGGGAAGCGCCCAGTCGGCTTTTGGCGTTCCGCCGCCTTCGCGCGTTCGCGCCAGCTTAAAGCGAACACCTCGAGGCAAAGATGCCGGTGGGCTCTCGTCACGAAGAAGGGCACCCTCGATCAGAGCTTCGCCTGGCTCAAACGTTAGGGCACCATCGTAACGCCCGCGAGAACCTCCATAAGTCTCTTCTAAGACACTCAGGGACCGGCGTTCATTCACCCGCAGAATGATTCTGTTGTTGAACTCCGAAAGAACGCTAGGATGCAGTTTGCCGGGCTGCTGCGTTATGACCATCAGGTACAGGTTGAGCTTTTTCCCTTGATCCGCAAAGCGCTGGATTTTCTCTGAGACGAGGCGTTTCTGTGGATCTGTTGTTTCGGGCGGCGCGAAAAGGTGACCCTCGTCGATCACTACCACGGTTCCATTCCAAGAGGCGGTTTCGTCGCGAAGAAAGGCCTTGCGTTTCTCTTCGCCTTGACTCCAGAGTGCCTCCAACGCGCGCGCGGCCGTTAGCGTCCTCACCTGATCGTCGTCGAGCGACAGATCCACAATGATCGACCTGTAATCCTTTGCGAACAGAGAATCTAGATCCTTGCTCGAATCTTTCGCCCACACATTTAATCCCGCAAGTTCTTGGAGTCGCAGCCGGTATCGCTCCACATCCTCACCAACCGCCACATCGAAGTACTTACTTTTGCTGAATTGCTCGAGCGTGACCGGCCATTCTTTCGTTTGCTTCTGATATTTGAAATGGTGGTCCAGGTGGCGATATTCGGCGAAAGTCTCGCTCGGTTTCAGCCGTAGGAACGCTGCCATTTCTTCCAACGAGAGCTTGCCCCAGTCGATACCCCAAATCGTCCCATCCGGCGCGGCGACGCCGATCTGTTTGTTAATTTGGCGCCATCTGGCCACGAATTCCGGGTCAGGTTTGTCTCCCCGGTTGTTTGAGCCAGTGCTAAGTTCCTTCAGATACTTGAAATCGGCGTTCGGATCAAGAATGACGACCCTGGCCTCGGTCCATGCAAGAATTTCTTCAATAACGCGTCGGGCCGCATTCGTTTTCCCAGATCGCGATTGCCCCACGATCAGGGTGTGGTTTGCGAGCAAGGCTTGGACGGCTTTCCCTTTCGCCTCCGAACTCACGCGGCTAATGGGCCAACCCTCGACAGCGTGAAACTCGGCCGCTTGTTGTTTGCTCTGTTTCATTTCTTGCCGCGTTGCTTTTGTCCTTTAGCAGCGATGATGGATATGGGCAATGAGATTTCAGGGCAAAGCAATTCGCTCCTTACAAAGTCTCGCTGTTCGACGATAAGATCGTGGTCGCACGCGATCGCCAGAGCGCTACGCGGAGTCGTAGTAGACTTCGTCACAAAAGACCAATACTCCAAGTCGTATAACGATGAGATTCTCAGACTGGTTGGCCCGATTGGTTTAATGTAGTCGGGATCGAAGACCAAACGAAGCTTTGCCTTGCCCTGGCCGGGTAATGCAGCCGGTATACGGGCGGAGAGATGTGTTACGAGTTTCAGATGATAAGTCGCATCCGCTTCCAACTCAAACTGAGCGAAAGAACTGCCTCTGACCACACGTCGGACAGGTGCCATCTCCGTAAGCCGGTTATCTCGCTCGCGGAAGAGCCCAGCCACCCGGAGAAACACCACATCGTACGTGACGTCCAAAGGCGCGCTCCCCAGACTCCGTGTCCTCCATTCGCCTGGCAAATATGCCTCGTCG
>Ga0335085_10014748_pt1 | contig 11380 bp, 7 predicted proteins | sample Lox_Sample_45_FD_206712 | JGI IMG/M metagenome (GOLD analysis project Ga0335085, IMG submission 206712) | Soil microbial communities from Loxahatchee National Wildlife Refuge, Florida, United States - Lox_Sample_4.5 | ecosystem: Environmental > Terrestrial > Soil > Wetlands | place: USA: Florida... | reverse complement strand
GCCGGTATCGATCTCGATGTCTCCAGCCTTCAGCAATTGCGGCGTTAGCGGTCGCTCGAACCGTCGCAGGACAGCTTTTACCCGCGCTACCAGTTCGCGCGGGCTGAACGGTTTGCTGATGTAGTCGTCGGCGCCCAACTCCAGCCCGAGCACGCGGTCGGTCTCCGAGGACTTGGCGGTTACGAAGATGATGGGAATCGTGGCCAAGGCGGCGTTCTGGCGGATCTTCCGGCACAGCTCCATGCCGTCGCCGCCCGGAATCATGATGTCCAGCAGAAAGACTTCCGGCGCCTGCTTCTCCGCATCCGGCAGGACGCCGAAAGCGGAGGGATAAGTTCGCACTTCGAACCCCGCGGCTTCCAGGTGATGCTTCATCAGCCGCGATATGTCGACATCGTCTTCAACGATAAGGATCATGGTTTGTCACTGTTATTATTCGCAGAATTTATTACAAATCCATGAACACAGAACCTGTGCCCAGTATCCAGTTCGCCAGTAACCAGTCTTAGCTGTGGGCAAGGAACCAAGCTACAACCGGACGGCCTCGGCCACCCACACTGGGAGAGGTTAGAGCGTTAGTCTGAGGCTGCTAGTATTTACCGGTTACCCGATACTGGCTGTCAGATACTGCCACGCAAACTTTTTCTTCTAACATTCCCGCAGCAGCTCTCTCTGAGGCACAATATAGGGATACATGCACTGCGAAAGGCCGTCTGGCTCCATGAAGAAGTTGTTGTCCCTCGTTGTCCTTTTAGCCTCCACCTCACTGTTCGCGCAGGTACCGTCGCCTTCGCCGCAAACCCCGGAGCCGCAAAAGACTGCGCCGCTTCCCGAACCCGAGAAAGTCGGTCCTTCGTCGCCGAGGCAGCAGGAGACGATTCCGCTGCCCGACAAGCCGAACCCGCAGGTGTCGAAGGCCGACCAGCCCGACTACTCGCAAGAAGCCTACGTCGTTAAGGACTTTGAGTATCTGGCCCGTTTCGAGAAAGACGGCACCGGCACGCGCACTTTCAACGCCGTGATCGACGTTCGTTCCGACGCCGGCGTGCAGCAATGGGGACAGCTCGTCTTCGGCTACAGTTCGGCCAACGAGAAGCTGGACATCAACTACGTCCGTGTGAAGAAACCGGATGGCCGCGTGATCACCGCCACGCCTGACGCCGTGCAGGACCTTACCGCCGGTGTGGCGCGTTTCGCGCCCATGTACACCGATTACCGCGAGAAGCACATCACCGTTCCCGATCTGCGGCCCGGCGATACACTCGAATACTCCATCGTTACCACCACCGTTACAGCACTCGCCCCGAACCAATTCTGGCTCAATTACGACTTCGATCACGACATCATCGTTCTCAACGAAGTGCTCGAAGTGAACGTGCCGAAAGACAAGGCTCTATTCCTCAAAACGGAAGACGGTTTCAAGCCCACCATAACCGTTCAGGGCGACCGCAAAATCTATCGCTGGCAGTCCAGCAACCTGAAGCGCAAGTCTGACGACGAACTCAAGAAAGAGTGGAAGAAGCGCCGCCTGCACCATCAGGAAGATCAGCCCGCGGTGCAGCTCACGACCTTCCAGAGCTGGCAGGAACTGGGCGCGTGGTACGCGCCGTTGCAGCGCGACCGCATCAAGGCCACTCCCGAACTGCGCGCCAAGGCGCTCGAACTGACGCAGGACAAGAAGACCGAACTCGATAAGATCAAGGCGCTCTACGATTTCGTCGCCACCAACTTCCGCTACGTCAGCTTGTCATTCGGCGTGGGCCGTTACCAGCCGCACTCGGCCGGCGATATCTTCGCCAACAAGTACGGCGACTGCAAAGACAAGCACACACTGCTCTCGACCATGCTCGACGTGATCGGCATCCATGCTGATCCGGTGCTCATCAACTCCGAGCGCCAGCTTGATCCCGATGTTCCTTCGCCCGGACAGTTTGACCACGTGATCACGCTGGTGACCCTGCATGACGGTTCCCACATCTGGCTCGACACCACGACCGAAGTCGCACCGTTCCGCATGCTCGCCTACCAGATTCGCGCCAAGAAAGCGCTCTGGGTGCCGACGGACGGCAAGCCCGCGCAAGTGATCGAAACGCCCGCGGATTCGCCATACCCGAACGAGCAGAATGTCGTCATCGACGCCAAGATTAACGACGTAGGTACACTCACCGCGAAGCTCCATTTCACCTTCCGCGGCGACAGCGAACTGCTCTTCCGTACCGCCTTCCGTAATTCGCCGGAAACGGAATGGAAGAACCTCTGCGGCAATCTCGGACTGAAGGGGCAGGCTTCCGATGTCAAGGTGAGCGATCCCACGGATACCAGCATTCCGTTCGAGCTGAGCTACTCGCTCTCGATGCCCAACTACATGGCTTGGTCGTCAAAGACGCCGTCCTTCGCGGTTCCGCTGCCTCAGGTCAGCATGCCGGAGGTCGATGAAACCGACGACGATCAGCCCGATCCGATCACGCTCACCGGCGCGCCGATCAACTCCGACTTCAAGATCACTCTCGAAGTGCCGGCGAAGTACAGCGTGCAGCTTCCGCTGCCCGCGACCGTGAAGCGCGATTACGGCACCTACAGCGTGACCTACGGCAAGGACAAGAACATCATCACCGCCGAGCGCAAGCTCGTGCTGAATGTTCGCGATTTGCCGAAGAAGCGTCTCGGCGATTTCGCCGCCTTCCATCGCATCGTCAACTCCGATCAGCTGCAGCAGATCGCTCTGGAAACCGACTCCAATTCTGGCCCGAAACTGCCCGAAGGCTTGAAGTCCGATGACCTCATCGCTGCCGGCGGAGCCGCCCTGCAGAACCAGAACTACAATGCGGCCGTCGAGTCGTTCAAGCGTGCCACCGAACTCGACGCCAAGAGCAAACCCGCTTGGCGCGGTCTTGGCGCTGCCTACCTGCAACTCCAGAGGAAGGACGACGCCATCGCGGCCTTCAACAAGCTGCTCGAAATCGATCCTTACGATGAATACGCGTATCTCGGCATCGGCTACGCGTACATCATCGATCACGATTACGACAAAGCGGTCGACTCCTTCCGCAAGCAGGTGGAGATCAACCCGCTCGACTCCAACGCGCAATTCTCGCTCGCCAGTGCGCTCGTCCAGCTACGCCGTTGGGACGAAGCGCTTCCCGAACTCCAGAAGTGCGCGCAGCTCATGCCTCGCAGCGCCGAGGTGCAAACGTCTCTCGGGCAGGTTTATCTCGAGCTGAAGCAATCCGACAAGGCGATGGAAGCCTTCGACAAGGCCGTCGACCTTGGCGGCAACGCGACCATCTGGAACAACGTTGCCTACGAACTCGCTCAGCACGATCTTCAGCTCGATCGCGCGCAGCAGTACGCCGAATCAGCGGTCAGCGAAATCGCCACCCAGTTGCGCAACGTCGATCCCGAACATCTCCGCATGGACGACTTCCACCGCGTCAACGCCATCAGCTCTTACTGGGACACGCTCGGCTGGGTGCACTTCCGTCGCGGCGACGTCGATCGCGCGCAGAAGTTCATCGAGTCCGCGTGGCTGCTCGGTCCTAACGGTGAGGTTGCTTTCCATCTCGCCGAGATCTACGAGAAGGAGGGCCACCGCGCTGAGGCGGTCGAGATGTACGCCGCCGCGGCCGGCGTGAAGCGTTCCTACGAGCCCGCTCGCACCAAGCTCGAAGAGATGCTCAAGGACAAGAAGAAAGCCGACGAGGAGATGAAGAAGGCCGCCGCCAAGTACGACGTCGATCCCAAGCTCGACCTGCGAGATTCCGGCAAGCTCGACGGCACGGCCGACTTTGCCTTCGTCTTCTCGCCGGGACTCAAAGTGACCGGCGTCAAGTTCCTCAGCGGAGACGACAAGTTGAAAGCGCTGAACGACAAACTGGCGACGCTGAAATACCCGGTCGAGTTCCCCGACACCACGCCCACCAAGCTGGTTCGCCGCGGAACCGTCACCTGCAAAAGCGACAACTGCACCATCACCCTGCAGGCATCGGACGAGGTAATCAGCGCCGAGTAGACCCGGCGTTTTCTATCCGTGCGCCCGCGGTGTCTCGCCGGGCGCATTTTCTTTTAGGGCGAAGGCTACAAGGTAGCCAAGACGTCCGCTGGTTCGGCACGCAGGGTGTAATCGGCGTCCGCGAAAGAGTGCCGCACGATTCCGTCCTGGCCGATGACGAACGTGGCAGGAAGCGGCAGCGTCCAAGTTTCATCGTCGTTGATGAATGGCAAGTTGATGAAAACCGTCTTGAACAACTCCTGCTGATAATCCGGAACGCCGTAAGCAACACCGAATTGTTCCGCCACTTGGTTTCCGGCGTCGCTCAGGATAGGGAACGTGAGCTTGTGCTGATCGCGCATGAAGTCGGCTTGTTTCACCGTCATGGGCGAGATAGCAACGAGCGAAGCTCCGCTAGCCTTCACGTCAGCAAGGTGTTCCTGCCATGCCTCGACGGTGGCGCAATCGAACGGGCACCATCTTCCGCGAAGGAAGGACACAACCAGCGGGCCTCGCGTCAGCAATTCCGCCGAACTCAACGGATGACCATTCACATCGGGAAGCACGAACTCCGGGGCGCGATCGCCAACCTTCAGCGCGCGATCCACCAACCTTGCCGCGCGCAAATCCTCGACAGCACGGTCGTTGATAGCCTGAGTAGGCTTGGGCACAAAGCGGCGCATGTTCAGCCGCCGCTCGTCGAGTTCCTCGCGCAGCGTCGACTTCACCGGCTCAGGTTCTGATTCTGATACTCCGCGCCACTTCATTCAGCCATTCCCCGATGCGATTATGCTCTCGTGAACTTCGTCTTTACTACCCTCGGGGGCTAAACAGATTTCCCCAAGGTCTAGATCTTTAGAATCAACAGTTTACGGAGTATATATGTCGTGTAAGATTCCTGAATCAAGGTTTGCGGATAAGATTCTTGGAATCAGCAATTTACAAAAATGACGCCCCAGTTCTCGATCTTTATTTTTCCACCCTACAATTCAGATATTAGCTCATTCAGACCAAACGAGTGCCAAAACCTTTGGAACTCATTTGCACTATTTTCAGTAACTTGGACTCAGGTTGGCGTTTTTCGCTGCTTGACAATGGGAGAGTCTTGATCGGGAACCAACCTCTGCACTGCACTGTTTCTGTCGCATACGTTAGCATGGCGGGCTGGGGGCAAGGGTCCCAGGCAGAGCCATGGCCAAAATTATCCGCCGATTAACGATCGCATTCGCACTTGCGACCGCCATGGCATCTGTTGCGCAGCAACCCACTCAGGGAACACCGCAGGCGGTCATGGGGAAGGCGGTAGGGGCGTCCGCCATCGATGGAACGCAGAGCCCGCCGGGAACCTTAATCTTCGTGAGCCAGAATGTCGCCAGCGATACCAGCCATGCCCTGAACGTAGTGAACGAGGGCAATATGCTGGTGTTCACACCTGACAGCCATTTTGAGGCGATGAAGAACGGCTACAAGCTGAACAGCGGCGGCTCGCACGTGGTCACGTACACGGGAATGACGGCGCACCTGCCTGATTGCTTTTCGGTTACTCCGGTGACCCCGATTTTTATGACGCTGTACGAGGTGTACTGGCACGGAAACTCGGCCTGGGTCTATGCGCGCAGAGAAGATGTGAAGATCAACTACTGGGCGACCGGCGAGCCGAATGGAAACAAGCCGAACCCGCAGTCTCCCACTCGCGACTGGATCGTGAAAGAAGGCCACTCGGCGCGCATCCGCGACGTGAAGCTGTGCAAGCCGCTGGTGGATTTCTGGCCGCAACCGAACCTGCCGACCACGATGGAAATGTTGGGAACGACGGCGGTAGTCACCAGTGAGCCTTGGTGGTGGCCAAACAACATGAGCAGCGAGTCGCCCGCGAACTGATTCCCCCAACCTATGCAGCGTGATCGCCACACCGCTCGTCCTGGGCGCCAGCCAAGTAAATCGATTAACTTAACCACAAAATCGGTTCTCTAAACCAGGTTTTCGATGTACACTGGGGCCCTTTCATTCCGGGTACGAGAAAGGAATGTAATCGTGACGTCACGCGTATCGAAGTGGGTGGTTCTTACTATTTGTGTTTTCGCCCTGTCTTCCATGTGGGCGCAGACCTGGGCCAACGATCCGAAGATTGAATCGCGCATCGATGCGCTCCTCAAGCAGATGACGCTCGAAGAGAAGCTGGGGCAGATCAACCAGTATTCGGCGGGAACGCCGACCGGCCCTGGAACCGGACGCAGCGGATACGAGGAGATGATCGCCAAGGGCGAGATCGGCTCGCTATTCAACGTGACAGGAGCGAAGGCGAACGAGTTTCAGAAGATCGCCGTCGAGAAGTCGCGGCTGCACATCCCGCTGATCTTCGGGCTGGACGTGATTCACGGCTACCGCACCGAGTTTCCTGTACCGCTGGGGTTATCCGCGACGTGGGATCCGAAGTTGGTGGAGCAGACCGCGCGAGTAGCGGCGCGCGAGGCGAGCGCGGATGGAATTCGGTGGACGTTCTCGCCGATGGTGGACATTGCGCGGGACGCGCGCTGGGGACGCATCGTGGAAGGTGCGGGCGAGGACACTTATTTGGGGCAGGCGATGGCGCGAGCTTACGTGCGCGGATATCAGGGCACGAATTTGGCCAACCCCGACTCGATCGCGGCGTGCATGAAGCACTTCGTCGGCTATGGTGCGGCGGAAGGGGGGCGCGATTACAACACAACGGAAATTCCCGAGCGCCTGCTGCGGCAGGTCTATCTGCCGCCGTTTCGCGCGGGGCAACTTGAGGGCGCGGCGACCTTCATGAGTGCCTTCAACGCCCTGAACGAGGTGCCGGCCACTTCCAATCCCTTTACTCTCACTCAGATCCTGCGCAAGGAATGGAACTTTCGTGGCTTCGTGGTCAGTGATTGGACGTCAATCGCGGAGACGATCGCTCATGGAATCGCGAACGACGGTGCGACGGCCGCGAGGAAATCGTTCCTGGCGGGCGTCGATATGGACATGGAATCGAACCTGTACTGGACCACTCTGGGGACGCAGGTGAAGTCGGGTGTGGTTCCGATGGCGCGGCTGAATGAGGCGGTCCGGAACATTCTGCGTATCAAGTTCGCGCTGGGATTATTCGATCATCCGTATGCCGACTTAACCCGCGCCAAGAGCGAGATCTTGTCAGCGGCGAATCTCGAGGCGGCGCGGCAGGCAGCGGAAGAGTCATTCGTGTTGCTGAAGAACGAGAGCGTTAATGGTGCTCCGGTGTTGCCGCTAAAGGAAGACGCCAAGGTAGCGCTGATTGGTCCGCTGGCCGACGATGCCGAGCAGATGCTGGGATCGTGGGGCGCAGCCGGACGAGCCGAAGATGCAATCACCCTCCGCAAGACTTTGTCCGAGCGCATTGGCGAAAAGCTGATTTATGCGAAGGGGACGGAACTGCTGACGAATTCGGAAGCGGGTTTCGCCGAGGCAACGCAGGCGGCGCAACAGGCTGACGTGGTGGTGATGGCCCTCGGCGAGGACGCGCCATTGATGACCGGCGAAGCCGCGTCGCGCGCGCACCTCGGGCTGCCGGGCAATCAGGAGAAGTTGCTGGAGACGATCGAGGCAACCGGTAAGCCGGTGGTGCTGCTGGTGTTCAGCGGGCGTCCGCTGGTGCTCGACTGGGCCGCGGCGCATGTGCCGGCGATCATGGAAGTCTGGTTCCCTGGAGTGCAGGCGGGTCCGGCGCTGGCGGATACGCTGTATGGTCAAAATAATCCGAGCGGTAAGCTAACCACCAGTTTCCCGCGTGCAGTCGGACAGGAGCCGCTCTACTACAACCAGCTTCCGACGGGACGCCCGGCAGGGAATATTGATTTGTCTCGGCCGCCGAAGACCAGCGAGGAGAAGTACCACTCGCGTTACATCGACGTGCCGAACTCGGCTCTCTTCCCGTTTGGGTACGGATTGTCGTACACGACATTCGCCTATTCGCCGGTGGCGGTTAGCGCGAGCACCGTGAAGGCCGCGGATCTGAACGCCGGCAAGGCGGGGCTGACGGTCACCGCGGAAGTTCGGAACACGGGGCAGGCTGCCGGCGCGGAGACGGTCGAAATGTACATTAACCAGCGCGGTACAAGCGTGTCGCGCCCGATCCGGGAGCTGAAGGGATTTGAGAGGGTGACATTGCAGCCAGGCGAATCGAAGAAGGTGCAGTTCACGCTGGGCCGGAACGAACTGGCGTTCTGGAATATCGACATGAAGGACATCGTCGAACCGGCGGAAGTGAAGGTCTGGGTGGCCGGGAGTTCCGACCAAGGCCAACCGGCTACCTTCACCATCCAGTAGCTTGCTCAATCAGGCGAAGCAGCCCGCGTGTTCACAAGGATGCGCGGGCATATTTGCGTCCATACGACCGACAGCGAGGCTGCTACGGCTGTTTCTTTATGCGGCGCAGGGTGCCTTCGAGCATCGTGGTCCACACAGCGCCGTCCTCGGTGAACTCGGTCTTGAATGTTTCGGTGTCGCCAGAAAAAGTATTGGTGGTGCGGAACTCCGGGTAGTGCCCCTTCGCCTCCGGCGAGGGACCATAGGTCCACCGGCTACCGTCTATCGTCAGCGTTCCGTAGTAGGGTTTGTGGCCAGGGTTGATGGTGTAATAGCCGAAGCCCGGGCTGCCGTCGTCGGGAGTGTCGATTGATAGTTGCGTGTGATCTCCATCTGAGTCATGCACCATGGTCTGGCAAACCAGCGCCGTGCCCTGCGGAGTCCATGCGCAGTCGGTGGTCGAAGTGACGGCATGAGGTTTGCTGTACTTTGTCTCTGCGAACTTGCCGGAACCTTCCCAGTGCCCCAAAAAGGCGGCGAGTGGAGACGGGCTGGTAGGCGCTGATTGCGCAGAGACCGCAAGCGCCACTACGGATGCGCAGACAAATCGTTTAACGAGCATCTTTACGCCCCCGACTGAGGGTATCTCACCCCCTTTGCTCTCGGAACAGGTAAGTGAAAACTCCGACGCCGGCGGAATTTCGCCTGCCGTGTGAGCCAATTCCTTGACTCGCGGTGCCGGTGGCCGTTTAATGACGGTTTGACTCCTAACAAGAAGGTGCCTTCGGCTGCGATCGGCCGTAGAAGAGACTTGTCCATGCCCAGCACTTCGGTGGCCCACCGGCCGAAAGTATCCTCCGCGGAACGGCAGCAACTTGGCGAAGCGGCGCGCCAGATGCTCACGCGATCCTATGCGCCGTATTCGAAATTCCATGTCGGTTGCGCCGTGCTCACGGAAGCCGGCAACACCTACGTCGGTTGCAACGTGGAGAACGCATCGTACGGCATCACCATTTGCGCGGAGCGGTCGGCGATCTGCGCAGCCGTCGCGGCGGAAGGCCCAACGATGAAGTTACGCGCCGTGATGGTGCTGAACAGCCAGGCGGTGGCGTGTTCGCCGTGTGGCGCGTGCCGGCAGGTGATCTACGAGTTCGGGCCGAAAGCGCTCGTCATCTACCAGGCCCACGGAGGACTCGCCGAGGCGACCGCCGAACAACTCCTTCCCGCAGGATTTCGTTTCTGATGCGCGTCGCCGACCTCATCCGACGGAAGCGCGACGGCGGGGAACTGTCGCCAGAAGAAATCCGCGCACTGGTGGCGGGATATACCAGCGGCGAAATTCCGGACTACCAGATTTCCGCGCTGTTGATGGCGATCCTGTGGCGGAAGCTGTCGCCGGCGGAACTTGCCGCGCTGACCGACGCGATGCTGAACTCCGGCGAGGTGCTCGATTTCAGCGATCTCCCGGCGAAGAAGGTCGATAAGCACTCGACCGGCGGAGTCGGAGACAAGACGTCACTGATCCTGGCGCCGATTGTCGCCGCGTGCGGACTATACGTGCCGATGATCAGTGGCCGCGGGCTGGGCCATACGGGCGGCACGCTGGACAAGCTCGAGTCAATTCCCGGGTTCAACGTCAATTTGTCGCTGCCGGAGTTCCGCAGCGTGCTGGCGAAATCGAAGTGCGGGTTGATCGGACAGACGAAGGAAATCGCGCCCGCCGACAAAAAGCTTTATGCCCTGCGCGATGTAACGGGAACGGTAGAGAGCCCGTTCCTGATTTGCGCATCGATCATGAGCAAAAAGTTGGCCGAGGGCGTGGACGCGCTGGTGCTCGACGTGAAAACCGGCTCGGGCGCCTTCATGAAGAAGAAAGAGGATGCCGTCTTTCTGGCGCAACTAATGGTCGAGACTGGACAGCGGATGGGCAAGAAGATGGTTGCGCTGATCACCGACATGGATCAGCCTCTGGGGCACATGGTCGGCAATGCGCTGGAGATCGAAGAGTGCATTGAAATCCTGAATGGCAAAGGCGCGGGCGGCGACCTGAGCGAACTGAGCCTGCGACTGTCGGCGTGGATGATGTACCTGGGCGGACGCAGCAAGACCGTTGCCGAGGGCTACAAACTGGCGCAGGAGATGATTGCCTCGGGTGCGGCCCGCGAGAAGTTTCGCGAGATCATCGCGCTGCAGGGCGGCGATCCGAACGTGATTGACGATCCGAAACGGCTGCCACAGGCGAAACACAAGGTGGAGTTCACGGCGGCGCAGGCGGGATTTATCGCGTCGGTCGATTGCGAGCGGGTCGGCACGGCGAGCGTGGTGCTCGGCGGTGGGCGCGAGAAAAAAGAGGATACCGTCGATCCCGCCGTGGGCTTGGTGATCCACAGAACACTCGGCGATGAAGTGGCCGCGGGCGAACCGATCTGCACGGTGATGTATAACTCCGATGCGAGGCTCGAGGAGGCGCTAGGGATGTTGCGGATGGCGTATCACATCGCGCCGTTGGCGCCGGAGATGCCGCGGACGCTGGTGCACCAGGTGATCGGGAATTAATTGGTGGGAGTAGAGATTCCTCGCGGACTGAAGTCCGCTCGGAATGACAAATATGCATAGATTCGTTGGGATTCTCGGTATTGTGACTCTGTTAGGGCTGGGGACGCTGATGTCCACCAACCGGCGCGCGATCAGGCTGAAGACAATTGGCTGGGGACTCGGACTGCAGTTCGCGTTCGCGGTGTTCGTGCTGCGCGTCTCCTGGGGGCGGGACCTGTTTTCCTTCCTCGGCGGCAAGGTCGATACCTTCCTGAGTTACTCGATAGCTGGTTCATCGTTTGTGTTCGGCGAACTCGGCAAGCCGGGGAACGTCAGCAAGCTCGGATTCTTCTTCGCCTTCAGCATTTTGCCGACGATCATCTTCGTCGCGGCGTTCTTTGCCGTGATGTATTACCTCGGCATCATGCAGGTAATCATCAAGGGGTTCGCGTGGTTGATGGAGAAGATCCTCGGCGCGAGCGGCGCCGAATCGCTGAACGTCGCGGCCAGCATTTTCATGGGCCAGACCGAAGCGCCGCTCACGATCAAGCCGTTTATCGCGGGGAT